>ERZ827490.2765-NODE-2765-length-17813-cov-3.627773_pt1 | contig 17813 bp, 14 predicted proteins | sample MGYA00519770_ERZ827490 | MGnify/ENA primary metagenome ERZ827490 (study PRJEB31778, sample SAMEA3449324) | human gut metagenome | biome: human gut; feature: human-associated habitat; material: faeces | place: United Kingdom | collected 2010/2012 ...
GGCTTTTATGCACCGGCCAGCCCAGCTTTGCCCAGCAAAAAAACTGACCAGCTCCGCCCCGATGCACGCCATGCAGAATACTGCCGCGGCCCGCTGAAATGCCTGCATCTAACCACCCCCTGTCAGCATCAGCAGTGCGATGCCCACCACAAACAACATAAAAAACAAGGCCGTAACAGCCGCCATGCAGCGCACGGCTTCGGCAAAGCATTGCAGCAGCTTATGGCAATGCTCCAGCCCGCCGATCCCGGCAAGCCAGCCGCAGCAGGACAGTAAAAACAGATGCACCAGAAGCCCGAGATATAATGGCACAAATTCTGCCCCGATGCTGAGCAATGCGGCAATGCCAAGGGTGCTTTTGAGCAGCTGCATCCCGGCCAGCACTGCGTCTGCCGCGGTGCTCAGCGCCTGTCCCACAATGGGCACGCTGCCGGTCAGCAGCTGTCCCAGACGAGAGGCAGAACGATCCAGCTGCACCGTGACTACGCGCTGCAGGCTCATCAGGGCGGCGAACGCTTTACCCGCCCAGCCGATGGCCTGCCGCAGCAACCGCCCGGTCAGAGTGCAGCCCTCGGACAGGCTTTTGCGGGAGCTGATGCCACAGGCCATGCTGATGACAAGGTAGCTGCGCAGCAGCGGCTGCAGCCAGAGGGTGACCGCCTGCGCGATAAAGCACAGCACCGTGAGCAGAAAGCCATTTGCGGCAGCTCCGGCGTTCCATTCGCCGCCGGCTGTCAGTACACCGCTGTATACCGGCAAAAAGCCCAGCAGATAGCTTTTCCACCCGGCCATCCGGGTGCACAATGCGGCGGCAAGCTTGTCCAGTTCCTGCCACAATAAAACGCCGCAGCCACCGGCAGCCGCCAGTTCCAGCAGTGCTTTGTCGGCGGTGTCCTGCAAGAGAAATGCAAGCCCGGACGCCAGCGATAAAAACAGCAGCACACCGGCATATTGGTGCAGCACTTCCCGCAGCAATTGCACCGGTTCGGCAGCAAACAAACGCAGCAAGGTGCCCAGCGGGTCTGCCGCAAACTGCTCGGCCTGTACAGGTGCTTTGTCGAGATAGGTCTGCCACGGCGTTGTCTCTGCCGCCGCAGCTTTCAGAGCGGTTTTGCTGCACAGGATGCTCAGTATTACCATGCAAATGATAAGGCCGCGTTTTTTCATCCCACCAGCCCCCAAATCGTCTGGAATATCTGTTCCAGCAGCGGCCACACCGCCGCCAGCACGAGACACCGTCCCGCCAGCCCGGCGCACCATGCAAGCGTATCCGCTCCGGCTTCCTCACAGAGGGTGCGGACGTAATCTGCCAGCAGCAAAATCCCTGCACTGCGCAAAAGACAGAAAAAAGCCTGTGCATTGGTACGCTGCCCCAGCTGTACCATTGCTTGCAGTACCCCGCGCAGCGGCTGTGCCAGACGGAGCAGCAGCCACACCGCAGCGCCCAGCGAAAGCAGCAGTGCAAACGCCGGGGAATACCGCTGCAATAGAATGCCCGCAAAGGCTGCCAGCAGCAGCGCCGTCAACACCGGAACCGCCGCGCTCATAGCGCAAACAAAGACCGGATCGTGGCAAACAGGGCACTGATCTGCTTGACCAGAATGGAGAGCACCACAACAAGCCCCGCCAGCGTGGTCATCATGGCCTGATCCTCCCGCCCGGAGCGGATGAGCAGCTGATTGAGCACCGCGACTATGATGCCGATGGCCGCAATTTTGAACACAAGCTCGATATCCATCCGTTTCTCCTTTGTTCCGTACAGCCTTTACAAAAAGAGCAGCGCCAGCATCATGCCGCCTGCCAGTCCCAGACGGTGCGGCAGACCGGCCTGCCGCTGTGCTGTGCGGCGCGCCTGCTGTAAATAGTCCTCAAACCGCGCTGTATAGTAGCTAAGCCGTTCGCATTCCTGTGCAGCCTCTGCGCGGCCGATGCCGCAAAAGCACTCTGTAAAACAGGCGCGCTCTGCCGCAGAGAGTTGTTCCGGCGCAGGCAGCTGCTGCAATGTACCGCCGGGAGTTTGCGCCAACAGGCCCTCGCGACAAAGCTGCCGGTAGAGACTTTGCAGATCTGCCCGGCGGTACTGTATCTCCTGCCGGATGCGCTGTAATAGCTCGATAGTGCGCTGTAAAGCGGCAAGATGCAGAGTTGTTCTGGCCTGTACCGCATCCCCTGCCAGCCAGCCGCACAATGGGAGCAAAAACAAGCCGAACCCGCGCAGAAGGCCGCTCATACGGCGCACACTTCCCGGATGCAGCCCGGCGTCTCCCGCCCGGCAAGGACGACTAGCTGCCGCAGCATCCCGCGTTGCAGCAATGCCTGTACCTGCGGACGGCATCGTGCCTGTGCAGCGTCCGGCGCATGGATGCTGGCAATAAAGTCCACCCCGCCGAAAAAGCCCTGTTCCAATGCCATCGTTTCCTCCAGACTGCCCAGCTCGTCCAGCAGGATCACCTGTGGTGCCAGCGTACGCAGCGCCATCTGGACGGCGCGGGCTTTATCCACTCCGCCAATGCGCTCCAGCGGCGGCAGCGGCCCTTCCGGCGGAAAAAGCTCGCCCCGCTCATCGATCACCGCCACCAGACGCTGCCGCTCAGCCAGTGTCCGGGCAATGGTGCGCAGCAGGGTGGTCTTGCCGCTGCCGGGCTCTCCAACCACCAGCAGCCCGGTAAAATGCTGCTCCAGCAGCTTGTCCAGTGCAGGCAGCAGACGGATGGTGCAGCTGCGTGCGATACGCAGGTTGAGCGAAGTGACCTTTTGCAGGGTGATGCCATGTCCTTCCCGCTGCACGAACTGCCCTGCCACGCCCACACGGTTTCCGGCAGCGGTGGTCAGGTAGCCCTCGGAAAGTTCCCTTTCATGGGTGTGCACTGAGCCGTTGCAAAGGGTGTGGAAGATCTCCTCTATTTGCATCGTGTCCAGCCGCATTGCAGCCAATGTCGGAGGACAACCCGGCAGTGCAGAAGCAGGGCATTGCCGCCCCTGCACGGTAAATGTGACCGCACAACCTGTGCGCAGGCGCAGTTCCTGTACACGTGCTGCCGTTTGTGCGGGCAGCTGTGCCAGCGGCGCCGCCAGCCAAGCGGGAAGGGCTCTGACGGCCCGGTAATACTCGTCCACTTTGGTTTCTCCTTCCACGAAAGCTTTGTGCTAGCATTGTATGCGCTTTATGCGTTCTTAGAACCGCGAATCAGAAAACAAAAAAGCCCCTGCAACAGCATTGCAGAAGCTTTTGAAATTATCTGTATTTCGACATTTCGACGTTCAGGAAAGCCGCTTTAAGTCGTTTCCGGTTCTGCCGGGGCATCTTGCAGCATGGCAAGAAATTCCTGTTCGGTCAGTACCGTCACGCCCAGCGCCTGCGCTTTGGTCAGCTTGGAGCCCGCCGCCGCACCGGCCACCACATAGGCTGTTTTTTTGGAGACGGAGCCGCTGGCTTTGCCGCCGTTTTTCACGATCAATGCCTCGGCTTCGTTGCGGGAGAGCGTCTCCAGCGTACCGGTGACAACCAGCGTTTTGCCTGCCAGCTTGTCTCCCTTCGGCTCACCCTTCCACTGCATATTGACCCCGGCATCTGCCAAGCGGTGCACAAGGTCGGTGGTGCCTTCCTTGGCAAAGAATTCCACCACGCTTTGTGCCATCACGCCGCCAAAGCCGTCGATCTGGCTGACCTGCTCTGCGGTGGCTTCTCGGATGGCTTGCAGCGTGCCGAAATGCTCTGCCAGCAGCGCGGCTGCCTTATCGCCGATATTGCGGATGCCAAAGCCGAACAAAAGCTTATCCAGATTGTTCTGCTTGGAGGCAGTAATGGCCTGTAACAGATTGTCTGCGCTTTTCTCCTTGAATTTGTCCAGTTCCAGCAGTTGTTCCCGGGTCAGCGTGTAGATATCTGCTGCAGAATGCACCAGCTCCTTTTCCACCAACTGGGTGGCCACTGCCTCGCCCAAGCCCTCGATATCCATGGCATCCCGGGAGGCAAAATGAATGATATTGCGCAGCGCCTGTGCCGGGCACTCCGGGTTCACACAGCGCAGGGCGGCTTCGTCCTCCAGATGCACCACCGGCGCGCCGCAGGAGGGGCAGACCGTGGGCATGGTGTAGGGATCAGCGTCCTCCGCATGATGGGTGACTCCGATGACCTCTGGGATGATATCGCCCGCCTTGCGCACCTGAATGGTGTCCCCGATGCACAGCCCGAACTGCCGGATAAAGTCCTCGTTGTGGAGGGTGGCGCGAGCTACCGTGGTACCTGCCAGAAACACTGGGTCGAAGCAGGCAGTGGGGGTGAGCACGCCGGTGCGGCCAACGGCCACCTCGATGCTGCGCAGGGTGGTCTCCTTGACCTCCGGCGGGTATTTGAAGGCAATGGCCCAGCGCGGGAATTTGTTAGTAGAACCCATCATCTCCCGCTGGGCAAAATCATTCACCTTGATAACAGCACCGTCCATGTCGAAATCCAGCTTTGCGCGATTCTGGCCGATGTTCTCGATTTCAGAAATGGCGTCCTCGATATCATGCACCACATGGTAGCGCGGCGATACCGGCAGGCCAAGGCTCTTGAGGTAATCCAGACTTTCGGAGTGCTTGGTCAGGGTCTTACCCCGGATCTGCTGCACATTGAACACAAAGATAGAAAGCCCACGGCTGCCGGTGATGCGGGCGTCCTTCTGCCGCAAAGAACCGGCTGCTGCGTTGCGGGGGTTTTTAAAGGGTGCAGCACCCTGCAATTCCTGCTCGGCGCACAGGTGCCGAAAAGCCTTGTGCGGCATATACACCTCGCCGCGCACCTCCAGAAACTCCGGTGCATCTTTAAGGGTCTTGGGGATACTGCGGATGGCTCGCACATTTGCGGTAACGTCCTCGCCCACCACGCCGTCACCACGGGTGGAGGCACGGACAAGTTGCCCATTCTCGTACTCCAAGCTGCAGGAAAGACCATCGATCTTGATCTCCACAACATATTCCGGTTCTACTCCGGCCTCGCGGACGCGGCGGTCAAAGTCCCGCAGCTCGTCAAAAGAAAACGCATCCAGCAGGCTTTCCATCTTGACGGCATGGGTCACCTTGGGCAGCTTGCTGCTGGCAGTACCGCCTACCTTCTGGGTGGGCGATGTTGCTGTAATCAGCTGGGGAAACTGCGCTTCCAGTTCCTTCAGTTCCCGCGTCAGGGCATCGTATTCAAAATCTTCCAGCTCCGGCGCATCCTGATCGTAGTAAAGCCGGTTGTTTTTTTCAATGACTGCGCGCAGCTCTTCCACGCGCTTTTTAGCCTGTTCCAGTTCCAAATGTTCCACTCTCCTGCGATATCATTTTGCCGCCCGCCGTGTTGTTTTCCCGGCAGAGACAGTGCTGTACACCGGACACAGCAGACGAGCGGCAGTCGGTTGCATTTGCATCTTCCTTAGTATACCACATCCATGGATGGTCTGCAAAGCGTTAAATACAAATCGTATTTTTGAAGTGTTCTCATGTTTTGAAATCGATATCAGTGCAGCTTGTGCGTTGATTTATAATCACTTACAAAAGATACTAAACGTATATTTGTTGTATTTTAAATCGATAATACGTTTTATTTTAAGTATCCTTTTATAGCGACTTTCAGTAATTCTTTGTGCTGCTTTTTTCTGCGCAGGCACAGGCAAAAAAGAATCCCCCTCCCCGGCGCGGCAGCTTGTGCCATCCGGGAAAGGGGTACAGTTAAGTTTGCAGCTCAGGTGACCGGGATCAGCAGCCGCTGTGCCTGCGGCAGACCGGCAAGCTCCTCTTCCAGCTGATTCGCCGCAAGGATCTGCGCCGGAGCCACATGGAACCGCCGGGCCACTGCAAACAGCTCCTCCCCGGCCTGCGCGTAGTAGATTCGCAGAGCGATCTCGGGGTCGGTATCGGGCAGCGGGTCGCCAAGGGTGATGCTGCCGATGACCGGGCTGGTGGTGCAGCCTAAAATCGCGCCCTCTGCCCGGACAGTAATCGTAGCTTCCAGTGTGCCGCCCGCACAGGTGCATTGCACGTTCTCGGTGCTCAGCCAACATTCCGGCACAAGCACCGTTCCCTCCGGCGGCGTGATGGGCAGCGGGACAGCGACCTCCAAGGTTTTCTCGTAGCTTTCCAGTTCACCGAGAGTGTTCTCTGCAAGGGCTGTTACCACCGCCTTTGCGGCAAGCACCCAGCCCTCCCCTTTTTGGATGGTCTGCTGGGGGCCATAGTGCACAAAGCAGGCTCGCAGCTGCGCCCCTGCATCCGGCAGCGGACCGGAGCCTGTGGCGGTGGCGGTATCGTTCAGGGTGCAGAGCAGTTGCTCTGTAACGAGCGGCTGCGGCGTGAGCTCCGTTTCAAATCGGGTGGAAAAAGCATCCACTGCCACCTGCAGCTGGTAGCTGCGCCATGCCCGCAGATGCAGCATGACATTCGCCGTCAGCAGGGCGGCGGCGCTTTCCGCCTGCGACAGGGTAAAGCCTACCGGCTCTGCCACGCACAGGCAGCGGCAGTCCTCGGTAATACCTTCTAAATCTATCACCTGCTGGAAGGGCAGCGCCGCCGCCTGACTTTGCAGGGCAGTGTCCCCTTCTGCCCGCCATGCACACTGCACCCGCAGCTCTCCCTTGACCACAGCTTTACCGGCAAGCAGCTTTACCTCTGCCACACAGGCGTTGCCGGTAATATCCAGTACAGCCGCGGGGGGCTTTGCAAAGACAAGCTCTCCCTCTAAGGTAACAAGCTTATCCAGCACAGCTACACTGCGCACGCCTTGCAATGTACGCAGCTGCTGCTCGATGCCGCCATCTGCCAGTGCGGTGATGACATCGGTCTTGCATTGGGTGTGCACCGTGACTACCAACCCGTAGGCACCCCGCACCTCAATACGGCGCGGGTCTGCCGCGCGGGTGTTGAGGTACTCTGTCTGCCCTTCCACCACGGCTGTCCATGCCGTAAAGGCAAGCTCCGGCAGCTCCAGCTGCCGGGTGAAGGGCAGCTTTTGCTCGGTCTGGCACAGGCCTTTTTCTGCTTCGCTCTGGTAGAACACCGTGCAGCGCAGATAGCCCTCTAAGGTAAGCCTGCCCGGCTGCAACTGCCGCTGCAGCACCACCGGGCGGACAAAGCACTTGACCAGCTTGCCCACCGGCGGTAGGTCATCCGAGATGCGGATCTCGGTTTCCAGAGGAATTTCTGCTTTTACGGTACAGCCCGCCCCGCCCTGCGGCAGCGTGTCCCGGAATATCTTCAGTTCCATGTGCAGTGCGCTCCTTTCCCTGTCCGTTTCCGTAAGAGTGTATGCAGCGGCAAGCAGCGGTATGCCGACAGCAAAAGGCCGGTGTGCAGCTGCTGCCACACACCGGCCTTTTATGGATTCAGTTCTCTTTGCGGATACCGAACAGCTTGCGCAGAATGCCGCACAGCGCTTTCGGGCTGCGAATGACCACTACCTGCATCTCCACCCCGCCTTTCGCTCATGTTTACCCCATTATAGCGTCTGATGGGCAAAAATGTTCCGGGAAGGGTTCAATCCGCGATGGTCTCCACCACCACAAGCGCGCCTTGCCGGGTGCTGACGGTGATGCAGCTTGAGCCTTCGGCGTACTCGTTACTCACACCCAGCGGATAGCCTGCTGTGAGCACGGCATCCTCCAGCTCATAGAAGGAGCCTTTTTCGTACACACCCTCGGCGCGCCCCTCCATGGGGAAGGCCGAGAAGTAGAAAAACTCCTCCTTGGGGTAGCATCGGCTCTCGCCCGGCAGCACAAAGGTGATGCGGGAGCGCTCGTCCTGCAAGGCGGCACGGATGCCGCGCTGCTCCAGCCCAAGACCGGTGCACAGGTTTGCAAGGGTATGCTCCACCCGCCTGCCGCCCAGTGCACCCAGCAAAAGCACCTCGTCAAAGCCCTTTTGCGCCGCGAGCTTTGCGGCATACTCGGTATCGGTGTCGTCCTTGACGTGGGGCAGCACAACGATATCGTCCGCATTCTGCTGCGGACAGGGAGCGGAATCAAAATCGCCTACAATGATATCCGGCTTGCAGCCCAGCCGTTCGCAGTTGCGGTAGCCCGCATCGCAGGCGATGATAAAATCATCGCTGCGCAGCAGGTGCTTAAGCTCAGGCTGCACCGGGCAGGCGGAAAGGATCACACAACGGGACATCTCATTCTTCCTTCCGTATTACACTTTCGGGCGCTGCCAGTCCTTGACATCCTTTACCTCGTCGTACATGGCGCAGTAGCTGTCGTACCGGGTCTTGGAAAGTTTGCCCTCTGCCAGCGCTGCCCGCACAGCACAGCCTTTTTCGCTGCGGTGGGAGCAGCCGGTAAACTGGCACTGACCAAGATAAGGGCCAAATTCCGGGAAGGCGTGCTCCAGATTCTCCTTGGGGATGAATCCGGCGCGGTTGGCTTCCAGACTGGCAAAGCCTGGGGTGTCGGCAATGCGTCCGCCGTAGGCTTCAAAGATGGTCACCTCACGGGTGGTGTGGCGGCCGCGTCCCAACTTCTGGCTGATGGCGCTGGTTTCGCGGGCAGCGTCCGGCAGCAGCGCGTTCAACAGGGTGGATTTACCCACACCGGAGTTGCCGCAGAAAGCGCACAATCTGCTGTTGATCCACTGCTTTACTTCGTCCAGACCTGCACCGCTTTCGTAGTCGATGCGGATAAACGGCAGGGTGGACTTTGCATAGGCATTTGCCAGAAAATCCGCCTCGGCAAGGTCGCTTTTAGTGCACACCACCACCGGCTGTACGCCCTTATCCACCGCAATGGCAGAAAGCTTATCCAGCACCAAGGTGCTGGGGGTGGGCTGGGTGGTGCTGGCCACAAGGAACAGCACATCCAGATTTGCCACCGGCGGGCGCACAAAAACGTTTTTGCGGGGTGCGATCTGCGCAATGACCGCTGCACCGTTTTCGGTCTCCAGCGTTACCTCATCTCCTGCCACAGGGGTGATCTTCTGCTTGCGGAAGATGCCGCGGGGCTTACACTCTACGATACCGTCCGGCGTTTTTACATAGTAAAAGCCGCCAATGCCTTTTACGATATAACCGTTCATGCACATCCTCCGTCAGCCCAGCAGCGAGGACCACCAGTCCAGAATACCGCCGCCTGTGGAGCTGCTGCTGGAGCTCGACTCGCTGCTGCCGCCGGTGCTCTCGCCGCCGGTAGAGCCTTCGCCCGTGGTGCCGGAAGTGCCATCGCCACCCGGCTGCTCCGGTTCCTGTACCGGTGCAGCGCCCGCGCTGACCACAACGTTTACGCGGCTGTTCAGTTTTGCGGTAGCCCCTGCCGCTGGGCTTTGGCTGAGCACTGTACCTGCGGGCTGGTCGCTGTATTCTTCACTCTGGCTGCCAAGCCCCAGATGGTTCTGCACCAGCAGGGTGCGGGCATCATTCACGCTCATGCCGGTAAGGGAGGGCACCTTGGTGGTGGTGGACACCTGCGGACGGCTGATATAAAGAATGACCGTAGAGCCTGCCGCTACCTGCGTACCGGCGGCAGGGTCGGTGCGGATGACCGCACCGGAAGCCACGGTGGTATCCACAGCCTGCGTGACCAGCACCGAAACGCCTAGTGCCTTGAGCTGCTGTTCGGCATCGGTCTGCACATAGTTGGTCAGATCCGGCACAGTGACATACTGGGTACCCAGACTGACGGTCAAAGTCACGCTCTGACCCTCGCGGACGGTGCGGCCGGACACCGGCGACTGCTTATAGATATAACCGGCGGCGTAGTTGCTGTTGTACTCTTCTTCCCACTCCGGGGAGATCTGGCCGGATGCGATCTGATCCGTGGCCATGGCCTGATCCTTGGTCATGCCGATATAATCTCCAAGGGTGACATCGGCCTTGTTGTTCATCAGGTTGGAGGAATCGTTCAGGATCATCCAGCACAGTGCCATGCAGGCCAGTGCAAAGGCAATGGTGATGCCGAACAAGGCAGGCAAAAAGACGGTACGGCGCTTTTTGCCCGACCTGCTCTTGCCGTTTTTGCGGGGGGCTGGCTGTTCGTTCTGACGGATCGCGCGGTTCTGGTTCATGGTACGTTTCACCACCTTTTCGGGTGCTTCTTCTGTAATATACTGATATTCAAACAGCACGGAAGGATTCTGCACATAGGTGTCCAGTGCTTCCAGCATTGCCCGTGCCGAGGGGTAGCGGTTCTGTGGGAGCTTGGCCATGGCCTTTTCGGTGATCTCCACCAGCGCATAGGGAACCTCCGGTGCCAGTTCGTGCAGCGAGCGGGGCTCGTCCGAGATCTGCTTGATGGCGACCTCCACCACATCATCGGCATCAAAGGGCAGATGACCGGAGAGCATCTCGTACATCATGACGCCTACCGAGTAAATGTCGCTGGTGCAGTCGGTCTCGTCCCCTTTTGCCTGCTCCGGGCTGATATAATGCACGCTGCCCATCGCCTTGCCGGCCAGCATCTGGTTATCTGCCCGGGAAATACGGGCGATGCCGAAGTCCATCATGCGCAGCTGGCCGTTATCCAGCAGCATAATATTCTGTGGCTTGATATCCCGGTGCACGACGCCGTTGGCGTGGGCATGCTCCAGCGCCTTGAGGATCTGGGAGATGAAGTGCACGGTCTCCCGGCTGGAAAGCTTGCCGCCCCGCTCGTTGAGGTACTCCCGCAGCGTCATGCCGTCCACATACTCCATGACGATATACTGCAGATGGTCGTTGACCGAAACGTCGTACACCTTAACGATATTGGGGTGGTTCAGCAGCGAGATGGCCTTGGATTCGTTTTTAAAGCGGCGCACAAGATCCGGGTCGTGCATATACTCCCGCCGCAGCACCTTGACGGCCACCACAGTCCCGGCGGGCACAGGGCCGTTCTGTCCCCGCATGACTGCCTTATACACGTTGGCCATGCCGCCGGAGCCGATCAGCTCCTGCACCTCGTACAGACCGTCCAGTCTTTTACCGATCAGGTTATCCATGGCGCACCTCCATCGGCTCTATCCCCACCAGCAGGGCGGTGATGTTGTCCGGGCCGCCGTTTTCGTTAGCGGTGCGGATCAGAGCATCCGGCAGGTCGTAAAAAGACCCGCTGCGCAGCAGTTGCTCCAGCTGCTCTGTGGGTACGGCATTGGTCAGGCCGTCCGTGCACAGCAGCAGAACATCCCCTGCCTGCAGCGCTACGGTGGTGAACTCCGGCTCCAGCCGGTAATCCACGCCCAGCGCCCGGGTGATGATGTTTTTCTGCGGGTGATGCTCTGCCTGCTCCTGCGTGATGGTGCCGCAATCCACAAGCTCCTGCACATAGGAGTGGTCGTGGGTCAGCTGCGCCAGCTTACCGTCCCGGTACAGGTAGGCGCGGGAATCGCCCGCGTGGCTCAGATAGGCATTGCCGCCGCGAACCAGAGCGCAGACAGCGGTGGTGCCCATACCGGCCAGAGACTCCTCCCGCAGTGCCTTCTGGAACACATAGCGGTTGGCGCTGAGCAGTGCTTTCTTTAAAAAAGTCTCCTCTTCGCCGGGGATGCACTGGCTGTACTGCTCCTGAAAGCAGCGCTCGATGACGCTGCACGCACACTGCGAGGCTTCCCGCCCGCCGCGTGCGCCGCCCATGCCATCGCATACCAGCGCCCATGCTGCATCGCCGGGCAGTTCCCCGGCACGGTAATCATCCTGATTGTCCTGCCGGACGCGCCCCACGTCCGTTTTTCCTGCAAGTTTCATAGGTTTCTCCCTCTGTTTATGCCTTGCCGTTCATTTCGTCGCGGCGTAGCTGGCCGCAGGCGGCACTGATCTCGCTGCCAAGGCGGCGGCGCACCGTGGCGTTTACGCCAAGGCTTTCAAGCTTTTGCTGGAACCGGCGCACATTGGCTGCATCCGTAGCGGAGTACGGACTGCCGTCCACTGGGTTGATGGGGATCAGATTTACATGCGCACCCATGCCCCGGATCAGGTCTGCCAGCTGCTTTGCGCAGACATCAGAATCATTGACACCGCGCACCATGGAATATTCAAAGCTGACCCGGCGGCCGGTGGTCTCCTGATACCGGCGCACCGTCTGGATCAGCTGCTCCACCGGGTAGGCATCGTTGACCGGCATCATGCTGCTGCGGATCTGGTTGGTGGGTGCGTGCAGCGAGATGGAAAGGGTAAGCTGCAGCTTTTTCTCCGCCAGCTGGTCGATTTTGGGGACAAGACCGCAGGTGGAAAGGCTGATATTGCGCATGCCGATATTGACGCCCTCGGGCGAGGTGATATTTTCCAAAAAGCGCATTACCTCGTCAAAGTTATCCAGCGGCTCGCCGATGCCCATAAGCACGATATGCGAGATACGCTCGCCGATATCCTTTTGGGCGGTGTAGATCTCGGAGCAGATCTCGCCCGCTTCAAGGTTGCGCACCCGCCCCGCCTGTGTGGAGGCGCAGAACCGGCAGCCCATGCGGCAGCCCACCTGCGTGGACACGCACACGGTATTGCCGTAGTGGTAGCGCATGACAACGGTCTCGATGCAGTTGCCGTCCGCCATGCGCAGCAGATACTTCACAGTACCGTCTTTGGCCTCCTGACGACGCTCGATTTGCGGTGCAGCGATATAAAAGGTTTCTTCCAGCTTTGCCAGCAGGGTCTTGGGCTGGTCGGTCATGGCAGAAAATTCGGTGACCAGTTTCTGGTGTACCCAGTGGAAGATCTGCTTTGCCCGGAAGCCCGGCTGTCCCAGAGCTTTCAGCTCTGCGGTCAGCTCTGCCAGCGTCAGGGAAGAAATACAGCGTTTTTGTTCCATTCTGTTCTCCTATAACAGGATACGACCCTCAGAGAGTCGTGGTTATTGCGTTCCGGCGGCTTTTTGCAGCACACACAGGAAAAAACCGTCCATGCCGGTGCGAGTGGGCACTGAGAGGCAGCCGTACTCCCCTGCCGTCATTCCGGCGGGCAGCGGCACATCCGGTGCGCAGACCGCAAATTCCGGGTGTCGCTGCAAAAAGGCTGCGATCTGCTGCTGATTTTCTGCCGGGTCGATGGTGCAGGTAGAGTAAACCAGCCGCCCGCCCGCCTTGAGCAGCGCCGCGGCGGTATCCAGAATTGCCGCCTGCGTGGCAAGCAGTTCTGCCTGCCGGTCAGCTTCCAGCTTTTTATAGCGCAGATCCGGCTTTTTTGCCAGAATGCCCAAGCCGCTGCAAGGCACATCCGTCAAGATGCGGTCTGCCATGGGCAGTGCAGGGTTCGGTTTGGTGGCATCGTTGCACAGGGTATGCACCCCGGCAAAGCCCATACGGTCTACCGCGGTGCGGATCAGTCCCACACGGTTTTCGGCTGCATCGCAACTGTACAGTGTTCCTGTGCCCTGCATCTGCTCGGCCAGCAAAATCGTCTTGCCGCCGGGGGCAGCGCACAGGTCCAGCACCGTTTCACCGGGGGCTGCGCCCACGCAAAGGGCTGCCAGCTGACTGGCCTGTCCTTCTACATGGTAGTATCCCTGCCGGAACAGCTCGTTGTCCGCCGGGCTGCCAGCGAACCGTGCCAGCACACTGCCGGGCACGATGCCCTGCCGCACCTCTGCTACACCCTGCTCTGTAAGCAGCGCACACAGCTGCGCAGCGCTGGCCTTGAGGGGGTTTGCACGCAGACTGGTCAAACCGCCATCGGCCTGATAGGTCAGGATGCCCAGTGCTTCATCCGGGTAGTTTTTGTGGAGGAATTCTGCCACATCCCGCCCGGCAGAGCCTAAAACCATCAGGCGCTGGATCTCGTCCGTAAAAACGGCAGCGTCCAGATCATAGCCGCAGGCCTTGCGCAGCACGGCATTGACAAGGCCGGAGGCGCTGGATTTTTTAAAGGTGCGGGTCAGCTTGACCGCCTCGTTCACCGCTGCGGAGGCAGGCACCTGCATATAGCGTGCCTGTGCCAGCGCGGCGCGCAGAATCTCCCGCACGGGGGCATCCAGCTTCGCCAGACCCTTGGGCAGAAACTGCTCCAGAATATAGTCCAGCGTGCCGCGATGCTCCAATACGGTGTAGAAGATGGCACTTGCAAAAGCCTTATCCCGGCCTTCCAGCTTCTGGCGCTTGAGTTCTGCGTCCAGCACCAGATTGGAAAAGCCATCCTGCTCCTGCCGTACCAGTGCGGCGACTGCCGCCGCACGCGGATTTGCGGCCATCAGAGGCTATCCCCCGTTTTCAGGCGCAGACCTGCTGCAAAGGCAGTACCGTCCATAGGCTTTTTGCCCTCCGGCACGACCTCCAGCAGTTGGATGGCACCCTCGCCGCAGGCTACGGTCAGGGGCTTTGTAGCCAGCACAGTGCCGGGGGCTTCGCCGTTGGCAGCGGCCACGCGGCTGGACATCACCTTAAGCTTTTTGCCGCCGGAGGTGATGAACCATGCACCCGGCCAAGGGTTCATGCCGCGCACCCAGTTATGGATATGGGCGGCAGAGTCTGTCAGGTGGAACTCTGCCATCTCCTTGTTCAGCATGGGGGCAAGGGTGGCGTTTTCGTGCTGTTGCGGCACAGCTGTCAGAGTGCCTGCGGCGATCTGGGGAATGGTCTCGCACAGAGCTTCGGCACCCACAGCGGTAACGCGGTCGAACAGTTCGCCGCTGGTCTCCTCGTGGTCGATGGTGATTTTTTTGCAGTACAGCACATCGCCGGTATCCAGGCCCTCATCCATCTGCATAATGGAAACGCCGGTCTCGGCATCGCCGTTCAGCACCGACCACTGTACCGGGGCGCTGCCGCGATATTTCGGCAGCAGCGAAACGTGCAGGTTGATGCAGCCATAGCGGGGCATTTCCAGCACGGACTTGGGCAGGATGCAGCCATAGGCCACCACCACGATCAGTTCCGGGGCGAGGGCGCGGATGTTTTCATCCTCGCTGCCGTCCCGCAGGGTGCGGGGCTGGAACACAGGCGTACCATGCGCCAGTGCAACCTCCTTGACCGGCGGCGCGGTGAGCACCTGCTTGCGGCCGACGGGCTTATCCCGCCGGGTGTACACGGCACAGATATCATGCCCGGCAGCATACAGGGCTTTCAGGCACTCGGCAGCAATATCCGGCGTGCCCATGAACAAAATGCGCATCAGTTGTTTCCTTTCGCTTCGCGGGCGGCCTTTTTGCCTTCCTCGGTATCCTCATAGAAGTACTCGCTGGATTCCATGATGGTGATGCCGTCCAGATGGTCGTTCTCGTGCTGGATGCAGCGGCCCAGCAGGCCGTCAGCTTCCAGCTCGAACCATTCGCCGTTGCGGTCCTGTGCACGCACCTTGACGGCAACCGGGCGGGTCACAGCGCCGTTGTGCCCCGGGAAGGACAGGCAGCCCTCGTAGGCCGTCTCTTCCTCCTCAGAAACAGCAAGGATCTCGGGGTTGACAAAATCGATGAACTTGTACTCGTAATCCTCGGGGATCTCCTCCGGGGCGTCGGTGGTGTCCCACACCACGAACAGGCGGCGCATCATACCCACCTGCGGGCCAGCCAGACCCACGCCGTCGGCGGCGATCATGGTCTCGCGCATATCGTCCAGCAGGGTGGCCAGACGGTCGTCAAAATTGGTCACGGGGCGGCAGACCTTGTTCAGGATGGGGTCGCCTTCTTTAACAATATTACGGATAGCCATAATGGTACCTCCAGTTTTATCAGATGTCTCCGTCCGAGTGCAGGTCTACCACGACCGATGCACGGGACGGCAGTTTTTCTTTTTCATACAGTGCCAGCGTGCTGCGCACGAGGTCGCGGAAGCGGCGGTCGTTGCGGCACTTAACGGTAAGCTTATAGCGGTAGGTGTCGTTGATCTTTTCAATGCTGCCGGGCGTAGGACCCAGAATGCGCAGGGGCAGATCCGGCTGCTTGGCCGCCTGCTGTCCTAAAAGCGCCGAGAAACGGGCAGCGGCGCGCGCCACCTCGTTCTCCTTTGCACCAGCAAAGCCGATGACGCACAGCCCGCAGAAGGGCGGATACAGGCCCAGCTTGCGGTAGGCGATCTCCTGCTCGTAGAAGGCGTCGTAATCCTGTGCAGCAGCAAGGGTGAGCACTGGGTTGTCCGGGTCGGTGGTCTGGATGATGGCAAAGCCGGGCTCTTTTGCGCGGCCGCTGCGTCCCACCACTTGTGTGATCAGGCTGAACACATTCTCGTATGCCCGGAAGCCTTGCGCAAACAGCAGCGAATCAATGCCCAGAACACCCACAAGGGTCACGTTCTCGAAGTCTAGACCTTTTGCCACCATTTGGGTACCCACCATGATGTCGTATTCATGCGCTGCAAATTTGGCAAGCAGCTTTTCGTGGGCGTCCTTGGCGGCGGTAGAGTCCTGATCCATACGCAGCACCCGCGCCTCCGGGAAGAGCTTTGCAAGCTCCTCCTCGGCCTTCTGGGTGCCAAAGCCCCGGTACTGCAGCTTACCGCCGCAGGCCGGGCAAAGGGTGGGCGGCGGCTCCTGCTGGGAGCCGCAATAGTGGCACAGCACCTTATGCGCTGATTTGTGGTACACCATGGGCACGCTGCACTTGGGGCACTTGAGCACCTCGCGGCAGTCCTCGCACTGGGCGATGGTCTGGTAGCCCCGGCGGTTGAGCAAAAGGATGGTCTGCTTTTCTGCCTCCAGATTGTGGCGGATGGCATCTTCCAGCGCAAGGCTGATCTCCCGAGGGTTGCCCGCAGCCAGCTCTGCCCGCATATCCACGATCTGCACGCTGGGCAGCGGGTTGCCGCCGTAGCGCTTGGTCAGGCGCACCAGCTGGGTGCGTCCGTTCTGCGCAGCGTAAAAACTCTCGGTGCTGGGGGTGGCACTGGCCAGAAGCAGCAGGGCGCCGTTTTCGGCGGCACGCTGCCGGGCGACCTCGTGGGCGGAGTAGCGCGGTGCGGATTCCGACCGGTAGGTGTGCTCCTGCTCTTCGTCAATGATGATAAGGCCGATGTTTTCCAACGGCGAAAACACTGCGCTGCGGGTGCCGACCACGATATCTGCACCGCCATCCTGAATCATCTGCCATTGCAGCAGACGCTCGGTGTGGTTAAGCGCAGAGTGCTGCACCGCTACGCGGCGGCCGAACTGCCCTTTTAGCCGCAGAATCATCTGCGGGGTCAGGCTGATCTCCGGTACCAGCACCAGCGCCTTGCGGCCAAGTTCCAGACAGCGGGCAATCAATTTTAAAAATACCAGCGTCTTGCCGCTGCCGGTAACGCCGTACAGCAGAGCCGAATGGGGCGCGGCATCTTCTAGCTTGGGCAGCAGCGTGTCGTAAGCAGCTTGCTGCTGTTCGGTGAGGGTAATGGGGTCGTTGCGCAGCGGAATGGAGGCGTACAGGTCGATGGACTTATTCACCTTGCTGCATTCCAGCACGCCCTTGGTGCACAGATTATCCAGCACCGCGCGGCTGATGCCTTTATCCTCCAACTCGTTCAGGGTGCGAGGGCCGCCGCTCAGCAGCGCCACCGCTGCCAGCTGCTTTGCCGTAGGCTTTGGCTTTTGCGGCAGCGTGCTCACAAGCTTGTAGGCGTTTTCGGTGTGACGGGTAAGCTGCTTTTGCAGCACCGGGGTCACACCGTCTGCCGCCACGGCGGGCTTATACTGCGCACCATACGGAATGACCGCCTTGACGGCCTCGTAGTAGGTGCAGAAGGTGCGTTCCTTTAAAAAATGCACCAGCCGCAGCAGCTCCGGGGTCAAGCAGGCCGAGGCCGGGGCTACATCGAACAGATATTTGAGCTTGGAGTGCTCCGGCTCAGCATCGCAGGCCAGTACCACGCCCATGCGGGCGCGGCTGCCCTTGCCAAAGGGCACCAGCACCATGCTGCCAAGGCGCACCGCATTCTGGTGCTCCGGCAGAACAGCGTAGGTATACAGCTTATCAAAATGGAAGGTCGCATTGCTGACGGCA
>ERZ827490.2773-NODE-2773-length-17763-cov-47.626722_pt1 | contig 17763 bp, 10 predicted proteins | sample MGYA00519770_ERZ827490 | MGnify/ENA primary metagenome ERZ827490 (study PRJEB31778, sample SAMEA3449324) | human gut metagenome | biome: human gut; feature: human-associated habitat; material: faeces | place: United Kingdom | collected 2010/2012 ...
GAAATTGTGAAATCCGAACCCGCGCAAAGCCCTGTGCGGCGGACATTTTCAGCGGGCGAAACGGCCGGAGCTTCCAAAAATATCACGTTGATCACATTACAGTTGATTCAACATCAATTGATATTATTATATCATACTCTGACTCCGTTTGCAACTCTTTTTCCCGATAGGCTTGCAGTCCTACAGCAGGCCGCAAAAAAATGGAAACACCCCTCGCTTTTTCTGCCAGAATGTGCTATGATGACTTTGATTGCACAGAGAAAGCGAGGACGATCACATGCTGGATATTTTCGATATTCTGGGCCCGGTGATGGTGGGCCCGTCCAGTTCCCACACGGCGGGAGCGGTCCGCATCGGCAGCATGGCCCGGACGCTGCTGGGCGACGAGCCGGTGGAGGCCAGGATCCATCTGCACGGCTCCTTTGCCGAGACCGGCCCCGGCCACGGCACGGACCGCGCCCTGGTGGCGGGGCTGCTGGGCATGAAGCCCGACGACCTGCGCATTCCCTTTGCCTTTCAGGAGGCGAAAAAGCGGGGACTGATCTACACCATCGACACTGTGGAGCTGCGGGACGCCCACCCCAACACCGCTGTTATCGAGACCTGGGACGCCGGCGGCAAAAAGCTGGAGCTTCAGGCATGCAGCGTAGGCGGCGGCCGCATCCTGGTGAACAAGGTGGACGGCATCGACGTCAGCTTCGACGGCATGTTCAACACCCTGGTCATCCGCAATCAGGATGAAAACGGCGCGGTGGCAGCGGTGACATCGGTGCTGAACCAGCTGCGCATCAACGTGGCCAACATGAGCCTGTGCCGCCACAAGCGGGGCGGTGATGCCCTGATGGTCATCGAAACCGACCAGCATATCAAGCCCCATCAGGTGGCGTTTCTGTCGGAGCTGACGGGCATCCTGTCCGTGACCTATTACGATAAGGAGGACGATGACGATGTCTCTGGATTCGATGAAGGAAATCTTTGACCGCATGGAGGCCGAGCACAAGCCCTTCTGGGAGATTGTGCTGGAGACGGACATGGACGAGCGCCAGGTGACCCGCCAGCAGTCCATGGCGAAAATGCTGACCACCTGGCAATATATGGTGGACGCGGCGGACACCTATACCGGCCGCCGCCGCAGCGTCAGCGGTCTGGCAGGAGGCGACGGCCTGAAAATGCGGCAGTATTCCATCCGGGGCCGGGCCATGTCCGGCGGCTACGTCAGCGAGGTCATTGCCGAGGCCTTGTCCATGGCGGAATCCAACGCCTGCATGCGCCGCATCGTAGCGGCTCCCACGGCGGGAGCCTGCGGCGTGCTGCCGGCGGTGCTGCTGCCCCTTTGCAAATACGAGGAGCTGAGCCAGCACCGGATATTGGAGGCCCTGTATGTGGCCAGCGGAATCGGCGCGGTCATCGCCTATAAGGCCTGCATCGCCGGCGCCTCCGGCGGCTGCCAGGCGGAGATCGGCACTGCCTCCGCTATGGCGGCGGGGGCCCTGGTCGCCCTGCGGGACGGCACCGGCCAACAGATCGGCCACGCCGTGGCCATGGCCCTGAAAAACCTTATGGGCTTGGTGTGTGATCCGGTGGCCGGCTTGGTGGAGGTTCCCTGTGTCAAGCGCAATGTCATCGGCGCGGTAAATGCCATCAGCGCGGCGGATATGGCCCTGGCCGGGATCGAGAGCCGCATTCCTGTGGATGAGGTCATCGACGCCATGGGCGAGGTGGGCCGCCGCATGCCTGTGGAGTTCCGGGAAACCGCCCTGGGCGGCCTGGCCGCTACGCCCACCGGCCGCCGGGTAAAGCAGCAGATGCAGCCCGGGGCCCCGGAGTTCTGATTCTCCAATACAGTTTGTGATAATCCTGCGCAAAAATACAGCTTGTATACCTGTATATGCATAGGCAAGAGTTATCCGTTTTCCTTCATACGCAAGAAAAGCACCGTCGAAGGCTTGCCTTCGGCGGTGCTTTCTATGGACGCTGCACAGGAGAGGGTCAGTCCCCGCACAGGATATCCCACTATTTTTGGGGGGCTCTTGTCCCCTCCGTTTAGTAGACACCGCAGCGGGGATTTTGCAACCATATTTTTTCAAAATTTTTAAATTTTTTTTGGCCTTGATAGAATACAGAGCTGTTTTCCCGGGGAGCGCATAAAGGAAAGCTCTGTTCATGGCGTCCATGTCCTGGCCATTCACGAAAAAACGACCACGGGCAGAGCGCGTTTCTCAGATCAAATGGAGCTGCGTCCATTTCCGTGACTTCAGCCGCCGCTGCGTGAAGGGCTTTCGTTTTAAAAAACTAACTCAACTATTGCAAAACAATCCTCTTGTTTTTTTCCATATTATGATATGATAAAAATGAGGAGGGCTGGGGACCTTCGTAAGCGATAGGCCCCGATCTGCCGGATATACCAGAATATCCGGGACCCATAGCGGCAGCCCGTCAGAATAGGAGGCGAAACCGTGGTTTTTATTGTCGTGATTTCATCGGTACTTTTGGCCGTTTGCACCTCGCTGAAACCGATCTATCTTCAAAATGCCATCGATGCGGTGGATGCGGGCGCAGGCGGCACACTTACCATGTTTCTGTGCTATGCTGCCAGCATCCTGGGAATCCTTTTGTTTGAGACAGCCCGGCAGCTCAGCACGGGGAAATATCGGAACAGCAGGCTGTTCAGTCTCAAGCGGAAGGTCATGGCGCATATTGTTTATATGCCGCCCCGGAAATTCCAGGAACAGCAGGGACAGAACTATGTCACCACACTGAACAATGAGATCGAGATGCTGGTGGACAGCTATTATGTCACCCGCTTGGAATTGGCCTACAGCATCCTGGTGTTGATCACCTGTGTGATCGCATTGCTGTACATCAACGGCTATCTGGCGATGATCATCATCGTTTCCACCGTGTGTCCCATTGTGGCCTCCGCCGTGCAGGGAAAGGCGCTGGAAAAGCGGACGAACTTCTATACGATGGCCCTGGAAAAGCTCAATGTCATGATCGGCAATCTGATCCACGGGTACCCCACCATCAAGGTAAACCACATAGAGCGGGAATACCTGCAAACGCTGGAACAGGATAACGAAAAAGCCGCCCACGCAGAGTTTGCCAAGGCGAAAACAAAAATTCGGGTGAATATGATCATCGGCCTGCTGTCCTATATCGGTGAGGCCGTGATGGTCGGATTCAGCATTTACGAGATCTCCAAGGGGCGGCTGTCCGTGGGCGCTTTGGTGGGTGCGCTGCAATTATCGGAAATGCTGGTGATCCCCACCAACAGCATTTCCTATCAGATATCGGAAATGCGGAGCGTCACCGGTATTCGCCAGAAGATCCAGCAGCTGCTGTCTGTTCCTGACAGCGCTGCGGCTTCGTCGGCAGCTCCCACGATCGAGTACATGGAGCTTGACAATGTGTCCTTCCGACATGATGAAAAGGTCATTCTTTCCCATGCGAATTATCGGTTCGAGGCGGGGAAGAAATACCTGATTTTAGGCGAAAACGGAAGCGGCAAGAGCACGCTCTTCAAGCTGCTGACCGGGCTGGAAACAGAGTATGAGGGGTGTATCTCGGTGAACGGAACAGACATCCGCCGGCTGTGGCCCGCTCTTTATGACCAGATCGGCGTCGTGCTTCAGGACGCGTTTATCTTTGACGATACGTTTCTCCAGAATGTCACGCTTTATCGCCCTGCATTGCAGGAACGTGCCGTTTCTGTGATGCATTCTCTGGGAATGGATGCCTTTCTTGCATCCCATGATCTGGACCAGGTATTCCAGAACACGAAGGGCAATCTGTCCGGCGGAGAGCGGCAAAAGCTGGCGCTGGCCCGGGTGCTGACCGAGAATAAGCGGGTCATCTTCCTGGACGAAGCCACTGCCAATATGGATAAGGGCAGCAGCCAGAAAATTTTGTCCCAGCTGCTCCGGACGGACGGCTTGACCGTCATCAGCATCGAACACAAGGTGAGCCCGGAGCTTCTTCCTCTATACGATAAAATCCTTGAACTGAAGGAAGCACATTTGGAGGAAAGAACATAGTACCATCTATCGGGAAACCCGGCTGCGCATTATGCCGCAGCCGGGTTTCTGGCGTATTCGGAGCAGAAGAAAAGCATTAGACAGAGAGTCTCGAAAAGATGCGGATACAACTGGAATCCGTTGCATCCACTCCAGTCTGTCAAGAAAAATAGGATTGCCTCTGTCTTCGGAAAGGAAGATAGTTGCGAAAGAAACCCCTCAGGGGTGTCTTTCGTTTTCAATCACCGCATTTTCAGCTTGTCCAAAAGGATTTTTGACAAGCTGGACCGGCGGCTATAGCCGCCGGTCCTTTCCGGTTTCTTTTGGGATTTTAGCAGGCGTTATACAAAGAAGAACTCCTTGATCTGGCCATACAGCACCAGCACCATGCACACAGGCGTGACGTACTTGATGCAGATCTTAAAGAAGGTGTAGCCGAACATCTTGTGTCCCTCGTCGTGCTCGATCTCGTCCCGGACAACTCCCGGGCCGATCTCCCAGCCGTACATGATGCTCATCAGCAGCGCGCCCAGAGGCATCAGGATGCCCTCGGCGATGCAGTCGAAGAAGTCCAGCCAGTCGGCGCTCCAGGTGGGGAGCTTTTCCATGGTGCCGCGCATACCCAGGATATCGGCGGGGGAGATGCCGGCGGTGCCCAGGGAGTCCAGGCATACGACGACGCACAGGATACCGGCGGCAATACCGGCCAGCACGGAGTAAGCCTTCCGCTTGTCGCCCTTGCCCTGGTCCCGGGCCTTATCTACGAAGTGGGCCACCACGGCCTCCAGCAGAGAGATGGAGGAGGAGACGGCGGCGAACACCACCAGCAGGTAGAACATGATGCCGAAGATGGGGCCCACGGAGCCCATGCGGTCGAACACGTTCTGCATGGTAACGAACAGCAGGGAGGGGCCGCCCAGCTGGCCGGTGGGGTCCAGGGCGAAGCGGCCGGGGATGACGCACAGGCCGGCCATCAGGGCCACTACGGTATCCATGACTACGATGACCACAGCGTTTTTCTGGAGGTTCTTTTTCTTGTCCATGTAGGAGCCGTAGGTGATCATGGCCGCCATACCCAGGGACAGGGAGAAGAACATCTGGCCGCCCGCTGTGGATAGCACAGAGAAGAACGAGGGTGCTTCCTTGATAACGCCGTTGGCCAAGGCCCAACCGGGAACGAACATGTACTTCAGGCCTTCCACTGCGCCGTCCAGGGTGCAGGCGCGGATGATGCTGATGATCAGCAAGATGAACAGGGCGGGCATGCCCACGGAGCAGACCTTTTCGATGCCGCCGCCGACGCCGCCCATCACAATGATCATGGTAATGGCCACGAAGAGCAGGCCGTAGATCACGCATTCGCCCTGGTTGGCCATCAGGGCGTCGAACACGCCTGCGCCGTCCAGGGTGCCGGTGCCGAAGCCGGCATGAAACAGATTGCCCACGTTCAGGGTGACATACTTCAGGCAGTAGCCGCCCAGAGCGCAGTAGAAGCCCAGGATCAGGAACGCGGACAGCACGCCCATCCAGCCCAGCCACTTGAACTTCTTGGACAGGATCCTGTACGCGCCGATGGCTCCGTGACCGGTTTTGCGGCCCAGAGCCAGCTCGCCGATCATGACGATAACGCCGCAGAACACGGCCAGCACCAGATACAGGATCAGGAATGTGAAGCCGCCGTTGGCGCCCATCTTGTTGGGAAAGCCCCAGATGTTGCCCAGGCCGACTGCCGAGCCGATGGCAGCCATTAGAAATCCGAAATTGGACCCAAAGCCTTTTCTTTCTTCCATTTTTTCTCTCCTTTTTGTTGTTCACCCGCCGAAGCGAGGAGTGATGCACGCCTTACCGGCAGCGTGCGTCTATTGGGCATATTCAAAGTATACAGTTATTCGGTCAATTGCACAATTGACAATTTTGATAAAGTTTTAGCATGAATTTCTGCAAATTTAACATTATGTGAACTTATTCACATTCTTTTTTTATGCATAATTTGCAATATCTCCGGTCATTGTGCCAAAGCCTACCTACTCATCCGCTCTATTTTTCTTTCATTGGCCCTCTTACTTTGTGAATAAATAAACGCTGATCATTTTTGGCCGCGTAAAAACGGGGGAACCCATGGCCTGTTCCCGGTTTTGCCTGATTATTTTTGTATTCTGCTAAATTTTTTTGTAATTATTATCATTTTTTTGCCATTAGCGATTTACAACGCTGTAGAATTATGCTAAAATGCTGGTTATGGAACAAAACACCGGCGGGCCACCTGCGCCCCGGCCCGGCGGAAAGAAGAAAGGGTGACTGCCTTGGCAAATGTATGCGCAGTTAAAATGGAGAATATCACCAAGCGCTTCGGCAAGGTAACGGCCAACAAGGACGTTACGCTGGAGCTCTATAAGGGTGAGATCCTGTCCCTGCTGGGTGAAAACGGCAGCGGCAAGACCACCCTAATGAATATGCTCTCCGGCATCTACTTCCCCGACGAGGGGCAGATCTACATCGATGGCCAGCCTGTGACCATCGCCTCCCCCAAGGACGCCTTTGCCCTGGGCATCGGCATGATCCATCAGCATTTCAAGCTGGTGGATGTCTTTACCGCCACGGAAAACATCATCCTGGGCATGCCCGGCAAGCTGAACCTGGCCGAGGCCCGGAAGAGGGTCCGGGAAATCTGCGACCGGTACGGCTTCGACATTGACCCGGATCAGAAGATCTATGACATGTCCGTGTCCCAGAAGCAGACGGTGGAGATCGTGAAGGTCCTGTACCGCGGGGCCAACATCCTGATCCTGGACGAGCCCACCGCCGTGCTGACCCCCCAGGAGACCGACAAGCTGTTTGCCGTGATGCGCAACATGAAGAACGACGGCAAGTCCCTGATCATCATCACCCACAAGCTCCACGAGGTGCTGGACGTGTCCGACCGGGTGGCCGTGCTGCGCAAGGGTGAGTATATCGGCTGCGTGCAGACCAAGGACGCCGACCAGCAGTCCCTGACGGACATGATGGTGGGCCACTCCGTAACCCTGAACATTGACCGGCCCACCCCCGTCAACGTGAAGCCCCGCCTGGACATCAAGGGCCTGACGGTCTTTGACGAGATGGGCGTCAAGCGTCTGGACGACGTTACCTTCACCGTCAACGCCGGCGAGGTGCTGGGCATTGCCGGTATTGCCGGCTCCGGCCAGCGTGAGCTGCTGGAATCCATCGCCGGCCTGTACCCGGTGGCCTCCGGCTCCGTTACCTATTATAATCCCGACAACGATCAGCCCAAGGAGCTGGTGGGCCTGAGCCCCATGGCCATCCGCAAAAGCGGCATCGCCATGTCCTTCGTGCCGGAGGACCGTCTGGGCATGGGCCTGGTGGGCTCCATGGGCATGACCGGCAACATGATGCTGCGCTCCTGGCGAAAGGGCAGCAGCATCTTCCTGGACCGCAAGGACCCCGAGGCCCTGGCCAACCGCATCTGGCAGGAGCTGGAGGTGGTGACCCCCAGCACCAGCTTCCCCGTGCGCCGCATGTCCGGCGGCAACGTGCAGAAGGTCCTGGTGGGCCGCGAGATCGCCCAGCAGCCTGCCGTGCTGATGACGGCCTACGCCGTCCGCGGCCTGGACATCAACACCTCCTATACCATCTATAACCTGCTGACCGAGCAGAAGATGCGGGGCGTGGCCGTGGTGTATGTGGGCGAGGACCTGGACGTGCTGCTGGAGCTGTGCGACCGGATCGTCGTTCTGTGCGGCGGCCAGGTCTCCGGCGTGGTGGACGCCCGCACCACCGACAAGCGCCAGATAGGCGCACTGATGACGCTGGTGAACAAAGGAGGCAAAGCGGATGAATAAGATACATATCGCCAAGCGCGACACCCTGCCGCTGTATATCAACATCGCGATCCGCGGCGGAGCCATCATCCTGGCGCTGCTGGTGTGCGCCCTGGTCACCACCGTTCTCACCGGCGAGAACCCCCTGAGCATTTACGGCACCATTCTCAAGGGCGCCTTCGGCACCGCCCGCAAGAGCTGGACCACCTGGGAAAATGTGGCCATTCTGCTGGGTATCTCCCTGGCGGTGACCCCCGCGTTCAAAATGCGCTTCTGGAACATCGGCGCAGAGGGCCAGGTGCTCATCGGCTGTCTGGCCTCCGCCACCTGCATGATCACCCTGGGCGACAAGATCCCCAACGGGCTGCTGCTGGTGATCATGTTCGTGGCCTCCCTGGGCATGGGCGCCCTGTGGGGCTTCCTGCCCGGCTTCTTCAAGGCCAGGTGGAACACCAACGAGACCCTGTTCACCCTGATGATGAACTATATCGCCACCCAGCTGGTGGCCTACTTCATCATCATCTGGGAGGTCCCCAAGGGCGCCGGTAAGATCGGCATCATCAACCAGGACTCCCAGGCCGGCTGGCTGCCCACCATCGGCAACCAGAAGTATCTGCTGGCCATTCTGGTGGTAGCCGTGATGACGGGTCTGATGTACATTTATCTGAACTACAGCAAGCAGGGCTATGAGATCGCCGTGGTGGGCGAGAGCCGCCGCACCGCCAGCTATGCCGGCATCAAGGTGGACCGGGTCATTATCCGGACCATGGCCCTGTCCGGCGCACTGTGCGGCCTCATCGGTCTGCTGCTGACCTCCAGCACCGACCACACCATGACCACCACCATCGTGGACGGCCGCGGCTTCACCGCCGTTATGGTGTCCTGGATGGCGAAATTCAACCCCATTATCATGATCTTCGTGTCCCTGCTGCTGGTGGTGCTCAACCGCGGCGCAGGCGAGATTTCCACGGCCTTCGGTCTGAACCGCTCCTTCGCCGATATCCTGACGGGCATCATCCTGTTCTTCATCATCGGCTGTGAGTTCTTCATCAACTATAAGGTCCAGTTCCGTACTTCCGGAAAGAAGGAGGCGTGAGAAAATGTTTGATTTTGATATTGTATCCTTCATCCCCCGCGCGGTCATGCAGGGTATCCCCCTGCTGTACGGCAGCACCGGTGAGATCCTCACCGAGAAGTCCGGCAACCTGAACCTGGGTATCCCCGGCATCATGTATGTGGGCGGCATCTGCGGCGTCATCGGCGCGTTCTTCTATGAGCAGGCCGTGCCCGCCAACCAGATGAGCGGCTTTTTGGCCATTATGATCCCCATGCTGTGCTCCCTGCTGGGCTCTCTGCTGATGGGCCTGCTGTACTGCTTCCTGACGGTGACCCTCCGGGCCAACCAGAACGTTACCGGCCTGACCATGACCACCTTCGGCGTGGGCATCGGCAACTTCTTCGGCGGCTCCCTGATCAAGCTCACCGGCAGCGAGGTGCCCTCCATTGCCCTGTCCGCCACCAGCGGCTATTTTGCCAAGTCCCTGCCCTTCGCCAAGAGCCTGGGCTGGTTCGGCCAGATTTTCCTGTCCTATGGCTTCCTGGCGTACCTGGCCATTATCCTGGCTCTGCTGACGTCCTATTTCCTGAAGCACACCCGGCCCGGTCTGCACCTGCGGTCCGTGGGTGAAAGCGCCTCTACCGCCGACGCCGCCGGCATCAACGTCACCCGGTATAAGTACCTGGCCACCTGCATCGGCAGCATGATCGCGGGCCTGGGCGGCCTGTACTACGTGATGGACTACGCCAGCGGCGTGTGGTCCAACAACGCCTTCGGCGACCGGGGCTGGCTGGCCATCGCCCTGGTCATCTTCACCATCTGGCGTCCCAATGTCAGCGTCCTGGCCTCCATTCTGTTCGGCGGCCTGTACATTCTGTATCTGTACATCCCCACCGGCAGCCAGATGGCCGTGAAGGAGCTGTACAAGATGCTGCCCTATGTGGTCACCGTGGTGGTGCTGGTGATCTCCAGCCTGCGGAACAACAAGGAAAAGCAGCCGCCTGCAAGCCTGGGTCTGAGCTACTTCCGCGAGGAGCGGTAAGCTGCCGGTCCCTGAGTCGGCTCCCCTGCTGCTTTTCCCCCGCGGCGCAGCCGCGTCCCAAGCGTTTTGCCCAGCGAAACCTTGCCGAAGGGCGGATTCACTCCGCCCGAAGGAGCATGAAATTCGGGTCCCCCGTCCGGCCTGGCCGGACGGGGGATCAAAGCAGCCGCCTGCAAGCCTGGGCCTGAGCTACTTCCGCGAGGAACGATAAGCTGCCGGTCCCTGAGTCGGCTCCCCTGCTGCTTTTCCCCCGCGGCGCAGCCGCGTCCCAAGCGTTTTGCCCAGCGAAACCTTGCCGAAGGGCGGATTCACTCCGCCCGAAGGAGCATGAAATTCGGGTCCCCCGTCCGGCCTGGCCGGACGGGGGATCAAAGCAGCCGCCTGCAAGCCTGGGTCTGAGCTACTTCCGCGAGGAGCGGTAAGTTGCCGCTCCCCAGCGGAAAATGTCCCATTAAGGATTTTTGACAAACTGAAGGCCGGCAGGTCATTGACCTGCCGGCCTTGGCTTGTTTCGTTTCCCGGCTCTCCGGCGCACATGTGCCGGAGAGCCTTTTATAACAGCCTGTGCAGAAGCACTTCCGGTCTGTTTATTCGCCCATGAGCTTCCGCCGCTTCAGCAAGAGCATCACAGCGCCTGCGCCAGCCGCCATCATCGCGCCGCTCAGTAGGAAGATGGGGAACCCGTCGCCGGTCTGGACACTGTTTTCGATCCAGCGGGCCGTCAGGGTCGTGTCACCCTTGACGCTGTACACGCTGGAGGCGTCGTAGCGGTTGCCGTCCTTGTCGTACCAGCCGCCGAAGGTATAGCCCTCCCGGGTGGGTACGGGCAGGGCGCCCACAGCCTGACCGTATACCACCGCCAGAGCAGAGGGCTCCACCTTGCCGCCATTGGCGTTCAGGGTAATGGTGAAGGTGCTGTCCTCCTGACCCCAGCGGGCGGTGAGGGTCACACCATCGGCTGTGCTGTAGACGGTGGAGGCGTCATAGCGGCTGCCCGCCTCGTCGAACCAGCCCAGGAACACATAGCCCTCTCGGGTAGGTGTGGGCAGGGCGCCCACAGCCTGACCGAAGGTCACCTGGACCAGGGCCACGTCGGTGACGCCGCCGTTGGCGTCCAGGGTGATCTCGTAGATATTGGCGGTCCAGCGGGCAGTGAGAGTGGTGTCTCCGGCGATGGCATATACGGTGTCCTCGGTGTACTGCGCACCGTTTTCGTCGTACCAGCCGTCGAAGGTATAGCCCTCACGGACAGGCACAGGCAGCTGGCCCACAGCCATGCCGTACTGGACGCTGACGGAGTCGGGCTTCACCGTGCCGCCGTTGGCGTCCAGAGTCACTGTATAGCCCTGACCAGGCAATACCTCCACCACGCAGTAGGCGGTGACGCTGGTGTTGATATCGGTGGACACCTTGATGTAAGCGTAGCCGGGCTTGTGGGCGGTGACAACGCCGTTTTCATCCACGGTGGCTACCTCGGGGTTGAAGGAGGTCCAGGTCAGCGCGGCGTCCTCCAACCGGGTGGGGGTAGGAGTCAGCGTCGCGTTCAGCGCCAGAGTCTCCAGGGGATGCAGGGTGGCCCGGGTATCATCCAGGCGCAGGGTATTGGCCTGCACCGGCAGGCAGACCACGGCGAAGTTCACATGATACTGCCCGTCCTTGGTGGTGGCAGTCAGATAGCTGACGCCGGGCTCCGAGGGGGTGTAATAGGCAACGTTCTTGCGGGTGCCGTTAACGTTGACGTCCTCAGCGGTCTCCAGCTTGCCGCCGCCCTCCGTCACCGTCCAGTTGAAGGGACCGTAGGTGCTGTCGGGACGGTCATAGGTGACGCCGGAGAGGGCACCCGCCGGATTACCGGCCTTCTCCGTGCCGTCTGCCCGGATCACCACCGTGGTGGAGGAGCCGTAGGGGGCGGACACGACGATATCGCCGGTGGTACGGTCATAGGTATAGCCATTGTACATGTCGTTTTCCGTCAGCTCATACTCATAGCCGTAATCATAGCGGTAAACCACATGGATGGACTCCGGCAGGGCATAGCCCTCGGTGTTCACCAGTCTGCCGCGCCAGGGCTCGCTGCCGGAGAGGACAAAGTCCGGGCCGTCCAGCACCAGGCCAGTGGCGGCGGTGGTGGGATTGTCGCTGCCGCCGGAAACATACCCCTGGGCCGTGTACAGCTTCACATCGGAGAAGGAGTGGGTCTGGCGGTACCGGGCGATGAGGCTGGCGGTCTCACCGGCGGTGACGTAATAGGTCTGCTCGTTGTAGTAGGCGTCGGACTGCAGGTCCTCCTGATCGGAGGTCTGATAGACGTCCTCCCAGTCAAAGGTCATGGTCCGGGTAACACCGTTGATGGTGACGTCCAGATGGCCGGTTCCGGAGGGGATCTTGTCCGCGGAGGCCTGATAGTTCAGGTCGATAAGGCCCTCCAGCGCGTCGCTGCTGTTCTGGGAGACGCTGACCAGGCCCGCCCAGTCCTCGTCGTCCTCATATACCAGCCACTGATTCTGATAGATCTCCACATCGGCGGGCTGCAGGTCCACCACCCGGACGGTGATGGCGCCGTTGGGCTTCAGGCCGGAGAAGTGGTCCATGGACAGCTTGAAGTCCTTCACCTCCGTGGAGGAGGCCTCCACCGCTATGACGCACAGGGCGGAGTAGGTGCCGTTAGACACGGTGATGATGGCCTGGCCGGGAGCCACAGCCACCACATGGCCGAACTCATCCACCGTGGCCACCTCGGGGTTGCTGGAGGTGCGGGTGATGGGCGCCGTGGAGCCGGTGTTGTTGTTCACGCTGAGGTCAAAGCTCTGGCCGGGGTGCAGGCGGGCGGAGGTCTGGGACAGGGTCAGGCCCTGGGAGGCGTCCACCTTGATGGCATAGGTGCGGTCATTGGCCGCATAGTCGCCGCAGGAGAGATACACGTTGCCGGTCCAGTTGTAGCTGCCGCGATACTCCGTCACATCTGCGGTGAAGGTGAAGGTGTGGGTATCGGCGTCATAAATGCTCTGGGAATACAGGGGATTCAGCAGATCAATGTTGTACTCGGTGATTTCCCGGCCGGTGGAGTCGGTATAGGTCCGGCTCACCTGGGCGTGGACCGCCACGGAGGCCAGGGAGCCGTCCTCGTCATAGACGGTGCCCTGCATGTAGGTGCGGCCATCCTTCTGATAGAAGGTCACGGCGTTGTTCTCCAGCTTGGGGGCCTGGGTGTCCACCAGCACGTCGAAGGAGAGCACGTCGCCGGTCTTGTCCATTTTGTGGCCGTTGAAGGTGGGCTCCTTGCCGTCCACGAAGGACTCGAAGTCCGTCACCGGGCGGCCCAGCTCCTCATTGTCCACGGTGTCGCCGTAGTCACCCTCGCCATAGGCGGTGATGGTGTAAACGCACTGGGTGCCGTTGGGCAGGACGTCGCCGTTCAGGTCCGTTCCGTCCCAGGCATCCGTGAAGTAATAAAGGGACATGGGCAGGACCACGCCGTAGCTGGCCTGATAGACGCTGCGGGGCACATAGGTGTTGAAGGTGCGGAAATAGAGCTCGTTGGTGTTCTTGTTCCGGACCTCGGTGACAAAGAGCTTGGCATCCCGCAGCTGATAGAGCTCAAAGTCGTCAATGGCGTCGAAATAGCCGCTGCCGTCCGGGGAGATGGCAAAGTTCTCCTGGTGGAAAACTGTCTGCTTGCTCCCGGCGGCAATGTCGGTGTCAAAGATGTTCTGGCCCAGGTTCAGGAAGTTCACCACTTCCCCGGCGCTGCGGATGGTACTGCCCACCACGTTGACGCCCAGGGTACAGTCGTTGTTCATCACGTTTTCGCCGTCCTGGGGCTCGTCGAACCAGTTGGCGCGGTCCAGGATGGGGGCAGAGGTCCAGTCGCCCAGGAAGGCCAGCAGGGGCATGCCGATCTGAGGCGCAGAACCGTCGGCGGCGGTGAGGATCACAAAGCCCTCCACATAGCTGCCGTTGGGGAACAGGTCGCGGATGGCGGCGATGTCGGAAGCGGTGAGGGAAACGGTCCGGCTGACCTGTGTGCCGCCGGCGGGCACGCTGACGCTGCCCAGATCCACCTCACGGATCAGCACATCGCTGGCAAGGACCATGGTCTTGCCGTCCTGCTCTGCGGTATCCGGCCGCAGAAGCACGGCCTTCATGCTGTAGCTCAGGGTGTCGCTGCCCAGGTTCTCCACCCGGAAGTCCAGATCATAGCTGCCGCTCCAGCCGGGATCGTCGCCCAGCTCCAGCTTGCCCACCAGCTTGCCGTCCACATCGATGTAGGCAGGGGTGGAAATGGCCGCAGCTGCGTTCACAAGACCGGCGCCCTGGCGGCGGGGAGAGACGTATACGCCGTTCTCCTGCTGGGGCACGGCGGTGCTCACCAGCAGATGGTTGGTCAGGTCGGCGCTGGCGGCGGCATCCTGCTGGGGATGCCGGGACTTGACATACTGCTCCACCAGCGCGGCCAGGCCCGCCATATGGGGCGTCGCCATGGAGGTGCCGCTCATCAGGCTGTAGGACCCGTTATAGTCATCGTACTTCCCGGCGCCCTCCACATAGCTGCTGTCCATCACGGTGGACCAGATGTTGCCGCCGGGAGCGGTGATCTCGGGCTTCAGCTCCAGTCCGGAGCCGCTGCCCCAGGAGGTGAAGGAGGACATCTGGCCGCCCTCCTCCCAGCCGGACAGCTGGTCCTGCTGGTGAACGGTGATGCGGACCTCCTGCCCGGCGTTCAGCGCATCGATCATGGCCGCGCCGTCCACGCCGGAAATAAAGGCGGAGGTCAGCGAGGTGTTGTCCGTGTTCATGTTGATAAGCGTGGTGGCGGCGGGGTCGCTGTCATAAACCAGCACAGCCAGCACGCCGTAGCTCTCGCCCATGTAGTTGGTGCCGGAGAAGCTGCTGGCATTGTTGATCTTGTCGGCGAAGGAGAGGGTGCTGCCGTCTGCGCTGCCGCGCTTGACCAGGGCAATACCCGTCTTGCCGCCGTTGTAGCCGTTGCTGAATCCGGCGTTGTAGTAGTCCATGTAGGTGCCGTAGCCCGCGTCATACACAACGAAGCTCTGGCTCTCGGGGAACTTCCGCTTCATGGCCACTTCGTTGGGGTCGGAGAAGGGCACGGTATGGCTCTGGCCCTGGGCGTCGGTCCAGCTCAGCACGCTCTGCATGTTGATGGTGCTGTTGATGGAGGCCACCGCCAAGTTGGAGGGGTAGACGGCGGGAGAGGACATCATGGAGATATCCGGGTCCTCCGCCAGGTTCAGGCCGCCCCGCTCATTGCCCTGGGCGGGGGAGTTTTCGCTGTTGCCGGCGGCGGTCATCAGAATGACGCCGGCCTGCTCCAGCCGGGCATAAACGCCGTGGATGGCGGTGTCGTCATAGGCAAAGCCGTTGTCGGAGCCCAGAGACAGGTTCACGGCGTCGGCGCCCAGGGTCATGGCGTCCTCCAGGGCGTTGAGAATGGCGCTTTCCGTGGCGCCGGAGTTGCCGCCGTCGGCAAAGACCTTCATCATCATCAGCTGGGCATCGGGGGCTACACCGGAAAAGAGGATCTCGCCCTCCTGGCTCTGGACAAAGCCCGCCACGGTGCCGGAGACGTGGGTGCCGTGGTTGCTGCCGCTGTTGCGGACGTTGACGTCGCCGCTGATGATCTCGCCGGTATAGGGGTCGGCGTCTCCGGCGTAGTCAAAGGCGAAGGGGACCTTGCGGGTCTTGTACATGGCCTCGTTGGAGGCGGGGCTCAGCCTGTTGGCATTGAGCTGGCGGCCGTTCAGGAAGGCCAGCAGGGACTCCTTGGTATAGCGCAGGTCGCTGTCGCTGAGCTGGGAGTAGAAGGAGTCGTCCCGGAAGGCCTCGTGGACCCGGCGCAGACCGGTGACGTTGGCGCCCTCCTCATCGCTCCACCAGCTGGAATACTCCATGTCCAGGCCGGAATCCGCCACGGCCACCAGCATTCCCTTGCCGGTATAGCCCTTGTTCCAGACCTCCTGCAGGTGGACCATGTCATAGCTGTAGCCTGCCACACCGGCATTGGTGGCCGGAGAGGCGGGCTGACTGTAAACATGCTGCACATGGGCGGACTTCACGCCCTTCAGACTGCGGATGGTATCCAGCATGCCATAGGGGGCGCGGACGGCCATGCCGTTAAAGAGCACCGTCCACTGCTCCATCAGCTCAGGGGCGCCGGCAGTGCGGGTACCCTCCGCCTGGAGAGCGGCGGGCTGGGCCGCCTGGATCTCGGCAAAGACCTTTTTCTGATCCCGGCGAATGGCGGCATCCTGTTTCTCCGCGCGGCCGCCGGCAAGATAGGCGGCGATCTCCGCACCGGCAGAGCTGGTGGAAGCCGTTTTCTTCGCGGCAAAGCCCTCCAGCACGGGAGCGCGCTCCAGCTCCACGAGGATGGTCACCATATCATCGGGCTGATGTCCGGTGGGCTGGGTGGTTTCCGCCGCAGAGTCGTTCTCCGCCATGGCGTCCAGCCGGGGGGTGCCGCTGACCTCCTCCGCCTTCACCACGGTCCCGTCGGGGGCGGCAGCTTCGGCGGCCAGAGCCGTGGGCACCAGGCCCAGCAGCATGACCAGCGTCAGCAGCAGTGCGATCACTCGTTTCATGTTATACATTCCTCCCTTGTGTTGAACTCCCATGTGCTGCATTCTTTATAGGACAATGAATGTTCTATGGTCATGGGATGATTGCCGTTATTATAGCACTTTACCGCAACGGTGTCAAGCTATGCCGGGTGGAACTTCCGGGTTTTCTCCATTGAAACAGGAGAATAACATGCCGCTTGATAAATCACATCCCACAAGATATAATAACACTGCGTTATATATAACGCAGTGTTATTATACAAGGATGGTGCTTATGCCGGCAGTCAGAAAAGTTTCAAAGGAACAGATCATCGACGCTGCGGTGGAGGTATTGCGTGACGACGGTTTTTCTGCCATCAATGCCCGCAGCGTCGCCAAAAAACTGGGCTGCTCCACGCAGCCGATCTACTTTTCATTCAAGAACATGGACGAACTGAAGGCCGCGCTGACGCAGCGTGCGATCGAACTGCACACACAGCGCGTGCGGGATTCTCTGCGTGCCCACGAGGGGAGCGACAGCCGCTACAGCAGTTACGGCATGGGCTTCGTCAAATTCGCCGCCGAGGAAAAGCAGCTGTTCCGCTGGCTCTATCTGGAGGGCGAACAGCCAGGGGCATATCAAAGCGATGTTCTGATGCAGGAGGTCATCGGCGTGATCGTCGATGAATTCGGATATGCGGAGGATACGGCCCGCCGCTTTCATCAGGATATGATCTACTTTACCTACGGACTGGCGATCCTCGCCAATACGGATCATCTGCACCTGACGGAAACAGAGTTGCGTGAGGCGTTCCGCCGGGAGTTCCGCGCGCTGATTGCCATTTATGGAAAGCCCGCAAAGCTGCCTGAATTTGCTGTGAAAGCCGGTGTTGTTTTATGAATCTGAAAGTGTCCTTTTTATGGATTAGGCTTGTGATCTTTGCGCTGCCCATGCGGCACATCTCACCGTGTCGATTCAATCCTTTCGCTGACATTTGTTGTGCGCTACGCTCTAAAAAATTTTTCACCAGGTCTTGATAAGTAACCACTCGGTAACTATAATAGAGGTTACCGAGTGGTTACCTGCAAGGAGGAATATTATGGCTGGAGATACGAAAGAACGAATTTTGGAAACAGCGTTGGAATTGTTTGCGCAGAACGGCTACCTTGGGACATCTATGAATGATATTGCGGGGCGGTTGGGGTTCACGAAAGCCGCCTTGTATAAGCACTATACCAGCAAACAGGAGATTTTGGACAGGATCGTGGAGCGCAT
>ERZ827490.2776-NODE-2776-length-17721-cov-7.492698_pt1 | contig 17721 bp, 8 predicted proteins | sample MGYA00519770_ERZ827490 | MGnify/ENA primary metagenome ERZ827490 (study PRJEB31778, sample SAMEA3449324) | human gut metagenome | biome: human gut; feature: human-associated habitat; material: faeces | place: United Kingdom | collected 2010/2012 ...
TATTTTACCCAAAAACCAACGGTTTCTGCCTTAAAATCTTTACAATTTCGTCTGTCTGTCCAAATTATTTATGAGGGCGGCTAAAAAAGTTTTGGAGGCGGTAAATTTTCTGTGAACACTGCGCGGAAAGGTCTGCGATTCCATAGATTTGTTCATAAATCCAGTGTATTCTAATTCTGTTTATTCTGAAATGAAGGATCGTGACCCAATGCTTGAGCTGAAACAGATCGTAAAGGACTATCAGGCCGGAGACACCGCCGTTCACGCGCTGAAGGGCGTGTCGATCCGGTTCCGGCGGCATGAATTCGTCGCTGTGCTGGGGCCGTCCGGCTGCGGAAAGACGACGCTTCTGAACATCATCGGCGGACTGGATCAATATACCTCCGGCGATCTTGTCATCGGCGGACGCTCGACGAAGGACTTTTCCGCGCGGGACTGGGATACCTACCGCAACCATTCCATCGGTTTCGTCTTTCAGAGCTATAACCTGATCCCGCACCAGACGGTTCTGCAGAACGTGGAGCTTGCGCTGACGCTTTCTGGCGTGAGCAAGTCCGAGCGGAGAAAGCGCGCCGTGCAGGCGCTGAAAAAGGTCGGTCTGGGTGACCAGCTGCATAAAAAGCCCAACCAGATGTCCGGCGGACAGATGCAGCGCGTGGCGATTGCGCGGGCGCTGGTCAACGATCCGGAGATTTTGCTGGCCGACGAGCCGACCGGCGCGCTGGACAGTGAAACGTCTGTGCAGGTCATGGAGCTTCTGAAGCAGATCGCGGACGAAAAGCTCATTATCATGGTCACGCACAACCCGGAGCTTGCCGCGCGCTACGCTACGCGGACGGTGCGGCTGCTCGACGGAAGCATTCTGGCGGACAGCGCGCCGTATGAAGACGCGGCGGAGCCGCCAGTGAAGGCGGAAGCAGGTAAGCGGCGCACGTCCATGTCGTTTTTCACGGCACTGGGGCTGAGTCTCAATAACCTGATGACGAAGAAGGCCCGCACGATCCTGACCGCCTTTGCAGGCTCCATCGGCATCATTGGCATTGCCTTAATTCTGTCCCTTTCCAACGGCATTCAAACGTATATCAACGACGTGCAGGAGGACACGCTTTCGTCTTATCCGGTAACGATCGAAGCGGAAAGCGCGGATATGTCCGGCATGGTGACGGCGCTGATGGGCATGCACAGCGAGGAGTCTGAAAAAACGCATACAGACGGGCGCGTCTACGCATCAAACGTCATGTACGACCTGATGCAGAGCCTGAACGAGAACGGCACGCAGACAAACGATCTGGAAGCGTTCAAGCGCTATCTGGATAACCCGGACAGCGAAATTCATCAATATCTGACCTCGATCCAGTATGCCTATGACCTGTCGCTGCCGGTCTACACAAAGGACGCAGACGACAATATTGTCAAGGCCGACGTGATGGAGCTGCTGCAGAACATGATGAGCAGTATGTACGGCGGCGATTACAGCAGTTATTTTTCGCAGTTCGGCAGCTATTATTCCGCCATGGACGTCTGGGAGGAGCTGCTGCCGGACGAGGACGGGACGGGGATCTCCCCGCTTTTGAAGTCGCAGTACGATGTGCTCTACGGCAGATGGCCGGAAAGCTATGACGAGGTCGTGCTGGTCGTGGGAGAAAACAATGAGATCTCCGATCTGGTCATGTATGCAATGGGCCTCAAGACTGAGCAGGAAATGACAGACGCCATGCAGGCGGCCATGAATCAGGAGACGATTGAAAAATCAGACGCAAGCTGGAGCTATGAGGAGCTCTGCGGCCATACCTTCCAGCTGATCCTGCCCTTTGAGCATTACGCCCAGAACGCGGACGGCAGCTGGACCGATCTGAGCCAGAGTGAGGCGGGGATGGAATATCTCTACGGCTCCGACGAGGTCGGCACGACGCTGAAGATCGTCGGCGTGCTGCGGCCGGACCCGGACGCGGCGAACAGCATGGTGCGCGGGTCGCTGGGGTATACGAGTGCACTGACGCAGTATGTGCTGGACGCCGCCTCCGAAAGCGCGGTCATCCGGCAGCAGCTGGACGATCCCGAAACGGATGTTCTGACAGGCCTGCCGTTCAAAACGGGTGATGAAGAAACGCCGGACGCGGCGCAGATGCGCGAGGCGGTCGGAGCCGTTCTGTCGGACGCGGACACGCAGGAAAAGGCGCAGATGTACGCAGATATGTCAAAGCAGGCGCCAGGCGAGTATCTGGACAGCGCCGTGCAGCAGGCCATGGACGGCATGACGCGTGAAACAATTGAAGCGCAGATGACGGACTCTTATGCGGAGCAGATGGGAACCGATCCGGAAACCGTACGCGGGTATATCGCGCAGATGGACGACGAGACGCTGTTCGATTATGTTGCACAGATGCTGCGTGAGCAGATTGCAGCGCAGTATGCCGAAGCAGTCTCGGCGCAGCTGGCCGGGCTTTCGTCCGAGCAGCTGGCCGCCGCGATGGACGCGGCGGAGCTGACCGACGAGCAGATGCAGTATCTCTATGACACATCTGTTCCCGCTGCGTATTCGGATTCGACTCTTGAGGACACGCTTTCGGCGCTCGGATATGTAGAACGCTCCAAGCCGTCGAAGGTCAATCTGTACGCCTCCACGTTTTCAGACAAGGACGCCATCGGTGACTGCATTGAGCGCTACAACAGCGCGCTGCCGGAGGACGACCAGATCACGTATACGGACTATGTTGCGCTGCTGATGAGTTCGGTCACGACGATCATCAACGCCATTTCGTATGTTCTGATCGCGTTTGTCTCGATCTCGCTGGTCGTCTCGTCGATCATGATCGGCATTATCACATATATTTCCGTGCTGGAGCGCACAAAGGAGATCGGCATTCTGCGCGCCATCGGCGCGTCGAAGCACGATATCGCGCGGGTATTCAACGCCGAAACGCTGATCGAGGGTCTGATTGCGGGATTGCTTGGCGTGGGACTGACGCTGGTGCTGATTTTGCCGATCAACGCGGTCGTACAGCATCTGACCGACATTGCCTCGCTCGGCGCAAAGCTGCCGTGGCAGGCCGGTGCGGCGCTGGTCGCCATTTCGATGCTGCTGACCTTCCTCGCAGGACTCATCCCGTCGTCCCTCGCGGCAAAGAAGGACCCGGTCGTAGCGCTGCGGACGGAGTAACAATATAACCGGCAAAAGCCGCCCGGCGGGGCGGCTTTTGCCGGTTATAGAACATTCAGACTTCTGCGTGAAAGATGCTCCGAAATTTGCAGCTGCCCAGCGGGCGGTTCCGGTCAGCGGTCTGCCGCCGGTTTTGTCTCGCGGAACTTGAGGTCGGCGAGCATATTGTCGTAGAATTCCTTGCTGATCTTATATTTGCGCAGATAGATCACATAGCCCGCGACGATCAGGACAAGCGGGATGGCCAGCATGGCCAGCTTGATGGTCAGCTTGCCGGATGCGTCGATGGCTGCGGCTGCCGTGTCAGAGCCCTTTGTCTTGATGCCGGCCAGCATGATGCTGACGCTGATGAGGCCGGTCGAGAGCGCGCCGCCGATCTTGTTGACAAGCGGCTGGATGGAGAACGTGATGGATTCCGAGCGCCGGCCCAGCTTCCACTGGCCGTATTCAATGGTATCGGCGAGGAACATGAGCATCAGCAGCTGGATGAACGCCTGCCCGACAAACATCAAAATCGCGGCGGCGGCGATCAGGCCGATAGAATGCTCGGCAAAGAAGAAGGTCAGATAGCCCGCAATCACAAGAACCGTTGCGCCGGTGTAGAGCTGGCGGCGGTCATATTTTTTGGAAAACAGCGGGAAGATCATCAGTGCCGCCAGCTGTGCCACGCCGCAGACGGCGGCCAGAATGGCGTACATATTGATATCGCCGTAGAGATACTGCATATAGTACGTCGCAAAGCCGGTCGTCGTGCAGTAGCCGACCATAAACAGCGCCATGGAGAGCGTCGTCCACATGAGCTGATCGTTTTTTGTGATGGCGTTCCACATATCGCGGATGGTGAACTTCTCGTCGTCCTCCTTGATCTCGCGGTTCTCCTTTACGCCGAACAGCGGGAAGCAGAGTCCTGCCAGATAAATAACGCTCACCGAGACGGCGACCGTCATCCACGCCTTCGGCGTATTGCCGAGGGCGGCGGTGATGGGCTGCCAGCCAACCATGATGATGTACATACCGATGTTTGCGCAGATACGCGCGAACGCGCCGTAATTCTCGCGCTGCTTCTGATCCTGCGTCAGGGCGGGCAGGAGCGTCCAATAGGCAATGTCATTGATGCCATAGCTGATATCCCAGAGGACATACGCGGCTGCGAAGAAAATGACATAGGCCGTGCCGGTGCCGACGTTGCCGAAAAGGATCAGATAGAAGATCACGGACACGACGCCGCCGACCAGGATCGCGGGCTTGAATTTGCCCCATTTTGTGTGGATATTGTCGATGACAAGGCCCGTGATGGGGTCGTTCAGCGCGTCGGCGATACGCAGGACCGACAGCACAAGGCTCACTGCCGCAAACACATGGATGGGCAGCGAGAGAATATTGGAAAGGAAATACAAAAGTGCGTTTGCCTCGAACGCATAGAACATATCACGGCCGATCGTGCCGAGGCCAAAGAAATATTTATTGCGGCGGTCAGGATTTTTCATGACTGCACCTCCCGGATAAAATAGACATTGGAGCCGAAATCGCCCTGCATACGCCCGTCCGCATCGTAGCCGGTCCCGGCAAAGCGCGGCGCAAGCATGATCCCGGCGCTGTAGGCCGCACCGGAGGCCGTGACGGTCTGCTGGCCGTCGTACATTTTGTAATAGCTGTCCGCCGTCTGCACGGCAAGGCCGTTCGGGTTCAGCTTCACGGGCAGCACATGGCGCAGAAGCGAACCGAAATCGCCGACGCGCAGCAGCTGCGGGCGGCTGTCGAGCCGGTACTGCTTTTTCTCGTCCAGACCGGTCACGCGCAGGCGCTCATAGCCCGGCGCGGCGTGCTGTACGCCGTGGAACACGCCCGCGATCGTCTCCCCTTTCGTCTGCGCCTGCCAGACCGTCCCGCCGCCGTCCGTCCGCCCTCTTGTAAAGCGGCCATATTGAAGCGTGCTGCGGTGTGCCTTGTAAAACTCGATCTGCGCGCGGATCTCCGCGTGTTCGACAGGAAGCAGCTCTGTCAGATCCAGCTCGTAGCCAAGGCAGCCGAACAGGCTGACGTTTCCGCGCGTGGAAAGCGGTGTTGCGCGCAGCGTCTGCGCGTGCGGCCCCGCCGACACGTGCGCGCCGAGGCACGAGAGCGGATAGAGGTAGCTGAGGCTCTGCTGGATGCGCAGACGCTCGACAGGGTCGGTATCATCCGAGCACCAGATCTGCGGGGAGAAATAGAGCATCCCGCAGTCGAACCGGTTGCCGCCGGACGAGCAGCTTTCGAGAAGAACCTCGGGCCGCGGCTCAAAAATGCGGCGCAGCACATCATAAAGGCCGAGGACAAATTCATGCTGCTTCGCACCAAGCGCGCAGGAATGTCGATTCATATCCCACTTGACATAGGAAATTGGCGCGGAATCAAGAACCTTGCCGACACTTTCGACGATATAGTCCCGCACGTCTGGCTTCGTAAGGTCGAGCAGCAGCTGGTGGCGGCCCAGAAGATCGGTACGGCCAAGGCTGTCATGCAGCGCCCAGTCCGGATGCCGACGGTACAGCTCCGAATCCGGGCTGACGGATTCCGGCTCGAACCAGAGGCCGAACTGCAGCCCCATCGCATTCAGCTTTTCGCCGAGTCCCTTCAGGCCGTTCGGGAGCTTTTTGGCATTTACGGAGTAATCGCCGAGGCTGCTGGTATCGCTGTCACGCTTGCCGAACCAGCCGTCGTCGAGCACGAACAGCTCGCAGCCCAGCTGCTTTGCAAGCTTTCCGAGCCGCAGGAGCTTCGCCTCCGTGAAGTCGAACATACAGCCCTCCCAGCTGTTATAGACGATGGGACGGGGCCGGTTTTTCCAATACGGCGGAATGAGCGCTTCGTTCACATAGCGGCCGAAGCAGTCCGTAATGCCGCCGAAGCCGGCATCGGACCACGCCATGACAGCCTCCGGCGTCTCGAACCGCTCCCCCGGTGCAAGCTCCCAATTGAAATTTGCGGGAGAAATGCCATGCATCACGCGCGTGAGGCCCTGCAGGCTTTTCTGCGCGCTCAGATAATGGCTGCCGGAATAGAGCAGATTAAAGCCGCAGACCTCGCCTGCCGTCTCCGCCGTATTCGGGGCGGCAAGCAGGAAGCCGGGGTTCGCACGGCTGGACGACGCGCCGGTCGTGCTTTCCAGACAGGTACGCGCCATAGTGACGGGCGTTTCGGTATGCTGCATTTCGGCGATCCAGCCGCCGGAAAAGGTGTGCAGCGTCCAGTCGCCCGGAAGATCCGTGTTGGCGCTCATAAGCTTCCGGATAGAGATGGGCGTATCGCCGCAGTTTTCCAGAATCGCTCTTCTTGTGAAGACCGTGGGCAGGACGCCGTATAAAAGCGTGAGGCGAAGCTTGGCCGCGCTGTCTTCCAGATAGACAGCAAGAACCGTCTGCCCGCGCGAGGCCGGAAGCGCGGAGGGGTGAGCAGATTTCAGCGCTTCGCAGCCGGTATAATGGAACTCCGTGGAAATCGGCACGCCGTTCTGCAGCAGCTCCATGGGGCTTTCGCGGTAGTCTCCCCTGCCGCAGCCGCTCCATTCCAGCGGAAAAATATCCAGACAGTTGGCGTTGGAGCCTTCCCGGTAAAGCGTGCTGTCTCCCCAGCCGTTGCCGGGCCGGACGGCAAGTGCGTCTGCGTCGGACGCGCTCAGGCGCGTGCCGAGGTGCAGATGCTCCAGAAAGCCGTCCCGGACGCGGAACAGATAGGAGCTTTTTTCATTTTGCAGGTGAAACACGCCGTGCTTGACTGTGATCATTCGACGCGGTAGGCCTCCCCTCTGACATACGTGTTATAGGCCTCGTCCGTTACGCCGCCATTGCGGATCATATCGGCGTAGAACTCACCGGAGCGCTTGATCGTGCGCGTCTGGGTGGCGTAATCAACATTGATGAGGCCGAAACGGGCACTCTCGCCCTCGAGCCATTCAAAGTTGTCGCAGAAGCACCAGTGATAATACCGCTCGAACGGCAGGCCGGAACGGAGCATGGCGTGCAGGTGCTCGTAGATATACCGGGCGCGGAAGGCATCCTGATTGTCGCAGGTGCCGTTTTCCGTGACCCAGATGGGGCGCTTGAGCAGCTTTTCCAGCTTGGCTGCGACCTGCGGCAGACCGTCGGGATAGATTTCCCAGCCGAGGTCGTTGCGCGGGCTGTTTTTCCGGACGCCGTCGGCAAAGCCCGTGACGGTCGAGCGCGTGTAATAGTTGACGCCATGGAAATCGCAGTATTCGCCCTTCGGCAGCTTCCAGTGGTTCTTCAGCGGCAGGCGGAACACGCCTGTGGACATAGCCTGCGTAATTGCGCCCTGAAACAGCCACTCGACGGCTCTGGCCGTGGCGGCCTGCACGGGATTTTTCGGGTTTTCCGGCTCAAATACGCGCAGATGGTTCGCAAAGCCGACCATGGTGTCGGAATAGCCCATGGCTTCGCGTGTCGCGTGGAGCATCTGATAGCAGCGGATGTGGCAGAAGGCCATATTTTCCAGTACCGTGAACGTCTCGGAAAAGCTTTTATGGCCGGGAGGCCAGTCGCCGAAGAAATAGCCGTTTGTGGCGTAGACGTTCGGCTCGTTGATGGTGATCCAGTCGCTGACCAGATCGCCGAAGCGGTCGGCGCAAAGCTTTGCGAAGGACAGAAAATCGTCCAGATTCTCCCGCTTTGAAAAGCCGCCCAGACGCTCGAACCACATGGGGTTGGAAAAATGATGGATGGTCAGCAGCGGGCGGATGCCAAGCTGCCGCATATATTCCAGCTCCGCGCGGTAATGCGCGATCGCCGCCTCGTCGACTTCGCCGCGCGCAGGCATGATGCGCGCCCACTCCACGCCCATGCGGGCGATGGGCAGGTGCAGCCCCGCCATCAGCGCGCAGTCCTCGCGCCAGCGGTTCCAATGGTCGTCGGCCACCGCGGGGTCAGAGTCGTCCTTGATCCGGCCCTGATGGTACCAGTCATTCCAGTTGCTTCCGACCTCGCCGCCCTCGATCTGCGCCGAGGCGGAACTGACGCCAAGCAAAAATCCTTCCGGGAACTGCAGCCGCATGGGTCGTCCTCCTTTTACCTCTTATGGGTGTATATACTTGTTTATATTGTATGTGTTTTTCCAGTCTCCCGCAAGTGTCAATTTTGGACGAAAGCGGGCCTGAAAATCTGTTCAGGTTTCCATATAGCGAAACTGCGGTGATATGTTACAATAATACTGTTGTTATGGAAACCAACGAACGGCATGGGGAGAAATGAATATGCGTCATACAAGATGGTTTAAGGACATGGTTTTTTATCAGATCTGGCCCCGGAGCTTCCGCGACGGAAACGGCGACGGGATCGGCGATCTGTGGGGGGTATTGGAGAAGCTCGACTATCTGAAGGAGCTCGGCATTGACGGCGTCTGGTTCTCGCCGCTCTATCCGTCGCCCGGCGCGGACTGCGGCTATGATATTTCGGATTACATGGACATTGCACCGGAATACGGCGGCATGGAAGCGTTTCGGGCCGTTCTGGAGGGCCTTCACCAGCGCGGGATGAAGCTTGTCATGGATTTGGTCGTCAATCACACGAGCGACGAGCATGAATGGTTTCAGAAATCCCGGCGGCGCATCGAGCCGTATACCGATTATTATATCTGGCGGCCCGCAAAGCCGAACGGAAAACTGCCGAACAACTGGGACAGTCATTTTGAGGGCAAGGCATGGCAGTGGGACGATCTGCGGCAGGAATATTATCTGCATCTGTTTGCCGTCAAGCAGCCGGATCTCAACATGGACAATCCGCTTGTCCGAACAGAGGTCAAGAAGATCCTCAAATTCTGGCTCGATCTCGGCGTTGACGGCTTCCGTGAAGATGTGATCACCTTTATTTCCAAAAAGGCGGGCCTGCCGGACGACCATCTGTTCCCGATCTTCAAGGGCATCCGGTTTTACAATCACGGCCCGCACATCCACGAGTATCTGCAGGAGTTCCGCCGCGATGTGCTGGAAAATTACGACTGCATGACCATTGCTGAAGCGCCGCTCGTCACGCCGCAGCGGGCGCTGGATTACATCGAAGAGTCGGACACGAATGAGATCGACATGATGATCCAGTTCCAGTGTATGTGCGCCGACTGCTTCTTTACGGACTATATGCCGCGCAGTTTCTCCTTAAAGCGCCTGCGCCGGGCCTTTTCCAGCTGGCAGACGCAGCTGGACGGGCGCGGCTGGAACGCGCTGTATCTCGAAAATCACGATCACCCGCGCGTGATCTCGCGCTACGGCAGCGAACAGTACCGCGTGGAGAGCGGAAAAATGCTGGCTGTCAGCTATCTGTTTTTGAAGGGCACGCCGTTTATTTATCAGGGTCAGGAGATCGGCATGACAAACTGGCGGCCGGAAAGCACCAGTATGTACGAGGACGTGCAGACCCGCAACCAGCACCCGGACTGGCCGGAGGAAAAGCGCCTTGCGCTCTATCACCGCGCGTCCCGCGACTCTGCCCGCACGCCCGTGCAATGGACAGACGGCGAACACGCCGGATTCACGACCGGTACGCCATGGTTTTATGTAAACGAAAATTACAAGGACATCAACGTCGAACAGGCGCTGCACGATCCGGATTCGATCCTGAATTTCTATAAAAAGGCCATCGCGCTGCGCAAGAGCCTGCCAGTCGTCCGCGACGGCAGCTATCAGGAATATTACAGGGGCTCGGACAAGCTTTATGTCTACGCCCGCGAGACAAAGGAGCAGAAGCTGCTGGTGATCTGTTCGTTCACCGACAAGCCTGTGCGCTTTCAGGCGCCGTATAACTTCTCACTTGGCGACATGAAGCTTCTTCTGACGAATTACGACGGTACCCGCGAGGAAAACAGCTTCCTCACCCGCCCATACGAGTCCCGCGTCTATCTGTACGAATAAACGCTTCATTATATTATGTAAACACGCATGAACCCAGCCGGGTCCATGCGTGTTTTTCACTGTGCAAAAAGCGATTTTTGTTCTCCTGCTGTCTTACAGGAAGAATTTCCGGTGCAGGGATTCGCGCAGGGGCTTGCAGATGGCGATGACGATCAGCATCAGGCCGAGCACAATGCCCGCGACCATCGGATAAAATGACCAGAAGAGCGTCTCGTGGATCTGGAACGTCAGATTGATCAGGAACTCGATGAGCACGGCCAGACCACCGCCGAGGATCAGCATACCGCCGTAGATGTAAAGATACCCGCCGCGCAGATAGTGCGTCAGGGCAACAGCTGCGCTGATGAGCAGGCCGATCGCACCTGTGACCGGGAATGCAAAGGACAAGAACCAGTGCCCGCCGGTGGCAAAGTTGATATAGAGCAGGTACAGTCCCACCGCGATGAAATCGACCGGCACAAATATGACGGGATTGGGCCGCCGGAACCACATGGGCAGCAGGATAACGACATACAGCAGCGCAATCGCTCCCGCCGCATAGCCGGACCAGACAAGCGTTCCGTTGATGCGCCAGTCGCACAGCAGACACAAAAGTGCGGGCAGAAGCGCCGCGATGGTCAGCACGAACAGGACGCCGGAACGGTTCACGTCCTCGGGCCGGATGCGTTTGTCCGGCGGAAAGGGCGGCTCGGAAAGATTGCGCGGAATATCAGGATGGAACACCGGCGTCCCGCACAGAGGACATTTTTTCTCGCTGTCAGCGAGTTCAACGCCGCATTTGACACAATACATGCTTTTGTAGCCTCCTATTCATGCCCAGCGCTGGTTGCTCTCGACCTTGACGGGCAGCCCCAGCGTGTGCAGCACACGGTAAAAATGAGATTCCAGCTCCGGCTCGCGGATGTTGCGGATCATGTTGATATACATGGTGCCGTTCCAGCTGACGACGCCGCAGTTGTGCGGAGCTTTGGCCTGCACGCCGATGATGAAGTCCATCCGCGCAACATATGGAGCCATTTCCTCCGGCAGTCTGACAAGACCGAGGTTGGACAGGCACAGGCAGGATTTGCACTCGCCGACCAGATCGAACACGGCCTTCATGGCGATATTTTTCACGAACAGCGGCATGACGCGCAGCACAGCGGAGCGTTCGCTCGCCACGTTCGTCGCGATCTTCGCCGCCATCATCCGGGGATCGTTTTCCAGACCCATCCGGTAATGAACGATCCGGCAGATCTCCGCAAGAGAATAGTCGCCCAGGCGCGGATCGATCTCCGGCGTGACATAGGACGCAAAGTTCCGCATCGTCCGGCTCGGGAACAGGCCGCGCAGATTGACCGGCAGCAGGACCTTGACAGGCTTGCGCCGCATACGGCGCGGAACCTTTTCATTCTGCAAGTCGCTGATGGCCTTCATCATGACGGCGGCAATGAACTCTGTCACGCTGACGCCGAATTCCTTCGCCTTTTCCTTGACAGCGGGGACGGGCAGCATGAGCGTGGTGAGGTTCAAAAAGCCGTCCGGCTCCGGCGTTCCGCTCATGTGGTAGGCGGTCTGCTCGGCGCGGCTGGCGGTGATGTCGCCCGCGTAGCGCAGGAAGCTGTCCTCCAGCTCCTCCGGGTCAGGATCCTCCAAGCGGCCCAAAACACCGTTTTCGGCGGGGATATTGATCTTGTATTTCTGGCACAGGTATTCCGCAACCAGCGTTTTGAGGAAGATCAGACCGCCCGTGCCGTCCGTGACTGCGTGGAAGAACTCTACGGCGATGCGGCTGCCGTAGACCAGCACACGGAAGGCGCATTTGCGCACGTCGTCAAACGGGACGTGGACGAGCGGATAGCTCTTGTCTTCTTCAATCGCGGGAGCCTTCGTGATCTCCTCGAGATAGTACCAGAACGCGCCCCGGCGCAGGCGGACGGCGATTGATGGAAAGCGCCGCACCGTCACGTCCAGCGCGGCGCGCAGCACGTTCAGATCGACCTCCTCCGTCAGCGTGGCGGACAGGCGGAAATAATTCGTCCAGTTCCGGCGCTTGGCCGCCGGGTAAATTTTCGCGGCATTGTCCAGCCGCATCCAGCGCAGCTTGCGCACCGGAGAGAGCACACGCGTCATGAACCGTCCGATGGTGTCAAAATCGGACATGTTTTCATTCAGATAATACAGCACATATGCGTGCCAGCGCTCCGGCGCAATAACGATCTGGCTCTTGCAGCCGGAATCGAGCAGCTTTTTATGGAGCATCCGCGTATCGTCGAGCATGACCTCGTCCCCGCCGACGAACAGCAGCGACGGCGGCAGGCCCGTCAGATCGCCGAACAGCGGCGAGCAGAGGGGATCTTTCGGGTCGTCGGTATAGCAGGCGGCATAGAATTGCAGCAGCTCCGGCGTCATGGAGGGGTCGATGTCGCGGTTGTCGATATAGGACTGGCCGGAGCCGGTCAGGTCGGTCCACGGCGAAATGCCGATCAGGCCGCACGGAAGCGGCAGGCGCAGCTGCTTCAGCCGCAGGCAAAGCGCGTAAATAAGTCCTCCGCCAGCGGACTCGCCGCAGAGCAGGATCTGGCTTGCGGGATAGCCCTTGGAGAGCAGGTACTGATAGCTCACGACCGCGTCGTCCAGCGCAGCCGGAAAGCGGTCCTCCGGGGCCAGACGGTAGGCTGCGCAGAACACGCGCACACCGCACTCGTCTGAAAGCGTGGCCGCGAAGCCCTTGGCATAGTCCAGATTGCCGCAGGTGTAGCCGCCGCCGTGCAGATAGAGCACAACGCCCTGCCGCCGCTCGTCCTTGGGCATGATCCACGCGCCCTGGAACGGGCCGAAGTCATGGTCGCGGACGATCACGTCGCGCCGGTGGATGGCCTCCATCAGCTCGCCGAGCTTGTCCTGTCCCTTCCGGGTAATTTCCAGAGAGCAGTTGGCGACAAAGGGTTTAAAGAAATTGAGCTGTGCGCGCACCAGCTTCGCAGGCAGACCCATAGATACCGTTCCTTTCAGAAAAGCGTTTCAATCAATTTGTATAGTATAGCATTGACCGGAATTTTTGTAAATACACGAAACCGCGCCGGAAGGGATTTTCCTTCCGGCGCGGTTAAAATCTTGAAGCAGGCCGTCAGCCGTTCAGCTGGACGGTTTTTCCGGCTGCTGCGGGGGCGTTTTTCGCGTCCAGAACGAACAGCTTTGCGTATGCCGCATTGGGATCGCTGATCGTGAAGGACAAGCTGTTGGTCTGTCCGGACTGGAGTGTCTGGATCGACGTGCTCAGCAGCCGTCCGTCCGCCGCGTAGAACGCACAGATGGCGCGCGCACCGTCCTGCATGCAGGCGATCTCTGCAGTGACAGCGGTTCCGGTGCGCTGGGCTGAGAGAATTTCGGTCGAAGTGAGCAAGACCGGGACGGAATCGGTGTTGTTCAGCATGTTCGGCTCGTCCTGCTGGAGTCTGACCGTGGCCGTCACGTCCTCGCCGTAAAGGGCGGCGAAGGAATCAGGCTCGTATTCGGCGATGACTGTGCCGCCGTACGTAAGGTTCTGGAAAGTGCGTTCGGCAAGCGTCTGGCCGTCGGGGCCGGTAAACAGGACGCTGCCGCTGGCCGGTTCCAGACCGCGGTTGACGACGACGGCCTGCAGGAATTTGCGGCTGCCGATCTGGAGCAGCGCAAGCTCGACCTCCGCGTCTGCGCTGCCGACGGTGCAGGCGGCAGTGTTGTCCTCCGGCGTGTAGTCGTCCTGTCCGTGCTCCTGTACTTCAAAGGTGACGATCTGTTTCTCGGACGGGCAGGTGATATTGACGGTGAATTCCGCGCTTTCGCCCGGCAGGAGCTGGCAGTCCTGCGCCGTGCTCACGCCATCCGCGGTGAGCGTGAGACTGCTGACCGTGTGGTCGCCGGAGTTGGTGACGGTGAACGTAACGGGAAGCGTTTCGCCCGGAACAAGCGCGTCGGCGTCAAAGCTGACGTCGGAGAGCTTCAGGTCGCTGACGGGCAGGATCTGCGTCCAGACGAGATCTTTTGTGTCGTCTACATCATCCGCGGTGATCGTCACGGTCGTGTGCATACCGAGGGCATAGGTCTTGCCGTTCAGCATGGCGGCATTCAGGTTTTCAAGATACTGTTCGTCGCCGATCAGGAGGATTGGTGCGCTCCAATGGTCGTTTGCGGCGTCATAGCGCAGCGCGGCCAGATTGGCGTTTGCACCGTTGGTCTGGTTAAAGTAGATGCTGTCGCCGACGATCACGAAGTCGCGGCCCATGCCTTCGGCCGGGACTGTGTTCCCCGCTTCGTCGTGCAGTGCACTGTCGGCATTCCAGATGAAGGCGTCCGCCGTCGTGCCGGGCAATCTGCCGTATATAGCCCGGCCGGTCACATTTTCGGCCAGAAGGCGGTTGCCGCAATAGAGCTTGCCGTCAGCGGTATAGGCGATGGCAGCCGCGCCGTTCTGTGTGCCGATGCAGATAGAGTCAACGCCTGCGGCGTCCGCCGCCTTATGCGCGACAAGCCATGCGCCGCCGCGATATTCCGCTGTATAGACCGTACTGGCGGCGGGGTTCACAACGCTTTCTTCATCCGTGACCGCAGATTCCACCCACGCGAGGACGGGCGTTCCGTTCACGCAGGAGAGCGTGGGCAGGCGCATATAGTCGTCAGACTGATAGACCTTCTGCTCGGTGAACGCGAGCGTGCTTTTGTCGACTGTGCCGACCACGATATTCTGGTGCTTGGCATAGGCGACGAGGGAATCACCCGGCTCCTGCGTCGTGCGGGCATAGGCAAGCCAGAGATTTCCGGCTGCGTCCGTGCAGAGCTGCGGCGCGGCGTCCAGAATCGCGGCCGCGTCGACACGCACAGGTTCCGACCAGCTGTTCCCGTCAAACTTCGTCAGTGCGATATACCGCGCACCGGTTTTCGCGTCCGCGCGCACAAATGCCGCGTAGAGCGAGCTCCTGTCCGAGAGCATGACCGGCTGGGCGTTGCGGTATGTATTTTCCAGCAGCGGGTGATATTCCGTCCTCGCCTGCGCGGCGCGGGCAGCAGCGTAGGTCCGCACGGCAGCCGGGGCCCAGTCGGATTCCGCCGCAAGATAGCTGAGGTCAGACGGGGCATACGCAGAAGCCTCCGGTGCCGCATCCCACGCTGCATCAGACAGCAGGGATTGGGATTTTACGGAATTGGCGGTGTATAGGTGCCAAGTTTGGTGGGCGAAGGGTTTATGGGCTTCCAATGGGCCGATGTATCCCTTTATGCCAAGCTCACCCGTCAGATCAACAGTCTGCAAAAAGCCACTGCTTGTCCCAAGTATGTTCCACTTTGCAGCCAAATCTGCTTGTCCATACCCACCAAGGCCGCACACACCGCTTGCGCCGACGCCCAAAAATGGCGTTAGCTTAATTGAGGGCTTCATGCTGATATTGCCGTTCCATGTTTCTGTATTAAACCGATAGCTGATCGAACCGGCCGTTTCAAGTGCAAGTTTTACATCAATCTGTAGTGTGACCGGAATGATCATCACTGTATTGTAGCTGTGCTTAAAGGCTTCCACATCTATAATTACTACGATATTGCCGGAAGCCGTCTTGCTGCCAATATCCGCTTCAGCATAGCCGCAAACCATAACGTCGCATGTCTTAAAAAAAGTCGTTTTATTGCTCTGCTTCATAAAATTTTTGAGCAATTTTTTGTCTGTTTCTTTTACGATTCCGTAAGTGATAATCTTTGCAATCGTATCTTTATACTCTTCCAACTGCTCTGCTTCAGTCTTCGCGCTGTTTCCCTCCAGCTTCTTTGAAACAAAATTTATTCCAAACTGTAGCTTGTCTTGCGTCGCGGACACAAATACAGGCGCGTTCAGCGGCATATCGAAAGAAAGCGTAGTGCCTCCAATATACGGAATATCGTCACTTACAGCAAAGCTGATTTTCTTTCCTTTGAGTTCAAATTTGAAATCCTCGTTGACAGAATTTTTCGCAAATTGCAGATTAATGCGCGTATCCATCGTCTGTCCATTTGCACCGGTCACACGGACAAAGCAGCCACCACCCTCTACGAAGTCTCTGACGTCAAGCTTCTGGAAATTTCCGTCTGTGGATTTTGCGATTTCCCTTTTATTCTGATAGACTGCATAGCCTGTCACGTCCGACGTATCGGTTGCCTCGCAGGAAAGGTCAAAATACCCCGAATTCAAGTCACCGATCAGGGCCCCGTCGTTGCGCAGGTTCAAAACCTTCGTCTGGATCACCAGATTCGTATCAAGTATGTCAGATATCTTTGCATATTTGAGTTTCAATTTACCATAGCTTTCGGGGTAGAGAATTACTTGTTCGAAGCGTGTATCACTCTTTTTCCAGTTGCTGTTTTTATTCGTCCACTCAATATATCCGCTCTTGACGACCCGAATCACAGGCTCTCCGGCCGTGGTCAGATCGACGAACGCATCACCATTTTCATCCGTGACTGCTCTGCTGCCGTTCCACCACACCGTCGCATCACTGACAGGATTTCCAGATTCGTCAATGGCTCGAATACAGTATTTTCCCGTTGGTACAGAAATTTTTGTTTCTTCCGGAATTGTTTTTCCATCCCATGTTTTCAGCGGATACCCGTTCCATGTGCCCGCCGCTGCATCGTATGCGCTGCTGTCCGTCCAGCCGTTTGTCCCCAATATATAGTAAATCGTAAAGTCGCGATTACAGTAAGAAAATGCAGATGGTTCTATCCATGTGCAATCCCCCATAAAGCAGATTTTTTTCATACTTCTGCAATACGAAAAGGCAGTTCCTTCAATACTTGTAACACCAACAGGAATTGTGATATTTGTAAGTGCTTCGCATTCATAAAATGCATGATTTCTGATATTCGTTAATTTACTGGGAAGCGCAACATGTTCCAGCTTTTTGCAGCCATTAAACATACTCTGAGTAATTGTTTTTACTTCATCAGAAAGAGAAACACTTTTTAAATTGCTACAGTCTGCAAAAACCTGTTTTCCAACCGTTGTTACACTATTTGGGATAATGATTTCCGTCAAACTGCTACAACGTAAAAAAGCGAAAGAGGAGATTTTTTCCACACCAAATGGAATTACAACGCTCTTTAGATTCGTACAATTAGAAAATGTGCTTTCTTCGATCGATTTTAACCCATCTGGAATTTGAACACTCGTCAAACTTGTACAACTCGCAAACGCACTTTTCCCAATATAAGTTATACTACTTGAATTTTGAAATATGATGTCCTCAAGGCTACTGCAATTCGAAACAGCACGTTCTTCAATACGCGTCATACTTTCTGGTATTGTGATGCTTGTAAGATTATCACAATTTTGAAACGCATATCTTCCAATGCTCTCCACTCCGTTGCTGCATACAACTTCTTTTATAGCGTCTTTCTTTGCACCCCAAGGGTATCCAGATGATGAGGACTTCATCTTTCCCTTTCCATTGACCGTCAAGAGTCCATCGGAATCCAGCGTCCAAGTCAGGTTTGTTCCGTCCCCTTCTCCGCCGCAATAGCCGGAAGCGACGATATCCGCCGCGAAGATCTCCGACGTCAGGGCAGCCAGCATGCACAGGGCGAGTGCAAGGGCGGTGAGGCGGCGGAATCCAGACTGCTTTTTCATGGTAACTCCCTCTTTCTTCTCGTTTTTAGCAAATACTACCTGAATTTATTGTACATG
>ERZ827490.2781-NODE-2781-length-17690-cov-11.510292_pt1 | contig 17690 bp, 20 predicted proteins | sample MGYA00519770_ERZ827490 | MGnify/ENA primary metagenome ERZ827490 (study PRJEB31778, sample SAMEA3449324) | human gut metagenome | biome: human gut; feature: human-associated habitat; material: faeces | place: United Kingdom | collected 2010/2012 ...
TACTATTTATTCTGTAGCATATTATTCTACTGTATAGGAGTAATAGTATTAATTTCTGAATACTATTTATTCTGTAGCATATTATTCTACTGTATAGGAGTAATAGTATTAATTTCTGAATACTATTTATTCTGTAGCATATTATTCTACTGTATAGGAGTAATAGTATTAATTTAAGAATCTATCTTATCCCATAAAGGAGTACCTTCATTCTGCTTTAACTGCATTAATCTTTGCTGATACTCTTTAATCTAAATCATCAAGATAAGGATTACTACCTAATATAAATTGATTTACTGGATTTATAATTAATTATTTTAAAGGTTAAACATTTAAACTGCTGCAAAGATACAAAGAAAAAGGATGTTAACAAAATCTTTTCAGATTTGTCAACATCCTTGTTATATTAGCAATTCTCTTTAATATATTTATCTAATTCTTCTAACTTATTATCTACTTTACTCATTTACTGATTATTTACAAAGAACTTTCTGCAGTCTGCTCATTTGAAGTTGTAGCTTCTAATTTTGTTCCATCCATATTTACCCAAGAAGAACCATTCCAAAGAATCAACTTTCCTAAAGTTGTATCTTTGTAAATATAACCTATCTGTACATTTGATGGTCTTTGTTCAGTTGTACCTTGTTTCTTTGCATCAGCAGGATTTCCATCTTTGTCAACCCAAGAAGTACCATTCCACCAAAGAGGTCTATTCAAAGTTCTGTCATAATACTGCATTCCCTTATATATTGGTGCTTCAGTTGTATTGAATGTAGGACGTTCTTCTGTTGTACCTGTTTTATTATCCACTGGAACCCATTTGTTTCCATCCCATTCAATAGTGCACTTTTTGTTAGTATCGTAGTAAATATATCCCTTATTATCTTCATTTAGGACATCTGTTGGAGCACTTTCAATATTTCCAAGCATTTTTACTTTTGTACCTAAGCCTTCAGATGGAAGATTTGTACCACGCAAAGTAAGAGCTGCACCTTTGTTGATTATCATAGGCAAATTTTGAGAAGTACCTAAGACAAAACCTCCATATCCATTTTGATTAGCTATTACAAAACTATAGCCTTCATGAACTTTATCTGGTTTATTCCCATTTGTCATATAAGAAGCACCTGCTTTCGTGATAACTTGATTTACTCCTGCTCCTTTAATAGAGAACATAGGAGTATTCCAAGTATTTTCAAAACCAGCACCAAGCAAGTTGTTGGAGAACACACTAGATGTATCTATGATAGTACTACTGCTTTTCTTAACAACTAATTCACAATCCATATAATTGTTAAATAGTTTAAGAATATACGGATTTCCTACATCTTGTAGAGAAATACATTGATATCCTCCAAGATAATTATTAATTAACTGAATCTGTGTTTTTGCCATGGAGTTCAGAAGATTGAACACAGTATGTCCTTTAAAATAATTATTTGTAAAATAAGCACCAAGGGCTACTGGACCTCTTAGTTCAATAGCTGAATTTGATGCTGAATATCTATTATTAAAAGTATTGTTACAAACAATTAATTTGTTACATTTGCCAATATTCATTGCCCCGTTTACACATTCTCCATATCCATGATTTCCAGAAATCAATACAGTACCTAATTTGCTTCCTTCATAATGGTCGAAATTAATAGCAAAAATAGGTGATGGACTATAAGTATTATAAATAAATGTGTTATCTTTTATTATCTGGCTTCCTTTACAATTAATTCTGTAAATAATACTAGAATCTTCAATTATATTATTAGAAACAATAGTGTTTTCAATATAACTTTTTAAACTTCCATCATCATTAAGTCCAGCAATACCCATACTTATTGCATAACTTCCACCAATCAAATGATTATCATGTATATTTACGTTTTTCACAGGAGAAAAATCTGTTTTACTCCAATCATCCATTATTCCTTTCATCATATACATCTCAATACAACCATCTCTATAACCTTTTATGTAGCAATTTCTAATTTCTATGTTTTCGATTGCTTTGTTACCATTGGAAACCCAAATACCATTTGATTCACCTGGAGATTGTTCTGCGGTAAGAGTTTTTATAAATTGACAACCTTCAATTATGACATTTGAGCAATCGAATAACCAAACTGGCTGAATTAAAGATGGATAAGTTCTCTTACAATCTAAGATTTTTAATCCATCTATATTTGATAAAGCAAATACTCCTCGTGGTATGCTCTTATCTTTTCCATCTTCATAGATGTATGTCCAAGCATTGTCACAATCTACTTTAAAGCCTTTAATAGTTATATTTTTATATCCGTCTTTATTAAATAAGTCTGTACCAAATGCCTTAGTACCTTTTAACTTATTCCAATATAATTCACTATTATTACCACTAAGAGTTATATTAGATTCAAGCATTATTGCATCATCAATAAGATACTTACCATAGAATTGGATTGGTCTAGTTATCTTATTATAGGAACAATATTGGATGGCTTTATTGATAGCCTCTGTTGATAGTTTTATACCATTAGGGTCTGCACCAAAATCATCAACACAAATCTCTGATTTGTCATTTTTAAATTTCACATTATAAGATAGACTAGAATCTATGTGAGTAAATAGATTATTAATAATCTTGGTATCATTGAAAGTAATTGTTCCCTTTTTAAACATACCTCCCTCAAACTTCAATGTGCATCCCTCTTGCATTTCTATGGTCTCTCCATTAAGGTCAAAGTCATATCTTACCTCATAGATAGTATTAGGCAGATTAATCATAGCTGGTGTTAGGATATTTCGGATATCTATTTTGGTACTGTCAATAATAGTACATACTACACCAGTAGTGCTTGCAGAAAATAAAGAAGGAGTTACAGAGCCACCAAACTTTCTAGTAAGAATAATAGTTGAAGAATCTTTTGATATTTCATACTCTGTCATTGTTTCAGTAAGTTTTGAAGCTATCTTATCTGCTACCAATATAGTAGTGTTATCTGTTGATACAGATACTGAAACTTGTGTCTCCTTGCCATTGATAGAGAAAGACAATGTACCATCTGATGATGGAGTAAATTCTACTTTGATTTTAGTTATTGCTATATTAACAGGTTGTTTATTCTTACGTAAGATTTTATATCCTTTACCACTAAAACTTGTAGGGTCATATATTCTATCTTTTAAAGAAACTAAAGAATTTCTATTTTTATCAGGTGTAGAAGCAGTTAAATCTTCTTCATCAGGCACTATTGATTGTATTATATTATTTCTATAATCATATAAATTAAACCATTTATCCTCTTCCAAAAATTCTGTAATATTACCTCTAAACTGATATATTTCCCAATTACCTTCTACATCTTGAAAAGTAATAATTAATCCATCTTTCCTCTGTGAAATAGGAACTAAAGTAATAGCTTTTATTAATGAAATATAATGCTCATCATACTTATCAGTAATATTAATAAAATTTTTTCTTTTCCATAAAGATATTTGATTATAGAAATCTTTAATTCCAATCTTCTTATTCTTACCATCTTGTACTATAGATAATGTATCATCATAAGTAACAGGTTCTGCATTTGGTAATTCACTATCTTTTACTCCAAGTTTAAGTAAAGCTTGTTGTATTTTTAAAATATCTTCTCTTGTAAAAAACATATTTATAACTTTCTAAATTGTTAATTAAACTCTGTTATTCTCATATCAATATGGTCTTTGTCATAAATACCTATATTTCTCCAAGCAGATATACATTCATTATATACTTTTATATTATTGTTATATATCCATAATAAAGTTGTATCTTCTGGAGCTTGTTCTCCTTTAGAAAACTCAAATTTATCTATCTTAGAAGAAATAAATTCATCTATTTTCTTATCTTCTGCATACATATTATGATTGTATTAAACCACTGATTCTAAATTGTGCTAATAAATTATTTACTACTCCTGCTACTTGACTAATAGTAGCAGTATCTGCATCTAAGTCTTCTATATTAGTGATAGCTTTAACTCCACCTAAAATATCCTTAGTAGCAGTTGGTAATGTGTAATTTTTCAGACTAGCTAATTTATTCTTTTCTACTGTAGTAAAATCATTACTAGATAATTGTTTATCTTTAACTTTATCTACTTTATTGTTTAATTCACTAGTAAAATCCTTTAAAGTAAATTCTTCTCCCTTAGTAACCTCTCCATCTTTACTTATAGTATATTTAACTGCATGACCTTCATTTGTTATAATAAGTGCATTTCCTCCTGAAGCAGGAAGCCAAGAAGCAGTACCATATCCATAATTAATATCTGTAAAGAAATAATGGTCATTAGTTTGAATAGATTGAAGTTTCTTTAAATTATTAGCTTTAATTTCATTACTATCTCCTATTTCTAATTCTACTACACCTTGTTTTGAATCAAGTATAGATAGGTCTTTTTTAACTTCTCCCATTTTTTTATCTAATGAATCTACTTTTTCTTTAAGTTCTTTCCTATCTTCATTAGATTCTCCTAAAGTAGTCCAAGTACCATTATTATAATATTTAGCAGTATTACCATATACCCAAACAACATTATTATCATTAGGCATATCAGACTGTACTACAAGTTGATTTATTATTTTCATTGTTTATTATTTACTTGTTTATGAATTTGTTGTCTTTTAATTGATAATTCTTTATCAAGTTTTTCTTTTAAAAAATTAAGATTTGTATCAAATTGTCTCTTATTTTCATCAAGTTTAACTTGTTCCATAGAATTATCAGGTTCTCCTATAGGAGCTGCATTAATCTGAGCAACTAATATCTTAGTTTCATTATTCTCTTGATTTATCTTATATTCCTGTTCTCTTTGAAGTTGTTCACTCTCAGCCTTCTGTTGTAAAGCAGCTTGAGCTTGTTGTGCTTCCTGTTGTTGAGATTGTTGTAATTGTTGTAATTTGGCATTCTCATCTTTCTTAACCATATTAATCTTTTCAGCAAGAGAAGCAGTACCAAATAATTGCATAATAGTAGAGAATGATAATGTCTGATTCTGTAAAGCTGCTTGTGCTAATGTTTCTATCTGTTGATTCAACTTCTGAGAAGATTCACTATTATCTACAACTAAGCCATAATCACATTCAGCAAATTCATCACCATCTATTTCTATCATCTTTAAAGCACCATCAGGTAATATATATTGGAATTTCTTCTTATTACCTTTCATAGCTATTTTAGCGGTTTCAATAAAAGCTTCAAGAACTCTTTTCTTTAAGTTTTCATGAGTAACAAATAACCATTCAGTAATATGTGAAGATTGTAATGTTGCTCTTTCCACTCCACCTACAGTTTCTCTATTACTAACTTGACCTTCTCTTTGAGGAGAAATACCTGCTACTTCTGACATTTCATTTTTAATAAAGGCAAGTAATTCTACATAAGATTGTATCTGATTAGCATCACTTGCAGATATAACTCCATTTGAAGCATTATTCATAGCTCCTGCAAGCTTTCCTGTAGCAGCACCTACATTACCTTCATTAAAAGAATCTTGAACATATAATCCTAAAGTCTTAGCAAAATACATCCATTTATCCATTCCCCAATTCTTAGGTTTCTTAGAGAAATCAAAGTTAACTAAAGTACCCCAGTTTCTAGCAATTAATTTATTTAATCTATCATGAATAACATCATATAAATAGTTATATGGTTTCATCATATCAACTAAACTGAAAGGCTTATTATCATTAAGATTATATAAAGAACCTATAATACCAAAATGACATTTTGAAGGATTCATTAAACTATTATATTGTACAACACAAGGTCTCATATTAACATAGATATTCTCACCTATCTTAGTACCTTCCCATGCCTGATTAATATAATAAGTTTCTTCTTCTTCACCTAAGTTTTCATTAATTACATAATCTTCTGAATAGAAATTATATTGAGGTTCACCATCTTCATCATAAGATTTTACTTTCTTAATTTTTCTTTTAGATTTCCAATATACCCTAAGTACTTTAATATTACCTGCCATATCATAAGGCATAAGGCTTTCTGTATATCCATCTGTGATAGAATTAAAGAAACCTTCTTGGCTTACTTCTGCATTATTAACTTCAATATTTTCATCTAAGAAATCAGCAGGTATCATAGTATATCTAGGGTCAACATTACTCATTTCATCTGTTTTACCTTCATCAATGCCTACTTTAAGATTCTCAATATAATCAATATCTTTTTTCTTTAATACATCATGGAATGTATCTATTATTCTTCCAGGACTCCAATAATCTTCAAGAATAATAATATCTGCATCTTCTATTCTATTACTATATCCTGATTTGAGTATTCTTACTTTTAAAGGATTTAATCTTCTTACTACAGGTTCTCCTCCTTCAATACTACATTGATAAATTTCTTCACCTACAGTCATTGCATCTCTGAATCCCTCATTAAACATTACTTTCATATCATATTGCTTGGCATAATGATTAAGGATTAAATTTCCTCTTTGTTCTCTTGCATCCTGCCAATTATATGTAAAGTAATCATTAATTTTATCTAATTCCTGACTAGCTTCTTCATCACTCATAGAATTATCAGTTATCCATTCCTGTAATCTCTGATTTAATTCTTTTTTCTTATTCTCTTCTATTTCAGAAATAGCAGTAGGATTAGTTATTATAACTCTATAATCAAATACTCTTTTTGATTCTTCTCCTTGAAGAACATTAAGTTTAGGAAGAAGAATACTATAATGTTGTATTTTATTAGGTATATAATCTGCTTTAACATCATCTGGATTTAATATTAATTGCAAATCATTCATATGTAATTTACCTAATAATAAATCATAGTTAATCTTCTTATGAAAAACACTTTTTCTGCATAGAGAATAATGAGTGAATGATTTAGAATCAAAAAAATCTAGGCATTGCTTTCTCCACTTTTTAGTCTTTCTAGAAAATGGTAAAGCCTGTCTTGGAAAACTATTTATTTCACTCATATTATTATTAATTTAATTTGCTTGCAAAGATATATAAAAAAATCCACTTATACCTATATATAAGTGGATTTCTTATTATTTTAATCTATTTTTACTAAATTTACTGTTTACCTATATGTCTAGCATCAAAATTCTTAGTAAAGAATTCATCATTACCTGCATAATCTTTACTTAGTATTTCTGAATTAGATTCTGTTCTTCCTGTACCATATCTAATAATATATTGCTCTCTATAGAGCATTAATATACCTAAAGCTCTAATTCTATCCACATTTATATCTGGATTAAATTGAATTGCCTCTTCAATTAAGGCTCTAGTCTTTAATGTGTATAATTTAGGTACTTCCTGTATTTCTGTATGTCCATCTTCCTGTTTAACTTCTATAGGTACTTTCATTAATAACCAATCCTTAATAAGTCTATTTGCAAAGTTATTAATATTAGCACTAACATTAACACCTTTAGCATTAGAGCCAAAAGAAGAATATTTAACTAATTGTTTATCTCTTAAATATTCTGGAGTATCAGCTAATCTAAATGTATTTCTAGTCTTTTCCATATAAGCATATAAACCCTTCTTATTACTTTCATATAAAGCTTTAGCATTATAGAAAATACATAGTTTAAGTACCATATCATGTGCTTCATCTGCAAATTTTGTTCTACCAGTATATTCAGCAACTAAGTTATCTACAAATGTATCTAAAACAAAGATACTATATAAAGAATGAGATTCTGCTTGGTCATTGTCATATGGGTCCACTCCTATAATATATCTATCACTAAATACTTTGCCTTCTCTATCTTTCTTAGGCATAGAATATATCTCTAAAGCACCTTTAGTATCATTATCTACTGGATAAGTTCTAATAGGAATATCATCTGTTGGTCTAAATTCTATTTCTCCTGTACCAGTAGTATATAGTTCTCCTACATATATATCATCATATAAACTAGGATTCTTATCAAGAGTATCTGCTCTTTCCTGTAAAGGAGCTACAGGGAAATATGCATCTTTTACCTTAATAATAGCTTCTGCTGGTGTAATAGGGTCCTCTGCTATAATTCTAAGTACTGATGTAGGGTCTGCACCATATTTAGCTTCATATCTAGCCATTAATACTTGTAATAGGGCTTTAATTACATCAGATATACCATCTTTGTTATAACATCCTGCTCTATTAATATATGCAGGAAAGAAGAAACCAAAAACATCTTTACCACTACCTTTTTTATCATATACATTAGGTACACTTTGTATATTATAAGAGTTAGGTGCATATAATAATTTCTTAGCAGATAAAAAAGATGATTCTTTATTGTTTGCCGTATTATGAGTTATAATATTATTAGCTAAATATGTATGACTTAATCCTGTTGTTAAATTATATACTTCTCTAACTCCTATATTTTCAATATTAATGATTCTATGCATTAATACATCTGTTGGATAAGATTGTAATCTCTTACTAGGATTCTCACTATATAAAGTCTTAATTTCTAATAATTTATCTCTCTTATGTGGTACTAATAAATTTAATACTTCTATAGCATTTAAACAATTATATCTTCCAGATATAGTGAGAGTAAACCAAGGATTTCTATCTTTTTTATTCTTTCTATCTTTTCTATCTTTTTTATCCTTTTTTATAGTAGGATTTATCTTTGTAATAACTCCAATAACTCCAAATTTTCTCCATAAGATTTGTATTTGACTTAATATTTCTTTATTACTTTGTGTTAAATATATATAACCATCTTTTTTATTAATACAAACACTACCATCAGTATCATATAATCCAGATAAAAGTAATCTTACATTATCTTCATTTAAAGTTTGATAATTAATAGGTAATCTTTTAGCTAATTTAGTTTGTCCTAATATACCTATATCATTAAGTTTACCTCTTATACCATTTACTCTAAATTCTTCATATAAGTTTCCTTTCTTTGTTATATGAGTTCTAAATACTTTACATTCATATTTACTCTTTACATAATCCTGTAATTCTTTATCTTCAGAGCAATATTTTACACTTGAACCATAAGAACCATTCCCTATTAGCATTCCTACTAATCTAGCATCAAATAAAGTATTATTACCAAATATATTTACTTTTCTAGATTCTAGTACTCTGTCTCCTATTTTCAATTTTTTTGCTTCTCTAAATATCTCTTCATAACCTATTAATTTCCTATGAGAGTATTTACCTTTTTGAATTAAAATAGGATGGTCTATAGAACATTCTAAGATATTTCCATTACTTAAAGTAATTCTTACACATTCTTTTGGTTGTTTATAAATAGTAGAAACAATAGGCTCTTTAGTTATTCCTCTTATTAATTGTTTATCTGCTAAATCTAAATTATCTGTAAATCCTACAATTCCATCTTCTTCTTCTAATTCCTCTATATTAATATTTCTACCATCTATAGTCCAAACTTTAGTTCCTGCACATATACAACCAACTAAATACATACATGCAAAAGTATAATCACCATCTTCTACTGATTTTCTAGTTACATCATATAGTTCCAATAAGCCATCAAAAGTACCCATCTCTTCATATAATATCCAACCTCTTTTACCTCTAAGTTTATCACTATCATCTTTAGCAGATACACCTAACACCTGATTCATAGAACCACCTATAGCACCATTAGGTTTCTTATAACCCATTTGCCAAGACATTTCATTAGGTGAATTCTTTAATAAAAGATTAGGAAAAGGAGTATTATCTATAACAAATGAAAGCTCTGGTATAAACTTATTTAAAGTACCATCCTTATCATCTTTAAGATACTCTTTTTGTGCAGCAGTAAGTACTGTAATACATCTTTTATGTGCAGCTTCTGATTCTCCTACAATAAGATTATGTGACATTATTGTAGCTAAAAAATAGCTTTTGGCACAACCTCTTTTTGCTAATTCTATTGCATGATGTCCTTGCTCTCTAGCATTATAAAGATAAATACTTCTCCACCATATACCTTCAAAGAAGAAACCAAAAGATTCCTTTCTTATAGCTTTCTTTTGTCCTTCTTTATAGAAGTTTACCATCATTGGGCAATAATTAAGAAACCAGTAAAGAAAACCAGTAACATACATACCATCAGATTGTCTTATAAGTCCTTCTCTACATCTTCTTAATTCTTCTCTCCAATATTTCCTATATTCACTGTTAGGATTACTATTAGGTCTTAATTTGGTATAGCAATTATTCTTTAAATAAAATAATGCTGCTTGTCTAAAATAATCTGTATCTTTATATATAGGAGGATTAGTTATATCTACAATAGCTCTACCTTCTTTATCTCTAGGTAAATCTTCTATCTTAGGTCTATTAGGATTAATAAGATTCTTAATAAAAGGAACTATATTAACAATCTCTGTAAACTGTTGAATTACTTCCTCTGGATATTGAGAAAGTAATTCTTTAGTTATAGGAGTTTGATATTCATTAGTTTCAATCAATATTGCCATATATTAATTTAGTAAAAGTTTCAGTTCTCATTAAATTAAACACATATAAAAGATATTCTTTACTTAAGTTTTCCCAATAAGCATCTTCAGAACCACTGGGACATTTATCTGTGTTCATTATTGTAAATATCTCTTTCTCCTGTACAGGAGTAACATAATAAAGCTCGATAATAAATTTCTTATAAATAGGAGGTTTCATAGTTTTGATATTTCTTTTAACTACAAAATGTCCTTTTATATTTAACTTTTCAAGCTTTCTTTTATCTTCTAAATACTTATTTAAAGCACTTGTTATATCTTCTATTTGCATAATATATCTTGTTTTAATAATGATATAATATATCTTGTTTTAATAATGCTTCATTCCCTGATTCTTCAAGCCATTGTCCTGTATCCAATATAATATGTACAATCTCATGAACTAATGTTAAATATAACTCTGAATCAGGTTGCTTAGCTTTTATTACTTTTCTACTTATTATTACCTCTTTTATATTACCTTTAGTAAGTCCATAATGAAGTAGATTATCATCTGCATCTAATGTATCTACTAGTTTAATAGTAAAAGTAGTACCAAATATATCAAACTGTTTATTATTCATCTTCAAACATTGATTTTTCTTGTGAACCTCTAATAGATTCATCTTGCATAATTTCTCTAGTTATAGTCTTTTCTGCTTCATCTAGGTCCTTAACTAATGAAGGAACTTGTTTAATTGTAGCAGTAATAGTATTAAGAGTATATATAGGTTTACCTTTATCATCAACTTCTGTTAAATCTATATTTCTTAATAACTGTCTCAACTTATCTACTGCTGCTCTAGTATCTTCAAGTAATAATGCAGAAGTAGGCTTAAAAGAACTATAGTAATCTATAGCATCCTGTAATATTTTATCTATCTTCCAATCATTAGGTAAACCTTCTCCTTCTATTATAGCTTTAAGTCTTTCATTCTCATCAGTTAAATATTGATAATCAGACCTAGGGTCTGAATAAAAATATATAAAAGCCAACTCTTGAATAAATTTCGATTTATCTTTTGAATGGTCTCTAGTATGTAACCTCTTAAATACTTTAAGAGCTAATATTTCAGGTTCAAAAGTAAGATTATATCCTTCATATTTTAATAACTTCATATCTCTATAAAAAATTAAAGTCCTAGCTTTTGACTAGGACTATTTAATTAGACAATAATACTTTTTTTGCCAGGAAGAATAAGAGTCTGTTTCTTAGGTTTTTCTACTTCAACATCATCCCACTCTTCAATAATATAATCAATATCATTTGACTGTAAGAATAATACTAGTTTATCTCCCATAGGAATGATAGGTAGAACATAATCAATAACTGCATTATCTTCAATAACACCATCATTAAGTGAACCTTTTTTATGTTTCATCTTAGCATATTTAATAGGGTTGATATGTACTATCATACCTTCTTTAAATGGAGTATTAGGACCTGTTGCTATTACAGTTTGTTCCATCATTGGTTCTCCTTTACCATGAGTAATAATACCATTCTCATATAAATCCTCTTCATAAAGATTTAAAGAAGTTACTACATGGTCAAATGTAGGTTTAATTTTCTTTGCTTTAATTATCTTCATTTCTACTCTTCAATTTTTTAATTATATCAAATTGTTTCTTTTTATTTTTATACCTATCATAAGTAACATAGAACTTACCTATAGAAGGTATATTAATATTAGGTCTAAGCCTATTGAACTCTTCCTCTGTAAGATTTTCTTTAAGAGGAAGAGAAGACATATATTCTCTTATAGTTATCCAATAAGCTTTATATACTTTATCTACGAATTCTTCACTTAAATTAAGTTCTTTTGCTACTTTTATAACTGAATATTTATAATTCATCTTTTATCTTTTCTTCATCAAATACAAGTAATAAAGTAAACACCTTACCTTCTTCATATTCTGGAATAAATCTTGAATAGATTTTATTATCCTTTATAAATTTTACTTTTCTCAATTTACCAAGTATTACTTGATAATATTGATTAGTAATATGTAACTCTTTCATCATTTTATCTTTATTCTCTTTACTGAATAAGACATCATTTAGTATCTTTTCATCAGATATTTTCTTACTAAGTTCATATCTGTTTTTAAGCATACAAGCAGCTACTTCTAACTCTCTATCTGACAAAGTATGAAAAGGTCTTAAGAACTTTAACCATAGTGTGAAAAATCCCATTAAGTTCTTATAAGGAACTTTTAATGCACTATTTGGTCTATCCATTTTATTCTGATTCTTTATTTTCTTTATTCTCCTGTACAGGAGTCATAAGTTCTATAATCTCTTTAGCACAAGTATCTCTAAATTCTGCATTAAAAGGATATGTTGATTCTACTACCTTAAACAAGAATTCTAATCTCTTAATTGTATCTGCCATATAAAGCTCTTGACACTTCTGTTTAAGCTTCATATTCTCTTGTGCTAACTGGTTAGCAACTTCATTTAACTGCTCATAAGTGAGCTTCTTTTTTTTTCTATTCTCTTCCATATTTATTTATCTTTAAATTCTTCTAAATAATGATAACCATATTTATTAAAAAACATTTTATCCCACTCTTCAATAGGAGCTTTTCCTATATTAGTAGAATTACAATCTTCACAATATTCTGAATCCTCTAATACTGCTACATATCCTATTTTTAAAGATAGACATTTCTTGCAATAATATACAGGTTCCTTATTGTATTCTTCTTTATGTTCATTATTAAACTTCTTCATATTAATCTATTCATAATAGAAACAATAGAACCTATTTATAGCATATACTATATCAACTATTTGGTCCTTAGTAATATCTTTCTTATTAATATTATCACGTAATTCTTTACTAGTTGTACCTGAACAACTATTTATTGTTTTCAACATTCCTACCATATTATTTTCTCCTTCCTCCTTTAGCAGCAGCACTCATTGCATTTGCTCTTTTAGTTAAGTTAGTTGCTTCTTTTCTTGCAGCAGTTGTTGCTCTCTTTAATCTAGCTTTATCAGACATAATTTCCTGATACCTAGCCATTGTTCTAGCATCATCTTCTGCCTGCCATTGTAATTCTCTTTTTATTGCCATATTCTTAATATTTTTATATTAGTACTCCTAGTGAGACTCGAACTCACACACTTAATAAGTAACAGAGCTTAAATCTGTTGTGTCTGCCAATTCCACCATAGGAGCATTGTTTTATTTAACTGCTGCAAAAATAATACAAACATTTATATTATGCAAGGAAATTACATACTTTAACACTTAATTAATGGTCATTAAAAAAGGAGGTATTTACCTCCTTAACCATAGTGTATGAGCCATATTGCTCATAACACTTTAAACATCAATTAATTATGCAGGACACATAGGAGAAATACCATGTTTATAGAATGGTTCCATAGCATCTGCATAAGCTTTAAAATAAGCTTTAATCATGCTTTTTACAAATGTAATCACTTTCATAATAATACAAATTTAAAGTTTATATTGAGCTTCTCATAGGACTCAAACCTATAACCTTCACCTTACAAGGATGACAATCTATCATTGATATAGAGAAGCTTATTTCTTTTCATATTTTTCTGACCATGCTTTAGTAATACCTACAGATGTAAATATAGCTGCTACTGATGCAATATATTGTGACATACCACTTAAATCTGTATGTATTGTATGTTCATTAAATACTTCTACTAATAATACTATTATAGGTACTATAAGTAATAATATACCTACAATAGTTACAGATACTAAAAAGAAATTCTTAGAACTTACTCCTGTATTATTCTGTATAAGTTTTAATAAATAATTCATAGTCTCTCCTATGGGACTTGAACCCATGACTCCAAAATTAAAAGTTTTGTACTCTACCAACTGAGCTAAAGAGAGAAATAGTAGGAGCAGAGGGACTTGAACCCCCGACAATTTGGATATAAGCCAAATGCTCTAACCAACTGAACTATACTCCTATTTATAGCTGGGATTTTTGATTAATAATAGTATCTATATTAATTATATTAATTATAGCACTCTACTTTATTAAGGGAAAGTAGAGTTGAAAACCTTAGTTTAATATATTAAATCTAAAAGTTAATAGTTGTGACTCTGATAGGATTCAAACCTATGACTCGCAGCTTAGAAGGCTGCTACTCTATTCACTGAGTTACAGAGCCATCATAGTTGGAATATCCAGATTTGAACTGAAAATTAGAGAACCAAAATCTCTCGTGTTACCATTACACTATATTCCAATATTCTCCCAATAAAACCTGCAAGGGAGAATATCACCATTTATTTATGCAGGTTAATAATACTAAGGTCATCACTCTTAATATTATAATGTGTAATCAAAAGATTACTTTATATGCTTTTCACTAAGATTATTTGCCCATTTCTCAGTGTAAAAGTCATAGTAATTCTTCTTTCTTAATGAAGGAAATATCCTTCTTAAACCACAATAAGTAATACTAGGAATACCTATTACAATTAAGTATAAAGGACCTAATATCTTACTTTGAATTGTATGTCCTAATTCATGTTTAACAGTTTTCCTATATTCTGAATTAAGTCCTACAAATACATAACAACCTAAAGTAACTGCTCCTCTCATAACACAAGGAATTACTATAGCTTGTTTATATCTGGAATCTATACCTAAATCTTTACACATCATTACTAAATATCCTATATATAGTATAGCTAATAAGTGTTGAGGTAATTGCCATATAAACAATATCAGATTCCTTATATAATTCATAATTAACTTCATTATTTCAAACATCTATTATTTTGCGGATGCAAAGATAATATAAATATTTTAAACTACCAAATTTATTAAGATTACTTAACTTTTGAATTAAGTAATGTGACTCCTGTACCCAGTAGGATAAGACTATATCTTAAATCTTTAATACTAAAATCATCTCTCTTAGTTAAAGGAATTATATTACTTAAATCATCATAAGTAATAGCAGAAGAATATTTTAAATCATTAGGATTAAAATTCTCTATAACAGTACCTGAAGACTTTATATTACCATCCATTAAGAATGTTCCTTTAGGCATAGTTTTACCTCCCCAATCTTTTATATTATGTATTCTATCTAATCTATTATCAGAAATGTTAGCCATATTATTCATAGCTTCATTAAATAATCTCTTATTAATTCTACTATTTATATTATTTTTAAGAGTATTATATCCTTTATTTAAAGCTACTCCAGTTAATATATCTCCACCTATATTACCTAATGTACTTATATAAGGGTGTTCTTTAACATATTCTCTAGTAAAGAAACTAGTATTATCTTGATTCATAAAGCTATTCATAAATGTATTATAATCTCTAGTTTCTCTTATAGAACCTACAATATTACTAGGACTAAAATTACTTATAGGAGCTATAGCAGCATTAATAAATTCTAATGTAGTATTAGGGTCATAATATTGTCTTGTATTTCTAGGCATAGTACCTTTAATTATAGGTACATGTTCTTCATTTAAATAACTTTAAGTATAGTTATTACCTGCATCTATAAATTTAAATTACCTCATTCATCAAATATATTATTATTTAAATCTGAATCAAAATCTGATAGTAATGATTTAGCATAACTATTATCTGCCTGTACAGGAGCAACAGTATTATTACCAATAGATAATAAATTATCCATAGATATTATTGGTCCTATACCAGTAGAGAATAAATCATCAATATCTGTCTCTTTAGTTTTACCCATAATATCATTCATTGATAATTGAAGTCCTTTATATGCATCTAAATAGTTTTTACCTTGCCATTCTTCATTCTGTATTTGATAAGGATTACTACTACTTCTATTAGTAGTAGCAGTATAACCATAATTATATGGTGTTCCTCCTGTACCAGTGAATACAGTTTGGTATTTACCACCAAATAAACTTCTTTCAATGTTTCTTCTAGTAGTAAGACCTCTTAATTCATTATCTTTTGAAGCCCACATAGATTTTTGTACATCTTCATTTGATGCTTTACCTTGAACATAATTAGTTAAGGTAGGTAATACTCTTTTCTTAAGATTACTCATACCTACATTATAGCCATAAGAATATAAGGCATCAAGTTGTTGTTGAGATAATTTAGACCTAATACTTGATGGTATTACTCTATTAAAGTCATTAGCTTCTGCTTGAAATGACCTATTAGTTTTCATTGAACTACCTTCCCAATTAGTTATTCTTTTCTTAATACTTTCTGATGGTTTATAACCACCATTAGCATACATATTATATCTGTTTCTTATATCAGATAGGTTATATATACCATTATTAACTGATTCTTTAATATAATCAGCTTTATCTTTTAAACTTAATTCATTCCAACTCATAATTTTAATTATCAATTTCAGTTTCTTGTGTTAATATGTAATCATTTATAAAAGTAATTCTATTACCATTAAAGATAACTAGAGGATTAACCCAGTATTTCTTAGAATTAGAACTTCTTGTTAAGATACCTTTTTCAAGTAATTCTATTACTCCATCATATACAGATTTTCTAGTTTTAAATCCTACATTATTCATACATTCTTTATAGTCTAAATATACAAAAGGTTTTTCTTTAGGTACATTATCTATAATATACCATAGTACCTTTTGTGCAGTAGTACTTAAAGCTAAGATTGTTTTTAAGCTATCTTTAAATACTTTTATAAATTGTGTTCTATCTACTATCTTCTTAAAGTTTACTTCACAGAATTCTGTACTATTAATAAATTCTGTGTCTTTACCTTTATAAATAGTTCTACTTCTAGTATTATCATTTAATTGACTAGATAAAGATTCCTGATAAGGAAATATATCTGCTATTGGATATTCATCTAATTTCTTCATATTATTCATCTAATTTCTTCATATTATTAATCTTTTATTTTCTGCAAAGATACAAAAGTTATTTTTAATATGCAATAAAATAAACAAAATAATTATTTATTTATATACACTTTGTTTATTTTTTATATCTATTAAAATATACATGTGTATATTTAAATATACACTTTAACATTTTTTGGTATATTTAAATATACATGCCCCTATTGATTATTAGATAGTTAGAGCAATTTACTTCTTATATTCTTATATAAGTAATTTAATTTTTAATTTTTAGATTTTAATTTTTTAAATTCACATAATAATTACATAAGAGTGATATAAATATAGTATTCTATTTTTTTTTATTTTATT
>ERZ827490.2783-NODE-2783-length-17684-cov-4.026831_pt1 | contig 17684 bp, 14 predicted proteins | sample MGYA00519770_ERZ827490 | MGnify/ENA primary metagenome ERZ827490 (study PRJEB31778, sample SAMEA3449324) | human gut metagenome | biome: human gut; feature: human-associated habitat; material: faeces | place: United Kingdom | collected 2010/2012 ...
AGATGCTGGAACAGGTGAGCCACGGCTCCAAGAGCGGCACCAAAAAGCTGCTGCAAATGCTGCCAGGTCTGCGCAGCGAAGAGGACAGCGGGGTGGACTTCCGTCTGCTGCTGCACCAGCGCACAAAGCAGCTGAAAGCCGCCATGGAGACGCCCCTGCAGTACGGCTACTATATGCCCAAATTCACCGACAACTGCTTTGGCTGCGGCCGGTGCGAAAAAGCCTGCCGCGCCAACGCTTTGAAGTTTGAGGAGATGCCCAACGGCCAGACCCGCATGGTGCTTACCCCGTGGAAGTGCAGCGAGTGCGGCGTGTGCATGAACGTGTGCTCCAACAAGGGCTTTGACGGCATGAAGCTGTACCAGCTTACCACCCTTGGCCCCGTGGTGCTGCACAAGTGCACCAAGACCCTGTGCAAGCAGTGCGGCAAGCCCATTGCCCCGGACAGCGCCGAGGGACTGTGCTCGGTGTGCCGCATCAAGGCGCGCACCCAGAAGCGGCAGGAGGAAGCGCGTCAGCGCGCCGAACAGCTGAAGGCCGAGCGCGCCGCCAAGGCCGCCGAGGAAGCCGCCAAGGCAGCGGAAAACGCTGCGGAACCCGCCGCCGAAGCTGCCGCTCAGACTGCGGAAAATACTGCTGCCGCCCTGCCGGATACCATCCCTGCCGGACAGAGCGCAGCCCCTGCCAATGTGGCTGCGCCCAGTCTCGAAGCGCCGCGCTCCGAGTAATAGCGGAATCAGATTTTTATTTCGGGATAGCGGAGCGCCTGCGGGCGCTCCGCTATCCCATTTTCACGGGGAGGGGTCAGCCCCCGTTCCGGTGGAATCCGATTGACGTTGCACCCAAACAATGCTATACTGGGCTTAAAGTTACCAGTAATAGCCGACAGACTGTTCAAAAGAGGTAACGGATGTGGTTCCGTTGCCTCTTTTTTTACAAAGAGCGAAAGAGGTTTTTTATGATGCATCATGCTTTTTCCCGCCGCCAGTTCCTCAAGGCAGGCGGCGCGGCAGCCCTTTCCACCGCTGCTGCCGGGCTGCTGAGCAGCTGCGGCGGCTCCGCTGCGGGCGGCACTGCCGCAACCGGCGACAGCGCCACCTATACCGTGCTGTACGCCCGCCAGCCCGCCACCCTGAATTATCTCATCTGCTCTGCCGACCCGGACCTGTACCACGGCACCCATTGCGTGGACACGCTGGTGGAGTACGACAGCCGCGGCAAGATCCGCGAAGGCCTTGCCACCAGCTGGGAATGGGACGCCGACACCCTGACATGGACCTTCCATCTGCGGGACGAGAACTGGGTGGACTATACCGGCGCGGTGCTTGGCCCTGTGACCGCGCAGGACTTTGTGGACGCGCTGGCCTATCTGCTGAACCCGGACTACGCCTCCGGCACTGCCAGTCTCGTCACACCCTATGTGGCCGGAGCTGAGGACTACTATAACTACTGCGTCTGGCGCAACAACGCCCAGAACGGCACCGTGGCCGAGGACGGCACCACCTATACCATCGACGCCGCAGGCACCGTGACCCTGACCGCCGCCGACGGCAGCACCACCACCTGCCCCGCCGTGGATTTTTCCTCCGTGGGCGTGGCTGCCGTGGACGAGCACACCCTGACCTATACTTTGAACTACGACTTCCCGGGCTTTTTGAGCCTGTTGAACTACGCCCCCTTTGAGCCTGCCTACGGCCCCATGCTGGCGGAGCTGGGCGACCAGTTCTGCACCAGCGCCGAGACCGCCTGCAACTGCGGTGCGTTCTATCTGGCGGAGTACACCCCGCTGGAAAGCTGGGTGATGAAGAAAAACCCCGAAAACTACGATAAGGACAGCGTGTACATCGACACCATCCGCTACATCTACAATCAGGAGGCGCTCATCAGCGGCCCGGAGATGGTGCGGCGCGGCGAGATCGATCAGGCCACCATCAGCTCGGACATTCTGGACAGCTGGCTGGCAGACGACACCACCAAGGATATGGTGTCCATGGAGCGCCCGGAGACCGGCAAGAGCTACTTTTATTTCTTCAACTTCCTGCCCTACGCCCACCAGTTCCCCAACTGGAACACCACCGGTGTGGATGCCCAGTACCAGCCAGACAACTGGGCCAAGGCGGTGAACAGCACCAACTTCCGCAAGGCGTTCCTGTACGCCATCAACCCCGCCGTTACGCTGGCGGTCACTGCGCCGGAAGGGTACGAAAACTACAAGCTGCACACCATCACCCCGCCCTCCTTCTGCGCCGACAGCAAGGGCGTGGACTATACGGAATGCGGCGCGCTTGCCAAGGTGACCGACCACTTCAACGAAGCCACCGCCAAGCAGTACCGCGACGCCGCCGTGCAGGAGCTGACCGCTGCGGGGGCTACCTTCCCCATTAAGGTGCAGTACCCCTACAACCCCGCCGTGGTGGACTGGGACAAGCAGTGTCAGGTGTTCAAGCAGCAGGTAGAGGGCGTATTGAACGACGGTTTCGACTTTGTGGATATTATTATCACGCAGGGGCCGTCCGATAACTTTTTGAACGCAGTGCGCCGCGCGGGTGCATACGAGTTCATGTCCTACTACTGGGGCGCCGACTACTCCGACCCCGAGACCGAGGTGTACCCCTTCTATCAGGAGGCGGGCGACCGGGGCACCTGCTACGCCTTTCTGCGCACCGGCGTAGAGGATGGCATCATCACCGGCGAGACCGCCGACTATGTCATGACCTACATGGACATGGTGGAAAAGGCCAAGGCCATCACCGCTGACCTCGACGCCCGGTACGCCGCCTTTGCCGACGCCGAGGCGTACCTCATCGAGAATGCGCTGGTCATCCCGCTCAGCCTGCCGGTGCCGCCCTACATCGCCACCCGGCTGAACCTGTGGGAGGGACAGTATGCCCCCACCGGCTTCTCCTCGAACCGCCTGAAGGGCATCCATATCCTCGACCACTACATCTCCATGGACGAATATAACCGCAACCGGGATGCGCGGTAAAACGATTTAAATGCGCTCCGCGTTGCTCTGCGCATAAATAGCGGAAAGAATATTTTTAATAGAGCAAAGCCGGAGCGTCTGCGGACGCTCCGGCTTTGCATTTTCACGGGTGGGGTCGTAACGATCAACTGCATTTGCAGCGCCTGCTTCCTGCGGAAGCGGCGGCGCTGCGGGGAGCGGGCAAACCCTCTCCGTCATCGCTACGCGATGCCACCTCCCCCGAAAGGGGGAGGTTTTGCTCTACTGACCGGGAGATGGCAAAAAGCTCCCCCTTCGGGGGAGCTGGACGCGACCAACGGGAGCGGACTGAGAGGGTTTGTTCTCCGAAGAGCTGCTGCTCCCGGCTACGACCCCACCTGTGAAAATAGCGTTTGGAGCGGCCCGCAGGCCGCGACAAACGCGAAATAAAAATATTCTTTCCGCTGAACATGGCCAGAGCGCACGCGGAGGCCATTCTAAATCGTCCCTCTCCCCTTTTTCCCGCAAAAGCCCACAAAGCACTTCCCAAAAAGGGCAATTTGCGGTATGCTATATCTATCGGTATTTCAAGTAAAAAGAGAGGTGCACACCATGGTGCAATATCTTGCAAAGCGCATCGGGCGCTCGGTGCTGACGCTGTTTATCATCGTGACGCTGGTGTTCTGTCTGCTGCGGCTCATGCCGGTGGAAGGCTACTTTGCAAACTACGAAAAAATGTCCGAGGCGCAGATTCAGGCCGGGCTACAGGCCATGGGTCTTTTGGACCCCCTGCCGGTGCAGGTGGGGCGCTTTTGGAAAAACGCTTTGCACGGCGACCTTGGGGTGAGCCATATCTATAAGGTAAACGCCCCGGTCACCCAGATTTTAGCGCAAAAGCTGCCCATCTCTGTGCAGATGGGCGTGCTGGCCATGCTGCTCAGCCTTGTGCTGGGCATCCCGCTGGGTCTTATCATGGGGCAGTACAAGGGCCGCTGGCCGGATAAGCTGGGCACGGCGCTCATCGTACTGATACAGGCTGTGCCTGCTGCGGTGTACTTTTTGTACATCCAGATGTACGGCACGGCGGCAGTGGGCGTGGAACTTTTGTTCAACGCCGCAAACTGGCGCTACTGGGTGCTGCCGGTGTGCAGCATGAGCCTTGCAAACCTTGCCTTTTACGCCATGTGGCTGCGCCGCTACATGGTGGACGAAAGCAACAAGGACTACGTTCGCCTTGCCCGCGCCAAGGGCGTGTGCGGGCGGGATATCGCGCTGCATCATGTGTTCCGCAACGCCATGGTGCCGCTGGTGCAGTATATTCCCTCGGCGTTTCTCAATACCGTGGTGGGTTCCATCTACATCGAGAGCCTGTACAGCATCCCCGGCATGGGCGGGCTGCTGGTCACCTGTGTGCAGCGCCACGACAACACCATGGTACAGGGCATCGTGCTGCTGTACGCCTGCGTGGGCATCGTGGGGCTGATACTGGGCGATATTTTAATGGTGCTCATTGACCCCCGCATCAATTTTGGCAGGAAGGAAGGTGGCCGCTGATGTTCAAACGCGCGTGTTCCCGTCAGCTGGAAGCGCAGCTGAACACCCTGCAAAAGGACGGCCCCGCCGCGTGGGCAACCCTGCCGGAGGAGGAGCTTTTCACCCCCGCCGGGTTCAGCAGCCAGCAAGCCGAAGCCACTGCCAGCACCAGTTACAGCTACTGGGGCAGCACCTTCCGTGCCTTTTTTAAAAACAAGCTTGCCGTGGCGCTGCTGGCAGCGCTGGCGGCGGTGGTGGTGTTCGCCTTTGTGCAGCCGCTGCTGCCCGGGCAGGCAGACCCCAACCTTTGCGCCGTAGACCCCGCCACCGGCATCCAGTACCGCAACATCGCCCCGGGGCAGCAGGGCTTTCTCTGGGGCTCCAACTCCATCGGACAGGACCTGTGGGCGCGCATCTGGGCGGGCGCGCGCACCAGCCTGACCATCGCCTTTTTCGTGGCGGTCATCGAGGCTGCCGTGGGCATTACCGCCGGTGTGCTGTGGGGCTATGTGCGCGGGCTGGACTTTGTGTTCACCGAGCTGTACAACATCTTCGATAACATCCCCACCGCCATCGTGCTCATTCTTATCTCCTATGTGGCTACCCCCAGCATCTGGACGATGATCTTGGGTATGTCCATCAAGGGCTGGATCGAGATGGCGCGGTTCATCCGCAACCAGATTTTAATTATCCGCGACCGGGACTACAACATCGCCTCCCGCTGCATCGGCACGCCCACGCTGCGCATCGTGCTGCGCAACCTGCTGCCGTATCTCGTCTCGGTCATCATGCTGCGCATGGCGCTGACCATCCCGGAAGCCATCGGCAACGAGGTGTTCATCACCTACATCGGCCTTGGGCTCTCGGTGGAAACGCCCTCGCTGGGCAATCTGGTGAACGATGGCCGCAAGGTGATGATGCAGGCCGGGCTGCGGTATCAGCTGCTGTACCCCACCCTGATTTTAAGCTTTGTCACCATCGCCTTTTACCTGATCGGCAACGCCTTCTCGGACGCCGCCGACCCCAAGAACCATCTGCAATAAGGAGGATATCCCATGACCCAAGACCCCATCCTCTCGGTGCGCGGCTTGCAGATCCGGTTCGGGCTGCGCGGGCGCACCCTGCACGCCATCCGGGATATCGACCTCGACCTTTACCGGGGCGAGGTGCTGGCCCTTGTGGGCGAGAGCGGCTCCGGCAAGAGCGTATTCACCAAAAGCTTTATGGGCCTTTTGGACGCAAACGGCAGCATCACCGGCGGCAGCATCGACTACTACCCCACCCCCGGCTGCACCCCGCTGCACCTTGCGGCGCTCAAGACTGAAAAAGAGTGGCTTGCCGTCCGCGGGCGGGAGATCGCCATGGTGATGCAGGACCCCATGACCAGCCTGAACCCGCTCAAGACCATCGGCGAGCAGATCACCGAGGCCGTCACCCTGCATCAGGGCTTAAAGGGCACTGCTGCGCGGGAAAAGACGCTGGAATACCTGCGGGACGTGGGCATCCCGGACCCTGCGCTGCGGTATAAGCAGTACCCCCACGAGTTCTCCGGCGGCATGCGGCAGCGGGTGGTCATTGCCATTGCGCTGGCCTGCAACCCCAAAATACTGCTCTGCGACGAACCCACCACCGCGCTGGATGTGACCATTCAGGCGCAAATTTTACAGCTGCTGCGGCAGATGCGGGAAAAATACCACCTGACCATCGTGCTCATCACCCACGACCTTGGCGTGGTGGCAAACCTTGCCGACCGGGTGGCGGTGATGTACGCGGGCGACATTGTGGAGATCGGCACAGCGGACGAAATTTACTACGACCCCCGCCACCCCTACACCTGGGCGCTGCTGTCCAGTATGCCCCAGATGGGCGTGAAGGGCGAGGATCTGTTCAGCATCCCGGGCACGCCGCCCAACCTGTTTGCCGAGATACGCGGCGATGCCTTTGCGCCCCGCAACCCGCAGGCGCTCAAGATCGATTTTGTCAAGCGCCCGCCCTACTTTGCGGTGTCGCCTACCCATAAGGCGCGCACATGGCTGCTAGACCCCCGCGCGCCCCACATCGAGCCGCCCGCTGCGGTGAAAAAGCTGCAAAAGGAGGGGCTGTGATATGGCAGAGCCGTTACTGGAAGTAAAAAATTTGCAGGTGACCTACGGCAGCGGGCGCAAAGCCTACCCTGCGGTGCAGAACGCCAGCTTTACCATCTATAAGGGCGAGACCTTCGGTCTTGTGGGCGAGAGCGGCTCCGGCAAGACCACCATCGGCCGCGCCATTTTGCGCATTCTGCCCATCACCGGCGGCGAGATTTTATACAAGGGTCAGCGCATCAACGGCAAAATTTCCCGCGCGCTGGACAGGCAGCTCACCCGGGAAATTCAGATGATCTTTCAGGACCCGCAATCCTCCCTGAACGAGCGCGCCAAGGTGAGCTACATCGTGGGCGAGGGCTTGCAGAACGTGCGCCCGGAGCTGAGCGCCGCGCAGCGGGAGGCGAAGGTGCGGCAGGCGCTTTTGGATGTGGGTCTGCTGCCGGAGTTTGCCAGCCGCTTCCCCCACGAATTTTCCGGCGGGCAGCGCCAGCGCATCGGCATTGCCCGGGCGCTCATCGTAGAGCCGGAGTTCATCGTGGCGGACGAGCCCATCAGCGCGCTGGATATGTCCATCCGGGCGCAGGTGCTCAACCTGCTGCGCCAGCTGCAAAAGCAGCGCGGCATCACCTACCTGTTCATCGCCCACGACCTTTCGGTGATGCGTTACATTTCCGACCGCATTGCCGTCATCCGCAAGGGCAATATCCTGGAGCTGGCGGACGCCGAGGAGCTGGTCACCCACCCGCTGCACCCCTACACCCGCAGCCTGCTGTCCGCCATTCCCATGCCGGACCCGCGCCGGGAGCGGGAGAAAAAGCTGCTGGTCTACGACCCCGCCATGCACGATTACACCGCCGCGCCCCCCGCGTGGCGGGAATTGCGCCCGCGGCACTGGGTGCTGTGCAATGACGCCGAGGCGGAGCGGTGGCTCACAGAGAGCGGGACGATTTGAAATGCGCGCCGCGTTGCTTTGCGCATAAATAGTTGCTGTTGCATTATAAAGTTGAATTGCTAGAATTTTCCGACAACTACCTTGACAATCAGCGGTATTGCTCTATAATATAAGTGTATACTATGCAAAAAAATGCATGGGAACGTTTGGGGGACATAATTAATAACAAGGAGGCAGTACGATGAAAAAAATGGAGCGCAGAAAGTTTTTGCAGGTTATGGGTGCGGCGGCTCTTGTGGGCGCAGCGGGTGCTTTGACGGGTTGTGGCCCGGTGCCTGGGCCGGAACAGAATAAAGGCGATGGCTCGGTTTCATTGGCATCGCTGGATGCGTTCACCGGACATTTGGAATGGAACAACGGCGTAGAACCAGAGGATGTCTCCGGAAACAGTTACTCCAAAGCGGTCAACTATATGGTTTGTGCATTTTCGAACGGATCCGAGTGGGATTTCTTGAAGAGTTATACCTCGAATGGATATGGGTACGGTTTTGCAGAGTATCGTGTATCCAAAAAATATAAGAAGCTGACCATGAAGCTGGCACCGCACAAGCTGATGAATAAGGACGGAAACGCTTATATTAAAGTGTATGCAGATGATAAGCTTGTAGCAACTTCGGAGTTCGTGAAGAAAAAATCTTCGGTAATCGACTTTGAAGCAAATATTGCGGACGCAGAATATATCAAATTGGAAGTGTATGTCCATACAGGAAATTCCATCGGCGAGGGTCCGGATGGCAATGATGGTGCGCTCATCATGGCGGACGCAAAGCTGTGGTCGTAACGTTATAAAACGATGGACGAACGAAATGTCAGCCGCCGGAGTTTTTTTAAGGTATCGGCAGTACCTTGCTGGTTTCGGCGGTGATTGGTATAACTGGCTGCGGCAAAAAGAGTCAGCCGAAAACAAAAACCAAAGAGGAATTGCTTGCGGGTGGTGCAGACCCGGACGCAAGGCTTATGATGTACCATACATACGAAGAAGCGAAGCAAAACTAGTCCAAAAATGAATAAGTAGTCAAAAGGGGCTGTTGCAAAATAGCTCTCTGAAAAAATCATGCACAAAACCCGGAACCTTTTCAGGGTCAAAACGACTCAAAAAGGGTTCCGGGTTTCTGTTTTTGCACTATTTCTTTGTGCAAGTTGCTATCGCATTTTTATTTTGCAACAGCCCCTTTCCCTTTTTCACGGTTGCACGGTTTGTTTATTGACTTTCCCCTGCGGTTCTACTACAATACTGAATGAGAGGTTTTGCCTTCTCTGATGCAGCAGCATCCCGGCAGCTTTCCACTATGGCAAGCTGCCTTTTTTGTCTGCCGCAACCGCTGCGCCGGGCAGCAGACCTGAAAAGAGAAAAGAAGAAAAAAGTGAAGAAAGGTTTTGATCCTATGACGGAAACCACCAAGCAGCCGGTCTATGCCTCCAAGGCAAAGCCTTGGCTGAAGTATTATGAGGAAAAGTACATCCACCAGACCGTGCCGGAGTGCTCGGCCTTTGAGCTGGTCTGCCGCAACAACGAGCGGCACCTGGGCGACACCGCGCTGGAATACTACGGCCGCAAGTTCAGCTATGCCGACCTGATCGTGCAGGTCAAAAAGACCGCCGCCGCCCTGCAGGCGCTGGGGGTGAAAAAGGGCGATATCATCACGGTGGTCAGCGTGATGACCCCGGAGGTGGTCTACGCCTTCTACGCCGCCGACCTGCTGGGCGCTACCCTGAATCTGGTAGACCCCCGGTACAGCGCCGAGGGCATCCGGGAGTACATCGAGGAGGTGGAGTCCCGCCTGCTCATCTGCCTGAACGTGGTGTACCCCCGCTGCCATCAGGCCGCAAAGCGCACCAGCGTGGAGCGGGTGGTGGTGCTCAGCCCCGCCGACAGCCTGCCGCTGGCCAAGGCCGTGGGCTACAAGCTGACAAACCCGGATAAAAACCGCTACGCCTCCAACGTGCTGCGCTGGAAGGACTTTATCGCCGCAGGCAAAGGGCACAGCCCCGCCGCCGTGCCCTACGACCCCCAGCACACCTGTGTGGTGGTGCACACCGGCGGCACCACCGGCTCGCCCAAGGGCGTTATGCTGACCGACTACTGCTTCAACGCCCTTGCGCAGGAGTTTGCCGCCCAGAGCCGCCTGTTCCATCGCGGACAGAAGATGCTGAACGTGATGCCGCCCTTCATCGCCTACGGTTACAGCTGCGGCATCCACATGCCGCTGGTCATGGGGCTGCACGTCATCATCATCCCCAATCTGGACCCGGATAAGCTGGGCGCACTGGTGTGGAAACACAAGCCCGCGCACATGTTCGGCGTGCCCACCCACTACCAGCAGCTGGCTGCCGACCCGCTGCTGAAAAACAAAGACCTCTCCTTCATCCGCAACTACGCCGCCGGCGGCGACTCCCTCTCGCTGGGCGCGGAGCAGACGGTGAACCAGTTCCTCAAAGCCCACGGGGTGGAGTACCCGCTGGCAAAGGGCTACGGCATGACCGAGGTATCCTCGGCAGCTACCATTGCCGCCGGCAACGTGACAAAGCCCGGCAGCGTGGGCATCCCCATGGTCAACACGGTGGTCTCCATTTTCGAGCCGGGCACCGAGACCGAGCTGCCCATCGGTCAGCGCGGCGAGATCTGCATCTGCACCCCCACCGCCATGAAGGGCTACTACAACAAGCCCGAGGAGACCGCCTACCTGCTGCGCCGCCACGCCGACGGCCAGCTGTGGGCGCACACCGGCGATATCGGTTCCATGGACGAGGACGGCTTTGTGTATCTGGATGCCCGCATCAAGCGCATCATCATCCGGCACGACGGCTTCAAGGTGTTCCCCTCCATGATCGAAAACGTCATCAGCCGCCACCCCGCCGTGCACCAGTGCTGCGTGGTGGGCTGCGCCGATACCGACCACACCCAGGGACGTCTGCCCTTCGTTTTTGTGGTGCTGGACCCTGCCGCCACCGGCAAAAAGCGCCAGATCCTGCGGGAGCTGCGCCAGCTGTGCCGCGAGGAGCTGCCGGAGTATGTGCAGCCCGCCTCCTCGGCCTATAAGATCATCCCCGAAATGCCCATGACCCCCGCCGGCAAGGCCGACTACCGCAAACTGGAAGAAGAGGTGGGGTGAACACTCCCGTGAAAATTCGTTTGGAGCGCTCCGCAGAGCGCGACAAACGCAAAATAAAAATAATCTTTCCGCTGAATATGCGCAAAGCGAACGCGGCGCGCATTCCAAATCGTCCCACTGCCCTTGAGAAAGAAGGAATCATCCATGAAACATCCCCGTTTTACCGCATGGCTGTGCAGCGCCGCTGCGCTGGTGCTGCTGGCTGTGCCCGCCTTCGCCCAGCAGCCCGATGCCCTGCCGCCGGAGGATGCCCCCGCCGCGCAGGTGCAGCCCGCCGGGGCAGCTGCCCCGGACGCGGAAGCCCCCACTGAGGAAGCTGCCCCCGCTGCGGACACCCCTGCCGCCGATCCTCAGCGCACCTATGTGGCGCTGGGCGACAGCATCGTTTCCGGCGTAGGTCTGCCGGATTTCAAGTACACCGAAGCCGCCATCGGCATAGACGCGGCCCCAAACTTCGAGGGCTACCCGGAGCAGTGCTATGTTTCGCTGGTGGGCAAGGGCCTTGGGCTGGACCGCCAGCACGCCATCAACCTTGGCCTGCCCGGCCTGACCACCGGCGACCTTGCGGATATGCTGCACACCGGCGCAATGCCCCAGATGAACCAGCAGGCGGGCACCTACTACGTCTACCCCCAGATGCTGGACTACCTCAAGCGCGCGGATGTCATCAGCGTGCAGATCGGCTCCAACGATGCGCTGGTACCCGCCCTTGTGGCGCTGGGCAACGCCACCAACTGGAAAAGCGAGCAGCTGGTAGCCACCCTCGTCAGCGGCGTGCTGCGTACCCCCAGCTTTGAGAATTTGCAGCGACTGAACAGCGGCCTTTCCCGCCTGCGGCTTACCCGCGAGGAGCGCAAAGCCACTACCCAGCTTTTGCTGGGCGGCGGCACCGACGCTATCTGCGAGCAGGCGTATCAGGACGCCGCCGTCAACATGCCGCAGGTGGTGGCCCAGCTGCGGGCGCTGAACCCGGACGCACAAATCATCCTTGTAGGCTACACCAACCCCGTGCCTCTACTGCCGGAGTGGACGCAGCTGTTCCGGCGGCTGAACGCCCTTGGCAAGAGCCTTGCCGCCCAGAACGAGAACGTGACCTATGTGCCCATCCCCTTTGCCATGACCGCCACCGATGCCCACCCCACCGTGAGCGGGCATAAGTACATCGCCAACCGCATCCTGCGGGCGGTTAAGAAATAAAAGGATACGCAAAAACCGGGCAGCCCGCGGGCTGCCCGGTTTTTGCTGTCTCATCGTCCCAAAAATCGCACGTTTTCGGTGGATTACGCGGGGGAAAATACTTTGCCAGCTTTTGGCAGATTTTTCCCGTGCGGCGGAGGTTGTTGTGCGCTGCTGCGTTTGTTTTTAGTTTACAGCTGCCGCGTTTGTATTTACGTTGCGTATATCTCGTGCGTGATAATACGCTCTGGCTCCCAAAAAGTACACACTGGTTTTTCCGCGTCCATCGCCTTAGGATAAGGGTAGATACTTTATGTCCGAAGGAGGTTTTTACATGGACGCAAACAAGTACCGTACCGCCTACGACAAGGCGCAGGCCGTCCAGCACGAGGTTTGGACGGAGCTGTGCCAGCATCTGGAGCACGCGCCGGATGCCCAATTGCTCAGCGATTACACCGCCACGCTGGTGTATACGCTGGACAAAGACCGCCGCGAGGAAGCCCTGCGGCTGCTGCGGGGGCAGCTGTACAGCCGTCAGCTGCGGGACACCGGCCGGGTGGAGAGCTGGTATACCGACTGCGGGGCGCGCATGGGGCAGGATATCGAGGGCTTTGTGGCAAACGCCCGCCAGCAGTATGTGCAGGCCGGCCTTGCCGAGGAGCAGCGCGCCGAAGCCGAAGCCAAACAGAAGGCCGGGCGCGGGCGGTTCCGCATCCGTCCCGCCAGCGCCTTTGCGCCGGAGCGTGCCGCCTATCTGGTGCAGCCCTACCTGCCCCGGGGCATGATCAGCATTCTGGGCGGCGTGTCCGCTGCGGGCAAGACCAGCCTTGCGCTGGATGTGTGCGCCCGGCTTACCCGGGGCGCTGCCTTTGCGCCGGACACCCCGCCGCAGCCCCCCGCCACCGTGCTCTACCTTACCGCCGAGAACGACCCCAACAAGGTGCTGCGTCCCCGCGCCGAGGCCATGGGGGCAGACCTTGACCGGCTGTACTTTCAGGACGGTGCCAGTTACAGCATGGGCGACGAGGAGCTTGCCGCCCTGTGCCGGGTGTACCGCCCGGCGCTGCTGGTGTTCGACCCCATCCAGAGCTATCTGGGGCAGGGGGTGCAGATGAACCGCGCCGAGCAGGTGCGCCCCTTGCTGGACCATCTGGGTGCCCTTGCCAAGGAGCTGGACATGGCGGTGCTGCTCATCAGCCACATGAGCAAGCCCGGCCCCGGGGTGTGCAGCGCACTGGACCGTCTGCTTGGCTCCAGCGATTTCCGCAACGCCGCCCGCAGCATCCTCATTGCCGGGCGGGACCCGGAGCACCCGGAGGTGCGGGTGGTGGCCCACGCCAAAAACAGCCTTGGTCAGCCCGGCGAAAGCCAGCGCTACCGCATCTGTCCGCAGGGCACGGTGGCCTACGACGGCCCCTGCACCCTTACCGCCGACGCCATCATCCGGGAGGCGGGCACCCCCGCCACCGGCAATGGCCGTCCCTCTGCCGCCCTTGCCAACGCCATCGAGGCGCTGGAAAAGCAGCTGTCCTTTGTGGGCTGGGTAGAGGCGGGCGAGGTGTACCGCCTGTGCGCCGAGCGGGATATCTCGGACAGTACCATCCGCAGGGCACGCATCGCGCTGGATTTGAAGCTGTTGCGCGTTGGAAAACCGCCGAACCAGAAGATCTACTGGCATCGTCCAGAGCTTGAACCGGCGGCTGTTGCTGCTGAGATCATCAACCTCAACAAACAGACGCAGCTGCCGCTTTGACCGCAAATGCGACTATTCAAAACAGGCGGCGAAGCCCTATGATACAAAGGGACTTTTGAAGAGTCGGACATTATTACCACTTTTTTATATTGAATAGTATCTAAAAGTGACGTAGTTTCGTTATGTTTGCGATTCTTCAAAACTTTAGCTACTTTTGAAGAGTCGGGGCAAAAAGCGCAAGGTTCTGCGTGTTTTGGCGCAGAAAAAGTAACTCTTCAAAACTCTATGGGTCATAGGGGACTTTTGAACAGTAGCCCTTACCGGGGAGAACCCTCTCAGTCAAGCCCTGTCGGGCTTGCCAGCTCCCCCGAAGGGGGAGCTTTTTGGCACCTTCCGGTAAGTAGAGCAAAACCTCCCCCTTTCGGGGGAGGTGGATTTGCGAAGCAAGGACGGAGAGGGTTCAGCCCTCTTCCACCATCCGCTCATAGTCGGCGGTAAAAAGGCGCTGGGGCAAAGCACTGGTCATGGCAAGGGCAGCGTTCCACTTTTCCTCGTCCGTCAGTTCCCCGCTCACCGGCGGAAAGTGCGCCAGAATGGCGTCCAGCTCCTGCTGCACCCGCTTTGCCACCCAGATGCCGCGGTCGGTCAGGTAAATTTTACCGTAGTATTCCTTTACGATCATGCCCTGCTCCATGAGCAGGTTCAAAATGCGCACCACCGAGGGTTTTGTCACCCCCAGCTTTTCCGCAATGCTGCGGGAACTGATGTCCAGATGGGTGCGGCTTACCTCGTAGATGGCCAGCAGATAGCGCAGATGCGCTGCGGTCAGCTGCATACCGGTCACTCTCCTTTTTACGCGCCGGGGTCTGCCCGGTGTTATCATAAGCTAACTTTGTTTTAACTAAAAAGGAGCGCGAGCCGAGAGTTTCAGCCCGCGCTCCTTGCGGTTCAGTGTTTAGTGGCAGCCCTTGCAGTGGCTGCAATCGCCGCCGCAGCTGCAGCCGCCGCCGTGCTTGTGGGTGTGCCATACGACCCAGCCCAGCGCGCCGAATACCAGCGCTGCCACGATGATGGTGGGCAGATTAAAGTTTGTTGCAATAAATTCCATCATACAGCATACACCCTTTCGTTTCTATCAGATACGGGAAGTATCCAGCTTTACTTCGTTGTTGTTTGCGTACTTGTTGGGGCGCACCATCAGGTAGATGAACGCTGCCAGCACCACAACAGCCACCACGGTGAACAGGCCGAAGTGCACCTCGCCGGTGATAAGGCCGCCCAGCTGATACACCACCAGCGCAGAGCAGTAAGCCAGAGCACACATGTAACCAATGGCGATGGCCGTCCACTTGCCGTTGTTCATCTCGCGCTTGATGGCGCCCATAGCAGCGAAGCAGGGAGCGCACAGCAGGTTGAAGATCATGAAGGCGTAAGCGGACAGAGCGGTGTAGTCCTTCGCAACAGCAGCCCAGATCTCGTCGCCGTTCTCAGACAGCTCGCCGCCGAAGTGATACAGAACACCGAAGGTACCAACCACGTTCTCCTTTGCGATCAGGCCGGAGACGGAAGCGACGGTTGCACGCCAGTTGCCGAAGCCCAGAGGTGCAAAGATCCATGCGACCTTGGTAGCGATAGCAGCCAGCACGGAGTTGTCCTGATCCTCGACCATACCGAAGGCACCGTTCTCGAAGCCGAAGCCCTGCATAAACCACAGCACAACGGTAGCGAGCAAAATCACAGAGCCTGCGCGCTTGATGAAGGACCAGCCGCGCTCCCAAGTTGCCCGCAGCACGTTGCCCCATGCGGGCACATGGTAGGCGGGCAGCTCCATGACGAAGGGAGCGGGATCACCTGCGAAGAGCTTGGTCTTTTTCAGCATGATGCCGGAGCAGATGATGGCTGCCATGCCGATGAAGTAGGCAGACACTGCCACCAGCGAAGAGCCGCCGAACAGTGCACCGGCGATCAGGCCGATGATGGGCATTTTTGCGCCGCAGGGGATGAAGCAGGTGGTCATGATGGTCATGCGGCGGTCACGCTCGTTCTCGATGGTACGGCTTGCCATAACGCCCGGCACGCCGCAGCCGGTGCCCACCAGCACCGGGATAAAGCTCTTGCCGGAAAGGCCGAACTTGCGGAAGATACGGTCCATGATAAAGGCCACGCGGGACATATAGCCCACGTCCTCCAGAATGGACAGCAGGAAGAACAGCACCAGCATCTGGGGCACAAAGCCCAGCACCGCGCCCACACCGGCCACGATGCCGTCCATGATCAGGCCGTACAGCCAGCCCGCCACGCCGATGCTCTCCAAGAAGCCGCCCAGCGCGTTCGGCACGATCTCGCCAAACAGCACATCGTTGGTCCAGTCGGTGGCAAAGGTACCGATGGCCCAGCCGCCGTCCGCAATGGAGGTGCCCATGGACAGGGAGTACATCAGGTACATCACCACTGCAAAGATGGGCAGTGCCAGCACGCGGTTGGTAACGATCCGGTCGATCTTATCGGAAACGGTCAGGTGCTCCACGCGGGCCTTCTTCTTGACAGCCTTGCCCACCACGGTGTTGATGTATGCATAGCGCTGGTTGGTGATGATGCTCTCGGCGTCATCGTCCATCTCTTTTTCGCAGTCCTGAATGTGCTCGTCGATGTGGTCCACCAGTGCCTTTTCCAGCTTCAGCTCTGCCAGCACCTTCTCGTCCCGCTCGAACAGCTTGACGGCGTACCAGCGCAGGAAACGGTCATCCACCTTGCCCTGAATGCTCTCCTCAATGTGGGCAATGGCGTGCTCCACACTGCCGGTGAACACATGGGGCAGCTCGCCGGTCTTGCCGGCCTTGGCGGCGGCGACCGCAACCTTTGCGGCGGCCTCGGTGCCCTCGCCCTTCAGTGCGCTGATCTCCACAGCCTGACAGCCCAGCTCTGCGCTCAGCTTCTTCAGGTCGATGGTGTCGCCGTTCTTGCGCACCAGATCGATCATGTTCACAGCCATGACCACCGGGATGCCCAGCTCGATCAGCTGGGTGGTCAGGTACAGGTTACGCTCAATGTTGGTACCATCGATGATGTTCAGGATAGCGTCTGGCTTCTCCTTTACAAGGTAAGTACGGGAGACAACTTCCTCCAGCGTGTAGGGGGACAGCGAGTAGATGCCGGGCAGATCCTGAATGATCACGTCCTTGTCGCCCTTGAGTTTGCCTTCCTTTTTTTCCACGGTCACGCCGGGCCAGTTGCCCACGTACTGGTTGGAGCCGGTCAGGTTGTTGAACAGGGTCGTTTTGCCGCAGTTCGGGTTGCCGGCCAGTGCAATTTTAATGCTCATTGCGGATACCTTTCCTCCCTTTTGGTCGTATCAGACTACTTCGATCATCTCGGCGTCGGCCTTGCGCACGCTCAGCTCGTAGTTGCGCACGGTCAGCTCCATGGGGTCGCCCAGCGGCGCCACCTTGCGCACATAGATCTGCACCCCCTTGGTGATGCCCATATCCATGATGCGGCGCTTCACCGGGCCTTCGCCGTGCAGCCGTGCCACGGTGGCGGTCTCGCCCACCTTTACGTCTTTCAGTGTTTTCATCGTACTCGTTCCTCCCTTGCAGTATTTCATGCAGCACCGGGAAGGCGCTGCCTCAGTCCACCATGATGCGGCTTGCCATGGTCTTATCCAGTGCCAGCCGGCTCTGCTTGACCTGCACGATCAGGTTGCCCGCGATCTCGTTGACCACGGTCACCTCGCTGCCAACCACGAACCCCAGCTCGGCCAGATGCAGCCGCACCTCGTCCTTGCCGCTGATCCTGCGGATGGTGACGGTCTCGCCTGCTTTTGTCATCGTCAAAGGCATCATCGCTGTGCTCCCCTTCCCTTGAAAAATATGTGATGCTGCGGTGGTTAGTCAGCCGTAACTATCAGCGTAGATAGTTTACCGCTGCTAACCAAGCTTGTCAATAGATTTTTCATATCTCATAGTTAGTTTATATGAACAAACAAATTTTATGCCGGTATCACCCCGTATTTTTATCAAAATCATCAATGACTAACTCTATTTTTTGAAGTAAAGTTAGCCAATGTTTACATTTTCAGAGGGTCGTTTTCCGGTTTTATAGGGCAGGGTGACGGAGAAAACTCCCCCAGTCATCTCTGCGGGAATGCCTTTCTGCTTGCGCAAGCGTGCAGGGACGCTCCGCTGGG
>ERZ827490.2804-NODE-2804-length-17520-cov-3.521958_pt1 | contig 17520 bp, 16 predicted proteins | sample MGYA00519770_ERZ827490 | MGnify/ENA primary metagenome ERZ827490 (study PRJEB31778, sample SAMEA3449324) | human gut metagenome | biome: human gut; feature: human-associated habitat; material: faeces | place: United Kingdom | collected 2010/2012 ...
ATTTCATCACTGGAAAGTGTCGCAAACGCGCTACCAAAGCTGAAAGTGAACATAACAGCAATTATGTTGAGTTTTTGAACGGCTGTGGAGCTTGATTTTTAGAGCTTTGCCAAAAAACAAAAAAATAAGACATATTTTTTTGCGATTGAACATTGCTAGAAACACTGTAACGTCAAAAAAGTAAAAGTCGGAGAGGGGGATTTTGTCAAAAAGCTATTTCACAATGAAAGAAATAAAATTCGCGAAACAGGATAAACATACATGCTAAAGCCAAAAAACAAAGACGAACGGCATCCAAGCAAAGCAAAAAGCAGAAGGATATCAAATAGAAATAAGAGAAGGGGCTCACGCCAACACCGCTTAACTTCATGAGATTGGGATTCACGCAGCTTGCGCGAAATAACGGAGCCGCCGGCGCTTTTGAGAATCAGCCGGCGACATACAACCAGAGCCCATGCGCCCATTCTGCCTTGTGACTGCGGGGGAGAGAAAAGGAGCGGCATGACACGCAAGCTCTTTGGACGGCGCTGCCCGCTTACGAGAACGAATCATCAAAACGGTAAATCGACGTTTTGGGAGACAGCCTTTTTGTCTCTTTTAGCCGCCGCATTCGTTTTCGGCAATGGAAAACAAGCCGAGACGTCAATTGCGATAGCATCAGCGACAGTATCGTACTGATAGGAAATTTTTTTGAGTTCCTCATGGCGGGCCTCCGGCGAGAGCCCTGACAGCATGTCTTCAAACGCCTGCGTGAAACGCAGCGCACTCACAAAATCAAGCGGAGATGTGTCGAAATACAGATTCTGTTCATTGTCGTACGGACTGTGTCCGGCACTGACCCAGTCGTGCAAGGCCGCGCGCTCCGCCTTTGTCATGCGAACCTCACGCTCAAACTCCTTGAGCTGCGCGAGCAGGATTTTTCGCGTTTCCGGACTTATTTTTCGTTGAAACTTCATAGCATCAGATCCTCCCCAAAGCCTTTAGATTTACGCAAATAGTCTAGCACAATTTTTCAAAAAAGCAAGCCGCGAGAGTTTGCCGGAGCCGCCATCACCACCCAAGAAAATCTTCTGCCGCAGGCTTTTCTCCCGTCATGAGACGCGCGACTCGCTGCCGCAGATCGGCGATAGCGAAGATATTAGGGAAGGTATCCGGCAATGGTAAAATTTACATTGACGAAAATTGGCAAATTAAATAAATTTAAGATATTTTGCTCTTGTTACTTTGCCGCAAAAATCGTATAATGTAAGTAAGTGAAGTCCAAAATCGCAGGGATTTTGGCAAATAAAATTTTGAGATTATGAAAAGGAGAGGAAAAGTACGATGAAAAAGACTTTAGCAATTATATTGACCCTTGCTTTAGTGATTTGTATGATGCCGGCGAATGCGTTTGCAGCCGCAGATGATCCTGTGGCATCAGAACAAATCGATGTGTCAAATGTGACCGTAGCTCTTGACAAGACAAATGCAGAGTATAACGGAAGCGTACAAATTGCGCCAAGCGTGAAACTCAGCGGCCAAAATGCTGATAAACTTGTAGTCGGAACACATTATACTGCAAATTGGTCAGAATCCGTTATGAAAGATGCGAAAACTTACACACTGACCTTCGCATGGGACACTACAACAACAACAGGAGGGGCGGCAATCCAGCCTTTAACTTTTGTTATTACTCCATGTGACTTATCCAAAGTAAATATTTCTATTCCTGAACAGGAAGATGATACAAACCAAAATTTGCAAGATAAGATTAAACCGTTGATTATTTTTAAGAATGCTGCTAATGCTCAATTGAACTTAAACCAAGACATTACAGTAACTGTTCGCGCTAATACTGCAAACAGCAAGATTGCTGTAGTAAGTAAGCGTACAGAAAATGTAACCGGAACATCTTCCGAGGTTGTGTTTTCTGTAAAGCCAGGCATCAGTAACTACCAGTTAGCTCCAGCTAGCATTGTGCCTAAAACATATACGGGACAGCCGATAACGCAACCAACTGCATATTTGGTGGATGCAAGTGGCAAAAGAGTTGACAGCAGAGTTACTTACCAACTGAAATATTCAAATAATACGGATGCGGGTTCTGCAATAGTTTGGGCAGAAGGAACCGGAAATTACGTTGGAAAGACAAAATCCGTTCAGTTCCAGATTGCGCAGGCAGATGCAGCGACTGCATATAGAAATGGACAGCTGATTGTTTCAGATATTCCGAATCAGCTTGTTAACGCAAGACCGAGCGTAACAGTTACAGAAAGAGGAAAAACACAGCCAATCGATCCGGCAACATACAGTGTTTCTTATCAGAACAACAATACTGCTGGAACTGCAAAAGCAATTATTAGTTTCAGTAATAAAGGAAACTATTCTGGAAGCATTGAAAAAACATTTACCATTATCTCCGGAAATAATGTAATCCGCCAGGGAGAAGCATCTATTGTAGGCGCAGGCATTGGAAACGTAAAATCAACCTACTATAACGGAACTACACAGTCTGTTTCTGTCAATGTTGCGAAAAACGGAGCAACCTATCGTGTGGAATATCGTAACGACAAGGGCGTGGTTGTATCTCCGAAGGATGCCGGCGACTACAGTGTATATGTAATCGGAACCGGAAATTATGCAGGCGAAGTTTATGCTGGAACGCTTAGAATCATGCCAATTCCTTTAGATTGGACAGAAATCGTTCTCGGAAGCGCAACAGTATACGACACTTCTAGCCGTACTTACGTACCAAAGGTAACTTTAAGAACAAAGAGCGGCTATACATATGGCTATACAGGTAATGTTATCATTCCGGAAACAGACTATAATGTTTCTTATAGATGGGTAAATTCAACATCAGCATATTTGAGACCGACAGCGGTAGTTACAAAGGCTGCAAAAGCTGTAAATCTTGCAAATGCAACGAACCAGAACATAACTGAAATCACGAAGGAATTTAATACCGCGACGAAGAATCTTGCTTACTGTACGGCATCTTTCACAGATGGAAGATCCAGTTCTGCATACACCGGCAGCGCGGTTACACCGAAGGTTACGGTTAGGGACGGATATACAACACTTGATCCAAGCACCTATACGGTAACTTATAAAAACGCAAGCGGCAAGGTTGTTTCCAGCATGAGAGATGCAGGGACTTATACAGTTGTGATTAAGGGTAACGGCGCTTATTACGGCGAGTTAACTTTAACCTACACCATCACCGGCACCGACATCGGCAATTATACGGTCACGCTCAAGGAGTCCAGCGTAACTGCGGATGGCAGAACGAAAACACCTGTCATTACGAGTGTCTCCTATGGTTACTATTCCAAGCTGAGCAGCTCGGATTACACAGTTTCTTATCAGGACAGCACCGGCAAGGAAGTGAAGTCTTATCAGATGTCCACGCCGGGGACTTACAAGGTTGTGGTAACAGGTAAGAACGGTTATACCGGAAGCTGCTACGCGACATTCACCATCGTAGGTCTTTCGCAGAGCATTACGGGCGTAGACGGCTCATATAAGGTTTATCCGACGAGTGAAACCTTCCGCCTCTATCCAAAGGCAACAGAGGGCAGATTCACTTATACTTCCAGCGATCCGTCAGTAGCTTCTGTAGATGCTTTCGGTAATGTAACTCCGTATAAGGCAGGCAGAGCGAAGATCACGATTTCGACAACGGGAAATGTAAGATACAATCCGGTGACGACTTCAACGGTTATCAAGGTTTACCCGAACAAGGCGGCGATGACGCGCAAGCCATGGACTGCAGGCAAGGGTAAGATCAAGGTTCGTTGGAACAAGCAGGATAACGTAACCAGATATGAAGTCAGATATTCTAAGAATAAGAGCTTCAAGAAGGGCACATACAAGACTAAAAAGGTCAATGCGGCTGTAAATGCTTACACGACGCAGTCCACGACACTCAGCGGACTGAACAGCGGCTACACCTACTATGTAAAGGTGCGTGCCGTCAAGGAAGTCTATAACGACTACGGCAAGAAACTGACCTACTATGGTAAATGGTCCGGTTGGAGATCTGTCAGAGTGAAATAACACAGAGTAACAAAACCAAACAAAATAACCCAGGGGCGGCTCACAAGCCGCCCTTTTATCGCGCCTTGACAGAGGTAAGCGTCAAACCATGCGCACATAGGGCATGAAGAAAGCAGTCACACTGGCTAACTGTATATTAGCCGGCATGACTGCTTTGTGTTTGCCTGCGGCACTGACGGTGCACGCTAATTGTTTGTTTCTTGGTCCGGTGCCTTGCAGTAAGCAGGCAGGGCATCCGAATATGGAAGGTATCTTTTTAGTTTCTCTTTATCGGTCCTGTCTGCCTGCGGCAATTCCTTCAGCAGGTGCTGAAAGTATTCGAACGGTTTCAGCCTGCTCGTTGACAGCGGTTTTAAAAGCTGATTCTTGTGGCCTTTCTTTTTTCCTGAGGCAGGCGGCTTCCCTTCGCCCATAGACGGTTCTTTCCTGTCCTCCTGTGGTTCAGATTCTTTCATATATCCACTTGTTTTGGCTATCACTGTCAGGAGCATTCTCTCATATTTTTTGAAGTGTGCATAGGTGCGCATGGTTTGACGCTTACTTCCGTCCCATCAAACAATTTACAATAAAAGCCCAAAATCTTACGTTTCAATACCAAAATACAACATATTTAGAAAATATAGTTGATTTAGTTTTGCTTTTCTGCTACATTGGAGCCATCCCACAAGCAGGTATCACCGCGCAGCAAAGGGTGACGCCGGATCTTTCGTCCTGCTGTCAATGCGGTCGTGGGAACCTGCAGGAACATTGCCTTGTGTGTAAGGGGAAGGAGTCAGAAATTTTATGAAAAAAGCAGAACAAGCAGAACTAAATTTACAGCCGCAAGAAACAGCGGAACTGGAACGAAACTACAAGGATTCAGTATTTGTCACAGTCTTTCATGAAAAAGACAAGCTGATCGAACTCTACAACGCAATTTTTGACACCAATTATGGCATGGATACTGCCATCGATATTGTGACAATCAAAGACGTTCTGTTCCGCACGCTCAAAAATGACGTTTCCTTTGTACTTGACAAGCGTTTCGTCGTGCTCGTGGAGCATCAGTCAACCATCAACGGCAATCTGCCGCTCCGGGACCTTTTGTACATCGCGACTGTACTGAAACGTATGATCGACACCAAACAGCTGTATCGCGAAAAAACACTGCGAATCCCAAGGCCTTCCTTTATCGTCTTGTACAACGGATCGGAAGATATGCCGGAATATCAGGAGCTGCGCCTGACAGATGCCTATCTCGGCGAAAAGGAAGAGGCGGAAGAAGATGCTTTACAACTCATCGTTAAAGTGTATAATATAAATAGTGAGAAGCACGCAGAGATATTAAAAAAATGTGAGACACTCAGGCAGTATAGCCGCTTTGTGGAGATCGTCCGCAGCTACGGACATATCGACCAGCTGACAGGCGCTGTGATGGTAAAGATCATGGAGCAGTGCAAAAAGGAAGGCGTCCTCACAGAATTTATGGAGCATTACGGAACGGAGTTGATTGAGATGTTATTCAAAGAATTGACACGCGAAGAAGATCTCGAAATCTCGAGACTGGACGGCTACGACGCCGGCGTAAAAGACGGCGAGAAATCCGGTTTCACCAAAGGCGAGAAATCCGGTTTCACCAAAGGCGAGAAATCCGGTGAGCGCAAGGCGGCATTTGATATTGCTAAAGGCATGCAGAAAGAACACATCGCCACAGATGTCATTGCAAAAATAACGGGGCTTACGCTTGCGGAGATTGAGAAATTGTAAAGCTGTAAGAAACAGAAATACGAAGCAAGACCTAAATAAAAACACAAATTAAAACATGACGGGCGGCCCATCGGCCGCCTTTTACAGGGGTAATTGGATGAAAATGAACAAGCAAAAGACACAGCATAGATGGAGAAAAGCTGCGGCAGGGTTGCTGGCTCTGCTGCTTTCGTTTGGTATGGCGTGCAGCGCCTTTGCCAAGACCGGGGCGGACGCGGGAGCATTGCGGAAGAGCGCTGCCGCAGGTGTGCAGATGGTGGACGCAGGGATGCAGGACGCTGCTGCGCAGGCGGACAACACGCCGCGCAGGATGGAGAATTGCGTTGTCAAGTTGGATCGCTATTTGGCGGTTTGCAGCGGACAGGCACAGACACCGAAGGTGCTTGCGGTCACTTATACCTATACTCGGGAAGTCAGTAGGCCGAAGCCAGGCGTAAACCGGGAGGAATCGGTGCAGACAAAGCCGGAGGAATCTCAGGCAAAGGTGGAAGGGCAGACAAAGTCGGAGAAGCCTCAGTCAACATCGCCGGAGGCAAGTGAGGAACAATCAGGCACCGCCGCTGCGGAGAATTCTTTTGGCACAAAGAAGCGTAACGCTGACGCGGTGGACGCGTCTGCGGCCGCGCATAGTAGAACTGTGGACGAGGGAAACGCTGCCGACACGCCGGCAGGGGAGGAAGGCGATGAAGAAGAGGCGGAATCACCGGAGATAGAAACTATTACCGAAACGCTCGCGCCGGAGGAATACACAGTCAAGTATTTAGACGCGGACGGCAAGGAGATACAGGAATGTACCGAGATTGGTGAGTATACGGTCGTGGTTACCGGCAAGGGACACTATACCGGCACTGCGACAGCGGCTTATACCATTCTTGGCAAACCACAAAAAATGACCACATCTAAGATGAGATACCGTATGATACGCAGTGACAAGCCGCTGCAGCTTTCGGCGCGCGCGGACGGAGACGGTACCGGCATCACCTGGGAAAGCCGGAACGAAGGTGTCGCGACAGTCTCGGAGAACGGCCTCGTTACGCCGCAGGGACTTGGACGCGTGTATATTTACGCGCAGACGACGGGCAATCGCGTCTCGCAGCCTGCCAAGCTACGCTTTACGGTTGAGATTTGTCCGGAAAGAACGACACGCCTTTCTGTAAGACGCAGCGGCGATGAATCCGCAGATATCAGCTGGAATCCGGTCAGCGGTGCGGACCGATATGAACTGCGCTACGCGACCGAAGCAGATTTCGCAAAGAAACAATATCAGAGCCTGACGGTCAACAAAAATACCCTTTTCACAGAGCTTACGTCTCTGCGAAAAGGGCAGGCTTATCTCATCCAGCTGCGTGCTGTCAGTGAACATGAGGATGGCCGCGGCAACACATATCGCTTATACGGCGCATGGTCTTCCGTGAAGAAGATTACCGCCGCGCGCCGGTCAATACAGATGTCCGACCACCTCATGAATGTGCTCAAAGTGCGCGCGCATTTCCTTCGCTAGGGAGACGGGTGTTTTCACGAAGAAGCCGTCATTATAGCGATTGTCTTCGGGCATCAGGACGAAAGACTCGTTTTCATAGAAATCGAGCATGTAGCAAGGATAATACCTTTGACTTTTGAGCGATACCTTGCCATTTTCGTCACGCTGCAGGGTCAGAGAAAGAATGATGGTCTCCTTGGTGTTGTGATCTGTCATGCCGGAAACGAAATTTCCCATGGAGTAGAGCACCGGATAGACGGTGTCATCTACCTTGACCTTGCCGAAGGGCTGCAGGACATGCGGGTGCGAGTTAATGATATAATCCACACCGGCTCCGGCAAGCATTTTGGCGTAGCGCCGCTGCCTTGCGGCAGGTACCTGCGAGTATTCGGTACCGCAGTGATTGTAGGCGATGATGTACTCCGCGCCGGCCTTTTTGAGCGCTTTGACATCTGCCTTAATGGCTTCCTCAGAAGCGCGGTTGAGCATATAGCCTGCTTTGCCGCCCGCGAGGAATTGTTCTTTTTTGTTAAAATACGTTGCGTACGCGAGAATGCCGACCTTGATGTCATCAGCTTTGGCGAGTACGTAACGTTTTTCTTTTTCGGTTCGGAATGAGCCGGTATGCGCAAATCCATGCGCGTCAAGCGCGTCCAAAGTCTCCTGAATTCCTGTTTCTCCGCCATCACAAACATGGTTGTTGGCGGTAATCAGAACGTCGAAGCCGGCATAGCTCAGTGCATCCAAAAAGTTGTCCGGCGCGTTGAGATACGGCCTTGTCTGCACATAGTTGATGTCTTTGGACAGCGGCAGGCTCTTGCTTACCAATGTTTCTAAATTGCCGACAACCAGATCCGCCCGCGCGAAGATTTTTTTGACATAGCGGAAAGTCGGTGTGAAGTCATACGTCTCTCCGTCATAAGCGGCCTGCTGTTGCGTCGGATGGCACATCAAATCTCCTGTCAGCATGATGGTAGCCTTTGCTGTCGCTGTTTTCGCTGTGGCGGCGGGCTGCTGTGCCGATGCGGTCCGGGTACCGGACAGGCCGGCGGGCAGAACGAGCGCGGCCATTAAGGTGACGGTAAGCGCCGCATGCAGGAATTTGTGCTGATTGCGTGTCAGTGATACCTTCTTTAAGTGCAATGTTTTCCCTCCTGTGATTTTCTCCGTTTTCTCTATCTCCATCTCAATGTCCATAACCCCATGGATGATCTTACATACCCATTTATTCTATCATATTTTTTGCGGAAAGTCACAAAAAACTCACGATTGCCACCGCCTTTTCACAAAAAAATCAGTTTGGGATGTGAAATCCGACGAAATAGGTGGTATAATAGTCTTTAGCATACGGCAATGCCGTAAGGCAAGGTTCGCGGAAACACGCGCGATGTGCCGGAATTGCCGGATACCATGCTTGACGAGGCGCATTCTCCGCACGACAAGCGGGTCCGGAAACGCTGCGATCTGCGGACGGAGTGGAAACAAACGCGAACACGCGAAATGACAAAGGAGGAACCCTATGCACGAGGTGAAAAAACCGAAGAAAAATCTGGCCTATTACTACTTGATCGTATTACTTGCGCTCATGCTTTTTAACGCCTTTGCGATGCCGTATATCGCGGAGCAGCAGGTCGAGGAGGTAGATTACGGCACCTTCATGTCTATGACCGAAAAGGGCAAGATCGGACAGGTTGAAATCCAGAGCAACCAGATTATTTTTACGAATAAAGACAACAGCAAAATTTACAAGACGGGGCTGATGGACGACCCCGACCGTACCGAGAGACTGTATGAGTCCGGCGCGAAGTTTTCAAGTCAGATTGTGCAGCAGATGTCGCCGCTCGCGAATATCCTGCTGACGTGGATTCTGCCGATCGTGATTTTTGTGGCACTCGGACAGTATCTGTCAAAAAAAATGATGGGCGGCAAGGACGGCAACTCAATGATCTTTGGCATGGGAAAATCCAACGCCAAGATCTATATCAAATCGTCGGACGGCATTAAGTTTTCGGATGTCGCGGGCGAAGATGAGGCCAAGGAGAATCTGACGGAAATCGTCGAGTATCTGCATAATCCGGATCGCTACAAAGAGATTGGCGCGTCGATGCCGAAGGGCATCTTGCTCGTCGGCCCTCCGGGAACCGGCAAGACTTTGCTCGCTAAGGCAGTCGCAGGCGAATCAAATGTTCCGTTCTTTTCCATGTCCGGCTCGGAATTTGTTGAAATGTTCGTCGGTATGGGCGCGTCCAAGGTGCGCGACCTCTTCAAGCAGGCCAAGGAAAAAGCACCATGCATCGTGTTTATCGATGAAATCGACGCGATCGGCAAGAAACGTGACGGACAGTTTGCCGGAAATGATGAACGGGAGCAGACGCTCAATCAGCTGCTGACCGAAATGGACGGCTTTGAGGGCAATAACGGGGTTATCATTCTGGCGGCGACCAACCGTCCGGAATCGCTCGACCCCGCGCTGACGAGACCGGGACGGTTTGACCGTCGAGTTCCGGTAGAACTGCCGGATCTCAAAGGAAGGGAAGATATCCTCAAGGTACACGCAAAAAAAGTCAAGACAGATGGACACATTGATTACCTGAAGGTCGCGCGTATGGCCTCCGGCGCTTCCGGCGCGGAGCTTGCCAACATCATCAATGAAGCTGCGCTGCGCGCGGTCAGAGATCATCGGGAAGCGGTTTCGCAGGAAGATCTTGAGGAAAGCATCGAGGTGGTTATCGCGGGTTATCAAAAGAAGAACGCGATTCTCACCGATTCCGAGAAGTGGACCGTCGCGTACCACGAGGTGGGACACGCGTTGGTCGCGGCGAAACAGACCAATTCCGCGCCGGTACAGAAGATTACGATTATTCCGCGTACCTCCGGCGCGCTGGGCTATACCATGCAGGTGGAGGAAGGCAACCACTATCTGATGACAAAGGAAGAGTTAGAGAACAAGATCGCGACACTGACCGGCGGCCGCGCCGCCGAGGAAGTACAGTTCGGCAGTATCTCAACGGGAGCTTCCAACGATATCGAGCAGGCAACCAAGCTGGCGCGCGCGATGATTACACGTTACGGTATGGATGAAGATTTCGATATGGTCGCGATGGAAACCGTCACCAACCAATATCTGGGCGGTGATACCACCTTGTCTTGCTCCGCTGAAACGCAGGCGAAGATCGACCGCAAGGTTTCCGAGCTGGTACGCGGGCAGCACCAAAAAGCAAAGGAAATCCTGCTTGCGAATCGCGAAAAGCTTGACGAAATTGCGAAACACCTTTATGAGACAGAAACCATTACCGGCGAGGAATTTATGGAAATCCTGAACGGCGAAAAAAAGCCGGAGACACCGGTAACACCATAAAAACGCAGGACGAAAATGACTTCTCTGTCTGTACGTAAGTTAAAAAGAAAAAACTGTATCTATAAAACAAAAATAATCCTTATCTTGTCGGATGGAATGAAAACTGTATATATTAAAATAAATAAAACTATCTATTTTCATATATATAGATTTGCGGTATGATAGTAGCATCAACCAAAAGGATAAGGAGAATAAACGATGAGTACACAAAGAGAAGCAGCAATTTCAACGCAGGACAAGACAAAGGAGCTGGTCATTGACGCGCTTTTTATCGCGCTGACGTTCGCGGCGACGATGTTTATCAATATCAGACTTCCGCTGATGGGAAACGGCGGCTTGATTCACCTTGGTAATGTGCCGATGTTCTTAGGCGCCTTTGTTTTCGGTAAACGCACCGGCGCTCTGGCAGGCGGCATCGGCATGGGCCTGTTCGATCTGATCTCAGGCTGGACAGCATGGGCGCCGTTTACATTGGTCATCGTAGGCTTGATGGGCTATGTTTCGGGAATGATTTCCGAAAAATTGAAGGTACGCCCTATCATCGCCAATACTGTCGCGGTCATCGCGGCGCTCATCATTAAAATCGCGGGATACTATCTTGCCGAGGGCATCCTCTTCGGGAACTGGGTCGCTCCGCTCGGCTCGATTCCGGGAAACATCATTCAGGTCGCAACGGCGGGTGTAATCGTAATTCCGTTCGCGGGCAAGCTGAAGCAAATCGCGGCGAGATACTAAAGCTGCAAAAAGGAGGAAACGGTTATGTATAAGATTATGACAGCGGGACCGACACAGGTTCGCGAAAATGTCAGAAGAGCAAGGAGCTTTGTGACGACCAATCCGGATCTGGATGAAGCGTTCTTTGATTTTTACAAAGAGACTTGCGATCACCTCCAAACCCTGCTGCACGCCTCAGGCAGCGCGTACATTCTGGGCGGAGAAGGCATTTTGGGTCTGGAAGCGGCCTGCGCGAGTCTGACAGAGGCGGGAGATCGGGTTTTGGTACTCAATAACGGCATCTTCGGCAAGGGGTTCGCGGATTTTGTCAGCATGTACGGTGGAGAGCCTGTTCTGTTCACCTCTGATTACCACAATCCGATTGATGTGGAGGCGCTGCGCGCCTTTCTCGAAAAAGATTCCGACTTTAAGTACGCGACGGTCGTTCACTGTGATACGCCGAGCGGTGTGCTCAACGATATTTCCAAGATTTGTCCGCTGCTTGCGGAGTACGGCATTTTGAACGTGGTGGACTCGGTAGCAGGCATGTTCGGCGAGGCGGTAGATTTTGACGCGAGCTGTATCGATATTCTTTGCGGCGGCTCTCAGAAGGCACTTTCCGCGCCGCCGGGTCTGACGATGGTATGGGTCAGCGAAAAAGCGAAGCAGGTGATGCAAAAACGCAAAACGCCGGTGGCCGCGTTTTACGCGAACCTGCTCAATTTCCTGTCGTACTATGAGGACAAGTGTTTCCCATATACCATGCCGATCAGCGATATCGTAGGGCTGCGCACGGCGGTGGACAATGTGCTCGCGGATACGGAAATTTACGCGCGCCATGCCAAAATCGCGGCGGCGACGAGAGAGGCGCTCACGAAGGCAGGTCTGCACCTGTATCTGCAATCCGGTTACTCCAATACGGTTACGGTCATCGAGGTTCCGGAAGGTTTGACAGATCAGGCAATCCTTTCGACGATGAGAGACAAATACAATGTGATGATTTCGGGCTGCTTCGATATCCTGGCCGGCAAGGTCATCCGCATCGGACACATGGGCGAAAACGCGAACGAGGCGGATTTGTGCATGACGCTCGCCGCGATGGATAAGACCTTTGCGGATCTCGGATATCCGCTGCAGTGCAGCATGAAGGAGGTATTCCTCAAGAGTCTCGCTTAGGAGCTTTCGAGGCGAAAATATGATTGACAAAAATCCCATAGAGCTTATGGGATTTTTTGCTGCCAGAACGCGAAATCTTAAGATTTCTTGCGAAAATCTGACAATTCACGCTAAAATATTGCAAAAACTTTGACAAACAAGTATAATAAAAGATACGCGAAACAAAAGGGGAATCGTATGGACAAAGCAAGCAAAAGGGAAAACACAATTTCAGATCAGAAGCGACAGGGAATCGCAAGGATCATACCGCCTTACGCGGTCATTCCTTTGCTTTCCTGTCTGGCATGGAACTGCATCGTTTATTGGGGCACACAGCTTCTATGCGCGAACCGACCACATTATGATTTCAGTACGCCCTTTGATCTGGCGCTGCCGTTCCAATCCTGGTGGATTTTGATTTATGTATCCAGCTTTGTGTTCTGGCCTCTGTGCTATGTGATGACCGCAAAATATAACAGCAAGGAATTTTTGTTTCGTTTCGTAACGGCAGATTTGCTGTCAAGAACCATCTGCGGGATTTTTTTCATCGTGCTGCCGACGACCAATGTGCGGCCGCAGTTTGAAATCGATGGCTTCTGTGACGCCTTGCTTGCGTTGATTTACCATGTGGATATGCCGTATGATCTTTTCCCGTCTATTCACTGTCTGGTGAGCCTGATGTGCTGGCTGGGAATTTACCGATGCCATGAGGTGAAGTTTGAGGTCAAGGCAGCGGTGCTTGCTTACGCGCTGCTGATTTGTGCCTCCACACAGTTTACAAAGCAGCATTATATTGTGGACGTGGCAGGCGGACTGTTGACGGCGCTGCTCGCGTTCGCTTTGGGCATGCGCACGAACTGGTACCGCCCTGTGCAGCGCATGTTTGAGCGTGTCAATCAGAGGGTATGGCGCGATATGGGAGAAACGCATGAAAGATAAGAAAAAAATCATTTTTAACGCTGTTTTTCTGATTCTGTGCTTTAGTCTGACTTTGTTTTATGTATTCAAAGGTGAGGATTTTAAGGCGGTGCTCAGATTTATCAGACGCGCGGGCGGCGCTGTTTGGCTGATCGGCCTCCTGCTTGTGACGGCGTTCATCCTGTGTGAATCGCTCATCATCTACTATCTGATGAAAAATCTGAAGCAGAAACCGAAGCTGATGCATTGCTGCCTGTATTCTTTTGTGGGGTTTTTCTTCAGCCTCGTTACGCCGACGGCGTCCGGAGGACAGCCGATGCAGCTTGTCTTTATGGGCAGGGATAAGCTCCCCGTTCACATTTCGTCTATGATCTTGCTGTTGATTACAATTGCCTACAAGACCGTTTTGGTGATGATCGGCGCGCTGCTGCTGCTTTTCAGACCGCAGCGGCTGCTGCATCTTTTGAGACCGGCGCTGTTCTGGGTGAAGCTGGGGATGCTGCTGAATGTGCTCTGTGTGAGCTTCATGGCCGCGCTGGTATTCTGTCCTCTCTTTACCAAAAAACTGGTACTGCGGATGATGGAATGGTTCTCACCGCTTTTTCCGCGCGAAAGATGGAACGCGATGAAGGGTAAGGCCGCGGCCTATATGGATGAATACCGGGAAGCCTCCGCGTATATTAAAAAGAACAGACGAATCACCGCGCATGTTTTTTTGATCACCTTCGCGCAGCGCTGTCTGCTCTTTGCGGTCACCTATCTGGTCTTTGTCAGCTTTGGTGTCCGCGGCATCGGCATGGCGGAAACGATCACCTTGCAGGGCACGATCTCCCTGGCCGCGGATATGCTGCCGCTGCCGGGTGGTATGGGAATCAGCGAGCATTTGTTTGAAAGAATCTTTACGCCCGTATGCGGCGTGAAACTCATCACGCCAATCATGGTCGTGTCCAGAGGCCTGAGCTTTTATGCTCAGCTTCTCATCAGCGCGGTGTTTACGGCAATCGCATATTTGGTGATATTCGGAAAGGAAAACCATAAACATGATAGGATTTTATAACTATACGGTAATTTTGACTTATATGAGTCTGGTGTCTTCCATCATCGGCATGACGCTGGCGCACGCGGGAAAATTCGGGGCAGCGGTCTTCTGTCTGGCACTTTCGGGCTTCTTTGACATGTTCGATGGTAAGGTTGCCCGCAGGAAAACAGACCGCACAGACGATGAAAAGCTGTTCGGCATTCAGCTTGACTCTCTCTGCGATGTGGTCGCGTTCGGCGCGTTTCCGGCATTCTTGTGCTACTGTATGGGCGTGACGGGCAGAATCGGATTTTTAGCCATCGCGTTTTACAGCGTCAGCGGTGTCATTCGTCTGGCATATTTCAACGTGTTGGAGACAAATCATTTTTTCTCTGAAGAGGAAGAATACGAAAAAGTATATTATGGTCTGCCGATCACTTCCATCGCGATCATTTTGCCGATCTTGTTCGTCATCCACATGATTGTGGGGGCACAGGTCTTCAGTCTTGTTCTGACAATCATGCTGTTTACGGTCGGCATGCTGTTCATCGCGAATTTCAAGCTTCGTAAGCCGAGCAACAAGGTGCTGCTTTTGATTTGCCTTCTGGTGGCAGCAGCGCTGATTTTTTCCTTTGTGCAGGGCGGGGGCATGCAGTGGCACGCGGTCCTGTTTACGACCTAGCGAGGGTGGCTTGCCTATGGATTGCAGAGATCGAGCAGGCCGCCGCGTCGAGGGCGGAGAAGGGCAGGATCGTTTCCTGCGCGGGCTGTACGGAACTCGCGGCGGCAGAGTTTGTGTTAAGCTTCTGATTCAGCCCTGGGTTTCCAAACTCGGCGGACGGGTCTTAAACAGCAGACTTTCGCGCGTGGGGATTCCACGTTTCATTGAAAAAAACAAGATTGACATGAGCCAGTATGAGGAAAGAAGCTTCCGTTCATACAATGACTTTTTTATGCGCAGGATCAAGCCGGAGATGCGGCCGGTGAGCATGGAAGCGACGCGTTTGATTTCGCCATGTGACAGCAGACTGACGGTGCATGAAATCACCGAAAGTTCGTGTTTTGCTATCAAAGGAACTATGTATACCATGGAAAGCCTTTTGCGAGATAAGGCGCTCGCGCGTGTCTATGACGGCGGCACGCTGCTGCTCTTTCGCTTGACGGTGGACGATTATCACCGCTATTGCTATGTGGACAGCGGCCAAAAATCCAAAAATCACTGGCTGCCCGGTGTTTATCATACGGTCAATCCGGCGGCAGCGGAGGTTTATCCGATTTATAAGGAAAATACGCGCTGCTACAGCTTCATTGATTCAGAGAATTTTGGGAGAATCCTGCAGATGGAGGTCGGCGCGCTGATGGTCGGCAAAATCATCAATTATGAGGAAGCCGCGCAGGTCACGCGCGGCGATGAGAAAGGACGCTTTGAATTCGGCGGCTCTACAATTGTGGTCGCGCTGCCAAAGGGGAGCTGCGTGATCGACGCGGATATCTTGGAAAACAGCCGTGCCGGTATGGAAACGAAGGTGAAATACGGCGAGGCCATCGGGCAAAAAAAAGCCTGTCGCGGGGATCATACACCTGCGTGAAGCGATAAAACGGAACTTGAAATTTAACAGCCGCCGCGCCTTGCGCGGCGGTCTTGCTTTGCATGGAATGAGGGAAGTGCCACCGGAAACGTGTCTGACAAAAAATCTAAAAAGTTTTTAAAAGATGAAACTTTTTGACGGGCTGTGGGATATATGAAGTGAAATGCATTTCGAAGGGGAGGTACGCGAGTCTTGAAAGGCGTGGTATTCGAGGCGGTTGCGGAGCGATATGCGGATCGCATTTACGCAATCGCGCTGAACTATTTCAAAAATCCATACGACGCAGATGACATCGTGCAGGAGGTATTGCTCAAGCTCTACCGAAGTGATGCCAAATTTGAGAGCGAGGCGCATCTCAAGCACTGGCTGCTGCGCGTGGCTGTCAACCAATGCAAGAAGATCTCGCTTTCGGCGTGGCGGCGGCGGAATATCTCGCTGGAGGGTTATCTTGCGGGTCTGCAGACGGAGCCGGGCGCGGAGTACGCGAATGACGCGGCACAGGCAGCGGAGGAGGCAGAGCGCCGCAATGAGATCCTGCGGGCGATCTTGAAGCTGCCGAAAAAATATCGTCTCATTATACACCTCTATTATTATGAGGATTATGACACGAAGGAGATCGCGGGGATTTTGAGGATGAACGAGGCGACGGTGCGGACCAGACTGGCGCGCGGTCGCAAAATTTTGAAGGAGGTCTTTTCGGATGTATGACACAGAGCAAAACGAACAAAACAGACGCAGAGAACAAAGTCTGTACCGCGCGGCGTTTGCGGGGGTGCATGCCTCCGAAAGCTTGAAAAGGGAGGATTTTTATATGAAACATAATAAACCGGCAAGGGTGCGGGTCGGACGTCTGGCGTTCACCTGCATGCTGCTTGCAGCACTTTTGTGCATGATGTCGATGATGGCCTACGCGGCGACTGACGGAGAAACGGCGAACCCTGTGACTGCGGTCAAGATTTATCTCAATGGAAAGGAGGCGAATGGTCAGCTGGCAAAGCAAGCAGATGGTTCTTATCAGTTGCAATATGGTGAGGAAGCGGACGGCGCGCAGGTGGAGATCGAATTGGCGCCGGAGGATGCGTGGCCGGAGGACTGCACAGAGGGTGGCTTGGAGTTCCGGATCGAGACGGAAACGGAGGGAGAATCGCAAGACGAGGGCGTAGACAGAGCTTAGAACTTATGATATAATTACTAAAAAGAGAAGAAAGAGGGAGGACTGCGAAATGAAAAAGAGTATGTCACTTGCGCTAATATTTATTTCTGGATTTTTGCTGTATTTCATTCTTTCGAGCTTATATCACTATCTTGCATAGGTTCTGCGCCGGATATCGGGACGAAACAAAGCACATGGTTTTGACCCTGTGCCGGACGTTGGTGCGGCGCAAATCAAAATGATTTTTCAGAGGACTTCGGTCCTCTTTTTTTTGATTATTCCGGAAATATCGCATAGCGATATTTCCGGAATAACGACAAAAGCACCTTGCGAAGCGGCGCTCATGGGTGA
>ERZ827490.2809-NODE-2809-length-17506-cov-2.947625_pt1 | contig 17506 bp, 10 predicted proteins | sample MGYA00519770_ERZ827490 | MGnify/ENA primary metagenome ERZ827490 (study PRJEB31778, sample SAMEA3449324) | human gut metagenome | biome: human gut; feature: human-associated habitat; material: faeces | place: United Kingdom | collected 2010/2012 ...
AACGAGCGCATGACCGACGAAGAGCGACCTGCAGGGGCGGTTCGCCTCAAGCAAGGCCACGTTAAAAGGGGTAAGTAGCCTATGGCACGTCTATTTGGAACCGATGGTGTCCGCGGAGTCGCGAACACCGAGCTCACCTGCGAGCTTGCCTATCGCTTGGGACAGGCTGCGGCCGTGTTCCTCGGCAAGAACATCGTGGTCGGCAAGGACACCCGCCTGTCGGGCGACATGCTGGAATCGGCGCTTGCCGCCGGCATCATGAGTGCGGGGGGAACCGAGCTTTCGGTGGGAATTATCCCTACGCCTGCGGTTGCGCTGCTCGTGCGCGAGCTGCACGCCGACGGCGGTGCGGTGATCTCCGCTTCGCATAACCCGCCGGAGTACAACGGCATCAAGCTCTTCGACGCCGAGGGCTACAAGCTTCCCGACGAGGTGGAAGATAAGATCGAGGAGTTTATCAAGAAGGGCGGCCTCGAGGGTGCTGCTGCTCGAGCCGAGGAGGGCGCGGAGGGCGAGGACGCCGCCGCGATGCTTCCCGGCGACGAGGTGGGCGTTGCCCTTCCTGTTGACGAGGCCTGCGAAATCTACATCGAGCATGCAGTTCAGAGCGTGCGCGCGCAGGGCGTCGACTTCTCGGGCATGCGCATCGCGCTCGACACGGGGCACGGCGCCTCGTCGCTCACGAGTGCTGAGGCCTTCCGCCGCTTGGGAGCGGAAGTCATCGCCATCAACGAGGACTTCGACGGCACCGACATTAACGTGAACTGCGGTTCTACCCATCTCGAACCGCTTGCCCAGCTTATGCGCGAAAGCGGTGCGGACGTCGGCGTGGCGCACGATGGCGATGCCGACCGAGTGATGCTCATGACGCCCGACGGTTCGTGGACAGCGAGGGCAACGAGATCGACGGCGACATGGTCGAGGCCGTATGCGCGCTCGATATGAAGCGCCGCGGGTGCCTGCCCGAGGACACCGTCGTGTCCACCGTGATGTGCAACCTCGGGTTCGTCCACGCGATGCGCGACAACGGCATCACTGTCGTGCAGACGAAGGTGGGCGACCGCTATGTTCTCGAGGAGATGCGCGCGAAGGGCTACGCCATCGGCGGCGAGCAATCGGGCCACATGATTCTGCTTGAGCACAACTCCACGGGCGACGGCCTTATGACGGCTTGCCAGTTCCTCGCGGCGGTGAAGCGGGCGGATATGCCGGTGGCTGATGTCGTTTCTATCATGAAGAAGTTCCCGCAGACGCTTATCAACGTGCGGGTGCGCGACAAGCATGCGGTGGAAGGCAACGAGGCCATCGCCGCTGCCGTCGCGAAGGCCGAAGAAGCGCTTGGCGATTCGGGCCGCGTGCTGCTGCGCCCGAGCGGCACGGAGCCTGTGGTTCGTGTGATGGTCGAGGCGGAGGACGCGGACGCCGCGAAGGCCCATGCCGAGGCGATTGCCGCCGTCGTTGAGGCCGAAATCTAGAAGATATCGCATATCGCCCCTGTTCACCGGGGGCGATTTCTTTCCTGGTGCGCGAGGTGAGGGAGACCCATGGCATACGAGATCATAGTCGCGAAGTTCACCCCCGACGAGCCGGATGAGCGCATCGATGCTGTGCTGCCCGACGGTGTTGTCGGCATCGGGGCGAAGGCGTTTCGCTTCAAGGGCGAGGTGCGTTCCTTGCGCGCCCCCCAAAGCCTCATCGAGGTGGGGGACGCCGCTTTCGACGGCTGCCGCAACCTCGTGCAGGTCGACTTTCCAGGCGATGTCGCTATGGTGGGAAAGCGCGCTTTCCAACACTGCACCTCGCTGCGCGAGATAACGTTCGCTGAAACGCTCGGCTGCATCGATGACGCCACGTTCCAGGGAGCAACCTCGCTTTCCCGCATCGTGGCGCCTGGGGTGACCGAGATCAACCGCTATGCCTTTCAACGTTGCACCTCGCTTGTTGACGTGCAGTTTGGTGCCCTGAAGACAATCGGTCGACGAGCGTTCGCAAGCTGCACCGAACTTGAGCGGATCGAACTGCCCGGCACGTTGAAGATGATTGGAGAGGAGGCCTTCTCGGGATGCCAAGCCCTTCGCGAGGTCGTGATCCCCGAGAGCGTGGAGGAAATCGAGCCGCGGGCGTTTCGCGGATGCACCAGCCTCGATGCGGCCTCGATTCCCGAGAGCATCGTGCAGCGTTTTCCCGAGTCGTTCACGCAGGAAGTGGCGGCCAAGGCGGGCGTCGTGTTGAAGACCGAGCGTACGCGGCTTTCGGCGGCGTTTCAGGAAGCGCACGAGGCGGATCGGGCGGAGCTCATGGCCGATGGCAAGCGCCTGTGCGCCGAAGAGGACGAGCTGCGCAAGCAGCTCGCTGGCCTGGGCATGTTCGCGCGTGCGGAGAAGGATCGGATCCAGGCGCGGCTCGACGAGCTGGAAGGCCAGCTTACGGAGGTGCGCGATTTGATTGACGCGCTCGACAACCCGACCGACGAGGAGCTGCTCGCGATGCTCTAGCGCGCAGGGGAGGCGCGCGGCCCTCGGGGTGCGTGCGCGCCCACACGCCCCGAGCCGTCGCTCGTGAGTCTGGTGTTCAAGATCGCCCGTGTCCGCTAGCCCGGTGTGCGGGTGCTCGGACGCGATGGCCTGCGCGGGCTCGCGGGATGCTGCTCTTGTGCCCCTAAACCTTTCTTTCTCGAAATCGATTCATCGTGGACAAAAAAGGCCGATATGTGAGGAGTAGTATAAGGCAAACTTCCTTTCGATAATTCGGACCTGGGAAAACGCCAGCAGAAGCTCGAGCGAGCAATCGCTACCGACTTCGAGGACTCACATATCGGCATTATTTGTCCCTCGCACCTCGATTTTCGAAAAGAAGGGTGGCCGGCGGTTCCGGCGATGGCCCTTGATGCATCACAAATCGGAACGCGATTAAAAAGTGTGTCCAAGGGGCGTTGATGCAGGCCAGCGCACATTTTTTGTTGCACCATTCAGCAAGAAGGCCCGCTTAGACGGGCCTTCTTGCATGCTATGACGCGCCCGCGGCAATAGGGCGAGATGTTTACTTCCTTCTGTTGGAGAAGCGAATGGCTGCGGCAAGTGCGCGCACGAGCAGGCTTGGCTTGTGCGGCGATTGCTCGATGTGGGGCAAGATCGCCGTGGTCGTCGCTTTCTCGGCGGGCTCGATAGCATCGGGTTCGAGTGCAGGCTCGGAGGTGCCAGCCGCGTCTGCGGGAGCAGCACTGCTCGTCGTGCTCGTCGCCTCTGGAGGAACCGTGGCAGCCTCCGAGGTCGCGGGAGTCGCCGCGCCTGCAGGGGCCGCAGCCGCCGCCGCGGGGACCGTCGCCGCCACGGGAGTTTCAGGCTCAGCAGCTGCGACCGCCTCGCGCTTCTCAACCTCGCGCTCGACTTCCACCTCGGTGCTCATGCGCGCCTTGAGCCGCGCCTCGTCCATGAAATGCGCCTGTGAGTCGAAGCGAATCGTCTTGCCCTCGGGACTCACCTGCGCGAAGAACCCAAGCGGCGTGTAGCGACGGTTGGGAAGCAGCTCGCGCAGCTTCGCCGTGTCGGAAAGCGAGACATCGATGTAGGACAGGATGCGGTCGCGCAGCTTCTCGTCAAGTACGGGCCAGGCGATTTCCACGCGCTTGTCCATGTTGCGCGTCATGAGGTCAGCGCTCGCCAGGTATATTTTCATGTTCGTGCGCGGTCCGAAGCCGTAGATGCGGCTATGCTCGAGCATGCGCCCCACAATGGACACGACGCGCACGTTCTCGGTATAGCCTTCCACGCCTGGGACCAGGCACGATATGCCGCGAACGAGCATGACGGTCTTCACGCCCGCCTGCGATGCCTCCGCGATCTTGTCGATGATCTCTTTGTCGGTGACCGAGTTCGTCTTGAAGAACAGCCCGCACGGCTCGCCTCGCCGCGCAAGCTCGATCTGGTGGTCGATGTTCTTCAGGATGAGCGGTTTCACCTGCAAGGGCGCTACCCACAGCACATCGTAGTTGTCCGACACGTTCTCGAGCGCCATGTTGCGGAAGAACTCCGTCGCATCGCGGCCGATCGTGGGGCTCGTCGTGATGAGCGACAAGTCGGTGTAGAGCTTGGCCGTTTTCTCGTTGTAATTGCCCGTGCCGAGCTGCGTGATGTGCTGGATACCGTCGTCGGTCTGGCGGGTGATGCAGCAGATCTTGCTGTGCACCTTGTAATCGCGGAAGCCGTAGATGACGTTGCATCCGGCCTGCTCGAAGCGCTGCGACCATTCGATATTGTTGCTCTCGTCGAAGCGCGCGCGCAGCTCGAACAACGCGGTGACCTCCTTGCCGTTCTCGGCGGCGTCGATGAGCGCTTCGGCGAGGTGTGACTGGCTTGCCAGGCGGTAGAGCGTGATCTTGATCGAGATGACGCGCGGGTCGCGCGACGCCTCGCGCAAAAGCTGCACGAATGGGTCCATGCTCTCGTAAGGGTAGGAAAGCAGCACATCGCCGCCTGCCGTCACCTGGTCCATGATGGGGCGTTTGCGGTCGAGGCATGCCGGCCATTGCGGCGTGAACGGCGGATACATAAGCGCCGCGCATTGCTTTTCGGAAAGATGCGAAGCTAAGCCCCAGGTGAAGCTCAAGTCGAGCGGCACTGACGTCGTGAACGTCTGATGCTTCTTCAGGTTCAGGCGATCGAGCAGCAGAGGCTCGAGGGTGTCGGAGAGCTCGCGCTCGCTCTCGAGGCGCACCGGAGCCAGGCGCGCGCGCTTCTTCAAGATGCGTTTCATGTGCTCGCGGTAATCCTCGTCGTTCTCGTCGGTGGACTCCGTCGCGTCGATGTCGGCGTTGCGCGTGACGCAGATGACGTTGGTATGCTTCACGGTGTACATGGAAAATACCTGTTCAGCGACCATTTCCACCACATGCTCAAGCAGGATGAACGAAAAGCCATCGCCTGGCAGCTTCACGACGCGCGCGCATTGGCGCGGCAGGGGGATGAGCCCGAGCATGGTTCCCTCGGCGCCGACGTTTTGCGAAAGGGAGGCGTTCTTCGTGGATTCTTTCGCCGGCTTCCCCTTACTTTTCTTGCCTTTCTTGTCCTTCTTCTTGTGCTCGCTTTTCGCCTGCTCCTGGGCGTTGTCGGCTTCCTCGTCGAGGCGCACGACGATGTAGAGCGCGCCGTTTTCCAAATGCGGGAAGGGGTGGCGGGCATTGATGATCTGCGGGGAGAGGAACGGTGTCACGTTGGCTTCGGCGTATTCTGCCAGGTAGGAGCGCTGCTCATCGGTGAGCTCGTCGGGACGAACGTGCGTGACCCCGACCTTGTTCAACAGCAGGCGAACCTGCTCGAAGGTGCGTTCGTAGGCAGGGTAGAGCTCGTGGCAGCGCAGGTAGATAGCGCGAAGCTGCTCGGAGGGCGTCATGTTGGACTTGGAATCGACAATGTGCTTCTTCACGAGCGACAAGTCGGTCAGGCTGCCGACGCGCACCATGAAGAATTCCTGCAGGTTGCTCCAGAAGATGGAGATGAAGTTCAGACGCTGCAGAAGAGGGACCGACTCGTCGGCGCCCTGCTCGAGTACGCGCTCGTTGAAGTCGAGCCATGACAGCTCGCGGTTCTGCAGATAGGGTGCAGGGTTGCCTGCTGCGGGAATGACCTGGTCAGATGAAGTGGGATTGTCGTTGGCCATGCAGAGAGCCTCCTTGATGTGCATGATGACGCGTTCTTGGCGCTACCTTTCATGATAACGCGCCGTGGAACGATGAGCCGAAAGCGTTACTGAGCCTTTACCCTCGAGCAAGGCGCATTGCCCAACATGCGCTCGATGAGATAGCCTTCACGCACGCCGCGCTTGCATATTTCCAGCTTGCGGGCATCGAGCTTTTGCATGAGCGTGCTGAGGATGACGCAACCGGGCCCGACCGTGTGGATGCGCTCGGGAACGGCCCGCGCTGCAAGGTGGGCGAATTTCGACGGGTTGTTCTCCAGAAGATCGAGCAGTGCATCGAAGTGCTCGGGCGTGAGGGTTTTCGGCCGGCAGGACTCGCCGGTCATCTGGGCGTAGAGCTTTGCGGCGGCACGAGCGCTTCCCCCGACGCCGTAGAGCGTCTCAGCGCGATATTTTCGCAGATCAACGGGAGTTTCCGCGACGCGTTCGAGGAACGCGCGCTCGATTGCTTCGACCTCGTCTGCCTGGGGCATGACGAACTCCACGTATCCCGCGTAGGAGGAGAGCGATCCTTGCCCGATGCTCACGTCGTCGAAGTCGCGCCCTTCTTCGACGCGGATGAGTTCGGTTGACCCGCCGCCCAGATCGACCACGGTGCCCTTCTCGATCGTGCGATCGCATGAGGCCCCCGCGAAGCTGAGGTGCGCCTCGTCGCGGGCGGAAAGCAGGTTCACGGGAGCTCCTATGGCCTCTTCGATTGTGCGGATGGCCTTGCGGGAGTTCGTGCAGTTGCGCAGCACGGCGGTTGCGAAGATGTCGGTGCGCACGCAGTTGAAGTAACGCGCGCGTTTCAGGTGCCCGGAGAGCACGTCGACAGCACGGGCGATGCCCTCCTGGGTGAATTCGCCCGCTTCGACATAGGCCGAAAGCCCCGCCATTACCTTGTCGTTGATGATGCTTCGGAAGTCCTTGCAGGTGATGGGCTTCTTTTTGCTTATGCCGTCCTTCACGTCGAAGATGACGAGGCGCACTGAGTTCGATCCCAGGTCGATTACGCCGTAGTTTGCCATAGTGCTTTCCATTTCCCGTTAAGCTCGTTTCTTCCATCCTAACGTAGCGTCTCGGGCAATGGGGAAATCTTTACGCGTCCTTTACGCTCGCTCTGCTTGGACTCTGTATTCGGGCGGGCCAATGGTTGGTTCGCGTGAGCGGCGTATCGGCCGTCTGCCCCGCAAGGTCGAAGTGAGCTGTGACACCATGCGGCGATTGTGGGAAAATACGCAGCGAGAAAAGATAACGATGCATGTTTAGAGGTAGATTTCCATGTCAGCTCAGTTCAACATTCGCCGTGCGTCGAGTCGCATGGTGTCGGTGCTCCAGCGTGAACTTGACCTGCCCCGTTTCGTCGCGGCAACGCTTGTCGGCCGCGGAATCGATACTCCGAAGGCGGCGCGCGCGTTCCTGTTTCCCTCATTCAAGCACGATTGGCTCGACCCCTACCTGATTCCCGGGCTCGGCGGCGTCGTCGACGCGCTCGAGGACGCTGTTCGGAAGGGCCGCCGCATTCTCGTGTTCGGTGACTTCGACCTCGATGGCATATCCGCGACGACGGTTCTCACCCGTGGCCTGCGGGAGCTCGGGGCCGACACGGTGCCGTTTATCCCGAAGCGCTTCGAGGAGGGCTACGGTATCACGGCGGCGGCGCTCGATCGCGTGAAGACCTACGGCCCCGATTTTCTCGTGACGGTTGACTGTGGCATCGCCTGCAAGGCTGAAGTGAAGCTCGTGCAGGCGGCGGGAATCGACGTCGCGATCACCGACCACCACGAGCCCACGGACCTGGTTCCCGAAGGCGTGCCCGTTGCCGACCCGAAGATCGACGCCATGTGCCCAAGCTGCGTGCTCGCCGGTGCGGGCGTGGCGCTGAAGCTCGTGCAGGCGCTTGGCGCTCGCTTCGGCAAGCCCTACCTTTGGCGCGATTTCGTTGACTTCGCGACACTTGGCACGGTGGCCGACCTCATGCCGATGCTCGGCGAGAACCGCCCGCTCGTGATCGAGGGCATCAAGATGATGAACAAGGCTCCGCGCCCGTGCATCGCTGCACTGCTCGAAACGTCGGGAGCGGTTGGCAAGCCCCTCACCAGCACAAACCTCAGCTTCTCGCTCATTCCACGCCTCAATGCTGCAGGGCGCATGGGCAACGCCGATCTGGCGCTCAACCTGCTCATGTCCGATGACTTCGACGAGGCGTACCGCTTGGCGACCGAGCTTGAGGGGCTCAATGACCAGCGCCGCGCGATCGAGGCCGAGCTCTCCGAGATCGCGAAGGTACAGGCCGCGGAAATCTACCACGGCCAGCGCGCGCTCGTCGTTGCGGGCGAGGGGTGGCACGAGGGCGTGAAGGGCATCGTCGCAAGCCGCCTGGTCGGCATCTACGGCGTGCCGTGCATTCTTTTGACCATCGACGGCGACGAGGCGCGCGGCTCGGGCCGAAGCGTGGGGCGCGTGAACCTGTTCGCCGCGGTCGAATCGACGTCTGACTTGCTTGTTCGCTTTGGCGGGCACGAGGCGGCGGTGGGCATCACGCTCAAGACCAAAGATATTCCCGCGTTTACGAAGGCGCTCTGCGACTACCTCGACAAGCTGCCCGAGGACGACTTCCACCCGCTCATCGAGATCGACACGTGCATCAACCTCGACGAGCTCACGCTCGAAACGGTGGGGGCGCTGAAGCAGGTCGCCCCCTTCGGCCAGGAGAACCCGACGCCGTGCTTCCTTGCGCGCGACGTGCTGCTCACCCATTGCCGCGCCGTCGGCGCCGAGAAGAACCATTTCTCGTGCACGCTCACGAACGGTCGCTCGTCGATTTCGGGCATCATGTTCCACTGCACCGACATCGACATGCTCATGGCAACCGACAGCGTGGTGAACGCGGCGTTCCAGGTGGAGATCGACACTTGGCGCGGGCGCAAGTCGGTGAAGGCGATGCTGCAGTCCATCACGCCTGCTCGCACGTGTCCTGCGCTCGAGGCGTGCCTCGAGCCGGAGAACCTGTCGTTTGCGGCCGACCTGTACGCCACGAGCGATGCGGAGCTTTGCGAGGACTGCTGCGAGAGCCCCGAGGACATCGAGGCCTACGAGGCGGAGCGCGAGAAGAACCGCGCGCTATGGGAACAGAAGGCGCAAAGCGACCCCGACGCGCTCGAGGACGCGGTGGTGCGGGCGATCATCGGCGACCGCGAGCTGCACAAATCGCAGCGCGTGGTGCTCTCGAGCCTCCGTGCTGGGAACTCCGTGCTCGCCGTCAGGGCGACGGGGCGCGGCAAGTCGCTCACCTTCCAGGTGCATGCGGCATGCGAAGCGCTCGCGCACCATACGGCGAGCCTGTTCGTCTACCCGCTGCGTGCGCTTATCGCTGACCAGGCGTTTCACATCAACGAAGCGCTCGCGCCCTTCGGGATCAACGCGTGCACGCTCACGGGGGAAAGCGCGCCCGACGAGCGCCGCCAAGCCTTCGCGGGCCTGGCGGACGGCTCGGTCGACATCGTGCTCACGACGCCGGAGTTCCTTGTGTGCCACGCTCCCGAGTTCGCGGCTACCGGCCGCATCGGTTTCGTCGTGGTTGACGAGGCTCACCACATCGGTCTTTCGCGCGCGGGCCATCGCCCCGCATATGCGCAGCTCGGAAGCGCTATCGCGCAGATGGGCAACCCGGTTGTGCTCGCGCTTACGGCAACTTCGGACGAGGCTGTCACCGGCGACATCGATCGTGTGCTCCCCGTGGCGGGGCACGTGGTGGACGACACCATGCGCACGAACCTCCACGTGGTCGACCAGCGCAACCTGCGCAATCGCGGTGACTATCTGGCGACGCTCGTCGCGCAGGGCGAGAAGAGCGTCATCTACGTGTCCTCGCGCGAGCAGTCGGTGGCGCTCGCCCGCAACCTGCGCAAACGCGTGCCGCAGATGGCGCCGCTCATCGGCTTCTACAACGCGGGCCTTTCGCGTGCCGAGCGCACGCGCGTCGAGGAGCTGTTCCGTACGGGTGCGATCGCGGTGCTCGTGGCCACGTCGGCGTTCGGCGAGGGCGTGGACATTCCCGACATTCGCAACGTCGTGCTCTTCCAGTTGCCGTACAACGAGATTGAGTTCAACCAGATGAGCGGCCGTGCGGGGCGCGACGGCAAGGACGCGCGCGTGCATCTGCTGTTCGGGCGCTCGGACGTGAAGCACAACGACCGCATCTTGCAGGACATGACGCCCGATCACGATGTGCTTGCCGAGGTGTACCGCACGTTGCGTACGTGGCAGCGCAAGACGCCCGGCGAGTTCTTCGAGATGGCCGATGGCGAACTCGCGCATATCGTGAGCGGCGCGGGCTGCGAGATCACGGCGGCGTCGGCGGCGTGCGGCATCGCGGTCTTTCGCGAGCTGGGGCTTATCGAGACGCATGTGGCCTACGCGTCGGGCGAGGGCGCGCGCATGGTGCGCGTGAAGGAAGGCGCCGGGCGCGTGGAGCTGACCGACAGTGTGCGCTATCGTGAGGGATTAGGCGAGCGCGACATCTTCAGGGCCTTTTACGAGTGGGTGATCGGCTGCGACTGCGCGCGTCTCGAGCAGCGCGTGTCCGGCCCCATCACCCCGCAGATGAAGCCGCTGCATCTGCGGTAGCGGCGTGTAGCGTGCGACCAGTTGTTCCCAAGTCCTCTTTTCCCTTTGACGAATCGAGTAGAATGAAGTCACTACGATTTAGTTTCAAGGGAAAGGAGGACTGACATGAGCACCAACGGCCGCAACGGCGGCGATGACGAGATAATGCTCGGCGAGTCGCTCAAGTCGTCTTCCGAAAAGCAGACGGTTGATGATGTCATGCTCGGGCGCGCGTACACGCCCGAGAAATCGTTTTCGGTGGCGCCTCGTCCCACCGAGGTGGGGGAGCTTCACTCGACGGAAACCCCGGAAGAGCGCTTCGTCGAGCTGCAGCGCCTGACCGACGGTTACCTGACCGACGACGAGCGCGATATGCTCGAGCGCGCGTTCCGCTTCGCCGACGCGGCGCACAAAGGCGTCACGCGCAAATCGGGCGAGCCCTATATCATCCACCCGGTCGAGGTCGCCATCATCTTAGCGGACTTGCGCATGGACGGCGAGACGCTGTGCGCTGCGCTTCTCCACGACACGATCGAGGACACCGACGTCACCTACCAGGATGTGGCAACCGAGTTCAACGAGAACGTGGCCGCGCTCGTCGACGGCGTCACCAAGATTACGCGCATCGAGGTGGAAAGCCTGTCGGACAAGCAGGCGGCCACCATCCGCAAGATGTTCGTCGCCATGAGCAAAGACATCCGCGTCATCGTGATTAAGCTGGCCGACCGCCTGCACAACATGCGCACGCTCTCGGCGCTCAAGGAGGACCGCCGCATCTTCAAGGCGCGCGAGACGCTCGAGATCTACGCCCCCATCGCGCACCGTCTGGGCATCAACTCGGTGAAGTGGGAGCTTGAGGACCTTTCCTTCTACTACCTCGAGCCCAACAAGTACAAGCAGGTCAGCCGCATGGTCACCGAGTCGCGCGCCGAGCGCGAGCAGTACTTGGGCGAAGTGATCGACACGCTGCACGACGAGATGAAGAAGGTCAACATCGTCTGCCAGATCATGGGCCGCCCGAAGCATTTGTATTCCATCTACCAAAAGATGGTGAACAAGGGCAAAGGCTTCTCTGAGATCTACGACCTCATCGCCGTGCGCATCATCGTGAAGTCGGTGAAGGATTGCTACTCGGCGTTAGGCGCGGTGCACACGCTGTGGCACCCGATGCCAGGGCGATTCAAAGACTACATCGCCATGCCGAAGTTCAACATGTACCAAAGCCTGCACACCACGGTCATCGGCCCAGCTGGCAGGCCGCTTGAGGTGCAGATTCGCACCGAGGAGATGCATCGCCAAAGCGAATACGGCGTGGCGGCGCATTGGCGTTACAAGGAGAAGGGCGAGAAGGCCGACGCTGCGCTCGACCAGCAGCTGGCATGGCTGCGCCAGATGGTCGACTGGCAGGACGAGACGCAGGACTCGCGTGAGTTCCTGAAGGATCTAAAGGTTGACCTAGCGCCGACCGAGGTGTTCGTGTTCACCCCGAAAGGCGAGGTCATGAGCTTGCGGGCGGGTTCCACGCCGGTCGATTTCGCCTACGCCATCCACACCGAGGTGGGCAACCACTGCGTGGGCGCGAAGGTGAACGGCGCCATCGTGCCGCTGACCTACGAGCTGCAGCTGGGCGACCGTGTGGAAATCCTCACGCAGAAGAGCGCCACGCCTTCGCGCGACTGGCTGAACATCGTGAAGACGCCCTCGGCGCGCAATAAGATCCGCGGGTTCTTCAGCAAGGCGAGCCGCTCGGACGACCTGCAGATAGGCCGCGACCGCTTGACGCGCGAGATGAAGAAGCACGGCATCGGCATCTCGAGCGCCAACTCGATGCGCGCGATCAAGACGATTTCCGAGCACATGGGTTACAAAAGCTCCGATGACATGCTCGTCAACATCGGCACGGGGAAGGAAAGCCCGCAGCATGTGGGCAATCGCCTGTTGAAGCTGCTCGTCGACGACGGGAACGAGGAATCGCGTGCCGGCGCGCTTGGGCAGTCCGAGACGAGCCCCGGCGTCATGCCCCCCATGATCACAAGTGTCGTCTCGCCGAAGCGCCGCGAGGCGCACAGCTCGAACGGCATCGTCGTGAAGGGCGTCGATGACGTGCTCGTGCGCTTGTCGCGCTGTTGCAATCCGGTGCCGGGCGACAAGATTTTGGGCTTCGTGACGCGCGGCCGCGGCGTGTCGGTGCATCGCGCCGATTGCCCGAACGCCGAGGAGCTCATGAAGCACCCCGAGCGCATCATCGAGGTGGAGTGGGAGAACTCCGCGCCGTCGAGCACGTCTTACAAGGTGGAGATCTACATCGAGGCAATCGACCGTTTGAACCTGCTGCGCGATGTCACGGTGGTCCTCTCCGACATGGGCGCGAACGTGCTGTCCTGCAATACCATCTCGCACCGCGACGGCATGGTCGAGATGCGCTTTTTGTTCCAGGTGTCGGACATCTCGCTCATCGACGCGGTGCAGCGCAAGCTGCTCGGGCTCGAGGGCGTGTTCGACGCCCATCGCATGCTTCCCGGGCAAGGGGGAAAGAAGAAGTAACGATCGTTCGTCCGCGGGCGCGGTGGGCGTGTGCCTCGCTTGAGCCGGCCTGCGGACTGCTCCTATCGAAAGGTTGTGGCAATGTCTCTTCGAGTGGTGAAAAAAACGTGCGTTGACGTGTGCTTTCTCGTGCAGGGAATGCTTGAGAACAACGTGTACTTCATTTCGGACGGCGAGGCGACGATGGTGGTCGACCCGTCCTCGGACGCGGAGGAGATCATGCGCGCGCTCGACGGGCGCGAGCTTGACGCGATCGTGCTGACGCACTGCCATTACGATCACGTGGGCGCAGCGGCCGACTTGCGCCGTCTGACGGGTGCGACGGTGATTGCGTCGAAGATCGATGCTCCCGAGATTTGCGGGGAGAAGCCCATCTCTCGCGACAATAGGAAGTTCAAGACCTGCCCGGTCGACTTTCGCGCCGAGGACGGCGACGTCGTGGAAATCGGCAACATGGTGTGGAAGGTGATGATAACCCCTGGCCACACCAAGGGTGGCATGTGCTGGTATCTCGTGCCGCAGTTCGGCAACCACGAGAGCGGCGCGCCTGTACTCATCTCGGGCGACACGCTGTTCGAGGGATCTGTGGGGCGCACCGATTTCGAGGGCGGAAGCATGAAGGAGATGCGCGCATCGCTTCGCAAGCTGGCGTTCCTGCCCGACGAGACAATCGTCCTTCCCGGGCACGGCAGGCAGACCACCATCGGCGCCGAGCGGAGCCGCACCTTCGCGCAGTGGGCGTAAGCGCCTACCGATCGCGCCGCTGCGGGGTTTTCTGATATCGTCTGCGGCAATTCGGACGAATAGCGTTGAGAACTAAGTAAAGAACAGGTTAAACTCTGAGCGTTTGAGCGTCAGTGCGGCCCCTTTTCAGGGCCCGCGTTCTTCCGGTCAATTCGCTTAGCGAAAAGGAGTCGATGAATGGGCAAGAGGCACCATAAGTACGACTATTTCAGCGCGTTCGAGAGCCTGTCAGAGCTAGCGGTCGATGAGGCCGACCTGCTCATCAAGGCCATCGAGGACTTCTCTACGGCCGATGCGCTCAAGGAAACGATGGAGAAGGCGCACGCCATCGAGCACAAAGGCGACGACATCAACCACGATATCTTCCGCAACGTGGCGACCGATTTCATCACGCCGATTGACCGCGAGGACATTATCGGCCTCGCCCAGGCGCTCGACACGATCATCGACGAGCTTGAAGAGGTCATCCAGCGCTTCTACATGTACGACGTGCATTTCATGCACAAGGATGCACTCGAGTTCGCGCAGCTGTTGAAGAAGGAATGCAAGGCGCTCAACAAGGCCATGGAGGACTTCCGCAACTTCAAGAAGTCCAAGAAGTTCAAGTCGCTCATCATCGAGGTGAACACCTACGAGGAAGAGGCCGACCAGCTGTTGATGCACGTCATCCGAGATTTGCACACCACCGATTGCGAGAACACCATGCGCGTGATGGTGTGGTCGCGCATCTTCGAGCACATGGAGAACTGCGCGGACGCGACCGAGCACGCCGCCGACTGCATGAGCACCATCCTGTTGAAGAACGTGTAACGCGCAGATATAGCGCGCAGCGCGACGACGGCTGGCCAGGCGCAGGAAATATCGAAAGCGAACGGGGCCTCATCAGGAAATGATGAGGCCCCGATTTTTCGAGAAGGCAGATTGTCGCACCCGCGCCCTTACTCCACCGCGAGCAGCTTCGCCTCGACGGGCTCGCCGGAGAAATTGAGGTCGCGCGTGATGGCTCGCGCCGTCTCCGCGTTGAAGCCGTCGGCGTCGAACAGTGAGCTCACCTCGTCGAAACGCTGCTGCGCCTTCTCGTAGCGGTCCCAGAAGCTGTCGGCCGATTTCTCGTGCGTGAAGGGGTTCTCCCAGGCGGCGTGCTCGCGGTTGTCGTACGCGCACGTTTCCGCCAGGATCGCGCGGTGGCTCATCGCGCGATAGAACGAGTACGGGCGTACCAACTCCTCGATGCGCGCGATGGCCTCGCGTTTCACGCCAGAGCCCGAATGGAAGAGATGCTGCACCAGGCGAAAGCAGCGCACTGCGTCGCCGAACGCGTTGCGCGGGATGATCTTGCCGAACACGGAGAACGCCATGTTCGCGTACAAAAGCGAAACGATGCGAAGCATGCGATCGGAACCCTTGAGGATGTTCACGGCCGGGTTGAACGTCGCCACCGTTTCGCCGCGCTTCACGGTGAGCACCATCTCGTCGTACTCGCTCTCGATGACAGCGTGCACCTCGTTGCCGTCCGCGCGCGAAAGGCCCGGCTCGCCCGCATCGCACAGCTGGAACTCGTGGAAGTACACGAGCGGATGCATGGTCGAATCGAGCACGTAGTGGCCCAGGAACCCAAGCGCGTAGGCACGCCCGACAGAGCGGTCCGCCTCGTCGAGTGCGTCAATCGCTTGCTTGAAGGCGACGAGTATCTCGTTCGGCTTCTCCTTGTGCATGATGTTCCCAAGTCGATGGACCGACGAGAGCAGGGGATTGGCGATGGAATAGAACAGCGGGTCGGGCCCTTGGTTTCCCAAGAGGAATGCCTCAGCCTCGTCCTTCGTTCCGCCGATGGAGGAGAAATGACGCGCGTAGGCGTCCTGCCCGAACGTGTCGTGCGTGATGATTGCCGGCATAGTCTGAACTCCATCCTTTGAGCCCCTGACGGGAATTTTACTGTCGCTAAGTAAAGCATCATATACAATGATGAGCGGCTTGTTAACGTCCCCCATGCGTCTTTGCGTACGTTTTACATAGGCCGCCATGACGCGTGAGCAGGGACTTTCCGAACTTTGAGTGAAAGGCGTTGCGTTGTCGCGCACCCATATGACGAAACCCGAGCGCAGCTGGGTCCTCTACGACGTGGGCAATTCCGCCTACGTGCTTCTTGCATCGACGCTTATCCCCATCTATTTCTCAGCGATTGCCGACCCGAATTCTTCTGCGGTTGTGGCCTGGGGATACGCCTCGACGGTGGCCTCGCTTGTGCTGGCGTTGCTCATGCCGTTCCTCGGCAGCCTCGCCGATCTGAAGGGCAACAAGAAGAAGTTCCTTGCCGGCACCATCGGCACGGGCGCGGTGACGCTCGCCGTGATGGGCATTCCCTCCGACGCGATGGTGTTCCTCGTGATTTACGTGGTGTCGTCGGTCATGCTGAACGCGTCGCTTGTGTTCTACGACGCCTTCCTTGTGGACGCTGCATCGAGCGAGGAACGCTACGACGAAGTGTCGTCGCAGGGGTACGCCTGGGGATACATCGGGTCGTGCGTGCCGTTCATTATCTGCCTGGTGCTCGTGTTGTTCGGCGAGAACTTCGGGATCGGGCAGCTTGACGGCATCCGGATCTCGTTCGTCATCACGGCGGTGTGGTGGCTCGCGTTCAGCGTTCCCATCTGGCGCGACGTGCACCAGACGCACTACAAGCCGCGCGAGGAGCATCTGTTCAAGAACACGATTGCGGGCCTTGTGGGAACGTGCAAGAAGATTTTCCACGACCACAGGCTCATGATGTTCATGCTGGCGTTCTTCTTCTACATCGACGGCGTGCACACGATCATCGCGATGTCTACGAGCTACGGCACCGACTTGGGCATCAGCTCGACGAACCTTGTGCTGGCGCTTCTGGTCACGCAGTTCGTGGCATTCCCCTCGGCGATCGCCTACGGGCGCCTTGCGGGGCGTTTCGGCACGAAGAAGATGCTGCTCATCGCCGTGTTCGCGTACTTTTTGATCACGCTGTTCGCGGCGTTCTTCCTGCGCAGCGCTGCCGAGTTCTGGGTGCTCGCGATTTGCGTCGGCCTGTTCCAAGGCGGCATCCAGGCGCTCTCGCGCAGCGAATTCGGCAAGCTCATCCCCAAGGAACACGCCAACGAGTACTACGGCTTCTTCGATATCTTCGGCAAGTACGCGACCATCATGGGCACGTTGCTCGTGAGCGTGTTCACCCAGTTGACGGGCTCGAGCTCGATAGGCGTCCTTTCCGTGGCGGTGCTGTTCATCGTCGGCTTCGTGCTGCTTTTGAAGATGCCCGAGGGCACGGCGGTAGGAGAGTAGCGGCCGAGGCGCCGCTTGTGGGATGTGGTCGGCGTGCGGCGTGCAAGCCGCCGGTGCTCCGAGCGCATGACGGTCTACGCTCAGATCGGGATCGCATGCTTTCCCCACGCGACGTGCGGCTTGGTGTACTCGGCATGGAAAATCGCTCGCTCGTGTACGGCTCGGGAGTGTATCCCGAGCCGTTTGGTATAGTGGCGCAAAGGTTTCCCTTTCAAAAGAAAGATCGAGATGTCGTTAGTCGTATGCAAATTCGGGGGGACGTCGGTCGCGTCGCCCGAGCGTATCAAGATGGTCGCGAACAAGCTCATCGCCAAGAAGAAGGCGGGCGACGATGTGGTCGCCGTCGTCTCGGCGATGGGAAAAACGACCGATGAGCTGGTAGGACTTGCAAACGCGCTCAACACGAACCCCCCAGCGCGCGAGCTTGACCGCCTCCTTTCGACCGGCGAGCAGGTGTCGATGACGCTTCTGGCCATGGCGCTTGAGGCGCAGGGTTATCACGCCATGAGCTTTACGGGCCGCCAGGCGGGCATCCGCACGGACGGGACGCACAACAAGGCGAAAATCGTCAGCGTGCGATCCGACCGCATCATGGAGACGGGCGTGCGCGCCATCGACACCT
>ERZ827490.2813-NODE-2813-length-17468-cov-9.540286_pt1 | contig 17468 bp, 15 predicted proteins | sample MGYA00519770_ERZ827490 | MGnify/ENA primary metagenome ERZ827490 (study PRJEB31778, sample SAMEA3449324) | human gut metagenome | biome: human gut; feature: human-associated habitat; material: faeces | place: United Kingdom | collected 2010/2012 ...
AAATCAATAAATTCTAGAAAATTTAACTATTTATTGACATTTAATAGTTTGTCTTTAGGAGTATTCTATTATTAGAATGAGTGATTATCAAGAGAAGAAAAACACTATTGTGTTCATAATATGTAGATGTATAATCAAGTCAGGAGGTATAGGTTTATGTGTTATCTAGTCGCAAAGAGGATAAATAAAACTGGATGTATTGCATTACAGACAGAACCTGGAGAAGAAATGGCAAAGTTTGCGGATGAAATACAAGAAAGACTTGGGTATGACATAGAGATTATTACTATCAGTAGACCTACCGCATATGGAGAGTATGAACCTTATCGTTTTGTAAGTAGTTATGAAGAGTTTGAAAAAGAGTCAAGTCTACTTTAAAAGGAATCCTTAGTGTTTAGGATTCCTTTTATGCTCTATAAAGTAACTTGTAATTTGCTATTCGATATTTTTATGCATTACCTTTGCATTTTTATGACTTGAGCCTCTTAATAAGCTTGAAACAATAGGCTCCCATTTACACCTATACTACGTGATAAATAAAATATAGGAAACCCCTAGTTATTTTGAATTACCTAAGATATCAAATGTATTCTTGCCTTTTCTATTAAACTCACTTATCCACTTTCTTCAACCACTCTATTGATATCGGAATATTAGCCTGCCGTTTCTTCATAATATCTATCTGCTATATATTCCGCTGACTCTGCCCACAGACCATTTTCTGTTTCCTGCAACGTCTTATATGTTTCTGATTTATAGAAACGTAATACAGCTTCTTCAAAACTAATTTGAAAATGTTCCTGTAATAATTTCACTACATCTCTGATCCGTATACATACATTCATCGTAATGTCTTTTCCATTAAAACTATATATTTTTTCTGGCATAAGAAATCCTCCTAACCGGTTTTAGATATTCTAAGACTTTTTCTGTATGATTGAAAAAAATACCTAACTCCTTTACTTTCTACAATCGTCATTTTTCAAATTATACTTCGTGATTATTCTATCCACAACTTCTTCCGGTGACTTGTTATTAACAAATACACGATTGTGTATCCCTATCTTAGCATTAACCATTCCGTACCAATCTAGATCTGCTTGAATTTCTTTCATATAATAATCTTTATTCGCATTTTTGTAATTATCATCAGTATAAATCTCGTCATTTTCATCACTAAATACAAGCCTCGAAAAAATATTCTCTGGAGTATCGTACAGCTCAATCAGTAAATTATCATCTGATATAATGCTTGTTCTAAAGTTTTCAATATAAGAAATGGGTGAAATTGCAAAGATAACATCTTCTTCCATTTTAATAATCTTCTTGATAATACTTCCTCGTTTCTGATCTCTCCACCGTAAATTCTCAGTGTTAAAAAATTCCTCAAGAGATATTTTCAAGCGGTTTTTCACTTCTTCATCTAAATCGACAAACTTAATATCTAATCGTTCAGCAAGTAATTTACCCACAGTTGTTTTTCCAACATTAGAAACTCCAAATAAACATATCTTCATTCCTCTGTCCCCCTTTACTGATATTATGCCTTTAATTAATAAAGCGTTCAATACTATTATCTCATTCTAATAGCAATAATATATTTTCCTAGCCTTAAGAAGAAAAAAGAGCGGTTTAATAATCCGCTCTAGTGCATAGTTTATTTGTCTTGAGAATGTCTTTCACCAATCTGGAATTCTTCATTATGATCAAACATATATCTTACAGAGATAGGTGTGTCTCCTGTTAATTCAATAAAGTCTTTTGTATGAATATCCATTTTACCTTCTCTAATAGCCTGTGCAAATGTAACCATACCATCTGAAGAGAATGGTGCTTCTGAATCCTTTAGGAATACACCATCAGTTGTTCTAGGGACACCCATTGCATCCCAGATCTGATAGTTTTCTTCATCAGTGACATTTACAAATGGTACATGGTTTCCTGTACTTACATCACCAATAGCACAGAATGTTGAAATAGTCATTAGTTCTAATCCATTAATATTCCATACTTTATGGTGGAATTCATTTGATCTATGTAAAGCATAAGCTAATGCTTTAGCACAGTCTTTACGAGAAATATAAGCCATTAGACCATCACCTTGTGAATTAGTAAGTGGTGCATTCATATGAGCGTAAGTAAAGTAGTTAGTAACCATTGCTTCAGCATATTGAGAGTTTCTCATGAACTGATAGTCTAGACCTACTTCCTGAATATATTTTTCAGTATAGATATGATCTTTCTTTTCTACTGATGGGTTTGTTTCATCATCAGCATTTACTAAAGAAGTATAGATAATCTGTTTAACACCTGCTGCTTTAGCTGCATCTACAGCATTCTTATGTGCATTCTGTCTTTTAACACCAACAAATGGCATAGAGATTAATGCGAGAGCATCAGCCCCTTTAAATGCTTCAACTAATCCATCAGGATTATTAAAGTTAGTTACGTGTGTTTCTACACCCTTTTCTGCATATTTCTTAAGTGATTCTTCATTGTAACCACAAAAGATTAAGTTTTCTACTGGTTCTAATGTAAGTAATACGTCAGCAGCTAATTGACCTAAGTTTCCATCAACACCAGTTAATAATAATTTACCCATTAAGTTATCCTCCTATTTTCTATATGTATCATGATAATACTTTTAGAATTTGTTTATAAGTGAGTTACAGATTTAGAAAATGATTTTTAGCTATTCTAAGCCTTATAGGATGATACAGGTATTAACATCCTCATCGTATAATAACTAACCTTGAGAAGAAAAAAAGAGCGGTTTAATCCGCTCTTATGCATCAAGTGTGTCCTTGTATTCTAAATATTCATCAAATGTTGATAGACGGTCAATTGTACCTTCTGCAGTAAATTCGATAATTCTATTCGCAATTGTCTGAACAAACTGGTGGTCATGACAAGTAAATAGAATGTTTTCTGGGAAACGCATTAAACCTTGGTTTAATGCCTGGATAGATTCTAGATCAAGGTGGTTTGTAGGTTCATCAAAGATTAATACGTTTGCATCATGCATCATCATTTTCGCAAGCATACATCTTACCTTTTCTCCTCCTGATAAAACATTCGCTTTCTTTAATGCTTCATCACCAGAGAACAACATTCTACCTAACCATCCTCTTAATTCCTGTTCATACATACTACCATCAGTAAACTGTCTTAACCAGTCTAATAAAGATAATTCACAATCATTAAAGAATGCTGAATTATCTTTAGGGAAGTATGACTGAGTAGTCGTAATACCCCATTTATAAGAACCTTCAAAGTCTTTATCTTCTCCCATGATGATCTTAAAGAATGCTTCTGTTGCTTTATCGTCTCCTACAAAAGCAACCTTTTCATTTGGAAGAATAGAGAAAGAAACATTATTAATAAGAGTTTCTCCATCTACTACCTTAGTAAGGTTTTCTACATTTAATACAATGTTTCCTACTTCCCTACCTGGTTTGAAACCAATGAATGGATATCTTCTTAGTGATGGTTTCATATCTGCCATTTCTAAGTTATCTAATAGTTTCTTACGAGAAGTAGCCTGTTTTGCTTTAGAAGCATTGGCACTGAAACGTGCAATGAATTCTTCTAATTCCTTCTTTTTAGCTTCTGCTTTCTTGTTCTGGTCTTTCATCTGCTGGATCTGCATCTGAGAATATTCATACCAGAAGTCATAGTTACCTACATATAGCTGAATACGGCTGTAATCAATATCAGCAATATGTGTACATACCTTGTTTAAGAAATAACGGTCATGTGATACGACAATGACTGTGTTCTTAAAGTTTAATAGGAAGTTCTCTAACCATCTGATACTCTTTAGGTCTAGATGGTTGGTAGGTTCGTCTAGTAAAAGAATATCAGGGTTTCCAAATAAAGCCTGGGCTAATAATACTTTGACTTTCTGGTTACCATCTAAGTCTCTCATATACATATCATGGTATTCTGTTGTAATACCTAAACCATTTAACATGATTTCAGCATCACTTTCAGCATTCCAGCCATCCATGTCTGCGAACTCACCTTCAAGTTCTCCTAGTCTTATACCATCTTCATCATTAAAATCAGCTTTAGCATATAGCTTTTCCTTTTCCTGCATGATTTCAAATAGTCTCTTATTACCCATGATGACTGTTTCTACTACTTTGTTGTCATCATAAGCAAAGTGGTCCTGTTTTAAAACAGATAATCTCTTATTAGGTTCAATAATAACTTCACCTTTGTTTGGTTCTATTTCACCTGATAATATTTTTAAGAATGTGGATTTACCAGCACCATTTGCACCAATAATCCCATAACAATTTCCTTCAGTAAATTTTACTGATACATCTTCAAATAAAGCGCGATCTCCGTATCTGAGTGATACATTATGTGTTGATATCATAGTCTACATTTCCTTTCGTACAGAGATGTATTATGCCATATTTAGTTGATTGTGTCTAGTAAAATTAAGATATAGGTGATAGATAGAAATAGTGGTACTCTTATATAGAGAATGAAGACTAAAAAGACTATATATAGTGATTTTAGTACTAAGATTACTATATGTAGTAAATAGAGAGTCTAAGATTACTATATGCATGAGATAGAGGAACTGATAAATATAAGAAAAACCTGATTGTGTAGACAATCAGGACAAGTATTAATTAAATTTGAGTAGTCTTATTTTTATCAAGATCATTAAAAATTTTAACTGAAACTTTTTCTTCCAAATCACAACAGATACTTTTAAGAACTTTATAATTTTTCAAATAAACACAGTTCGAATATTTAGATTTTGAATTCTTTTCTTTAGAAAAAATTGCCAAAATATTTTTCTTTTCATCAGCATTAGTTTGATTATTATTACGCAAACTTCTTGCATGGAGATCTTTTCCAGTAAATGCTACAACCATTTTATCATTAGTACTCTCTATTGCTAAAGGAAAATCTCGCGTTTTTGTTTGTAAGTTAACTAAAACTAAATTCGTTTGAGCATTCGCATAAACAATCTTATTAATTTTCGTTATACGCATGATTTTCTTGCGAATCGTACCAAAGTCATAGCGCTGTTGGTTATTAATGTTATTTTCTGCTATAGTTCCTTTAATGCAATTTTTATAAAAATCCAAATCATTTAAATGGGAACGCACACCAACCAAATGAGCAAAATCTCCCTTATTAAATCTCACTTCATTATATTTGCCATCGTTAGTTACAATCAAAAAATCATAAGGTACTAGAAACTTTTCATAAAGTCTTGCACCTGCAATTATATCTCTAATAATTCTTGTTTTATTCGATTTGCTGAGACTGTGCATAAATATAGTTCTCCTTTAGACAAAAAAAGCAGGAAATTACCCGCTTAGTATCATAAAAAAATAACAGGTTTTCTCCTGGTCGCCAGGCTCATATATCTGTTCGATATATACTCGGACGAGATTGTTTTTAAGACTATCTCTTGTCTACAGTTTATCTCCTAACTGCAAGGCTCATATATCTATTCGATATATACTCGGACGAGGTTATTTTGAATTCTACCTCTTGAATTCGACTTTTTACGGTGCCTGTTCACCGAGAATGTTACCATTCTTTTTTATAGTTGTAATTTTTTATGAGCAAATGAAAATGTTTATTGCTCAGTCTCTAAGCATAGATTACCACAATTCAGTATTTTGTCAATAAAATCAGTGTGTAATTTCAAAATTTCAAAAATAAGTATATAGGGTTTTCTTATGTGAAAGAACCGCTTCTTGAATTGTAAGATTAATTTAAAAGTTGATTTATCTGTGAATCAGTTAAGATAGAGTTTAATACTATTTCTTTCTTATCTTTTAGGTAGATGTTTGCTAGTGTTTCATAGATTGTATTAACTGAAACATACTTATAAGTATCTAATTCTATCTTTCCTGATTCATTAATATCAAATTCAACAAATCTATATTTATCTATTCCTGTTTTCAAAGCCAGATCTACAAGTACATGTTCGGGCTTATTGGAAGAAGCTTCAAATGATAACTGTTTTAGATATTTGCTTACTAATATTTCATAATCAAGGACTGTGATTAATGCGATGTATTTTGAATCATTAAGTGTATTTACATATAGTTTTTCCATTTATAATCCCTCCATTTCAAAATGGAATAGACAAATATATAATATCCATTAATTAAGTTCAAGCCATTTCTAAAAATACTCTTAGCAATTTATTGCTTCTAATGTTTTCTTGAGTTATATACGTTATTTACCGCTTCAATATAACAAATAAATGAAGGGTGATTATGATCATTTTGAGTTAAGTATCTATTCTTGATTTTCTTATATTGTTCTCTGACTAATTCCCACTTTCCATTACTTTTAATATAATCGACTTTAAATTTAATATCTCTAGAATTTGGAGCCATATTCCAATAATATCCATCTGTCCAAATATAACCAGTCTTTTCATGAATCAAACGATAAAGGTTTCCATCTTCATCTTCACAAACGATGCAAACATCCATCGAAAATTCTGTGTCGCTAATTCTTGGAAAACAACGTTTTTCAGTGGTTAATGAGGATTTGGAATCTTCACAATCTCTCCATCCATGCTTTCTAAGAACAATATTAAAAGCTTTTCTAACGCATTCCTTGATATATTTACAATCCCAGTCATCACTTCTGACTATTTTAAGATTATAATCCAAATCTATGGGTTCGTTGGCATTTTGAAGTAATAGATTTCTTGCCCCACTACCAACAAGAGTTAACTCTGCACCTATATCAGATACTTCTTTTAGGGTATGACATAGGTCTTGCATCATGTCTCCACAACAGGAACGCATACTGCTTATTAATTGTTTATCTGTTACATAATTATACATAATAGTCTCCTTTTCATCCCATGCCGCCCATTTAGCTTTTGCTAAATCGTTGTATTATAGCGTGATATCAGTTCAATCTCAATACCCTATAAGAAATTACTGAAACAAAACAATCATCAATCTATAATTCTACTTTAAATAACATTAATTCTATGCAAAGAAGTAAATATCAGTATATCCTTCTATTTTAATTGACATATAAAATAAACTTTGATAAACTATGAATGTTTTAAAAGTAAGTAATATTTATTATATTTGTGATTATAAATAACATTTAGGGAGGAAATAAGATGAAGAAGATCTCTTATTCAAAGATGGCAGACGTTGTTTCTGCTAAAAGAAAAGAAAAGAAGTTAACACAGGCTCAGCTTGCTGATATGACTGGTATCCATAGAGCAATGCTTAGTAGATTAGAAGGACAGGATTATATTCCTTCTATTGATCAGTTACAATCATTAGCTGAAGTATTAGATTTTGAAGTAACAGACTTATTCGAAGAGGAAAAGAAAGAAACTAGTAAACCTGTAGTAGATAAGAAATACAATATTGCAGTAGCTGGTACTGGATATGTAGGTTTATCTATTGCAACTCTTCTTTCTCAGCATCACCATGTAACAGCTGTAGATATTATTCCTAGTAAAGTAGAACTCATCAACAATAAGAAATCTCCTATTCAGGATGATTATATTGAAAAATATTTAGCTGAAGAAGAACTAGACTTAACTGCTACATTAGATGGTGAAGAAGCATATAAGAATGCTGATTATGTTGTTATTGCAGCACCTACTAACTATGATAGTAAGAAGAACTTCTTTGACTGTTCTGCAGTAGAAGCAGTTATTGAATTAGTATTAAAGGTAAATCCAGATGCTATTATGGTTATTAAGTCTACTATCCCTGTAGGCTATACAGCTTCTGTAAGAGCTAAATATAATACTAAGAATATTATCTTTAGCCCAGAGTTCTTACGTGAATCTAAGGCTTTATATGATAACCTATACCCTTCTAGAATTATTGTTTCTTGTGATGAAGACACTAGAGAAAAAGCTGAAGTATTTGCATCACTATTACAGCAGGGTGCTATTAAAGAAAACATTGATACTTTATTTATGGGATTCACAGAAGCAGAAGCAGTTAAACTATTTGCTAATACATATCTCGCATTACGTGTATCATACTTTAATGAATTAGATACTTATGCTGAAACAAAAGGTTTAAATACACAGGAAATTATTAATGGTGTATGTTTAGATCCACGTATTGGTACTCATTATAATAACCCAAGTTTTGGTTATGGAGGATATTGTTTACCTAAGGATACTAAACAGTTATTAGCTAACTTCAATGATGTTCCACAGAATATGATTAGTGCCATTGTTGAAAGTAATAGAACTAGAAAAGATTATATTGCAGACAAAGTACTTGAAATGGCTGGTGGATATGAAGCAAATAGCGATTATGATCCAAGCAAAGAAGAAGAAAAAATCATTGGTATATATAGACTTACTATGAAGTCTAATTCTGATAACTTTAGACAGTCTTCTATTCAGGGTGTTATGAAGAGAATTAAGGCTAAAGGTGCTAAGGTTGTTATTTATGAACCAACACTTAAGGATGGAGATACTTTCTTTGGTTCTTTAGTTATTAATGATTTAAAGAAGTTCAAGAAAGAAAGTCAGGCTATTGTCGCTAATAGATATGATTCTTGTTTAGATGATGTTAAAGATAAGGTATACACTAGAGATATCTTTAAGAGAGACTAATATGGAGGGTGAATGATATGAACCATATTGATTTAAAGAATAAAACTGTTTTAGTTACAGGTTCTGCTGGTTTTATTGGTAGTAACTTAGTATTAGAACTATTAAAGACACAATCCCCTATTCATATTATTGGTTTAGATAATATGAATGATTATTATGATGTAAGTATTAAAGAATGGCGTTTAGAAGAAATTGAAAAGTGTTTAAAGGAACATAGTGATTCTAGTTATGTGTTCTATAAAGATGATTTAGCAAATAAAGCTATTATTGATCATATCTTTGAAGAACATAAACCTGATATCGTAGTTAACTTAGGTGCTCAGGCTGGTGTACGTTATTCTATTAGTAATCCTGATGCTTATATTCAGTCTAATATGATTGGTTTCTATAATATCCTAGAAGCTTGTCGTCATTCATATGATAATGGTGCTAAGGGTGTAGAACACTTAGTATACGCTTCATCTTCATCTGTATATGGTACTAATAAGAAAGTACCATATAGTACAGAAGATAAAGTAGATAACCCAGTATCTTTATATGCAGCTACTAAGAAATCTAATGAATTAATGGCACATGCCTATAGTAAGTTATACAATATCCCTTCTACTGGTTTACGTTTCTTTACTGTTTATGGTCCAGCAGGAAGACCTGACATGGCTTATTTTGGATTTACTAATAAGTTACTTAAGGGAGATACTATTCAGATCTTTAACTATGGTAACTGTAAGAGAGACTTTACATATGTAGATGATATTGTAGAGGGTGTTAAACGTATTATGCAGGGAGCACCAGAAAAGAAGAATGGTGAAGATGGTTTACCTATTCCTCCTTATGCTGTATATAATATTGGTAATAGTAATCCTGAAAACTTGTTGGATTTTGTAACTATTTTACAGGAAGAATTGATTCGTGCTGAAGTATTACCTGCTGATTATGATTTTGAAGCTCATAAGAAGTTAGTTCCTATGCAACCAGGTGATGTACCTATTACTTACGCTGATACAAGTGCTTTAGAGAGAGATTATGGTTTTAAGCCTAATACTTCTTTAAGAGATGGTTTACGTAAGTTTGCAGAGTGGTATAAAGAGTTTTATAAGATTTAAATAAGTTAAAAGGCTTAGCTTCGGTTGTACCGGAGTTAAGCCTTTTTGACTACATTAGTTATCTAAAAAGATATTAATTTATATTCCCTTTTAACATATTTTTTATTCAGGTAATTTAGCTACTAAATGTAACAAGCATATCATTACAAGTATCACTCCTTCGATTATATGTATTAATTCACTTAAGTCATTGTGTTCTCTGATCATAGATTCAATTTCATCATAACAATCAAAAAATTGCTTAATTATATTCAACAGTTCAATATTCTGCTCATCGACATCTTCAGACAATTCATTTACAACATCATCAATCAAAATAATATCTTTCCATAAGGCACTAATTTGATTTATCAGTTCTTCTGTGTGTTTAGTCAAAGTACAAAGACATTTTTGATCAACAGGCACTTGAAGAATTTGCAAATATCTCTGAAGGTATACCTTCATATCACCAAGCTTTTCCATGGCATTATTCCATATTCTTAACGACTTACTAGCATTTATTCTTTCCATAAGAACAGGTTCTATCTCACATGGAAACATAGATTTTACAATTTGAGATTCTTCTACATCTAATAATTTATAAGTTGGAATAGAAAAAACTGACGGAGATATCACACCATTAAAAGCTGGAACATAAGCTAATTCTAATGATTGTGTTTCTAGATACCACCTATTACTAGATGGTAAAATACTGTCCTGAAAATAATGTCTAATAGTCATTATAATTCTAGTATATTCATCTTCCAAAGTAATATCATCATCCATATTATAATTTACAATTATATAAGCATATTTTCCTCCTTTAAGAAGTGTACCATCCAATGCTTTAACGGCATTTGAAATATTATCTGAAAAATAGTTAGTTCCTTTGCGATATTTTTGTTTCGCATCATAAGCAATATCCTGACCTTTTGTTTGATTGTCTAACATATAGCGCCACACATTAACCAAAGTCATAATATTTTCAAGTTCGTGCTTGGAAAAATCTCCATTAAGAGTACTATACTCAGAAAACAAAAGATCATATTCTTTCTGAAAGTTCACAAGATTTTTAGACGCAGTATACAAATTAAACATAGCAATTCTTGGATTATCAATGGTATTAATATCTTGCCTTTTAAGTCTCACACTGAAAACATCAAAAAATTGATCATAAAAATTATCCAATGATCTATATAAATCATTGTGATATTTCCTAAAATTGTCATATTTTTTCACAGAAAGTAATTGGCGCATTGGATAATACTCTGCATCAGGACTTTTATCATTACCTTCTGAATAGAGACAATATGGGTCAACAGCAAAATATGGAAGTAGATTTTCATTGAGTAGTTTTTCTTTAAATAATTCAATTAGATTAACAATTTTTTTACCTCGTTGTTCCGTATATCTACCTTTCTTATATATATCATTAAAGAGTTTAATTGTTTCTACTACCAGATTGTTTGTATTAATTCTTAATTCATCAAGTTTAGTTACATATTCCTGCCAAGAAGAGGGACGAAAACTATATTCAATTCTTATTTTAGCCCATCCATTCACCTCAGTCACCCAGGTCTCTAAACGTTTACTTTTATGGATATGTAATTTGTCATCTAATGCTTCAATCCCCAAATCACGAAGTAAATCAACACCTATCAATTCAATATCAATGTACTCTTTTTCTGGATATAGTTGTTTTAATATATCTAACATTTTAATTCTCCAATACTGATTAAAGTTTTGGATATTGTCTGATTCATTTACCTCTTTTAAAAGAGGTGGGATAAATTTACATGTTACTACATCATCTGTTACTGAAAAATTAAGCAATTGCATTTCATTGATAAGTCTCTTCACTAAAACATCTACAGCAGCTAGGTAACTTTCTTGTAGTGCAGTATGTTCAGATAATCCACGTATTGCATCTGCTGATGATTGAAGATCACCCTTACATACACTTGTAACTATTTCAACCGTTTCAAACGGAAGTATTACTTCTCTATTTCGCTTTGCCATCCAGAATAACGAATATCCAAAAGATTGACAATCAGAATCTGTATCAGGCAGAACAGGTGGTATCTTACTATTATTTATAAAATAATCAGTTGCTTGATAGCCGATATGGAGTGAAGTAAGTGATTTTTTTACATTATCAATGTCATTTTGAATATTAGTTTTATTCATTTTAGGTAGTTCTTTTATATCATCTGCAATCATCTTATCCGGACCATAAATACCAGAAAGATCAACAGGCAACAAGCAGAGCCACGCTTTACCATGTTTAGCAACCAGAGATTCAAAAACCTTCATATTATTCTCTACATAACACTTTGCATCTAACCAAAGCATTGTCTTAATAGAATTTGCATATCCTACCCAATCACGGAACTCTATTTGAGACAATCTTTGTATATCCTTAATATCATATTGATACTTAGAGAAATAATCTAACAGAACCACTCGTATATTTTTCGATTCTATACAAGGCAATGCTTTAAATACAATTTCTTTTGAAGACGTATAAATCAAATTACACAATACATCAAATATGATTTTTGCTCGTACTGGATGAAGTGCTTCAATAGTATTTTCATCTACCACTTTAATTAAATACTCGTCTTGTAAACGTCTAATAGCAGCATATATATCAGAACAATGAATTTTATTTTTTACATCCGTAATATTAATTGAACAGCCTAAACGCCCTACATAACACACAACCTGAAGCAATTCTAACCACTCATCAGAAATTCTTTCCTGTAATAATGCATCAATCTGTTCATGAAGACGTTGTGCTAAAACCTGATTATGAGTTATAAAATATGTAAATTCAATTAAAGGTCCTTCCCCACCAAATATTTCCCATGCTTCTTCAAAAGTTCTGTGTTCTTCATGAGGTTTTGTTTCCGTATAAGTATTATAAATTTGTTCAGCTTCTTCTTTTGTCAAAGTTAGTTCAACAATACCATACTTAATTTGTTTCCCATTAATTGGTGTCTGATTATAATCTTCGTCTCTAATAGAAATAAGAACAGGAATAGAAAGACCTCTAACTTGCAATTCTTGCAATAAAAATGCCCATAGTGTTTCACCTGGTTGAACATCAATATAAATAATAAGTGACTCATTATGCTTTCCTAAGCCATCTAATGCAGAAACTAAATTCTGTGCTTGTCCTTCATTGGCAATGGTACGTACACAAAATACACAGCCTTCTGGATATGTATCCATTAAATAACGATAGCAAAGTGTGCTTTTCCCTTGCCCAGAAACACCTTTAACGATTGCAACACCCTTAGTATCAATTACAGACTGAATTTCTTCCATCCAGTAATTTCTTTTAAAATCTAGATTATTACGAATATGTGAAGGATGTGCAGCAATACCTTGTAAGTATTCTTTTTTTAGATGAACATAATCATCATTCAATTTGAATTCATCTAAACGTACAAGAGACTTGTTGTATTCTTTGTAAAATCCATCTAATGATGCTATATTTGTGCCAATTTCATGTATTTTTTCTTTCCATAATTGTAGTGTTGTATATCCTTTACTTTTAGAAAGTACAGATATATGTTGAATTAGTAATTCTTTTGCGAGTGTAGGTGCAGACATAACTGGTACATAATCAGTGATTTGATTTTGAATATTTGAATCTAAATCATTAAGATTCACTTTTTCAAAATGCAATGAATCAATTAACCATATAGCATCTTCTTCACATAAACCGTGATCATCTACAAGTTTTTTCGTAATAGTTCTTTTGGTATTTGCATTTCCTTCTTGTATTTCTTGCAATTCAGTACCAAGAGAATTAAAGTAAACCACATTAACATTATTAAAAGATGGATATTGTTCATGTAAGCTACACATACGATTAAAGAATCCCTCACCACTTTGGGATGTTTTTGTACCAGCAAGACTAGATAATGTTAAACTAGCTGATATATTTTTAACTTGAACAGCCTCTATTACAACATTATTCTTTTTAATAACTAAATCTTCTACATCTTCTGGATAGTACTCATAACCATCTTTATCAGAAATTAATCTAGAAGCAATATATAATGTTTGAGAAGAGAATCCTTTCCATGCAGCTTGTGCGCCTTTATCAGATTTTTGAAATGAGTTCATTTTTACCTCCTTTACAATCATTATCTAAAATACATTTCATATTATTTTATTCTTAAACATCTCGTTTTTAAGTATAATTATACTTCCATCCTGAATAGAACTAGCAAACTCACTTATATCACTACTTTCTTATCTATGCTTTGATATAAAAAATATTCATACTGATTGTTTATTACTTTTCAAAATGACTCCTTATTAAACTTTTGTTACCTATGATCTATTGATTTCTTCACGCTTATTCAATAACGTCCAAACTATTCAAATATTCCCTAATTTCATTGTTAAGATTTTTTAATCTATCATTTATATCACTTGTTCTGTCACGAGCTTCTGAAGATATAGTTTCTTTTTCTTCTTGTGTACAAAGAGAAGCAATATTCCAACGATTAGCAAACTCATCCAACTGTTCTATACACATTTTTCTAATACTTTCATATTCATTATAGAACCTTTCTGGAATAAATGGAGCGTTACTATTTAATTCATCCTGTGCTATTACAATAGATTTTTTTGCTGCTAAATAATTTTCTTCGTCAAGCTTTCTCTGTGCTTCTTGGTCAGCGGGCAAATAAACAACTCCCACAGGAATAAGAATTGTAAACTTTTTTTCCATATCAAAAAATGCTTTTGATAAACTTCTATATATATTAAATTCAGCATCAAATTTCGTTTTGCTGATATAAATTTTGTTATCAATATTAGCTTTATACTTTTCAAATTCTTCATTGAGTTTCAAGTCATATTTCTTTTGAAGTCTTTCAGCAATAAAGTTAGAAGTAAAAAAGACTACTGCACCAAAAACTACACCAATCCCTCCTAAGCCTGCTATTACTGCTAAAACTATTTTCCAAATTTTATCCACTATTTTCATTTCCTCCTATCAATATTAAAAATCATGGCTTAGTCTTTTTATAATTTTATAAAACCAAATGTTGATAAACCCCTTAGTATTTATTATATCATTTTTATCTTAATAATCTGCATAGATTTTAAACTAAATCCCTATATAACAAAAAAAAGGATAGAAAATCCTTAATTTGATTCTCTATTCTTGTGATAAACTTTACTTTTTCTCTTTTACGCTCAATTTAAGAAAATTGTTGCTTTAAGTTATCTTATTCAGCAAAAATACCGTAACGATATTCGTAATATGCTTCCTTAAGTGAAATAGGCATAGGCGTAGCTCTTACCATTTCATTACTGAAAGCCTCAGTATCCATCATCATTCTTAGAATCTCAGATGCCATTTCCTTTCTCTTGAATGTATACTTAGCCTGCTTCTTAAGAAGCAGGAAATCTAGATAACCTTGTATGTATCTGGTTCCAACGCCTCTTGTTGTCTATATCATTGAGCTTACTTCTGTCATCATCTCATTGACAGCTCCTAATGATTTACCATCATCAGTAAGATATCTCTTCTCTAAAGGAGATGTCTTTATCTTATTGTTTACTGCTTCAAGATAGTTGGCAAACTGCTGTATGCTTGCCTTTGAATCTGATATGAACTCTTCCACATCCTTAAAGTAGTCTTTATTCGCTTTATATTTATCGAATGACTCACTTCCAAGACCTGATACCTGCATCATCATATGATCATTTTCATCTGTAGCACAGACAATGGCAACCTTGTGATGAGATATTCCTCTATATGCAGCCTGTTTACCTCTTTTCTTTGAGTATCTAGGCATATTTTGAGGACGTGTTCCCTTTAGGTTTATACTTTTATACTGTGTATCTATTTCAACTTCACCAGATAATTTCTGATGACCCATGATTTCAGATGCTGCATGATAAAGTTTATGACGCATATAGAAGCAGGTCGTCTTGCTTGTCTCCAAGACTTGAGCCTCACCCTCTAGAGGCATTTTATATAGTTCCAGTTCAATGAAGTGAAGCCACTGGTCCAAAGTAAAATGAGACCAGTAGAATAAGGTGTTGGTTCTATCACTAAAAGACTTGTGACAGTCAAGACAGATATATCTCTGATGTCCGTTCTTATCTTTTCCATTCTTCTTGAAATGGACTGAACCACATATAGGGCATGCCTTATGAGATGGATCAATGTCTTCATCATCCTGTTCATATAATGATTCAATAAGCTTATTTACATAATCCTTATCCTTAGATCTTAAATAGTTTTTTACGTGGTTTTCAGTTATCATAGCACTCACCTGACCTTTTAAGATCATTTTACAACTATTCGAAAAATGATGATTTGAGTTAGGTGGCTATAAAGTAGAAAAACAGGCGTTAAGTTAAATTTAATGATTTAGTAGCAACATTTTTCATAAACTTAGCGCTCTTTTATATTAAATATTGAGTACTACTTACAGTTATACCTTCTCAAAGAATGTATCTGGATGATTTGGATTAAATACTTCATTACATGTCATTACTGTAACCAGATTTTCTGTTTCTGATAAGTTAATGATATTATGTGTCCATCCAGGTATCATATGTACTGCTTCTATTTTATCTCCACTTACTTCAAATTCTACAATCTCTCCTGTATTAATATTTCTTTCCTGAATAAGTCCATGTCCCTGTACAACAATGAATAATTCCCATTTGGAATTATGCCAATGCTGTCCTTTGGTAATGCCTGGTCTTGAAATATTGATTGAAACCTGCCCGCAATCTTCTGTATGAACTAGTTCTGTAAAAGATCCTCTTTCATCACAGTTCATCTTTAATGAATAGGCAAATTTTTCTTTTGGAAGATATGATAGGTATAAGCTACATAGTTTTTTCGCAAAAGATCCATCTGGCATCTTAGGCATCATCAATGTCTTAGGTTGATTTTTAAACTGTTCTAACAAATCAACAATTTCTCCTAAGGTTACTTTGTGTGTTACTGGGATATAACAGTATCTTCCATCTTCTTTTTCTACTGTTTCCACACCATTAAACTCACAGTGTCTTTCTTTCCCTTCCAATAAATCATACATTCCTTCAATCAGATCATCGATATAAAGAACTTCAAGTTCTGTTGTTCTGTCATTGACTGTAAATTCTTCATCATTTGCGACTGCATGACAGAAAGTAGAAATAGCACTGTTATATTTTGGTCTTGAATGTCCCATTAGATTTGGAAAACGATATACAGCTACTTTAGCACCTGTTTCTTTTGAATAGTCAAAGAACAGTTCTTCCCCTGCCTTCTTTGATTTTCCATATTCACTTGTACCAAAGCGACCAGCAAGTGTTGCCTGAATACTACTGCTTAACATGATTGTTGACTTATTGTCATATTTCTTTAATGTATCTAATAAAGTAGACGCAAAACCAAAGTTACCATTCATGAAGTCTTCTGTATTTTCAGGTCTATTAACTCCTGCAAGATTAAATACGAAATTACATTCCTTACAGTATTGATCTAATTCTTCCAATGTATTATCGATATCATATTCATAGATTTCTTCTATATGAATAGCAGGTCTTGTTTTGTTTCTTCCATCCTGTATCGTTTTTAAGTTATTGCCAAGGGCAGTACCTACCATGCCCTTGGCACCTGTTACTAGTATCTTCATTCTAATATTTTCTCCATACCATTTTATTGACAACGTTGATATATCCCTGAATGATTCTGACTACCTTCATAGAAACTGTTTCATCTACATAGTCTGGACATGGTTTACCGAGTA
>ERZ827490.2815-NODE-2815-length-17454-cov-13.870165_pt1 | contig 17454 bp, 15 predicted proteins | sample MGYA00519770_ERZ827490 | MGnify/ENA primary metagenome ERZ827490 (study PRJEB31778, sample SAMEA3449324) | human gut metagenome | biome: human gut; feature: human-associated habitat; material: faeces | place: United Kingdom | collected 2010/2012 ...
TCTCTGTAGTGGGCATGCACCCCAGCGTCACCATTCGGTCCACATGGCTGTACACGGCAATCACTTCGTTCGCCACATACAGGTTCTCAATCAAAAATTCTTTGCGCGTTTCTTCTGTTGTATAACGCTTGAAGTCGCGCTGGTTGCAGGAATATCGGATATCCATTTTCTTCTCTCCTTCTGATGAAAAATCAAAATATTAGTCTTACGCTTCTTATATACTCAATAACAGCACTGCAAGTATGCCAATAGCAAACTCCATCGCTTGAGTCCGTCCCACTTTTTCATGAAAAAATATTCGGGCACTTAAAACAGCCATCAGTATGCAACAGCCACTGTTGATTGGAAAAAACACTGCTGCAGGGAGTACCCCGGCGAGATAAAAATTCATCATGTGTACTGCGCCGTAGAATCCTCCCGACAGCAACATCCTTAAAATATATTTTTTGTGTCTTTATATTGAGTCACACCATAATTCACTTTTGATGGCAGAAAACTGCAAATTATAAGCGGCACGATTGCGCCTATCAGCATCGCAAGCATCAAACAGGTTGTCATTTGATCGATTTTTCCAACCTGCTTGAATAGCTTTTGAAGCACACCAATCAAACCATTAAGTACGGCGCTTATCAATGTAAAGCATAGCCACCTTCTCATTTCTATTTTATCTTGTTTGTACCCCTTGTACACTAATGTTTATCTCTTTCATTACAAAGTTCAATATTCTCCAAATTCCTTATTGCTAAGGCAATACCGCACAGAAAAGCAGACACAATATTGCTCGATATGATATAAAGAAAGTATGGAAAAACAAATGAGCATGTCCGCACTGAGCGATGAACTGGCGCAGATCGAACGGATCGTCCCGTGGAAGGAATGGCTTGTCCTGATCCAGCCGTGCTATTACAAAGGAGAGCGCGGCAACAAACCCTATCCGCTGGAGACCATGCTGCGTCTGTACCTGCTGCAAAATCTGTACGACCTGAGCGATGAAGCGACGGCCGCAGAAGCAATCGACAGCCGGGCATTTTCGGATTTCTGTGGAGTCGATTCAAGCAATCAGGTTCCGGACGGGGATACCATAGGACGCTTTCGGAATCTGCTGGTAAAGAATGGACTGCAGGAGAAGCTGTTTGCGCAGGTCGTGGCAGCACTCATGAAGCGGGGGATGATCCTGAAAAAGGGAACGATCGTTGACTCGACCATTATCTCTGCGCCGTCCTCCACCAAGAACAAGGAGAAGAAGCGGGATCCGGATGCGCATCAGGTCAGGAAAGGCAACACCTGGCACTTTGGCTACAAAGCGCATATCGGTGCAGACAAGGACAGTGGCCTGGTTCATACAATAGCGGTGACCGCCGCCAATGTTCACGATGTGTCACAGACCGCATCTCTGCTGACAGGCGAGGAAGAATCCGTTTACGGTGACAGCGGCTATCTTGGTGCCCAAAAGCGAGAAGATGCGATCGTCCGAAACAAATCTGGCCGGAAAATCAAATACAAGATCAATCGCCGCCCGTCTCAGATCAAGAAGCTGAGCAGGAGCGGCCAGTACGACGCAAAGAAAGCGGAACACGCAAAGTCTTCTGTGCGTGCGAAAGTGGAGCATGTGTTCGGTGTTGTCAAAAAGCAGCTGCGTTTTCGCAAGACGCGATACCGAGGGCTCGAAAAGCAACGGGCCAAATGCAATATGATGTTCGCGTTAGCAGATCTGCTTCTGGCTGACAGGCCCTGCCTGACGGCTTGAAGCCGTATGCTCTCGCGAATCAATGAGCAGGGTGATCCGTGCTTTTCGCGGCTGTTGCTGTTCAGAGAAATGCCGCTTGTGAATTGTGCGGTGTTGCCCTAAAACTTTTAAGGGTGTTTTCGATGGACAAAACAGATTGGCCCAAACCTCAAAAGTAAGATTCGGGCCAACCCGTTCGTAATTGTTTAATTTAATACCTTAATGCAAATTGTTTTCTCTGCGTTTCTTTACTACAGTAAGCGTCACCAGCCCCACAAGTGAAACAAGTAGCAATGCGCTCCATACAATCATGCTACTCTTATCTCCAGTCTGGGGAATGCCCGCTGTCCCATTGGTGGTCGAGCCAGCTCCATCGCCGGGCTGATCTGTGTTCTCCTCTGTAAGTTTCGGTATGATGAGACTATCAGCAGTTGTTTCATTTTTCATTGCATCAAATACCATCGCACAATTCTTACAGGTATAATGCGCTTTAGTTCCCTGTGCTTCTTTGGTTGCATCAATTCTTTCGTGATAAACAAAACTATGTCCAGTGGCCGGAATCGCAATCTCGTCTTTTGTCTCATTACATATCTGACAATGAATTGATTTGCGACCACCCTCTGTACAGGTTGGAGTTTGATCCACAGTAAAATCTGTGTCCCATACATGAGTATGTTCTGTGGTATTCAAGTTTAGGCGGAAATAGGCAAACTCGTCTGCATAGCCTGTAGGGGTGTTAGCGCTTTTAACCGGATAAATAATGGAAATCTCATTTCCATGTCCAGAAATACCGTTAATGTATGCCTGAGAAAAACCAGCATACTCTACTGGAATCGGAAGAACAAACTCTCCAACCTTCTGGAAACTCCAACCACTGTCTTCACAACTTACAGCTTTATACAGTATCGCGCCTGACAGAGGTCCCGAAGTAAGAATGTAATAATCACCGGAAGAGTCCTTGCACATGATTAGATATCCGGATCTATCAAATATCTTCTGGTCGAATATAATCTTTCCGTCCCGAATCAGCATATGATACTGCTGAGTAGCAAAATTGGTAGAAATGTCACTTCTGCTGTACAAAAAGTGAATGTCTCCATTATCATCATAAAACACATCGCCTGCATAATTCGATACTAGCTTAGGCCATTGACCTGGCAGATTGTCATAATCTGCTGGATTTGAGTCCACCAGTTTCGTCTCGCTGACAACTACTGCATAATTTGTCGGCTGGAAGCAGTCTGGATGATTATAATACCCCTCCGGAGGCTTACTGACCTTCCCCCTTGCCGGAGTAAAATCGGCATTTGTTGGGAATTCTGGACTGATTCTCCAAAGCGTAAACGCATCAAACATATATGCAAAAGATGGTTCATGCTTATCCCTCCCCGGCGTCAAAGGGAAATAAGGTCCTTTACCTTCACTGGCAGTCCGCTTGCAATTGATTTGTTCGCCGCAATACCCGTCAAAATCGAGTAAGCGCCGTCGATGTGGGAAGCGGCACGCTTGAATGGATCAGGCTTCGGATTGCCGAAAATATCTTCCAGAAGAACTGCGTCGCCACCGCCATGGCTTCCCTCGCCTTTATCCTGTTCCACTATATACGATTCCCCAAACATCGGATACACAACGATTTCATTCATTTGCTGTGCGCCTTCTTCATTCCGGTCGCCGCCGCCGTTGATGTACACCTGTTCCTTTACTCTGTACTCTAAACGCCCCTTCGAGCCGTTGAAATTTACCACATAGCCTTCCCACGGCATATATGTGTTCAGTGAATAGGTGAGGATGGCATTTGTATTGTACTTTACAATCACGCCCATTGTATCTTCAATGCTGATATCATCGCCGAACACACTGCGGTCACGGATATAGCCGCTGTCCGCTTCCGCGTCCAGATAAAGCCCTTTCAGCGTCTTGCTGCTTTCCATGTCAATGGCGAACGGATCGTTTTTCGCTGCCTCGCTGCCATGGCAGCGATAGTAGAAATCCTTTACGCCGCGCTTTTCCGCGTTATGGCGTCCGTAAAAATTCAGCTCTCCCATCGCAAAAACCGTTTCCGGCCTTGCACCGAGCCAGAAGTTCACCAAATCGAAATGGTGGGTCGATTTATGCACCAGCAAACCGCCGCTGTTGTGCTTGTTGCGGTGCCAGCGCCGGTAATAATCCGCGCCGTGGCTCGTATTCAAAAGCCACTCGAAGTGTACGGAAAACACGTCGCCGATTACACCGTTCATCAACAACTCCCGCACCTTTGTGTTGCTGGGGGCATACCGGTAGTTGAAAGTCACACGCAGTTTTTTGCCCGTGCGCTTCTGCGCGTCAAGAATCGCCTGCGCCTTTTTCTCGTCGATTGTCATGGGTTTTTCCGAAATCACGTCACAGCCCTTTTCCATCGCGCGGATGATATAGTCATGGTGCGTTCTGTCAATCGACGTCACAATGACAGTATCCGGCTTAGTCTCATCAATCATGCGCTCAAACTCGGTATAATCGTACATGGGAACCGGCTCCGCTCCCAATTCCTCTTTGAGTGTACGGTTCGCAAATTCCATGCGCGTTTTGCTCAAATCGCAGAACGCAACCATTTCGGATGTTTCTTTATATGTAGTGCAGATCGACTCGTAATACATCCGCGCTCTGCTGCCCAAACCTACCTGTGCATACTTTGTTTTTTTCATATTGCTCACCTTTTCCATTCAAAAGCTGATTTTGAATCCCTGCTCAGCGGCGCGCTGCGCCTCTGCGCACATCAATAAAAATGCGCCTACGCCGTGCAAATCGTTTGTCGAACGAGGCCTGTTGCAGTAATGTGTGTAATCACCTACGCCTGTTCCAATACAAATATTCTCAACCAACAACTCTTCATCGTTCCACTGTACCGCCGTATCAAATACGGCGTTCATTCCAGCCACGGCCTGCTCAAGATACCGCTCTGGCAAGAATCCTTTTCGAACAGCTTTAAAAAGCGCCGCCGCGAACAGACAGGAACAAGAGGTCTCCGGCCAATTCCCTTCTTCTCCGATCTTGTTGACCACCTGATACCACATTCCCGATTTTGACTGGTAACGGCATATGGCCTTCAGCAAGTCGGCCACAGCCTCGCTCAACTCCCGGTATCCGTATTGTTCCTGCTGGATAAAATCAAGATCTGTTAAAATCGCCACTGGAACCCAGCCAATGGAACGACCCCAGAACTCGGCGGAGCAGCCCGTTGTTTTATCGGCCCAAGGTTCTGCTTTTCTGTAATCCCACGCATGATAAAGCAGCCCTGTTTTTTTATCTCTGGTTTTTTCCAGCATCATCATGACCTGATCTGCAACCAGCTTGAGATACTCCGGCTTTTGATAGCGCATTCCATATTCCGCGCAGATCGGTCCGCCCATATACAGGCCGTCCAACCACATCTGATCCGGGTACATTTTTTGATGCCACAGGCCACCAAGGGGGGTTCTTGGATAGGTGTCAATCGCGCCCATCAAAGCATCCAGCGCTTTTTTGTAGCGCTGGTCGCCCGTATGATCCAGCAAAGGATACAGCAAAATACCAGGCTGAATATCATCTAATGCGTTAGGATTGAAATACAAAATGTTCCCGTCCGTATCAATCTCACTGTCTACCCATCCTTTTATGTATTCAAGATAGCGAATATCTCCACACAATTGGTAAACATTGTATACCCCAGATAGGAAAACTCCTTGATGATAATGAAATTGTCCGGTGGGCGGAAGCTCCTCAGCTTTGAATTTTTTCATCATCGTATCACAAGAGGCTTTTGCATAAGCTATTGGGTCTTTTCTGTTCATTCTGTTTTCTCCTCTATGCCGATTTTATCGTTCGATTGTTGCAAACCATTTGTCAGCTTATCAAACAAAATCAATATTTATATACAAATCAGCGGGTGCTCTTCATCAAATGCGTATCGAGCCACTCAAAGGCATCTCGTTGCATCTCTGTGTTGAACTGGTGCGGACATTCATAAAATTTGTATTTAAATTTATCAGCCGCGCCGGCCTTTTCATATACCCTTTTGAGATGTTCTCCGGCCTCTCGCATTCCCTCCTCCGGATACAGAGCATCCTGGCGGCATTGCTGTACAAACAGGCTATTAGGCACAGCCATGCTCACAAGATCCGGAAAATCCATATGCCGACTCAGGCCAGGTATGTACACCATATATGTGTGATTTCGCAGATGACTGTGCAGCAGGGAGTGGAATGTGGGCATCCATCCAGCCACTACCGAACATGCAACGCGCACGTCCGTCCCGGCCAACAGGGCTGAGCGAAAACCACCAATGGAAAGTCCACAACAACCAATCCGACTTGCATCCACATCGTCCCGCGACAACAGATAATCCACACAAGCACGGTCATCGTGGGAAAGTATTCCAGCCCATGTTGTACCGGCCATAAAAATATGCTTGATCAAAAGACCCTCAAATTGTTTGCACATCTCATTATAGGCGTGGATATACGCATCACTTTCCGGTTCCAGCCCGGCGAGGGGGGCGCCTAACATGTCTTTGGCAGCCTCTGACAGCGCATCATAATCGACTCTTTTCTCGCCGAAAAAAAACGCATCGATCACGAGCACTACGTATCCCCGCCCTACAAGATCTGTCGCCCACGAATTGCCGCTGTAGCATTCTCTTTTAAATTCGTCTACCAGCTTTGGCAGGCCATCGGCCTGTATAATCTTTTCTCTGCCGTAATAATAAAAACCACCATGATCATGAATCGCGACGACTGCTGGGAACGGTTTTTTCCCTTTTTTAGGGATCAATACCGCTCCCCTCGCCCTTGTAAACGCCGAAGTGTTGAATTCCACTTCTTCCTGCCAATAGTCATGATGCTCTGAAGCACAGACAGTTGTGGCATCTAACGGCCCTTCCGGAGGAAAATAGGAAAGTAGCTCCAATACTTTTTTTTGGGCCGCTGATCTCCATTGCTTTAGATCTTTCCACGAAGCATTCAGGAACGACAGTTCCCGCGGGTTCCTTTCGGAAACAGCTTTTAAGAACTCATAAAAATTTCCAATGTCGCTCTTATTCGCAGAATTCAAGATATTTCACCCGCCATATCCTTTTGCATTTTTGAAGTCATTACAAGTTTTCATTGATAAAATCATACGTTTTGTCGCCATACCACCGGTGCTCGCCTTCAAAAACAGCCCACACAAGCTTTTCCTCCGATTTTAGCAGCTGGTACGCGCTTTTTGCCACTTCCACTTGCTCGTACACATTATCAACGCCGCGTTCTCCGTTCAACGGATCCTGTCGACCTGTTTCCACAAGCAAAGGCCGCGGAGCAATCAGTGCACCAAAATCGCCCATGTCTGCGACACGCCACAAATTGGGAATATAGTTGCAGTCACAATTATTAGACAACTTCAGCAAAGCGTCCCGGACCCCATAAAAGTATCCGCTGACAACTGCGCACTTGATTCGGTCATCCATCGCAGTCAGCATCAGTGTTTGATATCCGCCGCCGGACATACCAACACAACCCAACCGGCTGACATCGCAGTCTGTGCGTGTTTCAATATAGTCGATTAACCGCTGCAAGTCCCATACCCACATTCCGCCAAGCGACAGCCCCAGACAAATTGCCATACGGTTCAGCTGGCTGCAGGTGCTGTGGGTCATGTCCTCTCCTTCTGCGCCCTGGAGGCCCCACTCGCGTCTTTCGCCAAAGCCGCGCGCATCGGGGCAGAACACCATGTATCCGCGGCGCACTAACTCTACACCATAAGCGTAGTTGTAATGTTCGATTTGTTTTCTTACCGCTGGAATATCCATGCGGCCCGTAACTGCATATTTTCCACAGCTGTCATGCCCATGGGCCGCAATCAAACACCTCCGCATTGCATCTTGCTGCTTAGGCTTCAGTACATAAACGGGCATCCAGACGTCGGGTTCTGTCTGCAAAAGCACCTTTTCGCGGACGTAATCCCCCATATCTGTTGTTTCAACCAACTGAGATTTCAATTGGCAGGTCTCCAAACGGGACATGCCGCTGACTTCACGAAACTTCGCACGCAGCACCGCCTTCCATTCTATGTATTCTTCCTCGCTTTTGGCGCGAAATGCCATTTTCCGAGCCTCTCTGTCATATACATTAAGCAGATGCGGTGTGGTATCATAATATTTTTCGCTAACTCGAATCCTCATGGAAAACACCTTCCTTCCATCAGCCCTTCACAGCCCCCATGCTGATGCCTCCGATGATTTTTTTCTGGAAAATGATATACATTAAAATGCTTGGCAGTGCCACAAGCACGGACGCTGCAAACATAACGACATAATCCGCGCGTTGAAATTGCACTTTCTGCATATTGTACAAACCGATCTGAAGCGTTTTCTTTGAATCAGTAGAAAGCAGGATCATGGAATAATAGACCTCACTCCAGCAGCTTATGAATTGGATGATTAATACCGGAATCAGCCCAGGCTGGGCCAGAGGCAGCATCACACGACCAAACAGCTTAAATCTGCCGCATCCGTCTACTGTCGCAGCCTCGCTGATTTCTTTGGGAATCGTTTTAAAAAATGAAATCAGAATAAACACCGAAAACGCCATCATGTTAACGCAGTTGACCAGCATTAGGGCGACGCGGTTGTCTACCATACCGAAAGAACTCAGTTCGATAAACAACGGAACGATCCCCGCAGTTCCCGGAATCATCATGCCTGATATGTAAAGAAAACGAAAAACGCGTCTTCCGAGGAAGTCATAACGTGCAATCACATAAGATGCCATTGAAGCAAATAACATCATCAGCGCAAGAGATCCGATGGTAATCACAACAGTGTTGAGAAAATATTGAGAAATATGTGCCTTGGTCCATGCGTTGACATAGTTTTCAAAATGGAGCTCTGAGGGAAGCGCAAAAATATTGTCAAAAAGACTTGCATTATCCTTAACCGAGCAGAATACTGCCCACAATATAGGATACAATACAATCACGCTATAGATACACATAAACACACGTACAACCCAGACGCCGATGTCTGATCTCAGATACTTTGCACTCGTACCTGTTCCTCTGTTACCCTTCATTTTCATCGCCCCTCTCCACAAGCCGAGTAGCCAGATTGTACAAAACAATCGATATAATTAACATCACTGTACCGACCGCCGCGCCGTAGCCGAAATTGTTCATCCCAAACGACTGTTGATACATATAAAGCGACAAAACTTCCGAAGAACGGTTTGGCCCGCCGCCTGTCATGACCAAAATGCCAATAAAACCGCTGGAGAACAGCTGTGCCACAGCAAGGATAAACAGCGTTTGAATTGTCCCTTTGATCAAAGGAAGCGTAATGCTGAAAAATTTTCGTACGGCACCAGCTCCATCAATAGCAGCCGCGTCATAATAATCCTGCGGCACGTTGGTCATTGCCGAAAAAATAATTACGAAATAATATCCGATTACACCCCAGATACCAGACATGATGATAGCAGGCTTTACTGTAAGCGTATTTCCCAAAAGTCCCATCTCTGCAATTTCCGTAAAGCCCATCGCCTTCAAAACAGGCGTGAAAATACCGAACACAGGGCTATAGATAAACTGCCAAAGCATGGCTCCCACAACTGGAGGGATGATATTGGGAAGATACATTACGCAGCGGTAAAATTTTACATCTCGAGCGTTTCTCAAGCGTTCACTGCTCAGAATAGCACTAACCAATAAGGCGATTACCATTCCAATTACAAAATTTGCAACAGAGAGGAACAATGTGTTTCCTATCACTTTCAGAAGGATTTCCCGTTCTTGATACAGCTTTTCAAAATTGTCAAGTCCAATAAAAGGCGCATCGTTCGGGTTTGCAGGGTTCCAGCGAAAAAAAGAATAAAATAAAGAGGCGAGATTAGGGTAATAGTAAAATATTAGATACAGCGCTGCTCCGGGGATTAAAAACACAAAAAAGAAAAGATATTTTTCTATTGTGTCACGTCTTTTGCTGCGCATCAAAACACATCCTTTCTTAAGTACTTGGGGAGAGCTACCTTTGGTAGCTCTCCCCAAGTACGAAAGCCATAAAAGCGGTACCCGCTTACTTTGTATATTTCATGATGGAGTCATCATCCAAAATTTTCTGTGCCAACGCCGCGCAAGCTTCACCAGCTTCTTCTGGTGTATAATCTCCTGCTATCACATTGTAGATAATGCTTGTATACTCCGGTACACGGAAAGACTGCGCATACCATGTAGTATATTTGCTGTCATAAGCAGTCAGATTCGGATCAGCTAACGTACTGGCTACCTGCTGAGAGAAATAGGAAAGGGTTGTGTCCTTTGCCATTTCTTCCATAACTTTTCTGTTGCTGGAGGTGGTGGAACCGCCATCTGTGACATACGCTTTCTGGAACTCATAGCTGACAATCCAGCGCAGGAAATCCAGCGCAGCAGCCTCACGCGCTTCGTCGCCACTCTTCATCGCAGACCAAGCGTTGTACCAAGTGTTTACTTCCTTGGTTTTGTCATCGCCCTTATTGGCAGGGAAAGCCATATAGCCAAGTTTCAGGTCTCCAATCTGATCCTGCATTTCGGATTCAAACCAATAGCCGGAAGCGCACATCGCATACTGTCCCTGCAGGAAAGCTACTTGGGACTGCGTAGCGTCCATGCTCAATCCTTTCTTGTCGATAATGCCACGATCCACCAGTTCTTTCAGCATGCGGAAACTTTCCACCTGCGCCTCGGAATTCCAAGCCTCAGGGTCCAGATTGTCGCGTGCATCCATAAAATCCTTACCGCCATTGGTATAGCACAGGCTTTCCATGATGCACATCTCTACGCGCGTTTCGTTATTCAAAGCTGCATAGGAAATAGGAGTAATGCCGTCCGCAATAATTTCTTCCGAAACCGCCAAAAGTTCTTCCCATGTATCGGGAATTTTCCAGCCATGTTCCTCAAACATGGTTTCATTGATGACAATGCCCGCAAAGCCAGGATTCTGCGGCACGGACCAAAGTCCTCCCATAGAACGGCATGCATCAAGCGAACCATCAATCACGGACTCCTCCACCGTGCAGTCCTGATCCAACGCCGACGTTTTAACGAACTCAGACAGCTCCTGCACCTTACCGCCTTCAATATATTCTACAGGTGCGCCGCCATAAATAATATCCGGAATCTGCTCAGCTGCCATCAGAGAACTGAATTTAGCTAAAAAGTCATTCTGAGAAACAACTTCCAGTTCTACAGTTACATTAGGGAAATGTTCCATATAGCCCTCGACCAGAAAGTCGAACATATTCTCGGGGAGAGCCGTAGAATTGGCTAATACATGCAGAGTTACCGGCTCTGCATCCGAGCCATCCACATTTCCTGACGCAGAATTGGTTGACGTTGTAGAAATAGAGGCGGGTGTAGAACTACTCGCCGCTCCACCACAGCCAACTAGTGAAAGTGCGAGTGCAAGCACAAGTACGAATGACAGGGTTTTTCTCAACATAGGTAATCCTCTCCTTAACAGATGTAGTAGTTGTTAGCGCCCTTCTCCCAAGGACCTTCCATTTTACAAGTTGTCTTCGTAATCCCCCCTACCATAGTTGCGCAAAATACGGCAAACGCCATATACTACGACCTACAATTTTTACATTTGCGATAACGTTATTTCAATGCTTACAATTTAAAGCGGTAGTTTCCCGCCGTCTGCAATAACGTTATCGCAATCGATATAACAAAAATGCTATAAGAACAACCTATTGTCACACTCTTCCAGATTGGACTTCATCAATATAAGCGTACGAATATAAAGAATTGGCTGGAACACCGGAACCTTCAGGTATAAATAATCTACCATCACCTTCAGTGCCTGATATCCCTGTTGAAAAGGGTTCTGAAACAGAGTTGCATCTAATACACCATCCCGAATAAAAGCGTCAAGCTCTGCGTTAACATCATGTCCTATCGCCACAATCTTATCCTTCATTCCTAGCTTCCGTAAGGCACATGAAATTGCATATGTTCCAAACATATTGTTTGCATAAATTCCATTCACATGCTCTGTACGCAGTATATGTGTAACTTTTTCAAGGATATCATCCAAATCAAAGTTATCGCAATACTCAAATGGTCCACAAATCTCAATATTTTTTCCGCTTTTCTGAACAGTATCGCAAAAACAGATTTGTCTTTCCCGCAGCCCCATTGCTGCACTCGTTGTTGCCATACACGCAACTCGCGCACCGGAGAAAAGGTATTTACTCATCAGTTCACCAGCCATTGCACCTGCCACACGATCATTCAGTCCCACGTATGCAATACGTGGTCCTCCCAAAATATCATTGTTAAATGTAATTGTGGGAATTCCCTTTTTGAAAAGCAATCGAAGCTGCTTATTCAACTGCGTGGGATGTACTGCTGAAATCAGTATCCCTTGCACCTCATCATGCTCACATTCTTGCAAAGCGCTCAACTGATCTGCAACCGATTGAAAATCATCACACTTATAAAGTAATTTTATTCGATATTCTTCATGCTCTTTTCGATATGATTCCATCCCCTCTATTACGGTTTTGAAATAAAAGTCTCTTGGACAAATTACCGCAATGCGCAACGTATCCTTTGAGGACAAGGCCTTAGCTTGGACATTGGGGCGGTACCCCATCTCCTCCGCTGTTTTCAATATCTTTCTCTTCGTTTCCTCGCTGATCCGCCCCTTGTTAATCAGCGCTCTGTTTACAGTAGAAACCGATACCCCCAACTTATCCGCAATCATTTTTATCGTCGTCCTTGGCAGAAGCTCTCCTCCTTTCTGCGGTAACGTTATTTCTAATTAAAAAATAGCACATAACCCCTTTCTTGTAAAGAATATTTCCGCTTTTTTTTTCAAATTGATGATTTTACCAATTTTATTTTGCATTTTTCAGTACAACCGCCCAACCAAACATTTACCACAAAATTTTATACAACATATTTGGGCAATGAAAGCGAATATACATCAATTGCATTGTTCCGTAACAGATTGGCCGCAATTTGCAGTGCAGCAGGCTTCGACAATCCTCCTCTGCTTACACGAACCTCTAACGCCTGAGCCAAGCCTTCCCGTGTTACCATATCATGTGTAAGACACGACAATCCCGCACTGTCTGTTCCATACAGCATGCGGTCATTGGGTATCATGTCGATCCATTGCCCGATAACCTCCGCAAACCGCTCACCCGCCCAATAAGGCATCCAGTTCAGTTCCGCACGTACATTTGTCATCGTAGCAGCAAGATGTGCTAAATCGTCCGGATGGGGGAAGCCGCCGTGGAAAAGAACAAATGTTGTTTCCGGAACACTGTAAATAAAAGGCGAAAGCTCTTTGACGAGCGGAATTCGTGTTGGCCCCCATGCAGTCCAAATCAGTCCTGCGTGAATCTGAACAGGAATTCCCTCCCGCCCAGCTGCCCTCGCACACAGAACAGATAATGCATCCTCTACAATGACGCTGTCCTGTTTGTCCCCTTTGCCGGCGTCAAGCCTCTTTTTCGCCTGTTCCGCCTTGTTTAGATTTTCAGGATCTGGCGCAAAGGGACGATCTAACACATACGCGAACGCACCACCTTTGATGGCTACAGCGCCGCCAGCCTTCGCAACATGTATATAACGCTGTACTACATCTTCCATTTCTTCTAATGTCGTAGGCGTAGGCAAGCCAAACCCCTGTGATATCTCGTTTAGTTTGTCACTATTGAGTTGAATATATGGTACCCAGCGGAAGCGCCCCTGAGTGGTTCGCTCATCATAGTTTTCCACCTCTCCGTGGTTGCAAAGATATACCTCTGTGTTGCTTAGCTCTCCCAAACATTTATAATATCCTTCTGTGTCCTCTGGAAACTTCTCACGGATTCGCCGAATTAATTCCGGTGCATTCTCTAACGTGACCTCTTGGTCTTCGAAGCCAAAATATTTGTGCAACATTCTCACAAAGGCCCGAACCGGATACGTTGTTTTTCTGCCGTCATACAACTGCAAAAGCAGTTTTCTCACTTCCTGCGGCTCTTTTCCAAGAAACACTGTTTCATTCATATTCATTGAACTCAATCCGATGAGCACATCTTCCGGTGTGTCAAATATTGCCGATCTGCCCGCTTCCTCATAAGTCGGTACTCCGCACCCAAAAATATGCGTGTGGTCATTAATCATCGGAATTTGCTCAATTTCCTGCAATAAATTCATTTAGAATCCCTCTTCCTCAATTATTTTTTATGGATTACAATAAAACCGCTTCCATTGCCCTGCGCCCCGATTTTTTTATCGGAGTGCTGAAGCAAACGGTTCTCAAATGGCTCAATACGATCCGTTATCTGTTTGTAAGCAGCAACTCACAGCTTAAAAAAACAGTCGCATTTTGGAACAGCAATTTGTGCGCGTACCTTTTTGCCTGCAGCAAATCAATGTCTCCTTCTGTCATCATATCGGAAAGTACTTCATAAATATTTTCGCGCGCTATTGGGCAGTGGCCATAAACCAGCTAAATCGAAATATAGTCCCCGCCAAATCCGAAAATTTTATTCACAGGCACAACGCTCAACCACTCCCGTAAATAGCGCTTTGCCACTATTGAAGAGATCGCATTTAACCAGCTCATATCAAGGGAATCTCTGATTTAATCTGCGCTACCGCGCATGCGCTAAACATGGTAAAATAACACCATCAAAACGGTGGAGGTGCAAGGAAATGAAGCAGAAAACATTTGAAAATATGACAAGCAAAGTGCTTTACAATATATTAATGTCCAGCTCGTACAACCGTCTAATTGTACCAACCCTGAGATACGTAAAGAGAAGCGTCTTCGTCCATTGCGGTAACGTTATTTTAGCTTCTATATGAGGAATCTACATGCGGGAACAGGGAATGTCAAGAGCGTGCAACTAATTTTGTTATTATACTTAAAAACATGCAATGTTTTTTATCAAAATTGCGAATACCTTCATTTGTTTAAAATTTTGTATTCCGTTATGATGAAAATACTTGATTGGTGAGAACGTATATTGCGCATTCCGAATATTAATCTACTTTTTTATCAGGATATAATAAAACGTTTTCTTTTTCTGCGTGAAAGTCGCCCTATTATTGGCCTAAATAGTAAATATTTAGGTTTTTTAGTCTTGCTTTATAGCATTTAAATTGCTATATTTAGATAAAACGTTTTCTCTTTTGTGCAATATTGGATCTGCTGGGAGGATATCAAACATATGAAATCTCGTGTAACCATCAAGGATATAGCTGCCGAAGCTGGGGTATCCACCGGTACTGTACATCGAGCGCTGTATGGTAAAAAAGGAATATCAGATACGGTGCGTCACCGTATTTTAGATATTTGTGCTGCGCACGATTATCAAACCAACACTGCAGCGTCTGCCCTTAAGCGCGGCGTGACACGCATCGCAGCCGCATTTCCCGGACCGCAAAATGAAAACACTTATTTTTACAGCAGCGTCTGGCGAGGTTTTCACCACTGTATGGCAGAATTGAGAGATTACAACTTAGAGGTAATTGAGCTTCCATATTATTCTGGTACGATCAATGACCAGGCATCCGAACTGAACGCCTGCTTTGAACGTTATGCCGGAAAGTTAGACGCACTAATCACCATAGGCCCCACCGTTGATGCTTCGCTTCATGCGGTGCAGCAGTACAGTAATGCAAATATACCCGTTTTTCTGGCCTGTGACGATGCTCCCGAATGTGGACGTATAGCCTGTGTACAAGCTAACTATGAAATGACCGGCCGTATCGCTGCGGAATTATTAGCCAATCAAATCCCTTCTGACGGCACGGTGCTGATTTGCGCCGGAGACATTCTTACTCCATCGCATTATCGAACCGCTGCCGGTTTTGAAGCATATTTGCACGAAAACAAAATTCCTTTAAAATTACTCAAAATAAACGGTTATACCAACAAACAAGAACTTTCGATGCATTTATCACAAACATTGACGCAGTATCCGGAAATTCAAGCAACTTTTAGTGTGAGTGCACGGCTTAGCGTATTACTAGCAGAAATCGTCGCTCAAGCAAATCGCAGCGGACAAATACGCATTATCGCCAGCGATCTGTTCAATGAAACCATCCATAATATTGAAAATGGCCTTGTACAAAATATTATTTATAAGAATCCCACGCGACAAGCCTATCTGGCTACCAAAATAATGGGAGATTATATACTTCGTGGTATTACTCCTCATTCGGACATCCAATACGTGGAAAGCCGCGTCATTTTTAAAAGCAATCTAGAATATTACAAAGGAGAAAAAGACAATGAAAGCATTTATGGATGACAATTTTCTTTTGGAAAGCGAGATCGCATGTATTCTTTATCACGACTACGCTGAAAAAATGCCCGTAATCGATTATCATTGCCACATTAACCCTTCCGAAATTGCGGACGACCGAAAGTACGAAAATATTACACAGGTATGGCTTGGCGGGGATCATTACAAATGGCGCGCCATGCGATGTAACGGCATTGCAGAATCACGTATTACAGGCAGTAAGGATACCAATCCCTATGAAACCTTTCGTGCTTGGGCTGAAACTTTGCCGCGTTGTATTGGCAATCCTCTTTATCACTGGACCTATCTTGAACTAAAAAAATATTTTAACATTTCCGAAGCTCTTACCCCTGAAAACTGCGATGAGATTTATGCGCGTTGCAATGCACGTTTAGCAGAATCAGATATGTCTGTACGCGGCATCATCGAGCAATCCAACGTCAAGTTAATTTGTACCACAGATGATCCGGTAGATAATTTGATTCATCATACGCGTATTGCAAACGATCCCTCTTGCAAAGTAAAGGTACTTCCCGCGTTCCGGCCGGACAAAGCAATAAATATTGACAAAGACGGATTTCCCGCTTATATTGCACAGCTTTCCAAGGTGTCCGAAATTCCCATCAACTCTTTTTCCGATTTGAAAACTGCATTATACAAACGCATCGATTACTTTCAGGCACATGGCTGCAAAGTATCCGATCACGCACTTGATTATCCCATCTTTGCTCCCGCAAGTGAAGACGAGCTAAATTCTATTCTTCTGCAGGGACTCTCTGGCCCTGTCCATGGTTTGAAAGCCGATCAATTTAAAACCGCCATTCTGCTGGCACTTGCGAAAAAGTATCATGCCTGCGGCTGGGTAATGCAGCTCCATTATGGCTGCTTGCGCAACAACTCTTCAAAAATGTTCGCCTTGCTTGGCCCTGACACCGGCTTTGACAGCGTTAACGACGCAGGCGGGGCTACTGCTTTGGCCCAATTGTTAAACGCCATGGAAGAAAGCGGATATTTACCTAAAATGGTGCTTTATTCACTGAACCAATATGATAATGAAATCATTGCAACTATTGCCGGATGTTTTCAAACCAACGGAGAATGTGCCGGGCGAATTCAGCTTGGATCAGCCTGGTGGTTCAATGATCATAAAACAGGTATGGAAAAACAGCTTACTGACTTGGCGAACCTTGGCGTGCTGGGAAGTTTCATTGGTATGCTGACAGATTCACGCTCATTTTTATCCTATACGCGGCACGAATATTTCCGCCGCATTCTATGCAATCTTGTCGGGAATTGGGCCGAACAAGGCCTTATCCATGCCGACCTGCCAGCATTGGGGCGCCTTATTCAGGATATATGTTATAACAATGCTGTAAAATATTTTAATTTTGAAGTTTAAAAGGAGCGAAGCAAAAATGGAACAACTGTGCTATGAGACACTTGAAAAGGCCG
>ERZ827490.2816-NODE-2816-length-17450-cov-4.952515_pt1 | contig 17450 bp, 16 predicted proteins | sample MGYA00519770_ERZ827490 | MGnify/ENA primary metagenome ERZ827490 (study PRJEB31778, sample SAMEA3449324) | human gut metagenome | biome: human gut; feature: human-associated habitat; material: faeces | place: United Kingdom | collected 2010/2012 ...
AACGAAAAAGCCCCCGCCGATATGGATATCGCTTTTGATTCCGCCCCGGTTAAGGAGTATATTAAGGAGCGCTGCGATAAGCTCGGCATAACCGTTCCGAGCGATTACACAGCAATTCAGTAAATAAAAAAATTAAGCTATGGCGATAGGGCGTATTATACCCTATCGCTTATTGCGGTTTTGAAGGAATTAAAAAAATGCTGTCATTTTTCAGTTCTTTGCCGGGCGCGGTGGCGCAGGGCGCAATATGGGGTATTATGGCGGTAGGCGTGTTTATCACCTATAAAATACTTGACCTTGCCGACCTTACGGTAGACGGCTCGTTCGGCACTGGCGGCGCGGTGCTGGTTGTATGTACCGCGGGCGGAATGAACATATATCTTGCCATGCTTTTATCATTACTTGCGGGCTGTGCGGCGGGCTTTGTAACGGGCGTTCTGCACACTAAATTCGGCATACCTGCAATTCTTGCCGGAATACTTACGCAAATAGCCCTTTATTCGGTAAACCTTCGCATTATGAGCGGCAAGGCGAATCAGCCGCTTTCGGCTATGAAATACAGAAAAATACTTTTGGTTTCTCTCAGGAACATAAATAAATCACTTATAGTCTGCGGCATATTCGTTGTTGTAATAATCGCGCTGCTTTATTGGTTCTTCGGCACAGAACTGGGTCATTCGCTGAGAGCCACGGGCTGCAATCAGGCAATGGCGCGGGCAAACGGAATAAATACCGCCACAAACAAGATAATAGGCTTTGTTGTATCAAACGGTCTTGTGGCGCTCTCGGGCGGGCTGCTTGCGCAGTACCAGGGCTTTGCCGATGTTAATATGGGGCGCGGCGCTATAGTAATAGGTCTTGCCGCTATAATAATAGGCGATGTGGTATTCGGCAAGATATTTAAAAACTTTGCCCTTAAACTTTTCGGCGCGGTTTTGGGCGGCGTAATTTACTATATAGTTATTTCCTTTGTTTTGTGGCTCGGTCTCCCCGCAAACGACCTTAAAATGCTTACGGCGGCGGTTGTGGCGCTCTTCCTCGGGGTGCCCTACTGGAAAGGCAAAATTGCCGAAAAACGCGTGAAACCCGCAGAGGAGGTAAAAGCCGATGCTTGAAATTAAAAATGTTTATAAAACCTTTAACCCCGGCACAATAAACGAGAAAAAGGCGCTCAACGGGCTTAATTTAACCCTTAACGACGGTGATTTTGTTACCGTTATAGGCGGAAACGGCGCGGGAAAATCCACCATGCTTAATATGATAGCGGGCGTGTACCCGGTGGACAGCGGCGCTATAATAATTGACGGCACCGACGTTACAAAGCTGCCCGAGCACAAGCGCGCAAAATATCTGGGCAGAGTTTTTCAGGACCCTATGATGGGCACTGCGGCTGATATGTGGATAGAGGAAAATATGGCGCTTGCAGCCCGCAGGGGTCAAAGGCGCGGGCTTAAATGGGCGATAAACAAGCACGAGCGCGAGCAGTTCAAAAAAATGCTTTCCGAGCTTGATTTAGGGCTTGAAAACCGTCTCTCGGCAAAAGTGGGGCTGCTTTCGGGCGGTCAGCGCCAGGCGCTTACGCTTTTAATGGCGGTAATGAAAAAACCCAAGCTCTTGCTGCTTGACGAGCACACCGCGGCGCTCGACCCGAAAACCGCCGCAAAGGTGCTGGAGCTTTCGGATAAGTTTATAGCCGAAGAGGGGCTTACCGCCATGATGGTAACCCACAATATGCGCGACGCAATAGCCCACGGCAACCGGCTTATTATGATGAACAACGGAAAAATAATACTCGATGTTTCGGGCGAAGAAAAGAAAAAGCTTACGGTTGAATACCTGCTTGAGGCCTTCAGCAAATTGAGCGGCGAGGAATTTGCAAACGACAGAGCGCTGCTTAACTGATTTTTGCATTTTGGCACTTGAAAACTTTTTTAAATATGGTAAAATTAAATTAGATTAAAAAAAGGAGTTCTTATAAAATGGCAAAAGAAGTTTTGGTTGAAATATCCGCGCGCCACGTTCACGTAACAGACGAGGCACTTGAAATACTTTTCGGCAAGGGTCACAAGCTCACCCCGAAAAAGGATCTTTCGCAGCCGGGTCAGTTTGCGTGCGAGGAAAAGGTTACTATAGTAGGTCCGAAATCACAGCTTAAAGCGTCGATATTAGGTCCGACCCGCCCCGAAACACAGGTTGAGCTGTCTCTTACAGACGCACGCTCCATAGGCGTTACCGCGCCCATAAGAGAATCGGGCGATATTAAAGGCTCGGGTGTATGTAAGCTGGTAGGCCCCGCAGGTGAAATTGAGCTGACCGAGGGCGTTATTGCCGCAAAGCGCCATATACATATGACCCCCGAGGACGCCGAGAAATACGGCATTAAGGACAAGCAGATTGTTAGCGTTAAAATCCCGACCGAGGGTCGCGCGCTTGTTTTCGGTGATGTTGTGGCTCGCGTCAGCCCCAAATATAAGCTGGCTATGCACATAGATACCGACGAGGCAAATGCCGCTGCAGTTCCCGGCAGCTGCATGGGTGAAATTCTTGACTGATAACCCCATAGGTCTTTATATCCACATACCCTTTTGCGCGAAAAAATGCGCATACTGCGATTTTTATTCCGCCTGCGTTACAAACGAGCTTACGGAGGAATATGTAAAAGGGCTTTGTGAATCCTTTAAAAATTGGGGCGGTAAACTCTGCCGCCCTGTTGATACTGTCTACTTCGGCGGAGGAACGCCGTCGCTTTTGGGGAACAGAATTGTTCCCCTTTTAAGGGCGGCGCGCTCCTCTTTTTGTATTACCGATAATGCCGAGATAACTGCCGAGTTAAACCCCACGGGCAACTCCGCCGAATTTCTTTCCGCCTGCAAAACGGCGGGGGTAAACAGGCTGTCGGTAGGCGCGCAAAGCGGGAGTGATGATGAGCTTTTGCTGCTCGGGCGAACGCACACCGTAAAGGACACCGCCGAAACGGTTAAAGCGGCGCGGGATATGGGCTTTAAAAATATTTCGCTCGATTTAATGTGTGGCTTGCCCGGCTCAAATACAGAAAGTCTTAAAAAAAGCCTTGATTTTACCGTGGGGCTTGAGCCGGAGCATATATCCGTATATATACTGAAAATAGAGGAAAACACCCTGTTTTATAAAAACAAAGCTACGCTGGCGCTGCCCGATGACGATGAAACGGCAGAGCAATATATGTATATATGCGAATACCTCGAAAGTAAGGGATATTTGCATTATGAAATATCAAATTTCTGCCGCCCGGGGTATGAAAGCCGCCATAACCTTAAATATTGGAATTGCGACGAATATTTAGGCATAGGCGCGGCGGCGCACTCGTTTATTGACGGAAAGCGATTTTTCTACCCCCGAAGCATTAAAGCCTTTTTAAACAGGGAGCCGCCTGTGCCCGACGGCGACGGCGGAGACGCAGCCGAATACATTATGCTCCGCTTGCGGTTGTCGCGCGGGATAAATTTTGCCGAATACCGCAGGCGGTTCGGGTCTGACCTGCCTGATAGCTTTATAAAAGCGGCGGAACGCCTGAAAAGTATAGGGCTTGTAAAAATAACCGAAGACGCGGTTGCGATAACCGACAGGGGCATGCCGGTTTCCAACAGCATAATAACCGAATTATTGGAGAATATATAATGAGAACGCTTAAAATTCATCTTATACGCCATGGAGCTACCGACGCGAATTATGACGGACGGTACATAGGCTGCAAAACCGATTTACCGCTCGCCCCCGAGGGGCTGAACGAATTGCGCCTGTTAAAGGACGATATTGATTATCCCGAAATTGAAAGGCTTTATTCAAGCCCCATGCTGCGCTGCCGCCAGACGGGTGCCGTGCTCTACCCCGATTTTGAACCTTTTACGGTTGAGGAATTAAAGGAATATGATTTCGGCTCGTTTGAGAATAAAACCGCCGCCGAGCTTGAAAGCAACCCGAATTTTATACCGTGGACATCCGGCAGGCTGTCAGCCCCGCCCGGAGGTGAGGATAACTCCGGGTTTATAAAGCGCATTTGCGTAGGCTTTAATAAAATCGTGCTTGATATGATTGAAAGCGGGCTTACCGAAAGCGCCGTTATAATGCACGGCGGCGCTATTATGATGCTGCTCGGCGTTTCTGCCGTGCCTAGAAGTAAGCCCGTTGAATGGACGGCGGATAACGGCAGGGGCTATTCAGTAAGAGTTACCCCCTCGCTTTACCATAAAAGCGGAGTTATAGAGGTTTACGGTATTGTATGATTTATTAAATAAAATCCCGCTTTTCCGCGGGCTTACCGAAAATGAGGTGCGGGAGCTTTTAAGCCCGCAAAATACTCGAAAACACATATTCGAAAAGGGCGAGACCGTGCTTTACGAGGGCGAGCCTGTAAGGGAAATAGGTATTGTGCTTTCGGGTAAGGTGATAATAGAGCTGAGCGACGCCTGGGGCAACAACAGCGTAATTTCAGGCGTGGAAAAGGGCGGCGCATTTGCCGAGGCGTATGCCTGCGTTCCCGGCTCTTTAATGCTGCAGCACGTCACCGCATATGAAAAAAGTGAAATTCTTTTTATTAACATTCAGGCGCTGCTTAAAACTGACGGCATAAAAAACGAAGCGCAGCTGAAGCTTTTAAAAAATTTGCTTACAGTTTGCGCTTCTAAAAATTTAAAGCTTTCCTCGCGTATGCTTAACATCACACCAAAAACCATCCGCGCGCGGCTTATGTCTTATTTTTCGGAGTGTATTAAAACAACAGGTTCTTATACGTTTGATATTCCTTACGACCGCCGTCAGCTTGCCGATTACCTCGGTACAGACCGCAGCGCGCTGAGCGCCGAGCTTTCAAAAATGCAAAAGGAAGGATTACTGACCTACCGAAAAAATCATTTTGAAATGTTTTCGGGCTGCCAATAGGGCGCTCAACATTCCCATTTGTATTTTTTCATATCAACCGTGCCGTTTTCTTTAAACTCAACGCCCTCATCTTCAAGCAAGGCGCACTGCTCGAAGAAGTGCGGCGCGGTTCTGCCCGCGGCGTTTACTACCCTGTGGCACGGGTAATCACCGTAATAGCCCGCAACGCTTAATACCTTGCCCACAAGCCGCGCGTTTCGCTCTCTGCCAATAAGCGCGGCTATCTGCCCATAGGTTGCAACTTTGCCCTCGGGAATTTCCGATACCGCGGATAATATTTCGTAAACCAAGTCTTCGGAGATTTTCATAGTATCATTTCCCGAAATTCATCCTCGTTTATAACCCTAATGCCAAGCTTATTTGCTTTGTCAAGCTTACTGCCCGCCTCGTCGCCCGCAAGGACGAACGAGGTTTTTTTAGAAACAGAGGAGGAGGGTTTACCGCCGAACGATTCAATTATTTCGGCAGCCTCGTTTCTTGTGTAGGTAGGCAGAGTGCCGGTAAGCACAAAGGTCATTCCCGTAAAGCGGTTATCCTTTACCTCTTTTAAGGACTTCATATTAACGCCGCTTTTTTTAAGACTTTCAAGCATAACTGCGGTTTCGGGCAGCGAGAAAAACTCCGCCGCCGAGTCAGCCAAAACGCTGCCTATGCCGTCAATCTGCTCTATTTCCTCTGCAGTAGCCGCCGCTATTGCCTCAATGCTGCCGAAATGCTCGGTTAAAAGCGCCGCCGCCTTGCTGCCTATATGGCGTATTCCGAAAGCAAAAACCAGCTTTGCCGCGTCATTTTCCTTTGATTTCTCAATCGCGTTTTTAAGGTTTTCTACGCTCTTTTCGCCTATGCGCTCAAGCTTTTTAACCTCTTCATAATCAATGGAATAAATATCGTCTATGCTGTGAATAAGCCCGGCACCGAGCAGCTGCTCAAGCACCGCGGGACCTAAGCCCTCAATATCCATTGCGTCGCGCGAGGTAAAGTGTATCAGGTGGCGCAAAAGCTGCGCGGGGCAATCGGCATTGGTGCAGCGCAGAACCGCCTCGCCCTCCTCGCGCGTTACGGGAGAGCCGCAGGAGGGGCATTTATCGGGCATTTTGTAGACCGATGAATTATCGCACTTTTTAACGACGCTCAGCACCTCGGGAATAATATCCCCCGCTTTGCGCACTACTATGGTATCGCCTATGCCTATGCCCTTGGAATTTATAAAGTCCTCGTTGTGCAGCGTTGCGCGGCTTACCGTAGTGCCCGCAAGCTGTATCGGGTCAAATACGGCGGTAGGCGTCAGCGCACCTGTGCGCCCTACGTTTATTTCAATGCTTTTAAGCACCGTTTCCTTTTCCTCGGGCGGGTATTTAAACGCCACAGCCCATTTCGGGTATTTTGCAGTGCTGCCCAGCTCTTTGCGGTACTCAAGGCTATCCACCTTTACAACCGCGCCGTCAATATCATAGGGCAAGCCGCCGCGCGAGTCGCCTATGCGCTTAATTTCCGAAATGACGTCCTCTATATTATCGCAACGCTTATATGTCGGTAATGTATGAAAACCGAGAAATTTTACAAAATCAAGTGTTTCAATGTGCGATGTAAATTCCTTGCCTGTTATTCGCTGAATATTGAAAACAAATATATCAAGTCCGCGCTCTTTAACTATTTTCGGGTTTTTCTGCCTTAAAGAGCCCGCCGCCGCGTTTCTGGGATTTTTCGCGGGCGCCTCGCTCATAAGCTCCTGCCGTTCTATCAGCTTTTCAAAGCTTTCCTTCGGCATATACACCTCACCACGCACCTCAAGCTCGCCGTCAAAGCGTATGGCTTTGGGTATGCTTTTTATCTGCATTAAATTAGCGGTCACGTCTTCGCCCGTTACACCGTCGCCGCGTGTGGAGCCGCGGAAGAAAAGTCCGTCCTTATATTCAAGCGATACCGAAAGCCCGTCAATTTTCGGCTCTACCGAAAATGCGGTTCTCGCGGTATCTATTTTTTCGGCAAATGCTCTAAGCTCGTCAAAGCTGAAAACATCCTGCAAGCTTTCCATTTTTACGGCATGCGTCACCTCGGCAAAAAGCTTGAGTGCCGCGCCGCCCACGGTAACGGTAGGGGAGTCCTCTTTTTTAAATTGCGGGTATTCCTTCTCTAAATCTTCAAGCTCGCGCAGCAGTGCGTCGTACTCAAAATCTTCAATTTCCGGCGCGTCTTCAATATAGTACTTTTTGTTGTGGTATTTAAGCGTATCGCTTAAATATTTTATTCTTTCTTCCGCTGCCTTTACATCCATTTTCCGTTTCTCCGTTTCCGTTTAATCATCGATAACCGCGCCGTAATCGTTAATAAGTCCCGCCGTATTATCGTTTTCGCTTTCTATAACGTTCGTATACGCCCCCGGTACCGCACCCGAAATCACGGTCTGTGCGGCTATTGCCGAGGTCGCGGCGGTCACGCCGCCTCTGTAACCTATCATCACAAAGCTGCCCGAAATGCTCATGTCTATCATTATTATATGCAAAACCTGATTTATACCAACAGATTTGAACTCGTGGGAAAAATTGACTACCGCCGTTGCCGTAAGCTGCATTTTAAAGCGCAGCTTCGGTCCCAAAGCGTTTGTATATACGCTTGAAAAAAATGTACCCACGGGTATTTTAACCTCGTAATACTCTTTTTCGTCAACCTTGCGCGAAAGTCTGCCAGATATTGCGCTTTTCAGCGTATTTATTTTCACAATATCAATTTCCGCACTGGTAACGCTGCCGTTTTCACCGCGGGAAAGCACCACAATGTCATCATATGTAATGCCGTTTTCGCCTAAAATTTCCAAAACCGCTTCATTTGCGGCATTGTACATTGCTGTTTGCGCCACGCTTTCGGCATATTGAATTATAACCGGTCTCATTCGCATAAAGAAAACCGAAGCAATAAGTGCGCAAATCAGTAAAAGCGTAATGAATACACGCCAAAAAGCAGAAAGAAATTTGCGCTGATATATCATATAATCACACACCTTTCGCAAGCTACAATACATATTACGAAAGGAATTTATGTGTGTTAATAAATTATAACCCTTTATTCCGAAATATTCAATATTTTTCTTGACTTTTCTCGCATTTTGGGGTAAAATATCGTTTATCGTATGCGGGTGTGGCGGAATTGGCAGACGCACCAGCCTTAGGAGCTGGCGCCCCGGCGTGCAGGTTCAAGTCCTGTCACCCGCACCACAAAGGTACGGTAGCAATGATACAAATTGCTACCGTACCTTTTAATTATTCCATATGAAAATCCCTTGATATAAAGCCAAAAGCGAGGTTAGTGGGTTCAAATGTGAACCTGCCGACCTCGCTTTTTTTCGTTTATGGAGTTTCTGGCAAACGCTGCCGCCGGAAAAAGTGAACCCACTCTGCCGAACCTTTTAATTTTTCATAGAATAATTAAAAGGTTTAATCCGCTGTAGCGTTGTCCTCAATTTCCTTAAGTGTACGACCATCCTTTGCCTTCCATGTACGAGGGCCGCTTGCGCTATAACCAAGGACGAATTCAGCAGCCGCGGAGGAGCTGGAGAACAATATGTCTTCCGTAGTGGTCATATTTTCAACCTTACCATCTGCAAAAATCTTGTCTCGAAGTTTCTTCATTCCAGCACTGAGCGATTTTGCTGATGTCTTTTCATTCACTACGGCTCCCTTGAGAACTACAAAGCCCTCAGAGGTCACCATGCCAGTAGCAGATGTGTTGCCCGTGTTAATGAATAATTCCTCATCATCGACAGCGACGGCATCAGTACCGATTTTCAGCAATGGGTCTAAAACTTTATATCCCAAAGCGTTGATGAGAATTTTTACATTATCCACGAATTCTTCCATTACAGCAACTTGGGACTCTTTCATCACCGTATTACGATATGTATTCTTGGTTAGTACCATATAGCGCTTGCAGCTTCTCGCAATCTCAACGAACCGATTTTCGAGATATCGGATGAGTGCCTTGTTAAGGTCTCTGCCCACAAAAATCACAGCTGTGTTCCAGTAAAACTTTTCTTTTTCGGACTGATAATCACGCAGGTGCTGCACAAGACGCTCTTTTACATTTTCTGCTTCGCCAATATAAACGGAATCCGCACCGTCGTCCTCTTTGCAAAACAGGAAATAGACTCCTGCTTGGGAAATATCAGCACGACTGCATGAAGCCACCTCGATACGAGGGAGCTTTATGGCTTTACCGTTCCAGTTGGATAATTCTGCTGTTATTAAGCTGTCTGCTGTACCGTTTACGAGGAACAGCTCTATTGATTTCCCGTATGCCATTGGAGAAACCTCCCTTACTTAGTCATTCATGTTGCCGCTGCCTTTACTACCACCGAACACACATCTGTGTACATTAAAGGTCGAACAGCTTACGCATTTCAGCATCCATCGTTCCGTTCTTTGCGTATTCCAGCGTATCGCAGAGGCGGATATTGTTTTTAGCAATGCGTATCTCATCGCTGAACCCGAGGATGTACCGCAGGCAGATCCGATATATGATCTCCGTCGGAGCGCAACCGAATACCTGCTTGGCAAAGATGTGATTCAGCCTCTCGGCATCATCGGGGTACAACGCCTTCATGCGCTTGCTCTGATAGAGCCGTGTCACGATCTCCGTCACATACATTCCCGACTTCATATAGAGGTCGGCAAATGTCGCATCGGGATCGTCAAAGCAGCCGGGGTTTTCCTGCTCCAGCCTGTCCACCATGTCCTTCACGACCTTTTTCGGCGTGAATATCTGGTTCGTGCGCTGGGGAGGAATGAAATCAAAGATATCTCCCTTGTGGTCTGGCTCAAAATAGTTCGCAAGCTCGGCACGTTTTTTCATAAACTCCTGCACGGCATCGTTGAACACGACCTCGTCAAACAGGTGACCGTCAAAGTGCTTCTGCTCACCGCTTTCCGACACATAGTCGCCGCCGTCACGCAGCATACGGAACTGGTCAAGCGTCACGCCCTGCCCATTCTGCGGATTGACGGTGACCTCCCAGAATACCTCGTCCGGCACAAGAGCGTCAAAGTTCGCAAGCGTGGTATTTTCATCGCCATACGCCATGAGGAATGCCGGGATCGTACGGGAGAAGCCGCGCAGATGGTCGCGGACGCTGCCCTCGATAGAATCCTTTTCCGCATTCAGCTTTTCGGTTTCTACCGTTTCGACGATGGTTTCCGCAGCCTTTTTCACCGTCTCATCGCTATGGAGTTTCCTGCTGATGTTGTCGACCATATCACGATAGCCCTGGAGACGCCTTGCGGCATACTCTTCATCAATTTGCGTGATCTCCGCCATTGTGGCTCCGGATTGCTGTGCCTCTTGGATTCTGTCTTCGCGCTCTTTGGCAAGCTGATGATCCCGAATCGTGTAATCGCCATACTCACGGGTTACGACGGTATCTGTTGTTTCCTGTATTCTGCGTTCCAACTGTTTCTGAGTTGACTTTTTCAAATCGCCGCCATACTGCGCTCTTGCGGAGTCCATAAGTGTGTCCGCAATCGGCCTTGAGAACTGTTCGCGGAGCGTTTTTAACTCATCCTTCTTGGGATTCGGCGTCAGTTCCACATTTCTCTGGATCTCCTCCACGGCTGACGCCAGCTGATCCTCAACATCCGCATAAACCTTATCACCGAAAAGTTCGCTTGCCGTTCCGATGATTTGTTCTCTCGGAATTTCAACCTCGCCGTTCTCGTTCAGGTTAAGTGCGCCTGCCGTAGTCTCATCCACAGCCGCAGGAGCAAGAGCCTTCGGTTCTTCGATTGCCTGCATATTGTTGATGATGTCAATGATCTCCTTCGGTGCTCCGAAAATGCCGCCGATGTTCGCAAATAGGAAATTCGACATAAAGCCGCGCTCGACGACCTCTCTTGCGTGGATATGGCGCGGGATCGTGAGAACCTTTTCTGCATCAAGCTCTATCATAGAGCCTTCCTCATCTTCACCGTAAACCGGGAAGAAGTTCAAAAGCTCTCTGACGTGCTGCTTGCGGCTGTCAAAGTCACCCTTGTCGCCGGACGTCTCCGGAATCAGGTCATTGGCGAACTGCTCAAAAATCGTAAGGGTGCGAGCAGGATCGAAATCGAACACATAGGCGTTCTGTTTTCTGTAAGAGTTTCCATCTTTATCATGAAACAGACACGGATTCTGCGCGCGGAAAGCCGCCTGCATATAGAGAGCCGGACTCGCCATGTTGGAGAGCATAAGAACCGCCGTCCATTCGGGGATCGTCACGCCGGTAGTCAGCTGCCCCACGGATAAAGTGATGGTTCTATCGTGCTCCGAGATCGCCTTTGTCACCTTGTCAAAGGACTTCTCGTTCTCATCGTCATCATCCAATTTTCCGTCGCCTGCCGCAAGGATAATCTCGTAGTCTTTAAATATCGGGTGGAGCTTCAGCTTCTTGGCCAGAGCCTTTGCGCTGGCGACTCGATTCAAAATCCAGAAGGTGTGCTTCAGTTCGTCTCGCAGTTCGGGCGTTGAGAACGGAAACTTGTCCTGCTGTGTCATAGCGTCAAGGAACTTATCCACATCCGTGTCATGCACAAACTTCCCGGACTCGTTCGTCTTGAAAAATTCGTTCAGGTCAAAGGCGAATTCTTCAATATCATCCTCCGCAAGCTCGATACCTTTTCTCACTCTGTCGCGGACAATGTCGGACATCTGATAGGTAAAGAGAGACAGTCTGGGCAGCTTGGCATAGGGATTCTCAATCTCGCTGGAAGCATCCCAGTCGCGCTTCTTTTTCTGCTCATCGGCATACGTCCAGTTGTAGATGGCGCTCTCCGGGAACTTGTCGTTCGCCAGCGCCTTAAACGGTGTGCCGGAAAGATGCAGCGTCCACTTGCGGCGGATATGGTTAAAGGCGGTGTCGGTCTTATAGGTGTCCACGCCCTCGTGCGCTTCATCCACGATGAGGACATCCCATGTCAGCCCTTTCTCTGCGCTGAGTTCCGACAGCTTATCAAAGCGTCCGCCGAAATAGATGGAGCCCTTCAAATCCTGCAGGCTGACAAATTCAATGCAGCCCTTTGTGTTCTCATTGAGCTTTGCTATGTATTCCTCTCGGCTGTAAACAAACTTTCTGTCCTTGATTCCGTCCACATTGCTGACAAAGATATAGCCAGACTGCGGGCCGAAAAAGGTTTCATAATCCTGATACCAGGAATTTGCAATCGCCGGACGGTTCGTCACGATGAGGATATTCCGTGCACCGAGCTTCATGCACAGGTCATAGGCGGACAGCGTTTTTCCAAAGCGAGGCTTTGCGTTCCAGAGAAATTCGGCATTTTCACGGCTGCTGAAATAATCCGCCGTTCTCTGTACAGCCTCTGCCTGTTCGTCACGGAGCTTGTAGGGAATCACCGCATCGGCGTCATTCTCCGATACCACACCGTGATTCTGCGTGAAGTCGATAAAATCTTCACGGGCGACGTTCGGCTCGATCCGGAACCACTCCGTCCCGTTTTCGCGGGAAACCCCGAGCTTCTTCAGGTAAGCATGGAAATCCTTATCCGTAAAGGTTCCGTATGGCTCTGTCATATAGGCGGCACGCATTGCCCACCAGGTCTTGTGCGCAACGCCCACCGTGTGTGTCTGCTCCTTAATGCGGGTTTCAACATCCCGCTCGGTAAAGCCGATCTTCGTCCAGCCGTCATGCGCCGGTACTCCCGGAGTGGTGCGGATGTTCATAAGGGATTTAATAACAATGCCGGGACGTACAATCATATTCAGTTTCAAACGCACATTTTTCAATAATCCTCTTTTGTGGTACAATGTACTTGCAAAGGAGGATTTTGCATTATGGAAAAAATAATTTATGATGAAAGCAACGGATTGTGGTATGAGCTTCAAGGCGATTATTATCTGCCTTGCCTGAAACCGCCAGAGGAAGAGCCGGTACACATCGGCATCTGGGGACAGCAACACTTGCGGTATTTGAAAGAAAACAGACGGATGTTGTTCTCTAACTTACAGCTCAGCGGCAAGCTAAACAGCTATCTTTCTGATATTGACCGGCAAGCACAGGATATGTTTGAACAGTTGATAAAACAGATAGCAGAGCGTGAGGGCGTGAACGAGCAGCTGAAGGTCGACAACCAAATTGAATGGGTACGGAGTATGAATAATATCAAAAACCGAATTTCGCAAACTATATATAATGATTTGATTTGTCGATAACATTTTCTTTGAAAAATAGTAGGTAACAAAATCATAAAAAATCGCAAGTGCAATATTCTTGCTCATTTGGGCTTTGATATCAAATGAGACTTTGTAAATGACATGGTCCACCTTGACATATTTGATAGAAAAACTCTCGCTCAAATATTCAATTTTCATAATTTTGTTTTTATGAAAATGGTTTTTCAATCATATAGCAAAGACGCTTTTTGGTTTTTCTTGTAAATCATAAGCAATGACATTTGCCACATATCTTTTTCCCCTTTGACGAGCTGCAATGTTAGAACATATTAAGAACACTGCTTCTAACGCAAGTAATTGCTTTGAAAAAGGTATAGTTTTTAAGAGAAACGCAATCAAAGCATAAAATACGATAATTATAATTGTTGCAAAATATATATCCCGACACAAAAGATAGTCCCTATGAGAAACAAATATCATAGGAACATTTCGATGCTTGGCATAGATTTGATACCACTGATCATTTTCGTATGCATATTTTTTAGCTTTTGATTCAGGCATGTTTTCATAAATGTCTTTGTATTCTTCTAAGGCTTTTTCTTTGGTGTATCTAAAATCAGAGTGTTTATTTTTTATGTTTTCAAAAATTTTCTCTCCAGGACGCCTCATTCCGAAATAAAGTAATTTATATTTTAATTCATCACCAAACATAGCGTCAAAAACAAAAGCCAGCACACCGACAATAGAAGAAAACACTGTGGACGTAATAATCTTAATCAACATTTCTTGCCACTCATTAAGATCAAAATTTAAAATGTTGGGGTTTTGAAAAATAACAATAATAAAAATTTGGGCGATAATATACCACAACAGTTCTTTATTTCGATAATCTTTTATATTATTGCTCAAGGTGTCACCTCCTAATATCAAACTTTAAAGCGCGGAATTGCGCCGTACTCTCCTTTGAAATATGCTAAGCACACTTTTTTGTCAAAACGCTCTCCAAAAGTATCCATAGTAAAGAAAGTTGATTCGCCCATAACATCTTTATCGACGAAACCAATTTCATCTTTTCTCAAAATATCTAAATCCATTATTTTTGATTCGTGTGTAGTTACTATTAGTTGGATATTTCGTTCTGTCGACAACCTCAAGTATTCTTCAACAAACTTTTGAGTTAATAACGGATGAAAGCGCCTATTAATTTCATCAATAATATAAACCTTTTCTTGATCGTCACACAATAGTATCTCAATCAAGTCTAAAAGTCTAACTGTACCATCAGATTCTTCGCTTAATGAAAAAACAGCGTTAGTATTTTCGTGGTTAAATTGTAAAGTTTGAGCTGATATGCCAATTTCATTCAGTTTTATAATAAACATCGTGGCGTCCTCTGCACTACGCAACATAATGGCAGGGGTTCGTTCAATATTCTTTTGTTCGAAAAACTTTTGTTGTTCAGCCAAGTTATCTGTGATTTCTTTAATTAATTCTTTAGGTACATTATTGGTGATTTTTTCTATTGATACATCTGCAAGTGTGAATTTAGAAACGCCTGTTCCAAAGTCATTAAGCAATTTGCTGATTTCTTCGATACTATCTTCGTTTAAAAGATAGGAATAATTTGTGACTGGTCTATCTGAGAAATTAACACTCAAACGGAATTTAAACCAATTAAAAATTTTTTTATAAAGCCTTATTTCCTTGTTGGATTCATATAATGGATCTTTGTTCTTGTTCATTATCGAAAGGAAAAGCACCGAAGAATCATTCTTTATATCTTCAGCATAAATATTTAATCTTTCATTGATTGTTCCGCCTTTAAAATAAGTATTAACTGTAAATGTTTCCTCAAAAACATTGCGTTCAAAAATTACTTTTTTATTAGTGCCATAGGTTAATTCGTATAACCATTCCGTTTTAAAGGACTGCGTTGCTAAAACAACTTCAAAACCATAATTATATTTTTTCCCGTTAATAAGTATCGTAAATTCAAATCGGGAAATCTTGTCCTGATTCTCATCCTTTAGTTTACAAAACAAACTTGATGATTCGTTTGGAAAACCATCAAGAATAATTGATTTTGCAAATTCAAAGGCCCCAACTAAATTTGACTTTCCCGATGCATTGGCGCCATATATCGCCATAAATTTTAAAATCTTATTTTTATTATCAGTGTACAGACGTTCGGAATGAGCACGAACCTTGCCTGCCGACATAGAAAGTTCTTGAAGTTCATTAAAAGAAGCAAAATTTGAAACTTTAAAATTTACTAACATAAAAACATCTCCCCATTGTTCGAATAATTATATTATACGCATTTTTTCTCTTTTGTCAACCGTAAAACCGAGGTTTTCCTTCATATTTCGACAGATAATGTGAAAAAATCACAAAATCTATGCTTTTTCTATTGACAACACCTCGTCATTCGGATATAATAGTCACTGGATTGGCACTTAGTCAAACCGAGTGCTAATACTATTAAACCCAAAGGGGGACTTCTATGATAAAAATATTGAGTTCGAAAAGCTATGAAGACACGTCCAAAAATTACGGTGATTGCATCATCGGTATCGACGGACAAACCGCTATCATCTTCGACTGTGGTTCCGAGGAACACGCAAAAAAAGCGATAAAAATTTTGGATGAGCACTGCATTGACAAGGCAACTGTTATCCTCTCCCACAACGATGATGACCATTTCAAAGGCATTCCATACCTCATTGACGAAGGACGAGTGAGCAAGTTGTTTACCATACTACTGTTGAAGTATAAAGAGGAGCTTCTTGATAAAAAAGACTTGCCGAAACACAGCAAGTCATAAATGAGTATAAAAAGCCAAGCCTTATTTTACGGGTCGAAAATCATACCCTATAAAAGGCTTTATTGTGATGTTCAATTCTTGACAATTTCATGTTTTCGCACTTTTCATCACTGTCGTTCTTTACATTATCTCGTTTTTGTGCTATAATTCAATATGTATAATATAGGGTAAATGCAGCTACGAGCATTTAAGATACAACATAATCAGTATTATGTTTCTGCCGCCGATTTTGGTGGCTTTTTTATATTATAAGCCGCATATTTTCCATCCGCTGACGGTGTTCCGTGCCGGTAGAGATAATATAAATTCGTGTTGTGTTGATGCTGCTGTGACCGAGAATATCTGCAAGTTTTGCAATATCTTTTTCAATACCGTAGAACACCCTTGCGAACAGGTGACGCAGGTTATGCGGGAACACCTTTTGCGGATTAACATTTGCTTCAATGCATAACGCTTTCATTTCACGCCAGATGTTAGTGCGGCTTATCGGCTTGCCTGTTCGTGCAACAAAAATCATACCGTTTTTTATTCCTTGCTCTGCTGCGTAGCGGAGCAATTTTTGTTTTAATTCCTTTACAATAAAAACCGACCGTGTTTTTGCTTTGCAGTTTACAACCGCCTCGCCCTGTTTTACCGCCTCAACGGTAATAAATTGCAGTTCGCTGACACGGATACCTGTGCCGCATATAGTTTGCAAAATAAGATTAAGCCTTTCATTGTGTTTGCGTTCGGCAGTTCTGCAAAGCCGTGCATATTCTGCTTTCGTCAGTTCCTTTTCTTCAGGGCAGAAAACTTGTTGTTGAAGTTTTAAAGATTTCACCCGCAAGTCGTGCCAACCTAAAAAAGCAAATAAACTGTTGATGCTTGCAAGCATTGAATTTACGCTCCGCACGGCGTAATTTTCTTGTAAGTGCTTTTTGTATGCAATAACAATTTCTTTTGTGACGGCAGTATTTTGTGTATACACCGAAAATGCCTTAACATCACGGATATATTTTTCAACTGTTATTTCGCTCCTTTCCTCTAAGATAAGATGTTCTCTAAATTCGGCAATCATTCTTGCTGTAATAATTTGTCCTTTCATCTCAATTTACCTCCGAGTATTTTTCTAATATTCTACCCGAAAAGCATGAAAACAATAATTGTCACCGTTTATTGTAGAAAAAACAGTGGCAATAATCGAATGTGCGATACAACATTAATTAACATGGATTTACTTATGCATTGAAAAGCGAATAACAACAAAATACCTATCCCCGGCACCGTATGAAAAATAGAACGGAGAAATCTGTTTTGCTTTTCATACGGTGTTTTTTATTTTCAGCACGAGTTATCAAGAAAAATTGATAGCAAGGGGTTAATTTTCCGATATTTTTTCAGCAATCCAATATAGAGAGGCGAAAGTAATCAACAGCGATAAACAAAAAATTAAATCAAAACATTTTCTCGTAAACTATGCATATTTTCTTTAATTTTTGACGATTGGTGGAGGGACTGATCACAGCACCTTGAAAATTGAATGACCGGCTGAATGGAGATATGACTTTGCCACGATGTA
>ERZ827490.2852-NODE-2852-length-17249-cov-2.985286_pt1 | contig 17249 bp, 14 predicted proteins | sample MGYA00519770_ERZ827490 | MGnify/ENA primary metagenome ERZ827490 (study PRJEB31778, sample SAMEA3449324) | human gut metagenome | biome: human gut; feature: human-associated habitat; material: faeces | place: United Kingdom | collected 2010/2012 ...
CTCTGGCCGCCATGTTCGCGGGCCGCAAACTGCTGCAGGAGGTTTGGGGATACTGGGCTGACCGGATCGGTAAGCTGGAGCGGCCGTAAGGGAAAGATTTTGCAGCATAGGAAAATGACAGAGCATGGAACAGAAACAAAGATGTGTGATCATCGGCGCGGCCGAGATCCAGAATTACGAGAAGATCAAAAAATATTTCAGAAATGACGATTATTACATTTACTGCGATGCCGGACTGAAACATCAGGCGCGGCTCGGTGTCTGGCCGGATCTGATCATCGGCGACTTCGATTCGTATGCCAAAGACGAAATGGAGCAGAAGTATCAGCGTGCGGGTGCCGCAGCTATACCTGCGGACGCGAATACAGCAGCAAGGGACAGTATACCGGAGCTGATCGTGCTGCCTTGCGAAAAAGACGATACCGATACGGTCTTTGCGGTCAAAGAGGCAATGCGGCGGAACTTTGCGGAGTTCCTGCTGGTCGGCGTCATCGGACAGCGACTGGATCATACGCTCGCCAATGTGTCCATCCTTTATATGCTGGACGAAGCAGGCAAAGAGGGAAGGATTTTGGACGATTACTCCGAGATGCAGCTCGTATCCGGAAGGCCTGTTCGGATTGACGATACCTGTGCCTATTTTTCACTGCTCAACCTCAGCGGACAGGCGGAGGGCGTGACGATCAAGCATGCCAAATATCCGCTGCAGGATGCTGCCATTCACTGTGAGTATCAGTACGGCGTCAGCAATGAAGTGCTGCCGGGCGAAACCGCTGAAGTGACGGTTGCGCGCGGCAAATTGCTGCTGATTAAGATTTTGCCTAGCGCGGCTCGGCGGTAAAGGTGACGGGTTTGCTGTTTTTATGACCATTGCCGAACTGAATTCCCTCACGATGCTCTGAAAATCAACAAAAAGATAAGATAATGCTTTTAACTTTTCCTTGACATTGATAATTCTGCATGCAAGTCCGATTTTGTGCTTGAAAGCCACGTGAATTTAGTGTATAATGAACAAAACGCGGAAAGCAATAATAATTTTGGAGGCGATAACCATGGTGAAACTTTTGGTAGGACATAAAGGCAGCGGCAAGACGAAACAGATGATTGAACTGGCGAACGAGTCCGTTGAAACAAGCAAAGGCAGCATTATTTTTATTAACAAGAACCATAGACTGATGTACGACTTGAAATACAGAATCAGGGTCATCTGCATGGAGGACTTTGAGCATGTAACGAATTGCGACGAATACATCGGTTTTTTATACGGGATCATCAGTTCCGACCATGATATTGAAACAATCTTTATCGACAGCATTTTGAAGCACGCGGACTTCACGCTGGGTGATCTGCCGGAATTCGTGGAAAGATTAAAGAATATCTCCAAGGATTACGGTATGGACTTCGTTGTCAGCCTGAGCGCGGACAAGGAAGAGATGATCGGCGTAGACTTCACCGGATGCGAGATTCTCAACTAAAGCGTAAGGACCAAAGTGCGCATAACGAAATCTGTGATTTTTATGTTCGCATGACGTTCATGGATGCGCAGCGTTTCGCAAGGTGCTTTTGTCGTGATTCCGGAAATATCACTGAGAGATATTCCTACATAATAAGAAACCTGCGGCGATGGGAATCCATCGCCTTTCTTTTGTTCAAAAGGTTGGCAGGAGGATATAAAGAGGACACAAAGATGGGCAAGGATTTGCAAACTTCACAAAAAGAGAAAATTCGTGATTTTTTGGCGCGGCGCGGCAGAGATACCATCGATATCATGCGCGAGTTCGCTGTGCTGATTCTTTTGGTGCAAAAGGCGGACGGACTGTACTTTTTGTTCGAAAAGAGAGCCGCGACGATCAAACAGCCCGGCGATGTCTGTTTTCCGGGAGGAAGACTGGAGGCAGGGGAGAGCGTCGAAGCCTGCGCGCTGCGGGAGACCTATGAGGAAATAGGGCTGCGGCATATTGAAATCTTAGGAAAATATGGAACGCAGTACGAGCTCGCGTCGATTGCGATGCACGCGGTAGTTGGCATCGTGCCGGAAGCGGAACTCAAAAATCTCAGGCTCAGCGAGGCGGAAGTCGCGGAAGTTTTTACCGTTCCGGTACGTTTTTTTGCCGAAACCGAGCCGTATATCTACGAGCAGGACATCGTGCAGGACACGGCGGGGTTTCCTTATGAGATGCTGGGCATCCGCAGTGATTACAAGTGGCGAGTGGGCCATAAGCAGATCGTGATCTATCGCTATGAGGACAAGATCATCTGGGGTCTGACGGCTTCCTTTGTGCGTCATTTAGTGGAAGAATTAGGGATTACCAAATTTTGAGGGGGTGACATCCCTTGGGGTCAGCGGTTATAGTTTTTGTATGGTACCTGATGCAAATGCGCGGGCAAGATCCTCCGGAGGTTCATAAAACCACACCTGCGCAAGAGATAAGGAGGCAAAAACATGAAAAACAAAATGATAACCGCAGTCTTAGCGATGAGTATGGTCCTGGGGGCAGGCAGCGCCAGCTACGCAGCAGACAAATCCGTATCCTGCACCAATACCGCAGGACCGGGACAGAACGTGACAGCTGCAAAGCTCTGCGATGCGCAGACGGTGCAGGACTTCGAGATGCTCTGCAAGAAAAAACCGGATCTTGAGAATATCTGCAAAGAAAACTTTGACTTTGCGTCAGTATGCCAGATAAAGACGGACTGCAAAGATCAGAACACGAATCAGGATCAAAATGCGGGCAATACGCAGAACAAGAGCGATCAGGCAAACAAGAACGATAAAGAAAATAAAGACGACCGAGATGACAGCAGTAAAGACGAACCGGTAAGCGCCGGACAGAGCAGCATGACGTCGCAGGTGGTCAGTCTGGTCAACAGTGAAAGAGCTGCACAGGGGATTGCCGCGCTGCAAAACGACAGTAAGTTATCTGAGATCGCGCAGCAAAAAGCGGAAGATATGGCACGAAACCAATACTTTTCTCATACCTCACCAACCTACGGCTCTGCGTTTGACATGCTCAAGGCTGCAGGCTACAGCTACAAAACCGCAGGAGAGAACATCGCGATGGGACAAAAGAGCGCAGCATCTGTGATGGACGGCTGGATGCATTCTTCCGGACATCGCGCGAATATCCTGCACACGAGCTACGAAAAAATCGGTGTCGGCTATGCGGTTTCCGCGGACGGCACACCGTACTGGGTGCAGATTTTCGCCGGATAAGGAAGTCTGACAGAAAAACAGTCTTGCTTCGAAGGGATTTCACAAAAATTTCACAAAAAATACGGATTATGAAAAAAATAACTTTCCCTTTTCCGTTAAGTGTATTATAATTGATTTGTACTTAATTCTTAATTCATTTAGGAGGGAACAAATGAAAAAGTTTTTAACAGTATTGCTCATCCTGGTGATGGTATTCACTTTCGCGGCTTGCGGAAATGGCGGCGATCAGGGTGACGGCGGCAACGCCGAAGTCAGCTTCGACGACATCTCCGATAACTACGAATCCGAAGATGGTACTTATCAGATCGCCATGGTAACCGACGTTGGTCAGTTAAAAGACGGTTCTTTTAACCAGTTCACATGGAACGGCGTCAAGAAGTATGCTTATGACAACAACAAGTCCTATAAGTATTATCAGCCGGCTAACGATGCTAACGCAACCGATGAAGACAGAATCAAAGCGATGACTGACGCTTGCGATGCAGGCGCTGAAGTTCTCGTAACTCCTGGTTACCTTCAGGAAACAGCCTTAAAGGCAGTAGCACCGAAATATCCTGACGTTCAGTTCGTATTCATCGATGGATGGGATATGGGAATGCCGAACCTGGTAGGCGTATCTTATCAGGAAGAACAGGCCGGCTACTTTGCAGGCTATGCAACCGTTATGGAAGGTTACACGAAGTTAGGTTTCTCCGGTGGCGGCGGCGGTAACAACCCGGCTTGTATCCGGTACGGTTATGGCTTTGCACAGGGCGCGAACGATGCCGCAGCAGCAAAGGGTGAAACTGTTGAAATGAGATATTCCTGGGAACACGGCTCCAGCTTCTCCGCTTCTCCTGACCTGCAGGCGATGTTATCCGGTTGGTACAATGCGGGTACAGAAGTTATCTTCATGTGCGGTGGTACGATGTTTAACTCCGGAGTCGCGGCAGCGGAAGCAGCTGAAAAGAAGATCGTTGGCGTTGACGTTGACCAGTCCACGCAGTCCGACACAGTTATCACTTCCGCGATGAAGGGCTTGGCGGAATCTGTAATCGAAGCGCTGACAAAGTACTATGACGGCGGCGAAGTTTACGGCGGTTCCATGAAGCTCGGCGCAGCTGACAACGCAGTCGGTATCCCGACAGATACTTGGCAGCTCGAAAACTGGAGCGTTGACGATTACAAAGCTCTGTACGAAAAGGTTGTCGCAGGCGAAATCAAAATCGACAACGACGATACAATGAAGGACCCAAGCAAAGCGGGACTTGAAAACGTTACATTCGTAAAATAATGGCGGCGAATGCATAGGTTTGAAACCAAAACATAAGGGGGAATCATGTATTCCCCCTTTTCTCAATAGAAAAACACAATCGGCACAGCTTGAATATTGACAAATATCGTTCGATTCTGAGATGTTCGGTGGGGCATATCGGGAAAGAATCGAAGGAAGATAAGGAAAAGACATGTCTGAGTATGTAATAGAAATGAACCACATCCGCAAGGAATTTCCGGGAATCGTGGCAAACGACGACATCACCCTGCAGCTGAAGAAGGGCGAGATTCATGCGCTTTTGGGTGAAAACGGAGCAGGGAAGTCCACCTTGATGAGTGTGCTTTTCGGACTATACCAGCCGGAAGCAGGTGAAATTAAAAAAGACGGAAAAGTAGTAGAGATTCATGATCCGAATGACGCGACCGCGCTGGGAATCGGGATGGTGCATCAGCATTTTAAGCTGGTCGATGTTTTTACGGTGCTGGATAATATCATCCTCGGCGCCGAAACGACCGACAAGCTTGGATTTTTGAAGAAAAAAGAAGCCCGAGAAAAAGTGATCGCGCTTTCGGAGCGTTATGGGCTGAAGGTTGACGTAGACGCAAAAGTGGAGGACATTACGGTTGGCATGCAGCAGCGCGTCGAAATTCTGAAGATGCTGTATCGTGACAACGATATTCTGATCTTTGATGAACCAACTGCGGTTTTGACTCCGCAGGAAATCGATGAACTTATGGAAATTATGAGGGAATTTGCCAGGGAAGGCAAATCGATCTTATTCATCACGCATAAATTAAACGAAATTATGGCTGTTTCGGATCGCGTTACGGTGCTGCGCAAGGGCAAGTATATCGGTACCGTCAATACGCAAAAAACCAATAAGCAGGAGCTTTCCAATATGATGGTTGGCCGTCCGGTACAGTTGGAAATACACAAAAAGGATGCCGTCCCGGGCGAAACCGTTTTGGATGTGCGGAATCTGACGGTTCCGTCCAAGATTCACAAGAACGACGCGGTACGCGGAGTTTCTTTTCAGGTACACAAAGGGGAAATCCTTTGCATTGCCGGCATCGACGGAAATGGTCAGACAGAACTGATTCACGGATTGACCGGACTGGAGAAGGCTTCCGCCGGAAAGATTACCCTCTGCGGAGAGGATATTTCTAACGCGTCGATCCGCAAGAGAAGCCAGACCGGTATGGCACATATTCCGGAGGATCGGCACAAGCATGGTCTGGTGCTCGGCTATACACTGGAACAAAATCTGGTGCTGCAGAAATATAAAGAGCCGCGCTTCCAAAACCACGGTTTTATCCGTTTTGGAGAAGTGCGCAAGTACGCGGAAAAATTGATTGAAGAATATGACGTCCGTTCAGGACAGGGCCCGATCACGATCGCACGCTCGATGTCCGGAGGAAACCAGCAGAAAGCCATTATTGCCAGAGAACTGGATCGCGATGAACCTTTGGTCGTCGCGGTGCAGCCGACCAGAGGTCTGGACGTCGGCGCGATTGAACATATTCATGCGCAGCTGGTCGCAGAACGGGACGAGGGGAAAGCGATTTTGCTGGTTTCTCTGGAACTGGATGAAGTGCTTGGACTTTCCGACCGGATTCTTGTCATTTATGAGGGCGAGTTAGTCGGCGAACTGGATCCAAAGCATACGACGCCGGAAGAACTCGGACTGTACATGTCCGGCGCGAAACGACAGGGAAAGGAGGAGAAACAGAATGCCTAGAATTGAACCTGAAAGCGGAAAAATAAAATGGTATAAATCCGACGGCGCAAAATCTGTTTACGCCTCTTTGATCTCCATCCTCATCGGCCTCGCGGTCGGAACACTGGTCATTATTATCGTAGGGCTTCTCAAGAGCAACATTTCGCCGAAAGGAATCTGGGACGGCGTACGTCTTGTCTTTTTGGGTGTGTTTAGTACCGGAAGAACGGACGGTCAACTGACCTTCGGCTTCAATCCGGTCAACATGGGCAATATGCTGTTCCGCGCGACACCGCTGATCATGACAGGCCTTTCGGTCGCGGTCGCGTTCAAAACCGGTCTGTTTAATATCGGCGCGGCAGGGCAGTATCTGATGGGAACCATGGGAACTCTGTCGGTTGGTCTGTGGCTGGGGTGGTCCGGCTGTCCTTCATGGCTGGCGTGGATTTGCGCGTTTCTTACCGGTATCGTGCTGGGTGCGCTGTGGGGCGCCATCCCGGGATTGTTCAAAGCATTTCTCAACATCAATGAAGTTATCACCTGTATCATGACCAACTGGATCGCAGCCAATCTGGTGACATGGTGGTTTGATGTGCATGAAGAATTTAAGAATGCGGCAGAAGGCGGGAAGGTTGGCTATATCATTCCGCTTAAGAATGTCGATGTCGTAACGCCGAAGTTGGGGATGGACATCCTCTTTCCGGATTCTCAGGCAAACGGCGGCTTTTGGATCGCCTGCCTGATCGCGGTCCTCATGTGGGTCATCATGACCAAAACAACCTTTGGCTTTGAACTGCGTGCCTGCGGTCTCAACCGACACGCCGCGAGGTACGCGGGCATCAACGATAAGAGAAATATTGTATTGTCGATGGTCATCGCAGGCGCTTTGGCCTCTGCCGGCGGTTGTCTGTATTTTCTTTCCGGCAATACGGAATTTTATTGGTCTACCTATATGTCTCTTCCGGCGGACGGGTTCAACGGCATTCCGGTAGCGCTGCTGGCGTCGAACCATCCGATTGGAGTTATTTTTGCGGGTATGTTCATGTCCACGCTCAACATTGCCGGTCTGCAGCTCAAATACCTGACCGCATATAACGAATATATTGCCAATATTATCATTGCGACAATCGTATATCTATCTGCCTTCGCGATGTTCTTCAAGATGCTGCTTAACACCAAACGCAAAAAGGCGAAGGAGGTTCAAACCGCGGTTACAACCGAAGAAGCGAAACCGGAAATTGAATCGGCGGAGACCGATGAAGCCGCGGCAGAAGCGGAAGACGCGGTGGATGCCGAAGAGGAAGGAGGACAGCAATAATGGTATTCTTGATTCAGCAAACCATGCTTTATGCAGTTCCACTTATGATTGTAGCGCTTGCGGGTGTATGCGCGGAACGTTCCGGTGTCATCAACCTGGCGTTAGAGGGTATTATGATCTTCGGCGCTTTTATGGGCGTAATTTTTATCCGGATGATCCAGGGAATGGGCTTTGTACAGGAACAGGGACAGATTGTCATGCTGATCTCCATGCTGCTGACGGGAATCTGCGGCGTAGCGTTCTCCATGCTGCTCGCATTCTCTGCGATTAATCTGCGCGCGGACCAGACCATCGGCGGCACTGCGCTGAACATGCTGGCGCCGGCAGTGGTACTGTTTTTCATCTATATGATTGCGCAGCAGAGTACGCTGGGTATGGCCAGCGGCGGTGCGGCAGGCTGGTTCATGATCCGTCCGTCCACCTTCGGGCTTCCGAAGGATTACAGCTGGGGGCCGGTACTTGACCTGTTCTTGAACAAGGTTTATCCGAGTACGTATGTATGCTTGATCATTTTTATACTGGTTTCCATATTCTTGTATAAGACCAGGACCGGTCTTCGCCTGCGGTCCTGTGGTGAAAACCCGCAGGCTGCGGATTCTCTCGGCATCAACGTATTTAAGATGCGGTATTTGGGTGTCGGATTATCCGGCTTTCTTGCCGGCATCGGTGGATTTACGTATTCGATGACGACTGCGAACTGCACCTCGACCGGAGAGGTCGCTGGCTATGGTTTCCTTGCGCTGGCCGTTATGATCTTCGGAAACTGGACACCGCTGAATATCGCGCTCGGAAGTCTGTTGTTCGGATTGTTCAAGTGTATCGCGGCAATCTACGCGTCATTGGATATCAACGGTGACGGAGTCTATCTGCTGGCAGAAATCGGCATCAGCCCGTATGTTTACCGGATGCTGCCGTATGTGATCACGCTGATTGTTTTGGCGTTTACGTCCAAGAGCTCGCGTGTTCCAAAGGCGGAGGGAATTCCGTATGACAAGGGTCAAAGATAAGCTAGAGATAATTGTATGAGTTTTTTACCGATCAATCGAAAAGAAATGGAAGAACGAGGGTGGCAGCAGCCGGACTTTGTGCTCGTCACAGGGGACGCCTATGTGGACCATCACTCGTTCGGGACTGCGATCATCAGCAGACTATTAGAACGATATGGATATAAGGTAGCGATCTTACCTCAGCCGAACTACAAAACGGCTGAGGATTTTCGCGTATTCGGCAAACCGCGTCTGGGGTTTTTGATTAACAGCGGCGTGGTGGACTCGATGGTCAACAATTATTCTGTCTTTCGCCATAAGCGTAAGGTGGATGAATACGCGCCGGGCGGCAAGGCGGGTAGGCGGCCGGACCGGGCAGTCATCGTCTACGCGAATCGGGCAAAAGAGGCCTATAAGGATGTGCCGGTCATCATCGGTGGCCTGGAGGCCAGCCTGCGCAGATTGGGGCATTATGATTACTGGAGCGACAAGGTGCGCAGGTCAATCCTGCTGGATGCCAAGGCTGATCTTTTGATCTACGGCATGGGAGAACGCGCGATTCTGGAAATTGCCGAGGCATTGGATTCCGGCATCTCGGCGCGGGATATCACATGGGTGCGTGGCACCTGCTACCGCACGAAGAATCTGAGCCTGCCAGGGCTGGAGGAAGCAATCGCCTTGCCGGATTTCGCGCGGATCGCAGAGGATAAGCGGGCGTACGCTGAGAGCTTTGCAATCCAGTACCGTAATCACGACGCGATTTCGGCTAAGATACTGACGGAGAAGTACAGCGATACGGTCTATGTGGTGCAGAACTCGCCGCAGCCGCCTCTGGAACGCGAGGAGCTGGACGATTTGTATGACCTGCCGTTTGAGAACGAATATCATCCTTCTTACGCGGCCGCCGGAGGGATTCCGGCATTTCGCGAGATAAAGTTCAGTCTGGTCAGTTCGCGCGGCTGCTTCGGAGGCTGCAGCTTCTGCGCGATCACCTATCATCAGGGCAGGCAGGTGCGCAGCCGCAGCAAGGAGTCAATCGTGCGGGAGGCAAAAGCACTGACGCAAAAAAAAGATTTTAAGGGTTATATCCACGATGTCGGGGGACCGACCGCTAATTTTCGCTTTCCGGCCTGTAAGAAGCAGCTCAAAGTCGGCGTTTGCGCGGATAAAGATTGTCTGTATCCGGGTGTTTGCCCGAACATGAAGGTGGATCACAGTGATTATCTGGATGTCCTGCGGGCAGTACGAAACCTTGATGGGATCAAAAAAGTATTCATTCGTTCCGGTATCCGCTATGACTATCTGATGGCGGACCCGAAGGCGGACAAATTCATCGAGGAACTTTGCCGCTATCACGTCAGCGGAACGCTCAAGGTCGCGCCGGAGCATATTTCGCCGCAGGTACTCTGTCACATGCGCAAGCCGGGCAAAGAGGTTTTTTTGGCCTTCGACAAGAAGTACCGACAGATGAACAAGCGCCTCGGGCTGAAGCAATATCTGATCCCGTATCTGATTTCCTCGCATCCGGGCAGCAGTCTCGACGATGCGATTGAGCTGGCTTGTTTTCTCAAGGAATACGGATTCGTACCTGACCAGGTGCAGGACTTCTATCCGACGCCGGGTACGCTGGCGACCTGCATGTACTATACGGAACTTGACCCGTTTACCATGCGGCCGGTCTATGTGGCGAAAAGTACGGAAGAGAAGCGGATGCAGCGGGCATTGATGCATTATCATAAAAAAGAAAATGTAGATTTGGTGATGAAAGCGTTAAAAAAAGCCCATAGAGTTGACTTGATCCCGTATCTTCTATATAATAGAAAGTAATCTAGTTTTAAAAACTAGATTATTTCGCGCGGGGATAAAGTCCCTTTCATATCGCGATGACAGGGAGCGTGAGGAAATCCTCACATCTAAAAGTAATATTGGGAGAAGATAAGTACTATGAGTATAAACCGCAAAAAAAGCAAGCGTTACTGCTATCAGAATCCGGCAAGAACGATCAAGGAAATGGTGACCTGCTGTATTGAAGAAACGCCGAGCAATGACGCGTTTCAAGTGAAGGAAAACGGTGTGATCAAACATATCTCTTTCTTTCAAATGCACAAGGACGTGCAGAATCTGGGGACAGAGCTGCTCTGCATGGATGCGCTGCAGGGGAAACCGCTGCGTGTCGGTATCATCGGCGAGAACAGCTATCCTTGGATGCAGGCATTTTTGGCGACAGTCAACGGCGGCGGCGTGGCGGTACCGTTTGACAAGGGTTTTACCGCGGAAGAACTGGCCTCCTGCATCGGCCGCAGCGAGATCACAGTCTTGTTCTATGATAACAAGCACAAGGTTGTTGCCGAAGAAGCGGCAGCGCACTGTGGGATAGAAAAGCCGATTTTGCTGCAGATGAACGGTGAAGGCAGCGTATTGGAACAGATGAAACTGGACGGCGAGCAGAAGGTTCGTTCCGGTGAGCGCAGATTTTTGGACGCGGAGGTCTCCGAAAAGCAAACGGCGGTCATTCTGTTCACCTCCGGAACCACCGCTAATTCCAAGGCTGTGATGCTCAGTCACGGCAACATTATGAGTAATATCCGAGACATGCAGGCGTTCGAGCGCTTTTACCCCTGGGATGTGAATATGGCGTTTTTGCCGTTCCACCACAGCTTCGGGCTGGTCGGCGCGCTGGTATTCATGGCGTCCTGCGCGTGCAGCGTATTCTGCGATGGCTTACGCTATGTGACAAAGAATTTAGGTGAGTATGGCGTGACCGTTTTTGTAGGCGTTCCGCTGATTGTAGAAAATATGTACAAAAAAATCTGCAGACAGATTGAAAAAGAAGGCAAGCAGGGCAAAATTCAAACGGGCTTAAAGCTCGCGAAGTTCGCGGAAATATTCGGCCTTCCGGTTCGCCGCAAAATTTTTAAACAGGTGATTGATGGTCTAGGCGGACGGCTGAGACTGATTATCTGCGGAGCCGCGCCGCTGACGCCGGAAACCTCCGCCGGTATGAACGGCTTTGGCATTGCGACCATTCAGGGATACGGGTTGACGGAAACTTCTCCGGTACTCGCGGCAGAGCGCCCGGAGGATATCGCCGCAGGCTCTGTTGGCAAGCCGATGCCGAGCGTCAATATTCAGCTTTTTGGAGAGGATGAAAACGGAATCGGCGAAATCGTGGCGCGCGGACCGAACATCATGCTGGGTTATCTGAATCAGCAGGACGAAACCGCAGAAGCCATCAAGGACGGATGGTTCTATACCGGAGACCTTGGACGTTTCGATAAACATGGAAATCTGTACATCACCGGTCGCAAAAAGAATGTAATCGTCATGAAAAACGGTAAAAATATTTTCCCTGAGGAAATCGAGGAAAAGCTCTCCAGACTGCCGTATGTGGCGGAATGTCTGGTCTTTTCACGCGAAAAGCACAACGATCTGGTACTTTGGGCAAAAATTGTGTACCAGGAGGACTATCTCAAAGAAAAGCAATGGAACGTCGACCAATTGGCGGAACAGGTGCGCCGTGATTTGGGGGCGATCAATGAGGCAATGCCAAAATACAAGCATGTCAACCATTTCATTCTCACTGACGAACCGATGATCAAGACAACGACGCAGAAAGTCAAAAGAATTCCGGAAATTGAGAAGATAAACGCGCAACAGGACAGCGAATTATGTTATAATTGTACCATGTAATTCATGGAAATAACGCAGTACCGGCGAAATGCACCATATTACATGGTGCATTTTTTGTCGGAACAAATCGGCTTGAAAGGACGAGAACGATGGGATTGATTCAGCATTTGGCCGAAATTTATGAGCAAAGCCGCATTGAATACGAACAACAAAAAAGCGGCGCTTTTCGTTTGATCGAACGTTTGGAGGCAGGAAACGGCGAAAAGGAGGAACGCGGGGTCGGGATGCTGGCCTATGGCGATAACGCGGCCTGTATGCGCTGGCTGCTTTCTGAAAAAGAGCTTGACGGAAAGGTACAGCTCATTTATCTGGATCCGCCGTTTTTCAGCAAGGCGAATTATGAGGCAATCGCGGAAATCCCGCTGATGTCGGACAAGGACGCGAAGGCAGGTTCGGAAAGTGAAAAAGCCACCGCCAAGACCAGACGCGTGCGTCATCGCGCCTATGAGGACGTATGGGAAACCGGCATGGAGGCTTATCTTCGCATGCTTTGCGTGCGGCTGCTGTATATGCGCGACCTCCTCGCTGATGAGGGCACCATTTGGGTGCATCTGGACTGGCACAGCGTGCATTATGTCAAAATCCTTTTGGATGAAATTTTTGGCGACCGTAATTTTGTCAATGAAATTATCTGGCAGTATAAGTCCGGTGGCAGCAGCAAACGGCACTTTGCCAGAAAACATGACACCATTTTGGTTTACAGCAAAACGCCCCGGTATTATCTGCAGCTGCCGAAGGAAAAATCCTATAATCGCGGTTTGAAACCCTATCGTTTTAAGGGGGTGGCGGAATGTTGCGATGAGCGGGGCTGGTATACGATGGTCAATATGAAGGATGTTTGGAATATTGATATGGTCGGGCGTACCTCTGCGGAACGTACCGGTTACGCGACCCAGAAGCCGGAGGCCCTGCTGTTGCGTATTTTGGAAGCAGGCAGCAGGCCGGATGATTTGGTTTGCGACTTTTTTTGCGGTTCCGGCACGTTGGGTGCGGTCGCGGGAAAGTGCGGACGCAGATGGATCTGCTGCGACAACGGCGCGCCGGCCGCAGCGGGAGCGCTGAAACGTTTTCAGAGAGAAGGGCTCGCTGTGGAGCTTGTTGCCGAAGAGACTATTTGTGATGCATTACAGGACGTGGAGCCAAAAATACGGATTGCCGCGGAGCTTTCGCGCGAGCCGTACACGTCCGGATTCCAAACAGAGCCCTGCAAGGTCACCGTTCACTTGTCGGCATATCAGCTGACGGAGATGTCCGAAAATTTGCGCAGCAAGGCGAGAGCCGACGTCGAAGCGGCGCTCGCGAAGGATGTGTTCGCGTTGGTGGATTATTGGTGTGTCGATGATCAGTACGACGGCAAGATCTTTTGCGCTCGTCATTTCGCGGCGCGTGTCAAAGGTAAGCTGGAGCTTTCCTTATCCTGGGAGGCGGAGGCCCAAAGCAGGCAGGCAGCGATGATGGTTAAGGCTGTGGATGTGTTTGGAAATACGGCTTTTTATGCGCTGCAGGAAGCAGAGCCTTGCTCCATATAAAGAAAAAAATCCGGGGCTTCCGTATCCATGTATCCGACATGGACAGCTTTTGGCGAAGAAAGGAGAAACAGATGCATAATGAGAAGCATACGCATGTAAAACGCACCATCGCGGATATGATTTTTTTAATTCTCGGATGCGCGATCGGCGCGTTTTCAACAACGGCGGTCATGATCCCCAATGGCTTGACCTGCGGCGGCCTGACGGGTATCGTCAGAATCGTGCAAAATTACATCAGCATTGATTTTTCGGTGCTGTACTACGCGCTGGCCATCGTGATCTGGATTGTCGTGATCCTGACGCTGGGCTTCCGAGAGGGCAAAAAGGTATTGCTCGTAACATTGCTGTATCCGGCGGTTCTGTTTGTGTTTGAAAAATTGGATTTTCAGCTGCTTGAGGAAAAAGACCTGCTGCTGGCCGCAATTTTTTGCGGTATTTTCGCGGGGGCATGCAACGGCTTCGTCTTTTGGAGAGGCTATTCGTTCTGCGGAACGGAATCCATCGCGAAGATTGTGAAGAAAAAGTGGATGCCGCAGGTGGATATCAGCCGCATTCTGCTTGTGCTGGACTGCGGTATCATCGTGATTTCCGCCTTTATCTTTGGGCGCAATATCGCACTGTATGCGTTGGTAACGCAGATCATCGCATCCAAGGTTGTTGATTTCATCATGTACGGATTTGAGACGAAGATCGTGCAGATGCAGATTATTACAGCAAAGGGTAAGGAGGTTGCGGATTATGTCATGCACGAAATCCGTCGCGGAGTATCCAGTTATGATATCGTAGGGGAATACACCGGTAAGCATCGCAAACAGCTCATAATTCTCTGCTCTCCGCGCGAGAGCATGGTTATCAAAAAATTCCTGCTTGAAACTGACCCACAGGCATTCGTTACGATTCTGCAAGTGAATACCGTATGGGGAGAAGGAAAGGGCTTCACCGATATGGGAGAGGATAAATAAAAAAAGCCGCGGAAGCGATGAAGCTCCGCGGTTTTTTAAGTCATCGGGGATGAATGCCCCGATTTATAAAATTGGTGAGCCATCGGGGAATCGAACCCCGATCAACGCCTTCGGAGAGCGTTACTCTATCCGTTGAGCTAATGGCCCATAGCTGACTGACGTCATGCAGTTATTGTACCATACTTTTCGAATTTTTCGTAGTCTTTTTTCAAAATAATTTGAAATAATTTTTATTTTGTCAAGGAACAAAAAATAAAAAGAATGTTTGTTGAAAAAAACAATTATCTCTCTTTACTTTTTTTCATGGATGTGTTAAAGTAGTGTCTGCATGAATTAATAGCATTTTGGAGGTAAAAGACAATGGAGTACGGTTTTATCAGTTTGCTGCCGGTACTGGTGATTTTGATCATCGCGGTAGCGACGAAAAGAACCTTGTTTGCCATGACTTGCGGTCTGACAGTCGGCGCAATTATTTTGGCAAGCGCAAATGAAGGATTTGTGAACAGTTGGTTTGGCTATTTATACGCATCCATGGCCAATGAGAGCTTTCAATGGATCGCGATGGTCGTTGCCATGTTTGGCATGCTCATCGTCCTATTTGAAAGATCCAACGCGGTCACTGATTTTGGAATCTGGGCCGGAAAATTTATTAAGACAAAGAAACAGTCCTTATTCGGCACCTTTATTTTAGGTGTAATTATTTTCTTAGACGATTATTTGAACAATTTGGCAGTCGGTACGACGATGAAGGGCATTACCGACAGACAGGGCATTCCGAGAACACAGCTTGCCTATGTCGTAAACGCGGTCGCCGCGCCGGTCTGTATTCTGATCCCGCTTTCATCCTGGGCGGCATATTTCGCGATGCTGATGGAAAACCAAGGCGTTGTGGTTGACGGGACCGGTATGGGCGCGTATTTAAAAGCGCTGCCGCTGACCTTCTACGCGTATATTTCGCTGATTGTTTGTGTCCTGCAGATCATCGGCATCATCCCGAAACTCGGTTTGATTAAAAAAGACTACGAAAGAGTTGCACTGACTGGAAATGTTTTCCAGAAGGAACGCCGGAAGATGTCATCCACGCCAATCAATTTGAGATTCCGGAGGGTTATCAGGCGCATCCTTGGAACTTCCTGATTCCGCTGATCGTTATGATCGTGGTCACACTGGCCATGGGAACAGAGGTGCTTTACGGCTCCGCGGCCGGTGTACTGTCCGCCTTCATCCTGTATCTACTCGAAAAGAAGATGAGCTTCAAGGAGCTTTTGGAGGCGTGCTATGACGGTGTTGTCAGCATGAGCTTCGTTATGATTCTGACGGTGCTGGCGTTCGCGGTGCAGGCTATCAATATTGACCTTGGTCTTGCGGATTACGTGATCAGCGTGACGCAGCCGATTATGAAAGGCGCTTTCCTGCCTGCGGTAGTATTTTTGGTATGCGGCGTGTACGCTTACGCAACCGGATGTTTCTGGGATCTAGCGGCTATCATTTTACCAATCGTTGTACCGCTGGCACAGGCGATGGGCGTAGATCCGATTTTGGCCTCCGCTGCGGTATTCTCCGGCGCGGCATTCGGAAGCAATACCTGCCTGTACGGTGACGGCGTCATCATGTGCGCGCAGGGATGCGAAATCAAGTCCATGGATTTGATGTTCGCAACGCTGCCCTATGCGACCATATCAGCGGCCATCTCAGTTGTGCTGTATCTGATTTGCGGCTTTATGATGGTATAATCAGTATCTGTAGAAAAGAGGAATAAAATGGCTTACGAATCATTATTACAAACATTAAAAAATTTGGACAATACTTACGGTGTTTCCGGTGATGAAAGCGCAGTAGCCGCTGTCCTTCGTAAAGAAATGGAAGGGCTGTATGACGAACATATCGAGGATCCGATGGGTAACCAGATTTTTGTGAAATACGGCAAGAACAGAGACCGCAAACTCGTTTTCTCCGCGCACATGGACGAAATTGGCTTTATCATCAATTATATCGAAGAAAACGGTCTCGCACGTTTCTTTCCGGTTGGCTATCATGACGACAGAACCGCGGTCAACCAGGACATGGTCGTTATGACCGATGACGGTAAGGCGGTTTACGGTGTAACCGGTTCCAAGCCGGCGCATATTATGAGCGAAGAGGAGCACCATCAGGTTATCAAAATTGAGGATTTGTTCGTGGATATCGGTACCGAAAGCGCGGAAGAAACCAGAGCACTCGGGGTGGAAATCGGCTGTTACATGGGCTTCGCCAGAGAAGGCTATGTGCTCAACGGCGGAAAATATTATACCGGCAAGGCGATTGATGACAGAGCGGGTTGCGCGGTACTCGTGGAAACACTTAAGAGACTCAAAAATGTGGAATTGGAGAACACCATCGTGATGGTCGGCTCAGTACAGGAAGAAGTCGGCATGCGCGCAGGCGGTCCGTTGGTCAACCGGCTGAATCCGGAGTTGTTTATGGCAATTGATGTCACACTCACAGGCGGCACACCGGGTGTGGAGGAAAGCAAATGCTCTTGCATGATGGGAAAAGGTCCGGCGGTCAAGTTTTATGACTGGGATCCGATTCTGGGCGC
>ERZ827490.2871-NODE-2871-length-17167-cov-4.733053_pt1 | contig 17167 bp, 15 predicted proteins | sample MGYA00519770_ERZ827490 | MGnify/ENA primary metagenome ERZ827490 (study PRJEB31778, sample SAMEA3449324) | human gut metagenome | biome: human gut; feature: human-associated habitat; material: faeces | place: United Kingdom | collected 2010/2012 ...
CTTTTGCTGGCAGACGAGCCGACCGGCGCGTTGGATACCAAGGCGGGCAACCAGATCATGGATATTTTCCGGCGGCTTAGTGACGAGGGCATGACCATCCTCATGATCACCCACGAGCTTGCCATTGCCCAGTGTGCCGACAAGATCTACCACATTCTGGACGGGCAGCTCCGTACTTACGACGAGCAGCAGGAGGGAGGTGCCGGGAATGAAGAAGCAGAATAAGAAAAAGATCATCATAACGGTGACCGCCGTGGTGCTGGTCGTGGCCATCGGCCTTGGCGTGTGGTTCGGCGTGAGCCGGGGCAGATCGGAGCCGGTGAAGGTGTTTGCCTTTAACAGCGTAGGCATGACGGAATACTGGGGCGATTCTCAGGAGAGCTACGGCCCCGTCTCCACGGATAAAATCCAGACCGTATTTCTTTCCTCCACCCAGACGGTGACGGAAATGAAGGTCGCCCAGGGAGACATGGTGAAAAAGGGCGACGTACTGATGACCTTTGACACCACCCTGTCCGACCTCCAGCTGGAACGCAAGCGGCTGGAAGTGGAAAAGCTGAAGCTGGACTTGGAAACTGCCCAGAAGAAGCTGAAGGACATTCGGAACATGAAGCCCATGTCCATCGTGAGTCCTGACGATTTTGATAACAGCGATGAGGATTCGGATGACGAAGGTGATCTGAAAAAAGACTATGAATTATCCTACGACCATGCCTATGACGGCAGCGAGTCGGGTAAAGCGCTGATCTGTTGGCTCCGTCTGACGACTAACGCCAATGGTGACCGCGTGACGCCCACCGTCGATGATGCCCTTTTGGAAGAGGCGCGGCAGCGGGCGGAGAAATTCCAGAATGAGAACCAACCCGACCCAACGGAACCGTCTACGGAACCAACCACTGAGTCAACTACAGAATCGACTACGGAACCGGCTACGGAGCCTCCTACGCAGCCGGGTACAGAGCCGCCTACGCAGCCGAGTACGGAACCGCCTACACAACCAAGTACGGAAGCGTCTACACCTTCCACGGAGGAAACCTCCGAGGGCGAAGGCGGTGAGCATTCCAGCGCATCGGCTGCGGAAAACCCCGGTGAGAAGCCTACTGTTTCCGTGGAAGATTACTACATTGTGTTTAAGGTCACCGAAGATGACATGTCCATGGGCAACCGGCTGGCATGGGAGGGGCTGCATGTTTTCAAGCAGGGCAGTGGCTTTGCGTTCAATTTCTTTGACGCATCGGGAGTTCCTGACCACACCATTACAACGGATGACCCGGACAATACCGATCCCACTGACCCGGATATGCCCGACCCCGGCAGCGGCTATACCGCCGCGCAGCTGGCACAGATGCGCGCCGAGCAGGAGAAGACCATCAAGGAAACGAAATTCAAGATCAAGATGGCCGAGGCGGACTACAAGATCATGCAGACCGAAATGAGCGACGGCAACGTCTATGCCGAATTTGACGGCAAGGTGGTCTCCGTCCTGACGGAGGAGGAAGCCAAGACCCAAAACCAGCCCGTCCTTAAGGTCTCCGGCGGCGGCGGATTCTACATCCAGGGCAGCGTCAGCGAGCTGGAAAAGGACAAGATGCAGATCGGCCAGGAGGTCACGGTCAACGACTGGAACACCGGCATGACCTATACCGGCAAGATCGTCTCCATGGGCGATTTCCCCACCAACAGCGACGGCTGGAACGGTTCTGGCAACCCCAATGTATCCTACTATCCCTTCACGGTCTTCGTGGACGAAACTGCGGACTTGCAGGCGGGAATGTACGTCAATATCCAGTATTCCTCCGCGGAAAGCGAGAACGGCATTTACCTGGAGAACCCCTTCATCCGTACCGAGAACGGGCAGTCCTACGTCTATGTCCAGGGTGCCGGCGGTAAGCTGGAGAAGCGGTTCGTGACCACGGGCAAGGCGCTTTGGGGCAGCTATACCGAAATCCGCAGCGGCCTGACGGTGGACGATCTCATCGCATTCCCCTACGGCAAGAACCTGAAAGAGGGCGCGCCCACGGTGGAGAGCGACGTGAGCGACCTGTACAGTTACTAAGGAGGGCAAATTTATGATAGAAAATATCCGGCTTGCCTTTCAGGGTATCTGGGGACACAAGATGCGGAGCGTGCTGACCATGCTGGGCATTATCATCGGCATCGCGGCCATCATCACCATCGTTTCCACCATTCAGGGTACCAACGAGCAGATCAAGGAAAACCTCATCGGCGCGGGCAACAACGTGGTCACCGTCAATCTGAATCAGTCGGGGTATTCCTATGATATGGGCTGGAATGCCATCCCCGACGGCGTGCGGGTCATCACCGAGGAGACCCGGCAGGAGTTAAAGAACATCTCCGGCGTGGAGGAAGTATCGCTGTACAACTCCCGGAACAATTCCGATTTTGTGTACTACCAGAACACGAGCTTCAACGGCGAGACCTACGGCATTGATATGCACTATCTGTCGGTTTACGGCTATCAGGTCAAGTCCGGCAGGGGCTTCACGCAGGCGGATTACGACAACTTCCGCAAGGTGGCGCTGGTGGACGCCAACACGGTCTCCACCCTGTTCGGCGGGGAAGACCCCGTGGGCAAGTCGCTGGAGGTCAAGGGCGACGTATTCACCGTGGTGGGCGTGGTTGCCCTTTCCAAGGAGTTCACCCCCACCATTGAGACATTGCAGGACTATCTCCTCTATGCGGACACCTCCTCCGGCTGCCTGTACATCCCCAGCACGGTCTGGCCGACGGCGTTCCAGTTTGACGAACCTCAGAACGTGGCCATCAAGGTGAAAAACACCGATACCATGGCCACAGCAGGCAAGGAAGCGGCTGACCTGCTGACCCAGAAGCAGATCGTGGATTCAGAAAATTCCGACTTCGACTACCGCAGTCAGGACATGCTGGAACAGGCACAGCAGCTGCAGAAGATGTCCCAGTCCACCAACACCCAGCTGATCTGGATCGCCAGCATCTCCCTGCTGGTGGGCGGCATCGGCGTTATGAACATCATGCTGGTGTCCGTGACGGAGCGGACTGCCGAGATCGGTCTGAAAAAGGCCATCGGTGCGAGAAAGAAGCGCATTCTGCTCCAGTTCCTGACGGAGTCGGCGGTGCTGACCAGTCTGGGCGGCATCATCGGCGTCATCAGCGGCGTGATCCTCGCGGAGCTGATCTCCAACATGATGCAGATCCCGGTGTCCATCAGCGCGCCGGCCATCATCGTGGCGGTGGTGTTCTCCACCTTCATCGGCGTGGTGTTCGGTATGCTCCCGGCCTACAAGGCGGCAAACCTGAACCCCATCGAGGCACTGCGCAGAGACTAAAAATGAACGCCGCCGGTTCCCAAAAAGGGAACCGGCGGCGTAATGCTGCTTTGAAGCTATGTGGCAGGTCGCTTAACTGCGAATAAAGCCATGGCCTGCCTCCGGTACATCATCTGAAAGAAAGCGAAGAACCTTCATGTGCAAATCATACTTGTCCCGAAGTGCAATGATTGTTTGCATCATTGGGGTATGGTGGTGTTCGTCAATAGCGGCCTGACTTTCCCAACTGTCAATCAACAGGACTGTTTCAGGATCCTCCGCAGGATAGAAATACGCATATTGGAGATTCCCTTTTTCGCTTCGAATGGCAGCTACAGTACCGGTTGCCATTATTTCTTCCGCAAATTTCCGGGCGGAACCGTTTGTCCCTGAATAGTATATGTTAACCGTTATGCTCATATTGTACCTCGAAAATCCCAATTTGTACTTATGTGTTCCATTTTCAACGTCTATGCTGCGCCCAGGTATTCCTCCAGGCACAGCCCGGAGTCCTTCATGTCCATGGAGATTTCCCTGCCCACGTACCGGAAGTGCCACGGCTCGTTGGTGATGCCGGTGATCTCCGCTTTTTCCTCGGTGTAGCGGAGAATGAAGCCGTATTCCCAGCAATGCTCCGCCAGCCAGATATTGGCGGCCTCCCCCGAGATGTCCACGGCCAGACCCATCTGATGCTCACTGGTGCCGGGGACGGCTACAGTTTCCAGCGCCTTTTTCCGGGCTTCGTCGAAGTCCAGGTCAAATTCCTTCATGTGCTCCTGCGTCCGCTTTTCCAGAATGTCCGTCTGCTCCTGCATGGTGCGGTAGCCGCAGTTGAAGATGTACTCGATCCCCGCGCCTGAGCAATCGGAGAGCATCTGCATCAGCGGCTCGTAGCAACGTTGATCGACCCGGTGCCAGTCCACCACGATCACGGGGTTGACGGTATAGTAGCTTGGAATCGGGTGGGCGGCGTTGACGAGGATGACCTCCATGCCCTTGGGGGTAAAAAAGTGGGTCTCCCCGTCGATCTCCGTGGGGCCGACGGCGGCAGAGCCGTCGGACAGGAAGTAATAGTTGTACTCGCCCTCCTGATACCAGCCGATGGTGGCTGCACCGTTTTCGCCGAAATAATACCGCTTTCCGCCGATCTCCTGCCACGCCGTCACCATGGTGCCGTCGGCCTGATAGTAGCGCAGTCCGTCCTCGGAGGTGAGCCAGCCGGTGTGCATGACGCCCTCATCGGAAAAGTGGTAGCGGTTTTCACCGATGAATGCGTCTCCGGTCAGAGGCTGACCGCCTTCGTCAAGGTAGTAAATGTCTCCGCCGATGTTTGTGAAGCCGGTCTGCATTTTGCCGTCGTCGCCGAAATAGTACCGCTTTCCATCGATCTCCTGCCAGCCCGTGGCGAGAACGCCATCGGGGAGGTAGCAGGGCACGCCGTCCAGCTGCTGCCAGCCGGTGAGCATCCCGCCGTCATCGTCAAAGCAGTAGGTTTTTCCGCCGATGGTCTGCCAGCCGGTCAGCATGACACCGTCGCTGCCAAAGTACCGGGTAACGCCGTCCTGTTCCAGCCAGCCGGTGGCGGGAATGCCGCCCTCAAGGAAAAAATACCGCTGCCCGTCTATATCCAGCCAGCCGGTAACGGGTTTGGCGTGAAAGTCCCGATAAAAGCGCACGCCGTCCTTTTCCGCCCAGCCGCTGCGATCGACCTTGGCGTCGTATATCAGCCATCCGGCGCAGGCCGAAAAGGCGAGCAGCTGAAAAATCAGCACAACCGCTAAAATACGGCTGGTTTTCGTCTTCATATTGCTTCCTCCGCGAAAAGTAACCGGGGGGAGCCGCCTCGGTTCGGCAAAATTCCCCCATGTAACGCAGTATATCATCGGATGTGGAAAAATGCAACCCGCTTAAGAGAAGCTTCATAATCTTCCAGCGACAATTCCTCCGGGAAGTGTTGCTTTTTTGGGCGAAATATGGTATTATAAATTGCAATTTGAAGACAGGGGGCCGCTTTGGTCGCAGACCCCGAACAGGAGGTAAGAAGCTTGGCAAAAAAAGTACTGTGGATTCTGTTTGCCGTGGTTTTGGTTCTGGCACTGGCGGTGGCCGGTGTCACGGGGTATTTCTGGTATCAGAACAACCACATTTTCGTCGAGGACGCGGTCTACCCCATCAACGCGAAGACCTTGGATCTGCGGGGGCAGGACATTTCCTTTGAGCATTATGACGCCGTCCATTCCCAGCTGCCGAACTGCGAAATTTACTGGGACGTACCCTTCCAGGTCGGCAAATATCCCAATGATACCACAAAGCTGACGGTTGCGGATTTGACCGAGAAGGATATCCGGATTCTTGTGAACTATTTCCCCAAGCTGAAAACCCTGGACGCCACCGCTTGCAGCGATTACGCGGTTCTGGAATCCGCCAAGCAGCAGCTGCCCGGGTGCGAGATTCTTTACGAAGTCAATCTGGGAGGCAAGTCCTTCGCGCCGGACGTCACCGAGCTGACGCTGGAGGTCGGGGACTATGACTACGATACGCTGATGGAGAATCTCCAATATCTGCCCGACGTGCAGCAAATCACGCTGAAAAAGCCGGAGCTGTCCCTGGAACAGATCGACGAGCTGAAAACGACCTTTGGGAACATCACCATCGACTGCACGGTGGACATCGGCGGCACGGAGTACACCATGGACACCACCGAGCTGAACCTGTCCGGAATCAGTTCCGGGGATGTGGCAGGCGTGAGCGAAAAGCTGGGTATGCTTTCCGGGCTGACCAGCGTGGAGCTGATGAAATCCGACGGCACCAGCAGCCTGACAAAGGAGGACGTCAAGACCCTGAAGGAGGCTGCCCCGGAAGCCACGTTCCACTATGTCTTCGACTTCTACGGCGAGACCCTTTCCACCACCGAGACCACGGAAGTCCACATCAAGAATGTGAACATCGGCGAGGAGGGACTGCCGGAAGCCCGGCTGGCGCTGGATCTGATGGAGAACTGCAGCCGCTTCGTGCTGGAAAACTGCAAGATCTCCAATGAAAGCATGGCGCAGCTCCGTGAGGACTACCGGGACAAGACCAAGGTGGTCTGGCGCGTGCCTTACGGCGGCGGCAGCTGCATGACCGATTGCGAGGTCATCCGCTGCACCTACGAGCTGACGGACAAGAATGCCCAGAATCTGGTCTACTGCGAGGACGTGCGGTTCATGGACGTGGGACACAACGATGTGACCTTCCTTTCGGACTTCTCCTTCCTGAAGGGAATGCCAAAGCTGGAAGCCATTATCATTTCCAGCGCCTATGTCTCCGACCTGACGCCTTTCGCCAACTGCAAAGAGCTGAAATTCTTCGAGGCGGCCTTCTGCGGCAATATCGAGGACCTCAGCCCGCTGGCGCAGTGCGAGAAGCTGGAAATGGTGAACATCAGCTTTACCAAGGTCAAGGATCTGTCCCCGCTGGACAATCTTCCCATCAAGACCCTGTTCGCCCAGAACTACAGCGCCAAGCGGATCTCGGCGGAGGAACAGAGCCGTTTCGCCTCGGTTCACCCCGACTGCCTGACCCAGTACACCGGCGATCAGCCCTATGGCCGCGGCTGGCGGTACGACGAACACGACAAATACCTGCCCTATTACGGGATGCTCCGGAAGGTTTTCCGTCTGGACGACAACATCATCCCCAACAGTGTCGGCTGGTATTTGAGAGAGGGCGACACCGACCTGCCCACGGCGGAGTCCTGAATCTGAATAAGCAAAGCTCTCCCGGATTCCGGGGGAGCTTTCCTGTACAAAGCGCATGATGGTTATATGGGTGCGAGAGTACCCCCTTTACAAAATGAAAACGATATGATACAATCGATAAAAAAGGAGCGATTGCAATGAACCTGGAAGAACTGAAAAAGAAAATGGACGAGGAGCACTATATCTATGACGATACGCTCTCGACGGTGCTGTACGTGGCTTTGCAGCTGGGCAGGCCCCTGCTGATCGAGGGCGCAGCCGGTGTGGGCAAGACAGAGGTGGCGAAGGTCATGGCCGCCGCCCTTGACCGGGAACTGGTGCGGCTGCAATGCTACGAGGGGCTGGACGAAAGCAAGGCGCTCTACGAGTGGAACTACCAGAAGCAGCTGCTGTCCATTCAGGTGAATATGAACGCCCAGGACAGGGAAGCGCTGACCCGCTCGCTGTTCAGCGACGAATACCTGCTGGAACGGCCGCTGCTCAAGTCCATCCGCTCGGAGAAGCCCGTGGTGCTGCTGATCGACGAGATCGACAAAGCCGACGAGGAATTCGAGGCGTTTCTTCTGGAGCTGCTGTCGGAAATGCAGGTGACGATCCCGGAGGTGGGGACGATCAAGGCCAATTCCGTCCCCTTCGTGGTGCTGACCTCCAACCGGGCAAGGCCCCTGTCCGAAGCCCTGCGGCGGCGGTGCGCCTACCTGTATATCGAGTACCCGGATATGGAAAAGGAGCTGGCCATTCTCCGGGCGAAGCTGCCCCATGTGGACGACCGCCTCTGCGCGCAGGTGGCGCTGGCGGTGCAGAAGCTCCGCTCCAACGAGGTCATTCTGAAAAAGCCCTCCATTGCGGAGACGCTGGACTGGGCGGCGGCGCTGGATGCTCTGGGCATCCGGGAGCTGACCCCCGACGCCCTGCGGAAGACCGCCGGATTCGTGCTGAAAAACAACGAGGACATGGCGGCGCTGGATGCAGAAGAAATGGGCGGCTGCCACTGCGGCGGCTGCGAGGGGCATCACCATGGCTGAGCTGGACGTTTATCTGGAAAAACTGTCCGCCTTCTCCCGGATGCTCCATCTGGAAAATCTAAGCGTCAGCCCCAAGGAGACGGAGGACGCCGCCCGACTGCTGATCGCTCTGGGCATGGACGACCGGGAGCGGGTAAAAACTGCCCTTCGAACTGTCTACGCCAAATCCCGGGAGGAGCAGATCACATTTGACCGGGTGTTCGACGGCTTTTTCCTCTCGGAGGAACAGATCCGCCGTCAGGCAAAGGAGCAGATGGAACGGGAGCAGGAGCTGGAGCAGCACCGCAAGGAAGCGGAGGAGGAGCTTCAGCTGAACGGACAGCCCATGGATTTGAGCGAAAAGCAGCGGGAGACCTACGCCGCCATGCCGGAGGAAGCCCGGCAGCGCCTGCGGGGCTTCATGGAAAAGTACCGTGGCACCGCTGAGCGCAACCCCAAGCTCTATGGCGATTTCATCCATTCCGTGTTCACCCGGGCGATCATGGAGCAGCAGATGCTCATGGAAAACGCCGGGGTGGGCGGGCAGGAGATGGACCCGGAGATCGGCATTCTCTACCGGGACATTTCCCAGTTCAAGGACACGGAAATCCCCAAAGCGATCGAGCTGATTCAGGCCGTAGCCAGAGAGATCAACGGGGAGCTGGCGGCCAAGGGTCACTCCGGCGGTCACATGGGAAAGCTGGATTTTCGCCGCACCATCCGCAAGGGACTGGAAACCGGCGGCAGCTTTTACCGCCTGCGCTACCGGAAGAAGCGCGCCAAACGGAAGCGTCTGGTGCTGCTGTGCGATGTGTCCGGCTCCATGGTGCAGTTTTCGGAATTTGCCCTACGGTTCATCCAGAGCCTGAACCAGGTCTCGGAAAGCTCCCGGGTATTTCTGTTCTCCGAAACGGCGGTGGAAGCGGACGCCTTCCGGCTGCAAAATATGGATTTGTTCCGCAGTTATGTGAAGGATTCCGGGATTTACGGCCGGGGTACGGACTTGGGCGAGGCACTGGAGACCCTGTGTGCCATGCATCCAAGCGTGCTGGGGGCGTCCGCGACGCTGCTCATCCTCTCCGACACCAAAACCATCGACCAGCCCCGGGCGGTCGCGGCGGTGCGGGAGGCAAAGCGTCAGGCGGGACGGGTGATCTTCCTGAACCCTATCCCGGAGGGGAAGTGGCAGTATATCAGAAGCGTTCAGACCATGGCGTCCATCTGCCCCATGGTATCGTGCAGCACCCTGCGGGAGCTGGCCTCGGCCTGCCACAGACTGACAAAGGAAATGTAAACAAGTTGACAGCCCTCCGCGCCGTAGGCGCTTCCGGAAGGAAATTGCCCGACGAATTTGATGGGTGGTCGTAAAGTTAATGGGGCGTATCCGTGCAGGTACGTTCCATTTTTCAATCCAACATGCGGGTACAACCCCTTGACTCTCCCTCTGGGAGTCAGTATGAATATGTGGTGTTTTACAAAAGATGTGAACAAATATGAACAAATATGGGGAATTTAGCTCATGGAAAAATTGTGGATTTATGATATACTAAATCTTGGTAAGCCATACTCCCAAATTCGCGCGTAAACGCGCAAGGAGGTAAAGAAACATGCTGGATGTATCCTATTACCGCAAAACGGACGAGATCATTTCCCGTTACGTCCGGGATGCACGGTCCCTGATCCCCATTATGCAGGATATTCAGGCGGAGTACCGCTATCTTCCTGCGGAGCTGCTGAGCTATGTTGCCAAGCAGATCGGAATCACCGAAGCCAAGGCGTACTCGGTCGCCACCTTCTATGAGAACTTCTCCTTTGAGGCAAAGGGTAAGTATGTCATCAAGGTCTGCGATGGCACTGCCTGCCACGTTCGCCACTCTACCCCGGTTCTGGAGGCACTCTGGAAGGAGCTGGGGCTGAGCAAGAAGAAACACACCACCGACGATATGCTCTTTACCGTGGAAACGGTGTCCTGTCTGGGCGCCTGCGGTCTGGCGCCTACCCTGATGGTCAATGAGCAGGTGCATCCCTCCATGACACCGGAGAAAGCGTTGGCGTTGATTGCGGAATTGAGGGGGAAAGGCTGATGATCAAAACTTGTGAAGAACTGAATCAGGCCCGCGTTCAGGCGCAGCTGGAGATTCAGAGCTATGCCTGCCGGATTCTGGTCTGCTCCGGCACCGGCTGTATCGCGACCGGCTCCCATAAGATCCATGAGCGGTTTGAAGATCTGGTAAAAGAGACCCCCGGCATCGAGCTGGTGTTCTCTCCCTGCGGCGGCCACGACGGCGAGACGGTCGTCGGCGTCAAGAAGACGGGCTGTCAGGGCTTCTGCGAGCTTGGCCCGCTGGTGCGTATCCAGAAGGGCGACAAGGTCATTCAGTACGTAAAGGTTCAGCCCGGGGACTGCGCCGAGATCGTGGAAAAGAGCGTTCTGGGCGACGAGGTCATCGAGCGCCTGCTCTACAAGAAGGGCGAAAAGGTCTACGTTCAGCCCGATGAAATTCCCTTCATCGCGAAGCAGACCCGGATCGTTCTGGAAAACTGCGGCAAGTTCGACGCCGAATCTCTGGACGAGTATCTGGCCTCCGGCGGCTTTGACGCGCTGAAGAAGGCCATGTTCGCCATGACCCGGGACGAGGTCATCGACGAAGTGGACCGCTCCGGCCTGCGCGGCCGCGGCGGCGGCGGCTTCCCCACCGGACGGAAGTGGAAGCAGGTCGCCCGTCAGAAGGAGACCGTGCGCTATGTGGTCTGCAACGGCGACGAGGGCGACCCCGGCGCGTTTATGGACGGCTCCGTTATGGAAGGCGACCCCTTCAAGCTCATCGAGGGCATGATGATTGCCGCTTACGCCGTCCGTGCGGAAAACGGCTACATCTACGTCCGCGCGGAATACCCCATGTCCGTGGCACGGCTGCGCAACGCCATTGCCCAGCTGGAGGAACGGGGACTGCTGGGTGACAACATCCTCGGCTCCGACTTCTCCTTCCATATGCACATCAACCGGGGCGCGGGCGCGTTCGTCTGCGGCGAAGGCTCCGCACTGACCGCTTCCATCGAGGGCAGCCGCGGCATGCCCAGAACCAAGCCCCCCAGAACCGTAGAAAAGGGTCTGTGGGAGAAGCCCACGGTGCTGAACAACGTGGAAACCTACGCCAACGTCCCCAAGATCATTCTGCAGGGCGCGGACTGGTTTAAGTCCATCGGCACCCCCAGCAGCCCCGGCTGCAAGACCTTCTCCCTCACCGGCGCCATTGAAAACACCGGCCTGATCGAAGTTCCCATGGGTTCGACCCTGCGTCAGATCATCTTCGACGTGGGCGGCGGATTGAAGGACGGCGCGGAATTCAAGGCCGTGCAGATCGGCGGCCCCTCCGGCGGCTGCCTGACGGAAGAACATCTGGACGTTCCTCTGGACTTTGACTCCGTGAAGAAATACAACGCCATCATCGGCTCCGGCGGCATGGTGGTCATGGGGCAGGACACCTGCATGGTGGAAGTCGCCCGGTTCTTCATGAGCTTCACCCAGCGGGAATCCTGCGGCAAGTGCACCCCCTGCCGGGAAGGCACCAAGCGGATGCTGGAGATTCTGGAGCGGATCGTCAACGGTCAGGGCAAGTTGGAGGACATCGATACGCTGGAAGAACTGGCGAAGATGATCCAGAGCATGGCACTGTGCGGTCTGGGCAAGTCCGCCCCGCTGCCGGTTCTGTCCACTCTGGCCACCTTCCGGGACGAGTACGTCGAGCACATTGTGGATAAGCGGTGCCGTGCCAAGCAGTGTACCGCTCTGCGCCGGTACGTCATCAATCCCGCGTTCTGCAAGGGCTGCTCCAAGTGCGCCCGGAACTGCCCCGTCAACGCCATCTCCGGCGTGGTCAAGAAGCCCTACACCATTGATTCCAACAAGTGTATCAAGTGCGGCGCCTGTAAGGAAAACTGCGCCTTTGATGCCATCTACATCGAAGCGTAAGGAGGGCAATCATGGGTACTATTACAATCAACGGAAAAAAGGTAGAATTTACCGACGAGAAGAATGTTCTGACCATCATTCGCAAGGCCGGTTTCGAGGTTCCGACCCTGTGCTACCAGCCGGAGCTGTCCATTTTCGGCGCCTGCCGTCTGTGCATGGTGGAGGACGACAGAGGCCGCTTCTTCGCCTCCTGCTCGGAAGAACCCCGGGACGGCATGGTGATCTACACCCATACCGAGCGTCTGCGCAAGAACCGCAAGCTCATCGTGGAGCTGCTGCTGGCCGCCCACTGCCGGGACTGCACCACCTGCGACAAGCACGGCAGGTGCAAGCTGCAGAAGCTGGCCTACCAGCTGGGCATCAACAATGTCCGCTTTGAAAATCACCGGGAGATCCAGCCCGTAGACTTTTCCTCTCCCGCTATCGTCCGCGACCCCAACAAGTGCATCCTGTGCGGCTGCTGTGTCCGGGCGTGCTCGGAGCTTCAGGGGATCGGCGTTCTGGCCTTTGCCCATCGCGGCACGGACGCTACCGTGACCACCGCCTTCGACCGCAAGATGGCCATGACCAACTGCGTCAGCTGCGGACAGTGCCGCGTGGTCTGCCCCACCGGCGCCCTGACCATTCACCACAACATGACCGACGTCTGGCAGGCGCTGGGTGACAAGAACACCCGCGTGGTCGCCCAGATCGCTCCCGCCGTCCGCGTGGCCATCGGTGAAGCCTTCGGCCTGCCCAAGGGCGAGAACTCCATGGGCAAGGTCGTAGCGGCGCTGCACCGCATGGGCTTCGACGAGGTCTTCGACACCGCCTACACCGCCGACCTGACCATTATGGAAGAGTCCGCGGAATTTCTGGAGCGGGTCAAGGCTGGCGCCAACCTGCCGCTGATGACCTCCTGCTGCCCCGCGTGGGTGAAGTATGTGGAAAACGAGCGGCCCGAATTTCTGAAGAATCTCTCCACCGCCCGCTCCCCCATGCAGATGTTCGCGTCCGTGCTCAAGGAAAACTACCGCAAGAAGGACGCCGAGGACGGCCGCACGACCTTCCACATCGCCATCATGCCCTGCACCGCCAAGAAGATGGAGGCGCGGCGCGAGGAGTTCCGCGACGCCTACGGCGTCCCCTACGTCGACCTTGTGCTCACCACGCAGGAGGTCGTGCAGATGATGAAGGAGTCCGGCATCCGCTTTCAGATGCTGGAGAAGGAATCCCCCGACCTGCCCTACGGCATGGGCTCCGGCGCGGCGGAGATCTTCGGCACGAGCGGCGGCGTGGCTGAGGCAGTCATCCGCTGCTGCACCCCCGACAAGAGCAAGAATGCCCTGCGCACCATCCAGCACAGCGGCATCCGCGGCACGGACGCCGTTCGCTTCGCCGAGGTCACGATCAACGGCCGCAAGGTGCGCGCCGCCATCGTCCACGGACTCGGCAGCGCCGCGAAGCTGCTCGACCAGATCCGGAGCGGCGAGGTGCAGGCGGACCTCGTCGAGGTCATGTCCTGCCGCACCGGCTGCGTCGGCGGTGCGGGCCAGCCATACGCCCTGATGGCGAAAAAGCTCCAGCGCGCGCAGGGGCTCTACGAGATCGACCGCAGCGCCATGTTCAAGCGCAGCGAGCGCAATCCGGTCATCGACGCGATGTACGCAAACGGTCTCGCCGACCGCGCGCACGAGCTGCTGCACATCGAGTACAAGGACTGAGGAGGGCGCGCGATGGCGAAGCAGAGCCGCTGCGAGGACTGCATGAACTACGTCTACGACGAGGAGTACGACTGCTATACCTGCGAGCAGGGCGCCGAGCTGGACGAGGACGAAATGGCCCAATTCCTGCGCGGGGACTACCCTGCCTGTCCGTTCTACCATCCCGGCGAGAGCGACTACTATCTCTCCTCCAAGCAGTAAGAAAAAAGGGCAGACGCCCTTTTTTCTTTTCGGAATGGTCTTGACAACATTCATTCTTTTTATTAGTATATTTGAAGAATCATTTAAATTTTTTGAAATCGGAGATACACGCACATGGAGATCCGCAATCTTGTCACGTTTCTGAAGGTCACTGAGCTCAACAGCTTCTCCAAGGCTGCCGAGGCGCTGGACTATTCCCAGTCCGCCGTCACCGTGCAGATCCAGCAGCTTGAGCGCGAGCTGGGTGCGTCTGTTCGACCGCATCGGGAAGAACGTCTCCATCACGCAGTACGGCAAGAACTTCATCTCCTATGCCCGCGATATCGTCAGCGCCGTCGCCCGCGCGCAGGTCTTTGCCTCCGAGGAAACGGAGCTGACGGGCATGGTGCAGGTCGGCACGCTCAATTCCCTTATGACCGCGTCATTCTCCGACATTGTCCCGGCCTTCCGCCAGCGCTTCCCCCATGTGATGATGCGCCTGCACGCCGATATGGTCGCCTCGCTCAAGGACAAGCTGCTCAAAAACGAGCTCGACCTCATTTACACGCTCGATTCTCAGGTGCTCGACCCGCAGTTCGTCAAGGTCTTTGAGGCCGAGGAGGAGGTCGTGGTGGTCACAAACCGCGATAACCCGCTCGCCGCGCGTGAGAGCGTCCGTCTGGCCGAGCTGGTCGACCACCCCTTTATCCTGATGAACCGCACGAACGCCTACCGCGACCTGTTCGACACCGAGCTGGCCCGTCAGGGTCTGGAGATCCGTCCCTTCCTCGAGCTGGAGGACGATGTACTCGCCCTGCGCCTGCTGTATGAGAATCCCGCGTACATGACCGTCCTACCGCTCTACACCGTGAAAAAGAGCATCCATGAAAAGAGCCTTGCCGCGGTGCGCGTCGAGGACTGCAAAATGTCGCAGTTCCGTCAGGTCATCTATCACAAGAACAAGGTCCTCACCCCGCAGATTCAGGGGATGCTGGATACCATCGTCGAGGTCGCCAAGCGGCCGTTCTGAAAAAAACATAAAAAAAACGCGCAGCCGAAGGGCTGCGCGTTTCGTTTTGCGGATTTACTCCTCGTCCTTATCCTCGTCCGCGGCGTCGGCCAGATCGGAGAGGTCGAACTCCAGCTTCGCGCCGCAGTTCGGGCAAATGATCTCGCCGTCCTCGAGCATGGTGTCGTCGAAGAAGATCTCCTCCTCGCACTCGGGGCAGGTGGTGGCGTAGCACTCCTCTTCCTCGTCGTCCTCGTCATCATCGTCATCGTCATCGTCGTCATCGTCCCACTCGTCGTAGACGATGTCCTCCACATCGGAGAGGTCGTCGCTGATGACGTCCAGCCCGTCGCCGAGCTCCATGACCTCGTCGGTCAGGTCCTCGACCTCGAGGGCGATCTCATCGAGCACGTCCACGACGGCGGCAAAGAGCTTGCCCTCGTTGGACTCCGTATCCACGTTCATGCCTTCCATCAGGCCCTTGAGATAAGCGATCTTTTCAGAAATACCCATAATGCTTCTCCTTTCAGATCAGATCAAACGGTTCCCTGCTGACTTGTTTTTTTACTTGGCGCGGCCCATGTACTCGCCGGTGCGGGTGTCGATCTGGATCTTGTCGCCCTCGTTGATGAACAGGGGGACCTTGATCTCGGCGCCGGTCTCGACGATGGCGGGCTTGGTCACGTTGGTGGCGGTGTCGCCCTTGGCGCCTGGCTCAGACTTGGTAACGACCAGCTCAACGAAGTTGGGCGGCTCGATGCCGAACACGCGGCCCTTGACGGACAGGACCTTGCACATGGTGTTCTCCTTGACGAAGCGGAACGCATCGCCGAGCAGCTCGCGGTTCAGGGGGACCATATCGTAGGTCTCCTGATCCATGAAGTAGTAGAGATCGCCGTCGTTGTAGCTGTACTCCATGTCCTTGCGCTCCACGAACGCCTCGTCGAACTTCGCGGTGGGGTTGAAAGAGGTCTCGGTGACCGCGCCGGTCTCGACGTTGCGCATCTTGGTGCGGACGAACGCCGCGCCCTTGCCGGGCTTGACGTGCTGGAACTCGACGACCTGATAGACCTTGCCGTCCATCTCAAAGGTCTTGCCGTTTCTGAAATCACCGGCTGTAATGGTTGCCATAGTTTTTTCCTCCATATTCCCGAGGAAATCACTACGGACTTCCTCAAATTCATAAAGTATCGGTTTTTAACCTATGGTATTTTACCGCATATAGGGCCTCATTGCAAGTAGTTTTCTCTATCTTGCGCCAAATTTTGCAAAATTATTGCCGCGCCGTGCGCTCGTCGTGCGCGCTCGCGCGCTTGAACGGCTCCTGCAGGGCATGGAGCACCTTCTGCCACGGACCGCGCGCGCCGCCCTTCGGCTCCACCATCAGCGCCAGCACACCGCTGCGCTTTGCACCGAGGATATCCGTGAGCAGCTTGTCGCCGAGCATCGCCGTATGCTCCTGCGGCGTTTTGAACTTCTCCAGCGCGCGGCGGTAGCCCTTTCGCGAGGGCTTTTGCGCGTGGCCCACGAAGTCGATGCCCAGCCCCGCACAGAAGCGCTGCACGCGCCGCGGGCTGCGGTTGTTCGACAAAACGGCGACGGTGACGCCCGCTGCCGCCAGCGCGGCGAGCCACGCGCGCACCGCGTCGTCCGGCTCGCGGACGGACTTGGGCGCGAGCGTATAGTCGAGGTCGGTGAGCAGCAGCGTCACGCCATGCGCGCGCAGGAAGTCCGGCGTCACGGCGGTATAATCGTCAAAAACCCAATGAGGTGTCAGGAGCATCGGCATGGTTTCCTTTCCGGGTGCATATCTATATTGGTAGTCTACCAATTTTTCCCGTTTTCTGCAAGGGGGTATCGCCTGTGTCTGTCTTTCTCGCGGTCACGCCGGCGGAGGCCGCAAGCTGCCGCGGCTACCGTGTGCCGCTCGTCCACATCGCCTACGCTGTCGGCGACGGCGGGCGGCTGCTGCGCAGCGAGCTGCCGCGCGGAGCGCAGGGCGGCCTGCTCGGTCTCTCCGACCGCTGCAATGGTCCTCTGCCGGAGCTGCTCATGCTCTGCCGCGCCATCCTCGGCGAGTGCCATGCGCACCGCTTCGGCGGCGTGCTCGCGGACTTTGAGGGAGGCGCGCGGGAGGATCGTCTTCCCTTTCTCTCGCGGCTCGGCGCGATGCTCGCGCAGAGCGGACGGCGGCTCTATGTGCCAGAGCGCTTTGCCGTACCCGAGGCAAGCGTCCTCGTCTGCACCGCGCTT
>ERZ827490.2876-NODE-2876-length-17146-cov-4.727459_pt1 | contig 17146 bp, 8 predicted proteins | sample MGYA00519770_ERZ827490 | MGnify/ENA primary metagenome ERZ827490 (study PRJEB31778, sample SAMEA3449324) | human gut metagenome | biome: human gut; feature: human-associated habitat; material: faeces | place: United Kingdom | collected 2010/2012 ...
CACAAAAAGCGTTCGGGGGGGGGGTGCTCACCCGCGAGCAATTCCTCCCGCATGAGATGCGCATCGTCGCTGCCCTTCGTATGCAGGGCGCAAGCGACGAGCAGGTCATTGTACGCGTAAAGAGCGAGAACCTCTTTCAATATCCCACGGAGCGCATGGTCGCCAACCGCGCAACCGTGTGCCTTCGCCGCCTTGACGCCATGGTGCCCACGGACGCCGTATGCGCCGCGCGCGGCATCGACCCCAAAACCGCCGTCGAGGCTGCGTCATCCCTAACCAGCCTCATGGCATCCGGCACTCCCACGCAGGCGGACCAGGCCATCTTCTACAGCATGATCTGCCGCTACGATATCGTGCGCGAGCTCGTGCTCGTCGAGGTAGGGGAGCGCCTACAAAACTTCGATTATGCCTTTACGGCGGTTGACCTCAACGCCTTTATGACACGCTTTACCACGGAGTATCCGGACGCGGCCCGCTGGACTGAGGCCACGGTCAAGCGCATTAAGGGCTCGCTCCGCCAGACGCTCCGCCATGCCGGCCTTATCGGCGAGGGCCAGAGCCCGGAGTCCGAGCGCCTGTCACCGCTCTTCCTCGATTCCGATGTCGAGCGAGCCTTGGTTCAGCTGGGCGAGCAGTCGCTTATCGCGGCCCTTACCGGCAGGGCGGTGATGTAGCGTGGCTCCCGTCAAAAGCGCCGTCGACCCTGTCATCACCCCGGCGACCGATCTCACCACCAATATCGGCATCCATTCCCGCAAGAGCGTCGTGGCGGCGCATGCCCGCTCCGAGCGCGCCTGTCAGGAATTTGAGCGCCGTGCGCAGCTTCTGCGCGAGTGCCTGTGCAGCGAGGACTTTTTGGCCAACAAGGGCATAGGCAATGAGATCGGCTTCCACACTTTTTGCTATGACCCCGCGCTGGAGTTTGAGGCGCGTGCATTATTTGACACCCTTTCACGCGATGCCGAGGCCGACAAGCTTCCGTGCACGCTCAAGGTCGTGAACCTTTACGACGCCGTGCTGGCAATTCTCGAAAAGCGCCGTGTCCTCAATGCTATCCCGCACCAAGAGGAGCGCCGCGGTACCCAGCGCGTACTCGAGGACGTGGCCAAGTTCGCCTCGCCCGAGAAAGTCGCCGCGTACATCCTTGAGCAGACCGAGCCGCACGCGCCTGGAGACGTCGTTCTCCTCACCGGCGCGGGCGAGGTTTTCCCGTTCTTTCGCATACACACGCTTCTCCACTGCATGCTTGCGGATTTTGATGAGGTGCCTGTGGTCGCCGCCTATCCGGGCAGTTTCAACGGCTCTTCTTTCCAGCTCTTTAACCGTCTGCCGGCCGACAACTACTACCGCGCCATCGATATCTCGTAAGCACGGCTCCCCGCAGACAAGTCCCTGCCGCCGGTAACAACCCTTTGCCATAACGTTCCCAAACCCAAAGGAGCACCCATGGACAACACGATCATTCGCGACCTCTTTGCAAAAGACATCAACCGCTCCATCAACGGCGTGGTCAAGGTCCAGGATTCAAAAGATGGGTCCATCCGCCAGGAGCTTGACGAGTACGTGGTGACGCGCGAGTTGCAGAGGCATTTTGCCACGTTCTTCAAGGCCTACGGCGATGCCATCGATGTGCGCACCGACAAGATCGGCGTGTGGATCAGTGGTTTCTTCGGTTCCGGTAAATCGCACTTCCTCAAGATGTTGAGCTACCTGCTCGAGAATCGCCAGATCGGCGGCAAGAGCGCCATCCGCTACTTTGATGGCAAGATCGTCGACCCCATGGTCGAGGCTGCCATGGAGCGCGCCTGCTCGGTGTCCACGCAGGCCATCCTCTTTAACATCGATAGCAAGGCGGGCCAGTGGAAGCAGGGCGATACGGCTCCCACGGCGCTGCTTCGCGGCTTTGAGCGCATGTTCTACGAGGCGCGCGGCTTCTACGGCGAGGACCTAAAGCTTGCAAAGCTCGAGGACCACATCGATTCCCTGGGCAAGACCCAGGAGTTCCGCGAGGCCTTTGAGCGCGTCAACGGCGAGTCCTGGCTCCAGACCCGCGACACCTACAGCTACTTTGAGGACGACGTCGTCGAGGTGCTGCAGAGCGTGCTCGGCATGAGCGAAAAGGCCGCATGGAACTGGCTCGAGGGTTCTGAGGACGAGGTTTTGGCCCCTGATGTCTTTGCCAAAAAGGTCAAGGACTACGTAGACGCTCAGGCAGCGGCCCACGGCGGCAACTTCCGTTTGCTCTTTATGGTCGACGAGGTGGGTCAGTTTATTACAAACGACAAGGACCCAAGCCTTATGCTGAGCCTTCAGACCATCGTCGAGGAGCTGGGTGCCGCCTGCGGTGGCCGCGTGTGGGTGATGGTTACGAGCCAGGAGGCCATCGACAACCTGAGCCTGCCCGTGGGCAACGACTTTTCAAAGATCCAGGGCCGCTTCAATACCCGCCTTTCGCTCTCCAGCTCCAGCGTGGACGAGGTCATCCAGCGCCGTGTGCTCGAGAAGACCGCGCCGGCGGCCGATATGCTTGCACAGGTCTACGAGCAAGACGCCGCCGTGCTTAAAAACAACTTTACCTTTGAGGGCGGCTCGCGCTCCGACCTTGCCGGCTACGCCAACTCCAAGGATTTTGTGGCCAGCTACCCGTTTGTGGGCTACCAGTTTAAGCTCCTGCCCGACGTGATGACCGAGGTGCGCAAGCACGGTGTCAAGGCCAAGCACATGTCAACGGGCGAGCGCTCCATGCTGAGCGCGTTCCAGGAGAGCGCTCAGGCCATCCAGTATGACCAGACCGGTGCACTCGTGCCGTTCTGGTGCTTCTTCGACACTATCTCCAAAGACCTTGAGCACGGCATCAACCAGGTGGTCGACCGCGCGGTCCGTGCGGCCGAGGACGCAAAGGGCCTTGAACCCTACGACGTTCAGGTGCTCAAGCTCCTGTACCTGATTCGTTACATCGGCTACGTTAAGGCCACGGTCGAGAACATCTCCATCTTCATGATCGACGGCCTCGACGTGGACATGCGCGCCCTCAAGGACCGCGTCAAGGAGTCCCTTGCCCGCCTGGAGCGCGAGAACTACGTGGCACGCCAGGGCGATGCCTATAGCTTCCTCACCGACGAGGAGCAGGAGATAGCGCAGGAGATCGCACGCACTCCGGTCGATAACGCGCAGGTGATCGAGTCTATCAAAAAGCGCCTGTTCGACAGCATCTACACCGCGCGTAAACTCAACCGCGAGGCCAACGACTTTCCGTTTGACCGCTATGTGGACGGCTCAATCCACGGTGCCAGCATGGGCGGCATGGAGCTTTGCGTGGCGACTATGGCGAGCGATCTGGGCCGTGCGGACGATACCGAGCTGGCCTTGGCTTCTTCGGGCAAAGCCATCGTGGCTTTGAGCGACGAGGCGGATTATTGGGAGACGCTCATCAACGCCGCCAAGATCCGCAAGTACGCCAAGACGCGAAATCTCCAGGAGCTTCAGCCGAGTACGCGCCAGATCGTCGAGTCCAAGATGCGCGAGGCAGCCTATAACGAGAAAGAGGCCGATGTCCTTTTGAGCGAGGCCGTACTCCATGCACGTTGCGCGGTCAACGGGCGCATAATTGAGGTCCGCGCGGCCAAACCCGCTCAGGTCTTTGAGCAAGTGCTGGCGCAGCTGTGCGATGTGGTCTTTGAAAAGGCCGACTATATCGGCGCGCCGGTCACGAGCGATTCCGATATCCGCTCCACTCTGGCGGGCAACGTTCAAGCGGGGCTCGCTGGCATGGACGCGGGCAACACGCGTGCGCTCAAGGAGGTCGAGGACTACCTCAAAGTTCAGCACCAGCGCCACCTGGATACCGCTATGGGCGATATCCAGCGCAGGTACCAGCAAAAGCCCTATGGCTGGCGCGAGGTTGACATCGCAAATGTGGTGGCGCAGCTTGTAGCGGAGCAGCGCGCGCAGGTGCTGTTTGGCGGTCAGACGGTTCAAGCTAACGACAGCCGCATGGTGTCGCTCCTGCGTAAGGATGCCGATAAGGCCCAGGTGCGTTTGCGCGTGCGCATGAGCGACCGGTTGCTGCGCGCCACGGGCGAGCTTATGCGTGGCCTGTTTGATCTCAAGACCGTGCCCTCCAACGAGGATAAGCTCGTGGCCGAGCTCAAGGAGCGCCTTGAGGGCTTGCGTGAGGTGTGCGTCGCCATGGCACGCGACTACTACACGGGTATCAAGCCGGCCTACCCGTATCCCGGTGAGGACGAGTGCGAGAAGATGCGCTCGGAGGTGGTCGACGTTCTTAAGGACCAGAGCGATTCCGAGGCGTTCTTGACCACGTTCACCAAGCACGAGGACCGCCTGTTCGATGCCAAGGAAGACTTTGACAAGGTGGTTGAGTTCTTCGAGTCCAACCAACGAACAGCGTTTGACCACGCCAAGGATTTCTTGAGCCGCACCGAGGGCATCGAGTATGCCTCCGATGACATTCCCAACGCTGTGGAGAACGTGGCAAAGGTACGCGAGATCCTCAAAGACCCAAAGCCCTACGGCCGCATTAAAGACCTTCAGCCGTTGATGGCACCCGTCGAGGAAGACATCAAAAAACACCTGGGCATTCGCCGCAACGAGTTCTTGTGTCGTATCGAAAACGACCTGCAGGATTTGCGGAAGCAGGCCGAGAGCCAAGAAGGTTTTGTCAAGCAGGCCAAGGATGCCATCGCGGACGCCAACACCAGGTATGAGTCGTTCAAGAACCGCGCCCATGGCGTCCAGAGCCTCAACGAGCTTAACGCCCTCGCGGCAAACTGGGAAGACTGGATCGTTGCTGCAACCAACAAGATATACGACGCCGTGGATGAGGCCCGCGTGCGTATGGACAACGAGCGCCGCACCACCGAGGTCATGAGTACGGGCGAGATGGTCAAGAAGGTCTCCAACAAGGGCGCCGCATCGTCTGCTCCCGTGCCCGCGCCCAAGCCCCAGCGCAAGATCAAGACTGTGCGCCGCGCCGATCTGGCCAAGCCGAGTCGTCTCTTGTCCGCAGAGGACGTGGAGCGCTACGTGGACGACCTGCGCTCCCGTCTTATGCAGGCGCTCGCTGCAAACGACGAGATCCGTATCAACTAACCCGCGGAGCCACCGGTGCCAAAGCGCGCACCGGTGGCTTATGGCGTTTAGAAAGGCTCATCAACCATGAACGATTCTGCTCTTAAGAGCTTCTGCACCTGGGCCCGTACGGAGCTCATCAAAGGCGTGGAGGCGCAGATGGTGCGCTACGGCATCACCGAACCTGCACCCGCGCCCGTTGGGTCCGAGACCGTCAACGGCCTGCCCCTAAGTCCGGCTGAGATTGAGCAACGCGACGAACTGCTGCGCATGCAGGCAGAGGTGGGTCACGAGGCGCTGCTCGACCGTGCGGCCTACACCTGGTTCAACCGCATCGTGGCCATTCGCTTCATGGATGCATGCGGATGGCTTCCCAGCCGTATGCGCATGCTAAGTCGTGCGGACGGCAGCCATGGCAGCGAGGCCGTGGAGAACGCACTGGACGTGGAAATAACGACGGCCGATACCGATCGCATAGCCGAGCTCAAGATGGCGGGCTTGGATGAACCGTTGTGGCGCTACCTGTTTGTTGCTCAGTGCGAGGAGCTTGCCGATTGCCTGCCGGGCGTCTTTGAACGCGTGGGCGGAGCCATGGAGCTGCTGTTGCCCCAGGGCCTCATGATGGCTGACAGTGTGGTGGGCAAACTCAATGCCGTCCTCACTGACGAGGACTGGCGCGAGGGCGTGACCGTTCTGGGCTGGATGTATCAGTACTACAATGCTGACGTTAAAGACGAGTTCTTCAAGTCCAAGCGCAAGGCAGCGGCGGCGGACATCGCGCCCGCCACGCAGCTCTTCACCCCCGAGTGGATCGTGCGCTATATGGTCGAGAACTCGCTCGGCCGTCTGTGGATGCTCAACAATCCGGGGAGTTCGCTACGCGAGCGCATGGAGTATTACATCGAGCCCGATGCTGAGCACGAGGACTTCATCCGCATTTCGAGTCCCGAGGAGATAACCCTCTGCGACCCCGCATGCGGCTCGGGCCATATCTTGGTCTATGCGTTTGAGCTGCTCTTCCATATGTACGAGGAGCGCGGCTATCGTGAGCGCGAGATTCCCGAGCTCATTCTTACTAAAAACCTTGCAGGTATGGAAATCGATTCCCGCGCGGCACAGATCGCGGAGCTGGCGCTTGCCATGTGCGCCCGCGAGCACGATCGTCGCTTCTTTAGGCGTGGCGTTCGCGCCGACGTTACCGTGCTCTCGAGCATCCCGCTAGGGGAGGACGAGCTGCCGGGTAACAAGAAGCTCGCCGAGGAATTGAGCCATTTGGGCGAGATCGGTTCGCTGTTCAATCCCTCAGAGGACGAGATCGACGAGCTCAAGGCTGCCGCTGCGAGTTGTTCCGAGGACCTTTTTGCTTCTGCGACCAAAACTAAGCTCGAAAGCGCTGTCGCCATTTGCGAGAAACTGTCCCGTCGTTTTATCTGCGTCGTGGCGAATCCTCCGTATATGGGCAGCAGCAGCTTTAACCCCTTCATGAGCAAGTGGGTCAAGAAGAACTACCCCGACGTGAAGAGCGACCTCTGCACGTGCTTTATCGAGCGCGGTTTTAACCTTGTCGAAGATAAGGGCTATGCCGCAATGGTTACCATGCAGAGCTGGATGTTCCTGGGCAGCTTTGAGAAGATGCGCGCCAAGGTTATCGACAACAAGACAATCGTTTCCATGGCCCATCTGGGACCTCGCGCGTTTGATGCTATCGGCGGCGAAGTCGTCAACGTTACGGCTGACGTGATCTACAACCAGCATTCGGACGCCGAGGGCGCCTATGTGCGCCTTGTTGATATCAACGGCTCTGAGGCCAAGAGGCTCAAACTGGTCGAGGCCATCCAAAACCCCGACTGCGGCTGGTTCTACCGCCGCAACGCCGGCACCTTCAAGCAGATCCCCGGCACCCCCATGGCCTACTGGGCCAGCGACGCTCTTCTGGATGCGTTTGGAAACGCAAAACAGCTCAGTGAGTATGGCAAGCCGCGCCAAGGGCTTGCTACTGGCGAGAACGCTCGTTTCGTTCGCGAGTGGTGGGAAGTCGATGATTGCAAGAGCGTCTATTCCTGTGGATCTATTCAAGAGTCGATTGAAAGCGCTTGCAAGTGGTTCCCCTACAACAAGGGCGGCGATTTCCGCAAATGGTACGGAAATAATAGCTCAGTTGTTAACTGGGAGAATGACGGACAGGAGATCCGTAATTACAAAGACCAGAATGGTAGATTGCTTTCCAGGCCACAGAATACAAACTGCTTCTTTAGCCCATCGATTACCTGGTCGAAGATTTCAAGCGGGTCCATTGCGTTTCGTTTTAAGCCTGCTGGGCATATCTTTGATGTGGCGGGCACGAGCGTTTTTAGCGACGAGGAGTCACTCAAGTATCTCCAGGGAGCTTGTAACAGCTCTGTGATCATGCGTGTCGCAAGCATGCTCTCGCCGACGCTTAATTTCGAGGTAGGCCAAATCGCAACCTACCCGATCATTCAGAACGAGGAACAGGAGCCGTTGGTCAACGACATGGTCGACTCGTGCCGCGAACTATCAAAAACCGATTGGGATTCGTTTGAAACCTCCTGGGATTTCAAACGCAACCCCTTGGTTTAGGTGAGATTCATGTTTGAAACAGTATCAGCAAATAAGGTTGTGTTTGTTGAATCTAATCCTGCATGGGTTAAATGTGGTCTATCTCAAAAGTCACTGGGCCCTGTGCTTTCCCCGCTTCTTAGGTTCTTTGTTGTCGAAACTCCAGCTCCGGGGCTGTCTAGCAGAAGCATTCCGGTATCTGAATACGGGTGGGATACTCCCTGGAGAAAACCCCAATATTTGAATAAAAAACTTAAGGCAGCAAGCTCAAATAAGTCTTTATATTGGGCTGCCGCGGCTGTTGGTGATATGGAACAGGCTTTGCGTAATGCTGATTTGTTTGATTGCGCTGGCATCGAGTCAAAGCCCTTCGAGTCTGCTGTCTTTTATGATGCCAAAAGTAATCAAACACTCAGTTTGTTTTATCACCTACGAAATGGATTTGCTCACGGCAGATTCTGTGCATTTAAGTCAAAGGGCGATGTATGGTTCGCTATCGAGGATGTTGCGGGAAAACGAAAGAATGACCCGGCAGGTGACATCAAAAGACTCACTGCAAGAATTTTAATCAAGAATTCGACTCTATGTAAATGGATGAAGCTGATAAAGGATGGGCCTGGTGTTCGTTAATGGGTTTCACCTCGTGTCCGGGTGTTTAGCTGGCTTTAACTAGTGAGCTGAGAAATGATATCAGGTTGTCTTTCCTTTACGCTTGATGCAGTTTGCAGGGTTTGACTTGCGATGTCGTGAGTCACTAGTGCGTTTCTGCAAATGTCCGATGCGGTGAATAGCTTTTCCAGAAGTCGATCGGTAAGGTCGAGGCATTCTTGGAGATTTCGGTCCCTTAGTTTAAGCCTCTTGACAACTTATCAACAATGAAAGGACGGCCTTATGGCCACGCTACTCAAAGATAAATACGAGGTTCGCAAGGCCGAGGTCAATGCTCGCTTCGAGCAGCTCCGCGCTAACGAGGAGGAGCTCAACCGAATCTTTGCCAAGATCTACAACATGGAGGGCGAAGTGCCCATCGAGGTCGAGGACAAGTACGTATCGGTGGCACGCATCTTTGATACCGCCGACGAGATCCCCGAGAGCTATAAGGGCAACAAATACGTGCGTACCAAGCGCGACGAGATTACCTCGCTCATAAGCTATGCCGTGGGCTGCATGTTTGGCCGCTATTCCCTGGATGCGGACGGGCTGGTCCTGGTCGATCAGGGCGCCACGGTCGACGACTATCTGGCAAAGATGCCCAATCCCGATCACGTGACCTTTATGCCCGATAGCGATAATGTGCTGCCCATTACCGATGACGAGTACTTTGACGATGACATCGTGCGCTACTTTATCGATTTTGTGCGCACCGTGTATGGCAAGGAGAAGCTCGAGCAGAACCTGGCCTTTATTGCCGAGGCGCTCGGCGGCAGGGGTACCTCGCGCGAGGTAATCCGCACCTACTTTTTGAAGGACTTCTTTAAGGACCACTGCCAGACCTATAAGAAGCGCCCCATCTACTGGCTGTTCGACAGTGGCAAAAAGAACGGCTTCAAGTGCCTTGTTTACATGCATCGCTATCAGCCCGACCTGTTGGCTCGCATCCGCACCGACTATGTGCATGAGCAGCAGGAGCGCTACCGTGCCCAGATCGGCTATGCCAACGATGCCCTTGCTGGTGCCGAGCGCGGCGAGCGCGTGCGCTTGGACAAGCGCGTCAAAAAGCTTAACGACCAGCTCAAAGAGACCATTGGCTACGAGGAGAAACTGCACCACTTGGCAGACCAGATGATTAAGATCGACCTGGATGACGGCGTCAAGGTCAACTACGCCAAGTTTCAGGATGTGCTAGCAAAGATTAAGTAACTGCAGATACGGTAAGGATATTCATGCCCAAGATCGATGTAGAAGAACAGCTCAAGTTGCGGTTTTTGCAACCGTTGCTCGCATGCATGCCCCGCCGTGTGGTGGTTTGGCACGATGCGGACGGCGAGTTTGCTCCTGAGTTTGAACGTTTGGCCGCCGAGGGCTTCGACGGTGCGGGGACTGATGACGGCGTTATGCCCGCTCACGGTGACTTTGAGCGCCCAGTGCGGTTTGTTGAAGCCTGCGAGGGCCGTATGTTTGCCGTCAAGAAGCTCATCAACCGCGATGACCTTGCGAGCGATATCTTGCTGTATCGCCGTTGCCCGCGCGGCAGGCTTGAGGGTGATTGGCTTGCCGATGTTGAGCTGTATGCCGATCAGTTCCAGGCTGACTATCTTTCGCTTTTGGCCGATCAGCTAGGCATCGAGAATATCGACGCCGTGCGCGAGAGCCTGCGCGAGCACAAGACGTTCTTTGATGCCAAGACCCGCTGCGCTAAGTTTGCCGCGTGTGTTCCGCATGCCTCGGGCGCATCCGATATCGAACTCGGCATCCTTACGGTGATTTTTGGCGGTAAAGAGCTTGGTGACGCGCGCCCCGCGTTTGTGCTGCGTGGCTGTATGACCATGCTGCTGCACGAGGGTCCCGAGGCGCTGGCCGAGTTGATGGACAAGTACTGCGTGCGTGATGTGCTCTCTGCCTTCATCGTGCGTTGCTATGGGTTTGATGGGCCGCTTTACGAGCGTGACTCATTGCTTATGCTTGCATCCCATGTGCTCCTTACGGCGGCATCCACCGCGCTTCCCGAGGGAGCGCTCAAGGGGCTTGAGAGCCATGTGGCTCCCGCCTATGGGTCCTATTGCCTTGAGGCGGTGCGTACGTGGGACCAGACCGCCGATACCCAGGCATCGAGCGAGGACCTATTTGAGATTTGCCGTTTGGTTGAGGACGCCCGCGGACTCTTTGCACGGTTCGAGACCTTGCCGATCGATGTGCTGACCTCGCTTGATGTGTTTCCGTGCGTCAATGAGGCTGTGCTCTCGCAGCTGTTCTGCTCGTTTGCGCAAGGTGCAGACCGTGTTGAGGATGCGCGTGCCTTTGCTGCGCGCCGTTGCGACCTAAGCTGGTACCGTCGTGTCGAGAGCTACTTTGACCTGCTTGTCGCTGTGGCCGATATGTGCGCGTTTAGGCAGACGCACGCGGGCGGGTTCCATCTGGCGCAGTCCCAGCAGGTGTGGGATGCCTATTCGTCCGATTGGTATGCCATGGATGCTGCCTATCGCCATATGTGCACCGCGTATCTGCGGGCGCGCTCCGTCGAGTGCGATACGCTCGAGGAGCCTGCCCGCGCTGTGGCGGACTGGGCGGAGAATCTCTACAGTAACTGGTTCTTGGCCGATGCCAATGCCTGCTGGACATCCGCTGCGCAAGGGGAGTGGGCCGATTGCGGCTACATCGAGGGTCCCGAACGGCAGGATGAGTTCTACTGGCATGTGCTGCCCACCTTTGTGGGCTCTGCTAAAACGACGGTCGTTATCGTGAGCGATGCGCTGCGCTATGAGGTTGCCCGCGACGTTGCGGCGCTGCTCGAGCGCGAACGCGGCGGCAACGTCAAGGTTTCTAGCATGCAGGCGGTCTTTCCCTCCATTACCGAGGTGGGCATGCCTGCGCTGCTGCCGCACCAGGTGCTTGAGCTTGCAGAGGATGGCGCGTTTGTGTTGGCTGACGGCATGCCCACTGCGACGACTCCGCAGCGCGAGGCCGTACTTACCCACGTTGAGCCCACGGCCCGCGCTTTGCGCTCGAGCGCATACCTCAACATGGCGGGAACCGAGCGCAAAGCGCTGCTCAAAGACTCCAGGCTCGTTTATCTCTACCACAACAAGATCGATGCCACGGGCGAGAAGGCAGCTACGCAGGATGACGTTTTCGATGCCTGCGCGGACACCGTGGAGGAACTTGCCGCGTTGGCGCGCCGCGTGTGCACCGACGCCCCGGGCGCGCGTGTTGTTATGACGGCGGATCACGGCTTCATCTACACGCGTCGTGAGCTCAACGAGTGCCAGATACTCGGCAAGCCAGACCTTCCCTTCCTTGACGCTCCTGTCATGCACGGCAAGCGTCATCTGGTGGTGCCCAACGAGGCCGTGGCCAAGCTTTCGGAAGAGGCATGCGAGGTGTTTGTTAATGTTGGCATGGGACGTTTAGGTGCCGGTTTTGAGGGATTTGCCCCGCGCGAGAACGTGCACTTCAAGCGTCCCGGCGGCACTAACAACTACGTCCACGGCGGCATGAGCCTGCAGGAGCTCTGCGTGCCCGTTATCGGATTTTGGCGTGCGCGCTCGGGTTCCAAGGACTTTGTCGATACGCGCGTGGCGACGCTGCGCGTGCTAAGCGAGGGACGCCGAGTGACCAACTCGCTCTTCTCGGTCAACTTGATCCAGGAAGAACCCGCCCAAGGCAAGGTCTTGCCGTGCGAGTATGAGCTGGTGTTTACCGACGCAAGCGGCAACGAGGTGAGCGATACAGTCAAGGCGCATGCCAACAAGACTTCTGCTAACTCGCAGGAGCGCGTCGTGCATGCCAAGTTTGCGCTGCGTGCAGCGGATGGATTCTCGGCCAAGGGTCCGTACTATCTGGTCTGCCGCGAGCGCGAAACGGGCAAGATCGTTTGGCGCGAGACGTATACCATCGCTGTTTCGTTTGCCCCTGTTGCTGACTTTGGTTTTTAGGAGTGTGCCCTATGTTTGATAGCCATGACGACGATCTGTGGGAAGTCCCCTCGATTGACGTGGATGTGCCTGCGGAGGCTGCGGTGCCTGAGGTCGCGCCCGCGAAGGCCCCGGAGGCCGAGACCGCTGCGTCTGCCCCGGAGCCGGCGACTGCTGCCGCGCCCGCTGAGGCTGCGGTGGCCGCCGAGGACGAGTCCTCGACCGATGGCTATGATCAGGCTGCGGCCGAGGCTCCCGAGGATGAGGGCTACGACATGGACGGGTTGGACGGCAAGCTGCTCGAGCACTTTGGCGGCAAGATCGTGCGCAAGGACCTGACGGCCTTTATGAAGCGCGGCGCCAACGTGCCCACCTTTGTGCTGGAGTACCTGCTGGGCATGTACTGTTCGACCGATGACGAGGAAGCCGTGGCAGAGGGCCTGGATCGCATCCGCAGGATTCTCACCGATAACTACGTGCGGCCCGACGAGTCCGAGCGCATTAAGTCCAAGATTCGCGAACTGGGCCGCTTTACCATCATCGACAAGGTGACGGCCAAGCTCGACGAGTACAAAGACATCTACGTGGCATCGTTTGCCAATCTGACCATCGAGCCGTTTGTGATGCCGGCCGAGTACGTGCGCGACTATTCCAAGATTCTGCAGGGTGGTATTTGGTGCATCATGAGCATCGAGTATCGTCACCCCGTGGATGAGGAAGACGAGTTTGGCATGGAGGTCTTTGGCGACGATGCGCCGCGCCGCGCCAAGGCCAAGCGCAAAAAGCGCGGGCCCGAGGACTCTCCGTTTAGTGTGGCGTCGCTCACGCCCATCCAGATGCCCAACCTGGACCTGGATGCCATGGTCGAAGAGCGCCAGTATTTCTCGCGCGACGAGTGGCTCAACATGCTGCTGCGCTCCGCTGGCTATGAGCCCAGCGAGCTTTCCGAGAAAGAACGTCTGCACTTTATCGAGCGTATGGTGCCGCTCATCGAGCGCAATTACAACCTGTGCGAGCTGGGTCCCCGCGGTACAGGTAAGAGCCACATCTACAAAGAGGTCTCGCCCTACGCCATTTTGCTTTCGGGCGGCCAGACCACCACGGCCAACCTGTTCGGCCGTATGAACTCCATGCGCGCCGACCGCGTGGGCTTGGTAGGTCACTGGGACTGCGTGACGTTTGACGAGGTCGCCGGCATGCGGTTTAAGGACACCAACGCCGTGCAGATCATGAAGGACTACATGGCGAGCGGCAGCTACGCGCGCGGCCGCGACCAGATTAACGCCGATGCCTCCATGGTCTTTGAGGGCAACATCAACGACACCGTGCAAAACGTCCTTAAGACCACGCACCTGTTTGATCCGTTCCCGCCGGAGTTTAACAACGATTCGGCCTTCTTCGACCGCATCCACTATTACCTGCCGGGCTGGGAGATTCCCAAGATGCGCTCGAGCCTGCTGACCGGGCATTACGGTCTGATTACCGACTGTCTGTCGGAGTTTTGCAAGGAGATGCGCCGCAAGGACTTTACGCACCATATCGACCGGTATTTCCGCTTCAACAGCGACTTTAACAAGCGCGACGAGATCGCCGTGCGCAAGACCTTTAGCGGCCTTGCCAAGCTGCTGTTCCCCGACGAGGCCATGGACAAGGACGACGTGCGCTGGCTGCTAGACTACGCCATTGAGGGCCGTCGCCGCGTAAAGGAGCAGCTCAAGATTATGGCGGGCGTCGAGTTTATCGACGTCAACCTGGGCTATATGGATGCCGACAACCCGCAGGACGTGCACGTGGTGCGCGTGCCCGAGCAGACCGAGGACACGCTGATTCCCGACGGGCCGCTGCTGTCCGGCCACGTATTTGGCGTGGGCAGGTCGCAGGGCGGCGAGGTTGCCGTATACAAGCTGGAGAACAAGGCCGTTGCCGGCGAGTGCAAGTTTAAGTACGAGGGCGTGGCCTTTAACAAGCCAGTGCGCGATACGCTGGAAGCCGCGTTCGACAACTTTGTGAACCTGGCGAACCGCGTGGCGCCGGGCATGCACATTGGCTCCAAGGACTACCTGCTGTTTTACAACGACCTGCAGAGCAAGGGCCTGTCCGAGGAAGTTTCGCTCGCCGAGTTTGTGGGACTTTGCTCTGCGGCGTGCAACCGCCCGGTGATGCCTGCGCTGGCGATTCCGGGAATCTTGCGCATGTCGGGCTCTATGGACGAGATCCGCGGGCTCGAGGACATTATGCGCGTGGCCAAAAACGCCGGCGCCAAGCGCGTGATTTTGCCGCTGAGTGCCATCGCGGGCCTGCAGAGCGTTTCGTCCGAGATTATCTCGGGCTTGAGCCCGGTGTTCTACATGGATGGCGATCCGGTTGATGCCGCGAAGAAGGCGCTAGATCTGTAGGAGTGCGGGCGTGCGGGCTTGCGTGCGCGTAGGTCCGCGGGCGTGTTGGCGTGTTCGAGTAGGGAGGCCTTGCCATGGCGGACGAGCGTTGCGTTGGCGAGTTGCTCGACGAGCTGTTTGGCTTTGAATCGGTAGCCAAGCGTCAGACGGCGCTTGAGCAGTACGATCGCGGGGAACTGGTGCGCAAGGCGCGCTCCCGTGAGCTGCTGGGCGTGCTTAGGGGCGTCGAGGCTGCCGAGCACACTGCGCGCGAGTCTGCCGTGCGGGCTGTTGACGGGTATGTTCGCCGCGTTGAGGGCGCTGCGCTTGCATGCGCTCGCAAGCAGGCGGGCATTGTTGGCCCGCTGCGGATGGAGCGTCGCTATGCTGCCTTTTTGCGCATGGAGGACAAGGCCGAGCTGCTGGCCCGTTTGGAACAGACACTTGCGTTTATCGAGGTAAAGTTACGTGCGAATACGGCGGCCAGGGTCCGTACGGCGTATGATGCCGCGGGGGCTATGGTGCTGCAGGACGTGGCACGCCTGCGTGACGTGCGCGTCGTGGATGCCGTGCCCCTGGATGCCGACCTGCTGTGCACGCAGCTGGAGCAACTTCGTTGTGCCGCCGACGCAACGGACCTTGCGGGCATGATCACAGCGACGTTTGAGTCCGAGCTGAGTGCGACGGGGTTGCAGGGCGCCGCCGGGTCTGCGGGCGATGTTGCTGGTGACGTGGCGTTGGAGCGTGAACTTACCAACGTGCGCGGCGCTGCGCAGCGAGCACGCTTGGCGGCGCAGGCGTACCGGGCCGAGCGTGCTGCCCGCGTTGCGGGGAGCACGGTTGAGCCGGTATCGTTGCCCGAGTCTGTATGCGTTGCGTGTGAGACGGCGTGCGATGCCAGGGAGCTTTCCGAGTTGCTCGCTCAGGTTAAGAAGTCGTTTGATACCTACCGTCGCGTTGTTGCCGACGGTGGGTTGTTCTGTGCGTTTGGCTCTGGCTCACCGCATGGGATTTGCCGGGGCTCGAGCTATTTAGACTACGATTCACGGCTTGACGAAGACGTGCTGGTGGGCGAGTACGACGGCGCTACCAGGCATGATGTTCGGCGCGAGGCTGCGATTCCCGAGCTTGTGGATGAGGCTTCGACTGAGGGCGGCGATTCGCTCAAGGTTGCCTTGGCACGCATGCAGGAGTTTAACGGACGGCGTTACGATGGCGTGCTGGATGAGGACCCTGCGCGCCATGTGAATGCGTTTTGGTATGGACTCAAAAAGCTCAGTCAGTATTGCGAGGCCGCCGTGCGTGTGGACGAGCGTGCTTGGGATTGCTTTATCGATAAGGTGCAGTTCGCCTACGATGAGCCCGTGGGGCGCCTGGCCACGCAGATGGACGATAAACAGGTGGCAGCTTTTGTTGCTGCTGTTGATGTGCTTGGCGCTGGTGAGTAAGGGCTTGGCTTGGCGGGAGGTTTCACCGTGAAAATCGAAGTCGATGTAGACCAGCTGCGCGAGAGTCTGCTCGACCGTGCGGGGAGTGCGGTTGGCGTAGGCTTTCCGGCCGCCATGCTCGACGTAGTGGATATCGAGGACGAGTCGCCCCAAGAGCTCCTAGCCCGAGCCGAACGCGAAGGCCTCGGCCTCCGCGACTTTGCCGTCGACGATGACTAGGGTAGCTAATTTGAGACGGGGCGTCTGCACCCGCGGCTGCGCGAAGATGAACGATAAACCGTCGCAATGGAGTCTAATGAGCTCGCGACCGTTCTATTTTGACTGCACGCTGGCTAAGTGAGTAGGCTTTATTGGAAATCCTGAGCACCCGACAAATTTGCTTCAACAAACCCGCAGGTCACAGACTTGTGCTTTGGTGGCGTGGTCGGCGATTCGATAAAAGTCTACTCACTTAGTTTCGAGAGACGCTAATTGTCCGCAACGAGACCCCAGCCGGGGCGATTGATGCTCAAATGTAGCCAATTTGGGACGTGTCTCTTTTAGCTACCCCATGGCCGCTACGACGCCAGCGTGGCAATGACGGCTTCGTCGCCGGCATATATGAGGGTGTTGCCGTCGGGGATGATCGTTTGGCCGCCGCGCTTGAGCATCACGACGATAAAGGGGTGCTTGCCCTGCGGCACGTCGCGCAGGCGCTGGCCGGCCAGACGACCGTGGGGTGTTACGGTGACCTCGCGCAGTGTAACCTCGGCACGCTCTTCAAACGTCGGCGCGGCCATAACCAACAGGTCGCCTTCCTCGATGACGGTATCGCCGTTGGGCAGCACCGGGTGCGTACCGTCGCGCAACACCAAGACAACCAGCATGTCGGTGACGCTGCCAATGTCCGCAAGCGAGCGACCGGCAAACGGATGGCCCGCGCCCACCTTGAGCTTAACGAACGACATGCCGTCCTCGTCGCGGTAATCGTTAAAGGTGCGGCGCACGTCGCCGGTCGCATCGATCATATCGAGCTTCTTCGCCACCGCCGGCAGCAGCGAGCCCTGCACCACAATGCTCGACACGGCAATCACAAATACCAGGTCAA
>ERZ827490.2878-NODE-2878-length-17135-cov-7.539520_pt1 | contig 17135 bp, 18 predicted proteins | sample MGYA00519770_ERZ827490 | MGnify/ENA primary metagenome ERZ827490 (study PRJEB31778, sample SAMEA3449324) | human gut metagenome | biome: human gut; feature: human-associated habitat; material: faeces | place: United Kingdom | collected 2010/2012 ...
ACCCAAGAAGGGTGTCCCTCACCATTGAAATCAGTAGTTTTTGAAACTTTTTCAAAGTTTCAAAAACTTAGGCAGCGGGGCGAAAAGGCTTTTTCGACACGCTGGTTTTATATTGCAAGGAAAGGAGTGTCTCCAACTTGAACCGAAAGTATATCTCAGCCGTAAAGCCCTTGGACAACTACATCCTGCAGGTGGATTTTGTGTCCGGCAGCCGGCTGCTGCTGGACATGAAGCCGTATTTGGATAAGCTGCGTTTCCGTCCGCTGGCAGAAGCGCAGCTGTGGAGCAGCGCCGTGACCAACGGCATCTTTATTCGGTTCGGCAATGTGGAGCTGAGTCATGATGAACTGCTCGCCATGGCCGAGGAGTCCCATTGACCCAAGAAAGGGCGAAGGAGGAAAAACATGAAAACAATAAAAAGCTATCCGCTGCTCCTGACAGCTCTAGTGCTGACACTGTGTCTTTCCGCCTGCGGCAGCAAGGGCGGCGGCCAGGAGGAGTACCGCGCCCCGGACGTCATTGAGGACGCGGTCTATGACCCCGACGCCCAGGGGGACTACAGTGACTATTTCGGCAAATGGGTGGGCATCCGGGATTGCGAGTACACCACCATGCTGGTAACTCCGTCCGATGGTGGAATGCGCTTTGAGCTATACAAGGACGACCGGTTGGCCGCCAGCGGCTCTGCCCAGCAGGTGCCGGGCCACGCCTTCATCTATTTCTTTAACGACGCTGACGGCAGCGCCTATCTGTTTGCCTCCAACAACGGGGATATGGAGCTTTACAGCTTCGGCTATTTTGAATTGAAGGTCCCCGCCCCCAACACCAAGGGCGGCTTTGAGGACATCGCCGGCACATGGTATCTGGGCGGCGATCCTAATGCGGAGAGCGTCCTGGACATTGACAATAACGGCGAGTGGGTGCTCTATGAGGGTTCCGCCGTCGTGGACAACGGCTACCTGGTCCAGCACGACACCATCAAGGAGGACTACTACGCCCATTCCCGGCAGAACGAGGACGTGTGCTACGACATGAGCACCTCCCTGGACAGGGAGGGCATTTGGTGGGGCAGCGAAAATGATGCCTATCTCAAGCCCGTTTTCACCAAGACCACCACCGAGCTTATGCAGCCCTATGTGGGCTACTGGTCCAGCGGCGAAGACTACTGGCTGCGCATTTACGCCGGCACCCACTGGGACACGGTGGACGCAGGCGGCGAGATCATCAACACCGGCGACGCGGACCCCCGGGAGGAGGAGGTCATCCTCTACATGGTAGGCTACGGCTACGCCGGGTCCCTGGTCCTCCAGGCAGACGGCAGCCTGAAAAACTCGGAGGACGGAATGGTATTCTCCCCTGTGGCGGAGGCCGATATTCCGGCGGCGGCCCGGGCCGATCTGGGCTGAGGAACCAATCGGCAGGAGGGAAAAAGCATGAAGAAGAACACGGAATCCATAGGAAAAGAAAAAATGACCGATCAGGAGCTGTCCGATGCCTTTGGCCGGTACCAGCGGCGGGAGAGCATCGGCATACTGCTGGGGGCCCTTTTGGTCATCGCCGGGTGTATCTCGGCCTTTGTGCAGCACGATGTGCTGCTTGTGTGCATACCGGCCTTCGCCGGGGTGGGGCTGATCCTTCTGCTGGCGCTCCCGGCGCAGAAAAAGAAAAAGGCGCTGATGGAGCAGCAGCTGGGAGGCTTCTTCCGCACAGAGCTGACCCGGACCTTTGGCCCGGAGCCGCAGACGCCGGAGCTGCCCATTGATTATGCCTATCTGAAAAAGGTGCAGCTACTGGCCTGCCCCTGGGAGCAGAGCGCCATCACGGAGTTTCACGAGGGGGAGCACAAGGGGATGCGCTTTTCCGCCGCCAACGCCGAGCTGCAGCACATGGTGGAGGAAAGATCCGGCCCCGACAACGACAACTGGATGACCCGCACGGAAACCGTTTTCCGGGGCATTATCGTCCGCTGTAAGGGCATCTGTGACCCGGCGCTGGATATAGCCGTCCGGGATCTGTACCAGGAGCGCAAGCAGAAGGACATCACCGATCCCGTCGTGTTCAGCTGGTACTTTTCCGCACGCACCGCAGGCGGGCAGGAGGTAGACGCACCGGTGACGCCGCAGCTGCGGGAGCTGGCGCAGCGGCTGGAGAACGCCTCCAGCAACGCCAAGGTGAGCTGTCTCATCCTCCGGGGCGGCCAGCTGACTCTGGCGCTGCAGACAAGATATGTCTTTGCCGGCATCCCGCCGGAGCTGGATATGCGGGATATTGACGGCATCCGCAGGTGGTTCACGGCCTCTTTGACGGGCATGGGAGGGCTGCTGGATATACTGCAGGAGAGTCCCGCCCTGAACGGCGCTGAAAAATAAGGAGAAAATTATGGAAAAGCAAAATATACACCAAACGGATGAGCAGCTGGCCCAGGAGCTGCGCAAAAGCAGGGGCGGCAAGCTGGGCGGTAAGCTCCTCTCCCTGGTAGGCGTGGTCATCGCTGTGGCGGGCATCGTTTTGGGCGGCAACATCGTGGCCATCGTCATCGGCGGTGTGCTCCTGGCCCTGGGGCAGATGGCGCAGGGCAAGTCCAAAAGCAAGGCCAGCCAGCAGGCTTTCGCCGCCATTGCCCCGGGCGTCATAGCCAGCGTCCTTGAAAATATACAGATGGATCCCTCCCCCCGCCTGCTGCGCGCGGAGGACACAAACATTCCCCTGCCCAGCCACAGCCATTGCAGCGGCAGCGGATACATCCGGGGAACGTATCGGGGCCTGACTACAGAAGCATGTACCGTCCGTCTGACGGAGGAAAACGAAGTGCAGCGGGAGGAGACCGGCCTGTGGGATAAAAACGAGCAGGAGGTCTATACCGGTCAATGGATGCTGTGTGAGCTGGGTCGGAAATTTTCCACCTGGATGACCATCTGGCCCCGGGAAGGGTTGGATAAGCTGCTCCGCTCCGGGACTATTCAAACGGAAAACGATGCGTTTAACAAACGCTTTAATCTGACCGGCGGCGACACGCAGGAGGCCCTTCGCATCCTGAATCCCAACCGGGTAGAGCGGCTCCTGCAGCTGGCGGAGAGCTCCTTCGGCAAATTCGCCGTCAATCTCAACGCTGATGGCAGACTCTATATCGCTGTCCACAGCGGCCGGGGCTTCTTTGACGCCGGCAAGGGCCGGGAGATGCCCGAGCAGCTGCGCCAGCGCTTCACCCGGGAGCTAAAGTGGTTCACGGACATGGTCGATGTGTTCCGTCCCATGTAATAAGGAGGCGAAAAGTATGCCCACATGGCTTGCCGCAGTCATCATGCTGCTGGCCCTGGCCGGGATCGTTTCGGCCAGGAAATATCTTCGCAGCCGCCGAGCCCTGCAGATCCTGTGTACCGTTTTCTGCATTTTTTTGGCCCTGGCCTGTACCGTATACATCGGGCTGACGGTGCTGCTTGTAGATGCGGTGCGAAATCGTCCGCCCGGTCCGTAGGCAGCCCTCTGCGAGCAAATGAAAGAGCAAAACCTGCCGGCAGCCTCAGCTGTCGGCAGGTTTTATGCAATGCACCTATTGCCCCGGGTGCGATCCGTTCAACAGGCCAAATCCGGGAGATTATTTTATAGCGGTTACTTAATGCAGATGGTCTCGATCTCCACCAGTGCGCCCTTGGGCAGGGCACCTACCTCCACGGCGCTGCGGGCGGGATAGTTGCCCTCGGTGAAAAACTCGGCATATACGGCGTTCATGGCAGCAAAGTCAGCCATATTCTGCAGAAACACGGTGGTCTTAGCCACATGATCCATGGTTAAGCCTGCCGCCTCCACAACAGCCTTTACATTGGTCAGGGATTGGCGGGTCTGGGCGGTGATACCGCCCTCCACCAGGTTGCCGGTGGCAGGGTCAATGGGGATCTGGCCGGAGGTGACGATGAAGCTGCCGCAATCGATGGCCTGGGAATAGGGGCCGATGGCTGCAGGAGCGTTGGCGGTGGCAATAATATTCTTTTTCATAATCTGTTCTCCTTTACTCGTCGATTTCGTAGCCGCTGGTTTGCAGCTTGTCATAGATTTCCTTAATATGCTGGGCATCGCGGGTCTCCAGGGACATGCTCACGATGCAGGAGCCAATATCAGTGCTGGTATTGCGGCGCTCGTGGTGGATGTCCAGCACGTTAGCGCCGGTCTGAGAGATAATATTCAAAAAGCGGGTCAGCGCATGGGGCCGATCCGGCAGGACCGTGGAGAAGCTGACTGTGCGGCGCTCCTTGGCCAGACCCCGGGTGATGATGCGCTCCAGCATGGTCACATCCACGTTGCCGCCGGAAAGCAGTGCGCAGACCTTTTTCCCCTTTATATCTACTTTGCCATACATGGCGGCCGCGATACCCACGGCGCCGGCGCCCTCCGCCACCAGCTTCTGCTTTTCCAGGATCGTAAGGATGGCACTTGCAATCTCGCCCTCCTTCACCGTGACTACATCGTCCACATACTGGCGCACCAGGTCAAAGGTCAGGTCGCCGGGGGTTTTGACCTGAATACCGTCGGCAATGGTGTGGACAGAGGGCAGGGTGAGAATCTTATTGGCGTGAATGGAATCCACCATGCTGGCGGCGCCTGCCGCCTGCACGCCGATGACCTTGCACCGGGGCATCAGGTGCTTGATGGCAAAAGCCACGCCGGCAATAAGCCCGCCGCCGCCGATAGGCACCAGAAAAATGTCGCAATCCGGGAGCTGCCGGTGCAGCTCCAGGGCAATGGTACCCTGGCCTGCCATGACACGATAGTCATTGAAGGGATGGATAAATGTGAGGCGTTTCTCGTCTCGCAGGCGGACAGCCTCCCTATAGGCGTCATCGTACACACCGGGCACCAGCACCACATGGGCGCCGTAGCTGCGGGTGGCCTCGATCTTACTCAGGGGCGCCCCCTCCGGGATGCAGATGGTGGCCGGGATTCCCATATCCCGGGCGGCAAAGGCAACGCCCTGGGCATGATTTCCCGCAGAGCAGGCAATGACGCCCCGGGCCTTTTCCTCATCGGAAAGGGTGGCGATCTTGTAGTATGCACCCCGGAGCTTGAATGCGCCGGTTTTCTGCAGGCAATCCGCCTTCAGATAAAAATCGCAATCCGGGACAATGTCTTTCGTGGAGACTACGGGGGTATGGTTGATTACCGGGTCAAGGACACGCTGGGCATCCAGCAGCATTTCCATAGACAGCATGAGGCTTCCTCCCATCAAGAGTCCGCAATGTAGATACAAAGCTATATCAAATTGTCTATAGCAAGAGTACACCATGGGGCAAAATTTGTCAAGTGTGTACAGGAGAAAATCTCTCCTCACTTGCCCGCAGCCTCCCCGGGACGGCAGGCATATAAAAACAGAGATTCCGGCGTCCCAGGCTCTCAAAAAATGTCATTGCGAGACAAGTCCGCAGACTGGTTGTGGCAATCCGTTCCTTATGTGCAGTTTTTTCTCTTTTTTGCAGGATGCATATTCATAAAAAGTTACGGATTCCCACGTCGCTTTGCTCCTCGGAATGACTATGATGGATTTTTCCGACAATAATAAAGAGGCCCCGGAAACCCTTCCGGAGCCTTTTTATCAATCAACGATATCGACCGAAACCTTCACGCCGGTGCGCTGGGCATAAGACCGCACGACCGTGCGGATCTCCTTGGCAATACGGCCCTGACGGCCGATCACCTTTCCCATATCCTCGGGTGCCACACGCAGCTCCAGCGTCAGATCCTCCGCCTCGCCAACCTCCGTCACGGTAACTTGCTCCGGATGGTCCACCAGGCTCCTGGCGATATAGAGCAGCAATTCCTTCATGGCCGTACCCTCAAATTAAAGGACGTCGACCTTCTTCAGCAGAGCGCGAACGGTGTCGGTGGGCTGTGCGCCGGTCTTGATCCACTCACGGGCGCGGTCAGCGTCAATGCTGATCTCGGCGGGGGACACGCAGGGATTGTAGGTGCCGATCTCCTCGATGAACCGGCCATCGCGGGGATAACGGGAATCGGCCACCACAACGCGGTAGTAAGGAGCCTTCTTGGCGCCCATTCTTCTCAATCTGATCTTAACCATGGTTACTTTCCTCCAAAAATAAAATGAATTTTTTATGGATAAATGCAGCAGCACTTATTTCTGTTTTCTGTAGCTGGCGAACATTCCTGCGGAATTTTCTGCCAAAAGGATTGCAGTCTGCGGGCGCGAGCTCTGCAGAGCTTTTTTGATCTTACTTTAGTCTCTTTTTCCGGCCGAAGCTGCGCATGCTGCCGCCGCCGAAGCCGCCGCCCATGCCACCCATCAGGCTGCCCATGCCCCGCATTTTGCCCTTGGTCATAGCCTTGGTCATCTGCTGCATGGCCTCAAATGCCTTCAGCAGACGGTTTACATCCACCACCTCCAGGCCGCAGCCGGCGGCAATGCGCCGCTTGCGGGAAGCATTGAGGATCTGGGGATTTTCCCGCTCCTTCATCGTCATGGATTGAATGATGGCCTTGCTATGGGCCATCTGCTTTTCGTCGATCTGGCTGGCGTCGAAGCTCTTGCCCAGGCCGCCGGGAAGCATAGAGGCGATTTGGCTCAGGTCGCCCATTTTCTGCAGCTGCTCCAGCTGGTCCAGGTAATCCGAAAGGGTCAGGCGGTTTTTTCGCAGCTTCTCCTCAAGCTTTTTGGCCTGCTTTTCGTCGTACTGCTGCTCGGCCTTCTCGATGAAGGTAAGCATGTCGCCCATGCCCAAAATGCGAGAGGCCATGCGCTCCGGATGAAACAGCTCGATCATGTCCAGCTTTTCCCCGGTGCCCACAAACTTGATGGGCTTGCCCGTGGCTGCCCGGATGGACAGGGCCGCACCGCCCCGGGCGTCGCCGTCCAGCTTGGTCAGCAGCACTCCATCAATACCCAGTGCCTCGTCAAAGGCAGTGGCGGCGTTAACGGCGTCCTGGCCGGTCATGGCATCCACTACCAGGAGGATTTCATGGGGATGGATATTTTCCTTGATATTCTTCAGCTCGTCCATGAGCTGTTCATCAATGTGCAGACGGCCTGCGGTATCCAGGAATACAATGTCATTTCCGTGGTCCGAGGCGTATTTCAGCGCCTCCCGGGCGATGTTCACCGGGTCGCCCTGGCCCATCTCAAAAACAGGAATGTCCAGCTGCTGGCCCACCACCTGCAGCTGCTTGATGGCGGCGGGGCGGTACACGTCGCAGGCCACCAGCAGGGGCCGTTTGCCATACTGGCGGCGCATGAGGCCCGCCAGCTTTGCGCAGTTAGTGGTTTTACCGGCGCCCTGGAGACCCACCATCATCACCACCGTAGGTCCCTTAGACGCGGTGGCAAGACGGGCGTTGCTGCCGCCCATGAGCTCGGTAAGCTCCTGGTTGACGATCTTGACGATCTGCTGGGCGGGGGTCAGGCTCTCCAGCACGTCGCTGCCCACGCAGCGGTCGGTGACCCGGGCGATAAAGTCCTTGACCACCTTGTAGCTGACGTCCGCCTCCAGCAGCGCCAGGCGCACCTCCCGCAGGCCGGCCTTGACGTCACTCTCCGTGAGCCGGCCCTTGCCCCGCAGGCGCTTAAAGGTTTCATTCAGTTTTTCACTTAATCCCTCAAAGGCCATAGCTTTACTCCTTCAGTGCGGCGGCGCAGGTGCGGATTTCCCCCGCCAAACGCTCCAACTCCGGATTATCGTACTGCCGGTAGTTGAGCTTTTGAATCTCCGCTGCCGCAGCTTCAATGGCGTCGATCTTTTCCCGCAGGCGCATAAAGCGCTTGAGCAGGCCGGTCTTGTCCTCCAGCTCCTCCATGGCGGTCTCCGCCCGGACGATGGCGTCCCGGACGCCCTGGCGGCTGATACCGTAGTTCTCCGCAATCTCCGCCAGACTCAAATCCTCGTTATAGTATAGGTCAAAGAATTCTCTCTGCCGCTGGGTCAGGATCTCGCCGTAAAAATCAAGCAGCATGGTCATGCGGTAGGTCTGGTTTTTCACGGTTCGCCCTCCTCCTGTAAAGTAAATCAGCTTTACAACATTGCTTATGATACCCCATTTCCCCGAAAAAGTCAAGAGAAATTTGGGGGATGGCCGGGATTTTTTTGAGGGGGTGCGGGAATGTGGATGCCCCTGTTGCGGTGTCCAAAATTTCTGCGCTGCCTTACGACGGGCGCCTGAAATTTTGACCGCAGTCACTGGCTCACCTCGCTTATTCTGCCACTGGCAGCGCTTGGTTCGTTCCCCACAGCCACCGTGCGCAATGGCAGGGCTTTGCAAGGGGCGCGGTGGTTAACGAAGCGGCGGGGTGAGGGCATCCCGCCCTGCGCATTTATGAATGCCGATGCAGACATCGGCCCCTGCGGATACGCTGTGCGGAGCTTAGGCGGCGGGCAGCGAAACGGCAGAGATGCGATGGAGCATCCCTGCCGTTCTTTGCAACACATATTATTCTTTTTGTTCCCATTCGGCGGTGAATTCGTCCTTAGCCTGCTGAAGGATCTTTTTATCGTGCTTGGTCTTTACGGCGCTCTCATCGAACCGGGCCCAAAGGTCCGGCCGCCGGGCCATGGTGCGCTTGTAGCTCTCCTTTCGGCGCCAATCATCCACGCCGCCATGGTTGCCGCTGAGGAGGATGGCGGGCACCTTGCGCCCGTGCCACTCCTCCGGCCGGGAATACTGGGGATACTCCAAAAGGCCGTTCCAGTGGCTCTCGTCGGTGTAGCAACTCTCCTCGGGCAGCACCCCCTCCTCCATGCGGAACAGGCAATCCGCCACAGCCATGGCCGGGATCTCCCCGCCGGTGAGGACAAAGTCGCCCATGCTCAGCTCCTCATCCACACACTCGTCGATAAATCGCTGGTCCACCCCCTCATAGTGGCCGCAGACCAGGACGATGTTCTCGTGAGCTGCCTTCAGCTCCTTGGCTACCTCCTGGGTGAAGGTCCGGCCGCAGGGAGACAGGTAGATGGTGTGGGGCCGCTGCCCCACCTCCCGGCAGATATGCTCCCAGCAGCGGTACAGGGGATCCGCCTGCATCACCGCCCCCCGACCGCCGCCGTAGGGGTAGTCGTCCACCTGCATCTGCTTATTGGTAGTATATTCCCGGATCTGATGGGTATAGAGCCGGATATAGCCCCGGTCCCGGGCCCGGCCGATGATGGATTGGCCCATCATGGCCTCGATGGCATCGGGAAAGAGGGTCATAATATCAATTCTCATCGGTGGCCAATCCTTTCATCATGTGGATACGCATAACGCCGCCGTCCGGATCCACGGACGCAATGAACACCCCCGGCACCGCTGGGATGAGATACTCCCGGCTGCCCCGGACCTCGTAGACCTTGTGGGCGGGATAGTGCAGCACCCGGCGGATCCTTCCCAGCTCCTCTCCGGTGGCGTCATCCAAAACCATAGCGCCCACCAGCTCGGCGTCAAAATACTCGCCCTCCGGGAGATGCGCATCCTCCCGCCGGATGGAGACCTCCCGGCCCTTCAGGGCCAGGGCGGCGTCCATATCCTCTACCCCGGGCAGAATCAGAAGCACCGTGGACTTATGGACCCGGCGGCTTTTCACCTGCACGGACTCCCCATTTATATAGAGCGTATCAAACTCTGCCACAAACTCCGGGGTGAAGCCCTCCGGGTTCAGCTTGACCTCGCCTTTGATGCCGTGGGCGTTGACGATATGGCCCACGGGGATATATACAGGACGCACAGCGCTCCCTCCTCGCTTTAAAATACCGATTCCATTATACCGAAACTTTCCCCATGAGGCAACACCGAATCCACGACTTTTTCGTCCCCCAGTCTGTAACATTTTTGTTTCCGTTTCGTTTTCGATCCTTCCATTTTTCCCCTGGCAAGGGTGCATAAATCCGCCCCTTTCCGGAAAAACTTGACACATCGTAAAAAAGGTGATATACTCCTGTCAAATTTAGTTTTGTTACAAGTGTTACATTTTGATTACAAATAAGCATCATTCCTTTAACTTTTCAAGGGATGTCTCCCAATAAAACTACCGAAAGGAGCCTCCGGCCCGGTCTAAAAAACCGGCGCAATGGAGGAAACACTGTATGATCCAAACGATTCTGAAACGTCTGGGCGATCTGCGGGATGGGCCGCTCAAACGCCGGCGTCTGCTCACCTTCTTGGCCCCGCTGACGCTGCTGGGCCTGGTGATTTGCATCTGTATGGGTCCCGCTCCGGTAGACGGGGATGTGTACCTGCTCATTGACGATCAGGAAACCTATACCGTCACCGCAGACTCTGACCTGGACTACCAAAGCGAAGCGCTCTACACCGGCTCCAATAACGCCGGTGCCGCAGATGTGCAGCTCATTCTGCCCAAAGGGCAGGAAGTGCAGCTCGCCGCCGTGGAGGAGGGGACCTCCGCCGCCGCGAAAAGCTCCGTACCCGAGACAAAGCTGCTGTCCGCCTCTTTAAGCGGTTCCGCAGAGGATGACACCGTAGACACCGGTGTTGTCACCACCCGCCACGAGACTGTGGCCAATCTGCTGCGCCGCAGCCATGTGAAGGTGGCAGACGATGAGATGGTGGTGGTGGACCTCACCGCTGATACCCCCAGCATCACTGTATGCCGCCAGTACACTCGCCTGCGCAACGTGCAGGTGCAGACAGACTTTGCCGAGGAGCGGATTGCCGATCCTCTGATGGCAAAAGGCACGGAGGAGATCATCACCCCCGGTGTGCCCGGCACTGTGACCCAAACCTACATGGATGTTTTCGTCAAGGGTAAGCTGGAAAGGACCGAGTTTATCTCCACCACCGAGGACAATTCCGTCACCCAAGTGGTAGAATACGGTACGTTGGTGGATTCCGTGGCCGACGGTGACGAGCTGGTGTCCGTTTATCGCAACGACGACGGCAGCGGGTATCTGCTCTTTGCCTCCGGTGACACCATGACCTTCTCCTCCCAGGTGACGTGCAATGCCAGTGCCTACGCCATCCACGGCCGGACGGCTTCCGGCCGGCCCACTCAGTATGGCAACATTGCTGTGGATCCCTCCGTGTTCCCCTATGGCACACGGTTCTATATCTACACGGACGATGGGTATCTGACCTACGGCATGGCCACCGCCGCCGATTGCGGCACCAGTATCAAGGGCTACAAGCTGGACCTTTGGTTTGATGAATACGACCAGGCCTGCCGCTTCGGCCGCCGCAACTGCACCGTATTTGTGCTGAACTGAATTGCAAAAAGAGCTGCCCTTTCGGAGCGTATCCGGAAGGGCAGCTTTCTCATTCTCTTATCATCTCCGCCCGGGCAAAGAACGGCCGGACCGCCTGCTCATAGGCTGCGCAGGTGCGGGCCTTGCGGACGGCGCGCAGCAGCGGCTCTGCGTTCCGAAAGCTGCCGGCCAGGTAATTCCACAGCTCTCTCATCCGGTGCAGCACAGGCACATCGCCGGAGTAATCCCGGCGATAGGCGGTATAGATGGCATCGTGGAAGGCCTGCAGCTCGGCCACACTGGCCCTCTCTCCGCCTCGGAGACGGCGCAGCAGGGACGGGTCCGCCTGGAGGCCCCGCCCAAACATCAAGGGCACGTTGGGAGCGGCAGACACATCCGCCGGGGTCAGCAGGTCGCCGTTATAGCACAGAAGCAGGCCGGTGTTCGCCTGCGCCCAGGCAAAGGCGTCCCGGTGGACTCTCCCCTTGTAAAACTCCGTTCGCACCCGGGGATGAATAATAAGCAGGGTGATGGGATAGTCGTTCAGCAGGGCCAGCAGAGCGGGCCACTGGTTGGGATCATCCCAGCCGATGCGTGTCTTGACGGAAATTTTCAGGTCCGGAAGGGCATCGAATATGCCGTCCAGAAGTGCTCGCAGGATGTCCCTTTCCCGCAGCAAGCCAGCCCCCTTATTTTTCGCCGTTACCGTGCCGGAGGGGCAGCCCAGGTTCAGATTCACCTCGCTGTAGCCCCGGCTCTGGCACTCTTTAGCCGCCCAAACGAAGTATTCCGGCCGATTGGTAAGGATTTGCGGCACCACAAAAAGGTCCCGGTTATGCTCCGGGTCGATCTCCTGCAGCTCCTTGGTCTGAAACTCGAAATTGGCATTGGGCGAGAGAAAGGGCGTGTAGTAGCGATCCGCGCCGCCGAACAGCTCCGATTGCACCTGCCGCCAGCGCCAGCCGGTGAGGCCCTCCATGGGCGCGGCGTAATATTCCTGCATGGGCTTTCCCTCCTTTGGGCCATCTTACCATATTTGCAGGCGTCTTGCAATTCCCCGCCGGGTGTGGTAAAGTCAAGGCTGGAAAGTGAGGCCGTACTATGACACTGTTTGACTATTACCTGCAATATATGACCCAGATCTGCGAGGGCTCCCTAACCGCCCCGGAGGGCATCACACTTACAGAAACCGATGAAATGCATCGGGCTATGGAGCTGCAGCGGCAGATCGGCGCTATGGGCATCCCCGCCTTTGTGCGCGCCTGTGCCGCCGCAGCGGGAGACGAAGTCCCCCAGGCGGCTTACGACAGTTTCTCTATGGACGATGCGCTCTCTGCCGCCCGGGTCCTGGCCAGCCAGGCCCGGGAGGAGCAGGCGGAGGAGCCTGTACAGAAGGAGCCGGATCCGGACGCAGGCAAGCACGCCTTTGAGGTTTTTTTGGATTGTATCGCCTTGGATGACGGGCTGGTGCAGTACCTTATCCAGGTGCTGAAAAAGAGAGATTGGCAGGAATTTTACAAGCTGAGCCAAATCACCACCAAGCTGGATCTGGACCCTAACGAGTTCCTTTACTGGCTGGGGAACAAGGAGCAGTTCGCCCCCTCGGATGAGCAGGCCTGCGCCTCTATCATGGATGCGTGTCTGATCCGCCTGGCGGAGGAAAAGAGGCTGGATGTGCTGGCAGCCCTGCTCTCGGGGGATCAGAAAACCTTTGAGCTGTTCCGCTGCGAGGCCCCGGAGCTTATGCATTTACCGGAGGCTACCTTTGATTGGTATTGCCGGAACTACCTGGACAGGGACTATCCTCTGCGGATGATCCTGCGGCTGAACGGGGTGGAGTTTCCGGAAAAGCTGGAGTGAAGCGGACAAAAGCCCGTATTCTGCGGAATACGGGCTTTTTTCGCGGAAAGGGCTTGCATTTTCCGGCGGGTGTGATATACTGCCATCTGTCACACAAGTATGAAAAAGATGATTTTTGTGAGGTGAGGTCATGCCCCAGGGCAAGCATATATTGGGCCGCTCCCCTACCCGGCGGGTGTTTGGCACCGCCAAGGTGGGCGACCGGGGTCAGATCGTGATCCCCAAGGAGGCCCGGGATTTTTTTAATATCCACCCCGGAGACACGCTGCTGATTTTGGGCAGTGAGAGTCAGGGTCTGGTGGTCTCCCGTCCGGAGGTACTGGACCGGGTGGCTCAGGAAATTCTGCAAAACACGGAGGACAGCGAATTATGATGAACGAAATGTATCGGCAGTTGGGGGTCTCCCAGGCCGTTTATGAATTTGGCGAGGCGACTCTCGGTGATCTTACGGAGCGATTCCGGGAGATCGACGCAGTGGCGGAGTACAACCAGTGCAAGGTGCTTGCCGCTATGCAGAAAAACCGCGTCAACGCTACCCATTTTGCCGCCACCACCGGTTACGGCTATGACGATGAGGGACGGGATAATCTGGAGCGGGTCTATGCCGATTGCTTCCACACGGAGGCAGCCCTGGTGCGGCCCCAAATCACCTGCGGTACCCATGCCCTCACCGTGGCCCTCAGTGCCAATCTACGGCCCGGAGACGAGCTTTTAAGCCCTGTGGGCCGGCCCTACGACACACTGGAGGAGGTCATCGGTATCCGTCCCTCCCCCTGCTCCCTGGCGGAATACGGCGTGAGCTACCGGGAGGTGGAGCTGCTGCCTGACGGCACCTTTGACTATGAGGGCATCCGCCGGGCCATTACGGACAAAACCAAGCTCATCACCATCCAGCGCTCCAAGGGGTACGCTACGAGGCCCACCTTCTCCGTGGAGCAAATTGGGAAGCTGATCGCCTTCTGCAAGCAGTGCAAGCCCGGCGTGCTCTGCATGGTGGACAACTGCTACGGCGAATTTGTGGAGATGCAGGAGCCCTCAGACCTGGGAGCAGACATGATCGTGGGGAGCCTCATTAAGAATCCCGGGGGCGGCCTGGCCCCCATCGGCGGCTACATCTGCGGCACCAGGGAATGCGTGGACCGCTGTGCCTACCGCCTCAGTGCCCCGGGCCTCGGGCAGGAGGTAGGCGCAAATCTGGGGCTGATGCCCGCCTTTTACCAGGGGCTGTTTCTCTCGCCCACGGTGGTGGCCTCGGCGGTGAAGAGCGCCGTATTTGCCGCCGCCTGCTATGAAAAGCTGGGCTTCCGGGTGGTGCCCGGCTCCGCCGAAAGTCGACACGACATCATCCAGGCCGTGGAGCTGGGCAGCAAGGAAGCCATGGTGGCCTTCTGCAAGGGTATCCAGTCCGCCGCCGCCGTGGACAGCTATGTGACCCCGGAGCCCTGGGCTATGCCCGGCTATGAGAGCGAGGTCATTATGGCCGCCGGAGCCTTCGTGCAGGGCAGCTCCATTGAGCTTTCCGCCGACGGGCCCATCCGCCCCCCCTACGCGGTCTACTTCCAGGGCGGTCTCACCTGGTTTCACGGCAAGCTGGGCATTCTTTTGAGTATGCAAAAGCTGGCGGACGCCGGAATCATTAAGCTATAAAATAATAAGGAGTATTTTCATCTATGTGGTTTTGGTTTTCTGTGATCGCGCTTCTGTTCTGGAGTGGATCGGATCTGTTTTCTAAAATCGGCTGTCGGGATGCCGACGACAAGTACGCCCACCTGAAAATGGTCATGGCTGTGGGCGTGGTCATGGGTCTGCACGCAGCTTATGAAATCTTTATCGGCGGGACGGAAATTAATTTCTCTATCATCCTCACCTATCTGCCGGTGTCGCTGCTGTATATTCTGTCTATGGCCCTGGGATACGTGGGGCTTCGCTACATTGAGCTGTCCATCTCGTCTCCCATCTGCAACTCCTCCGGTGCGATGGTGGCAGTGCTGAGCATCATCACCGGGTCTGCCCTGCTGGCCCCGGCCCAGTATGCAGCCATGGCCCTGGTGTGTGTGGGCGTTATCGGGCTGGGCATTGTGGAGGCCCGGGAGGACGACGATCTGCGCCTGGCTCGCCAGGAGGCCGGCAACTATAAGTACGCCAAGTCCGCCCTGGCGCTGGTGCTGCCCATTCTCTACTGCGTGCTGGACGCCCTGGGCACCTTCGCCGACAGCAAGGTGCTGGAGACCCTGAACGAGGATAGCGCCAACTGCGCCTATGAGCTGACCTTCCTGGCGGCGGGTATTGCGTGCTTTGTGTATGTGGTGCTCATCCGCAGGCAGAAGCTGGTGCCTAAGCGGGAGGGGCCCAAGTACCTGGGCGCTCTGTGCGAGACCGCCGGCCAGTTCGCCTATATCTACGCCCTGGCGGACACGGAGCATGTGGCCCTGGCAGCCCCTATCATCTCCGCCTACTGCGTACTGTCCGTGGTGTGGAGCCGTATTTTCCTGAAGGAAAAGCTCTCCTGGAAGCACTATCTCATGATTGCCCTGGTGGTGGCAGGCATCATCATTTTGGGCATCTACGACGAATAAAACTCACTTAAAACAGGAAGGAGCCGTTCGATCGAACGGCTCCTTCCTGTTTTATTTTAAAATCCGTCAAACAAATTCACCTGGCTTGTGTCCGCCATGCCCGCAAAGGCCCCCAGGGCCTTCAGCTGTTCGATATGCGTCTTGGACAGCTTATTGCAGCACATGGAAAACTCCTCAATGGAGATAAAGGTCTTTCCCTTGCGCTTTTCCACCGTGTCCTGGGCGGCGGCCTCGCCCAACCCGTGGACGGAGATCAGCGGCGGCAGCAAACCGCCCTCGGTGATGGTGAACCTCGTTGCATCGCTGTGGTAAATATCGATGGTGTCGAAGTGGAAGCCCCGGAGATAAAACTCGTAGCACACCTCCAGGGTCACCATAAGGTTCTGCTCCACGGCGGTGGCGTCCTTGTTATTCTCGATCTCATGGATCTTTCGCTCCACAGCCTCCTTTCCGGCACAGCAGAACTCCGCGTCAAAGGCCTTGGCACGGATGGAGAAGAAGGTTGCATAGAAGGCCAAGGGCTCATGGACCTTGAACCAGGCGATGCGGAAGGCCATCATCACATAGGCCACGGCGTGGGCCTTAGGGAAAAGATACCCGATCTTGGCCAGGGACTCGATGTACCACTCCGGCACGCCGTGCTCCTCCATGGCCTCCACCCAGCCCTCCTGGAAGCCGCCCTTTTTCACCTTGCCCTTTCGCACAGCCTCCATGATCTTGAAGCTCATTTTCGGGTCCAGGCCCATGGAAATGAGATAGAGCATGATGTCATCGCGGCAGCCCACAGTCTGCAGAACCGAGGCCGTGCCGCCCACAATCAGCTCCCGGGCGTTTCCAAGCCACACATCCGTGCCGTGGGAGAAGCCCGAAAGCCGCACCAGGGTGTTAAAATCCTTGGGCTGGGTATCTATGAGCATCTGCCGGGTAAACCGGGTATTGAACTCCGGGATGGCCACGGCACCGGTGGGGCCGAGCAGCTCGTCATTTTCAAAGCCCAGCACCTTGGAGGAGGTGAAAATACTCATGGTATCCGGGTCGTCCAAGGGGATGGCTCGGGCATTGACCCCGGTGAGGTCCTCCAGCATGCGGATCATGGACGGGTCATCGTGACCCAGCATATCCAGCTTCAAGAGGTTATCCTCCATGCAGTGGTATTCAAAATGGGTGGTGACGGTCTCTGCGTCCTCGGCATCCGCCGGGTGCTGCACGGCGGTGAAATCCTCCACATCCATATCGTCCGGCACAACCACCAGGCCGCCGGGATGCTGGCCCGTGGTGCGCCGCACGCCCACGCAGCCCAGGGTCAGGCGATTCATCTCCGCATTGCCGGCGGTGATCTGCCGCTCCTCCAGGTACTTGCGCACAAAGCCGTAGGCAGTCTTTTCCGCCAGAGTGCCGATGGTCCCGGCTCGAAACACCTGTGTCTCGCCGAACATCTCCACCGCATGGCGATGGGCCCGGGCCTGGTATTCCCCGGAGAAGTTCAGGTCGATATCCGGCACCTTGCCGCCGCCGTAGCCCAGAAAGG
>ERZ827490.2888-NODE-2888-length-17065-cov-3.789359_pt1 | contig 17065 bp, 14 predicted proteins | sample MGYA00519770_ERZ827490 | MGnify/ENA primary metagenome ERZ827490 (study PRJEB31778, sample SAMEA3449324) | human gut metagenome | biome: human gut; feature: human-associated habitat; material: faeces | place: United Kingdom | collected 2010/2012 ...
AGCTCGTTGGTCATTTCCGTAACGGCGTTCTGGGCGGCCGTGGCCTGACGGCTGTGCTCCATGCCCAGCGCCAGCACCATCTGGCTCTTCCACAGGGGGATGGTGTTCACCAGCGAGGACTGGATCTTCTCGATCATCAGCGTGTCGTTGTTCTGCAGCAGCCGGGTCTGGGGCCCCATCTGAATGGACACCATCCGGGTCAGCTCCAGATCGTGGAGTTTCTTCTCGAACCGGTCGCACATGCTGACCAGATCGTTATAGGCCTGTGCGTCCTCGGCAAGACCGCTCTGCTCCGCCTTTTTCCGCAGCTCCTCCAGCTCGCCGCCGCGCACCTCGGCCAGCCGCTTCTTGCCCGCCAGGATGTACATGGTCAGTTCCTTGTAGTATTTCAGGTTCAGCTCATACATCTGGTCGAACATGGCCACGTCCTTCAGCAGGGCGATCTGATGGCTCTCCAGATTCTGGGCGATCTTGTCCACGTTGGACTCCACCTTGCTGTACTGGGCCTTCATGGTCTCCAGCTTATTGCTGGTCTTTTTGAACAGACCCGCCAGACCCTTTTTCTCCTCCTCCGCGCCGAAGCCCTTCAGCTCCACCACAAGGCGGCTCAGATCCTCGCCGATCTCGCCCATATCCTTGTTGCGGACGTTGGACAGCGCGTTTTCGGAAAAGCTGGCCACGCTTTTCTGGGCCGCCGCGCCGTATTGCAGCACCTGATTGGTGTCCCGCACGTCGATCTTCTTGGCAAATTCGTTGACAGCGGCTTTCTCCTGTTCCGTCAGCATACTGTCGTCCAGCACCACCGGCTCGACCTCCTTCTTCACCTCAGGGGCGGCAGGGGTGGCGGGCGCTTCCGGCGTCAGCGTCAGGGTGGGCATCTCCGCCGCAGCGGCGGTATCGGGGGTCAATGTCAGTTCAGGCATGTTGGTATCAGTCATGGCTTTTGATTCCTTTCTGTATATTTTCTTCCTTGGATTGCGATTTGTATTATAATTCCAGCGTAATGCCGCCGTCCTCCGGCGTATCCTCCGCCGAAGCTGCGGCGGTGCGGTGCAGCGGATCGTCCGTCAGTCCCTCACGGGCCATCATGTTCTCCAGCACCACCATATCGGTGGAGATATCCATAGCCTCTGCGCCGAACAGGTTGTCCAGCTGCTTTTCAAAGGCGGTGATGATGGTGGCCATCATGCTCTCCACCTTATGCATGGTGGAAGTGATGTTCTCACCGGCCACGCCCTGCTCGCCCATGCGGTCATAGGCGTTGAGGATCTTCAGCGTGGTGGGCAGGTAGTAGTTCATGAACCTCCGGATCTGGGGCAGCTTCTCCGGATTCTGCTCCACCTGGGCGAAGATCTTGCCGGAAAGCTCCTGCAAGCGGACGATCTGGGCGGAGATAGTGGGATCGGCGATATTGTCGTCCAGCCGCTTCATCTCGGCAATGGCCTTCCTGCCGTCGTCGATCATCTTGTCCAGCTCGGCGTTGCCGGTGGATTTTGGCTCCTCCGGCACCTCCTCCACCGTGTTGGGACACAGCAGCCGGGCCACAACGCCGATCACCGCGGCGGCGCCTGCCGCCAGCACATAGTGGAGCGGCCGGTACAGCGGGAACAGCAGCGCGTACAGCAGCCATGTGGCTGCCGCCGCGTACAGCGGTATAGTGGATTTACGAACAACTTGCTTCAACGCGATCGCCTCCGTTCAGCGGACAGATACTTTTACAGCCTACATTATATCCCAACTGCCGTGCATGGTCAAGAAAAAGAGACGGGCTGCCCCGTCTCTTTCCTCACATCCCTATGGCGGGCAGTCCCACCGTGCCGTTGGTGGGGTCGATAAAAATAGGCAGCACCGGCGGAGCATACGTCCACCAGACGAACAGCGCCGCGACGCCCAGCAGAAGCAGCAGCCCCACCGCGCCCCAGATGGGGCCGGTCAGCTTGTTTTTTGCCAGCACCCGCCAGGAGACCAGGGCGCCCAGCAGCACCGCTGCCTGAAACAGCACCACGTCCACGATCATACTGCTGACGCCCAGCGCCCCTGTGTAGGTATAGTACACCGTGGGGATCGTCACCAGTCCCGCCAGCAATCCCAGCGCTCTTGCCATCAGTACGCTCTGGCGGCTGCTCCGCAGCGCCACGGCCTCCACCAGCGACCAGATCACCCACGGCATAGCCAGAAGCTTCATGTGCTCCCATGTGGACTCGTTGACGGCGGCAAAGGCGGCCACCACGCTGTTCTGCCCGCTCCAATCGTAAACAAAATGCAGCAAATTGCCGAAGATCAGCGTGAGAAACAGCCCCGCCAACTCCCACTTGCGCCATCTCCTGTCGGTCATAGCAGACCCTCCCATCCTTGTACGCATTTCAGGACTAGTGTACGCCGCCCACTGGGAATTTATACCGAAGTTGTCCTAACCGCTTGCGGAAAACGGAAAAATATGGTATAATATATAACAAGCATTATGCAATATAGCGCAGAGCTTGCGGAAGCTCTGCGCCCGTTTTTTCGGGAAAGGGGAGAGCTATGAGCTTTGATCTACGCATGGCGGTGCTTTCACAGGGCGGCGCCCTGTCCGCTGTCCAACAGACGCAGGAGCTGCTGGCCTGCAACGATACCACCGCCGCCTACGGCCTGCAATTAACGCCCCAACAGGCGCAGGCTTTGCTGGATACCCGTTCCGCCGCCCTGCGGAAAACAGGCCGGGTGGAGCTGGGCGGCAGCATTCTGCAAAAGGTCGTCCTGACCTTCTGTGAGTCGCCCTATCTGATGCAGGAGAGCTACGAGGAGACGCTGCACCAGCTGGTAGACGCCTTCTACTACTTCAAAAACGAGACGGAGGACAGGGTAGGAGACGATGCGCTGCTGCGGTACATGAAGCAGGCCTTTGACGGCCCGTGCCGCGGCTCGCTGGAGCTGTTGACCGGCACGGCGCTGCCGGATGTGGCCCGGAAGCTGCGGGCAAAAGCCGCACGTCCGCTGACAGAGGAGGGCCGCCATGACTGATCTGACCCGCCGGACATTGCTCGACCCGCTGGCGCTGGACGGGCGGGACTACTTCGCTTCGCTGCTGGCGGAGGGCCAGCGCTGCGGCCTGCTGTCCGACCGGGACCTGAGCCGCCTGCAAGGGGAGAGCCTGACACTGCTGGCGGAGCGGGCGGACGCATGGAGCCACGGCCTGAGCACCTCGCTCCCAGCGGAGCGGGCCCAGCAGCTGCTGGGCTCGGTGCTCTACATCGTCTCACTGGAGTTGAAGGCCGGCCCCACCCCGGAGGAAGCGGTGGAGCGCCTGCGGCGTGAGCCGCTGGCGGCGCTGTACGCGGCGGGACAGAAGCGCATCACCCGTAAGCTGCAAGCCGCCCGCACCCTCCACCGCCAGCTGAAAAAGACGCTGTTTCCCACCCCCAACCAGTTCTACCGCGCCACGCTGGCGGACGGCGTCGGCGGCTTTTTCAAGCTGTACCGCCCAGCCCTTGCCGCCCAGGAGATCCACATCACCGCCGATTACCCCACCTTTTTCGGCCTGCCGCCGCTGGACGGCGTGGAGTTTATGGAGGAGTATCTCCGCTGCCTGTCCCACGAGAACCGTTTCCTTCGCTGATTCGCCCCGGAGACCGTCCACGCCCTGCTGCTGGGACTGGATGAAAACTACCCCCTGCTGATCCTGAACCTCTACGGCCCGGTGCTGGCGGCGGCGCTGGGGTGCGTGCTGACCCGGCAGAGCGTGGCCGCGCTGCGGTACGACCCGGAGCGTCTGGCCGCCCTGTTGACCGGCAGAAGCCGTCAGGAGACGGAAGTCCTGCTGCGTCAGGCGGCGGAGGTGTTCATCCGCGGCGCGGGCTGCCCGGAGGGCCTGTCCGCCTACCTCCGCCGCAGCGTGCCGGTGCTGGCGGGCGATGTGACCCGCGCCGTATCGCTGGGCCATCCGGAGGCGGTGCTCCCACTTCCTGTGGAGCTGTGACCCCTTGCATTTTTCGCCACAAATGGATACAATAGAAAGAGGTTGTTTTACTGAAAAAGCTTCGCAGAATTCGCCGCCTGTCATGGCGGCGAACCGTTTCAATAATTTTTTGCCGCGGCGTGTACGTGGAAAAAAATACTTTGCGCGGAGAGAGTGTTCGTTCATTCACGCTGTGGATGAACGAATGCGGGTCGGAGCGAATCATAATTTGCCAAAAAGGCATGCCTTTTTGGCAAGGGTATAAAGGAGTGCATTTATCATGGCATTTCAAGGCTATACACAAGAGACGGTGGACTTCATGTGGGGCATCCGCTTCAATAACGAGCGGGGTTGGTTTCTGGAGCACAAGGACGACTATATCAACACCTTTCTCACCCCCACCAGGGAGCTGGGCGAGCAGGTCTATGACGCGGTGCATGCCCTGCTGCCGGACGAGCCGCTGATGCTGAAGGTCTCCCGCATCTACCGGGATGCCCGGCGGCTTTTTGGCCGCGGCCCCTATAAGGATCACCTGTGGTGGTGCATCCGCACCGGCGACAAGGACTGGACGGGCCGCCCCACCTTCTGGTTTGAGTTGGGGCCGGATTACTACAGCTTCGGTCTGGGTTTCTGGTCGCCTGCCGCCGCGCTGATGGAAACGTACCGCAAGCAGATTGACGCCCACCCGGAGGAGCTTTCCAAGCTGGTGCGGCAGTTCAACAGGCAGTCGGTGTTCACGCTGGACGGCCCGGAGTACGCCCGCAGTAAGGGCCAGACCTCCGACCTGCTGCGCTCCTGGTATCAGAAGAAATCCCTCTCCCTCCGGTGGGAAGGCCCGCTGGACGAGCGGATCTTCACCTCCGCCTTGGCGGAGGACATCATCGCCGGGTTCAAGACCCTGATCCCGTTCTATCACTATTTCAATAAGCTGGTAGCCCTGACGCCCCGGCAGGAGCGCCGGGGAGAGGAAGCATGACAGAACACGGCGGCATTCCTTGCAATTGATCTATCGATAGAAATTGTAGGGGCGGGCGACTCTGCCCGCCCCTACAACGGCATGAGATCGCAAGGCGGCATCCGCGGATTTTGCCCCTGCAACGCTTCAATGAAAAAACCACGCTGCCCCGTCGAGGCAGCGTGGTTGTGTTATTTCTCAAAAGTCTATCGTTCCGTTCAGCACCTTCAAATCATACGGTTCATACACCACCTTGCGGTAGGCGTCCACATCCATCTTCACGCCTGTCCAGTCGCTGTGGATCTCGCCGTTCTGCTTGATGAGCACATCGTACAGAATGTCGTAGGTCACGCCGTCGTCGCCCTTCTCCACAATGGTGGAATAGGGCAGCGTCTTGTGGTACGTCAGGTGCAGACCCTTGTACTCGAAGTGGAAGCCGTTGCGCATGCGGCAGCCGTCCAGCCCCTTATAGGTGAATAGCCGCCGCAGATCGTGCAAAATCTGGTCATGCTCCTCGTCGTACAGGTTCTCCGGCGTGGTCTCGGTGTAGTCATACCGGAACTGCACGGGGATGCCGTAGGGCAGGAAGCGCTCCACATAGGCAGGCAGCTTGTCGGCGGGATAGCGCTTGTACAGCACGCAGTTGATGCGGGTGCGGCAGGCAATGCGGCCCAGCACCTCGTCAGGACTCTCCTCCACGTACTTCTGCAAATGGCGGGAGATGTTCATGCAGGTGATCTTGTCCTTATTCCGCTCCGTAAAGGCCACCATCTCGTCCAGCGTGGTGTGCTCCTGCACCGGGAAGGTGGTGTTGATATACACCTTGTGGGTGGTGGGGATGGCATCCAGCATTTGCTGCAGCGCGTCCAGATCCGCCAGCGGCTCGTCGCCGGTGAACACAAAATCACACCGGGGCGTGATGGCGTCCAGTGTGCGGATGGAGTCGATGATCTTTTCCAGCGAAAAGCCGGTGCAGTCGGCATATTCCTGCTTATTGATACAGAAGGGGCAGTGGTTCTGGCAGTCATAGGGGACGAACACGGTGACTGTGGCGCCGCCTTCACGGGTCTTGTAAGGGTGAGTCATGTATGAGCAAAACCTTTCCGTGTGAATATTCTTCAATATTTTATACCGATGCGACAAGAAATGCAAGAAAAAAAGCAAAAAATCGGTTGTTTAGTTATTCACAAACCCAACTGCGCCTTTTTCGTTGACAGAAGCGGTCTTTTGCGGTAAATTGTTGATAAAGGACAGGCGAAAGGAGCGGTCAGATATGAAGATCCGAAACGAATTGCTCTCTCAGGTGCGCAGCTACGCCGGCCATACGCCCCACGCGGCGGAGGACACGCTGGATTGCTCGCTGGGCGTGAATCCCTACGGCTTTCCGCCTGTGGTGAAGGAGGCCTTTGCCGCCTTTGACCCGGAGCGCTTCTATCACTATCCCCACTCCGACGCACCCCAAAAGGCCATCGTGGACTACTGGGCGGACTATGCCTTCATCGAGCCGGAGAACATCGTCCTCACCGACGGCAGCGTGTCGGCCCTGTATCTTCTGTGCAACATTCTGGCCAAAAAGGGCGCGGAGGTGGTGGGCTTCCTGCCCACCTTTACCGATATGGTGGAGTATTCCCGCATGATGGCCATGCGATACGTGGGCATTCCCGCCCGCCGTGAGGAAAACTGGCGCATGGAGGTATCCGACCTGGTGGACGCTATCAGCGGCGATACCAGTCTGGTCTATATCGACCGACCCAACAACCCCACCGGACAGACGCTGTCGCTGGCGGATATCAGCCGTGTGCTGGACAGGTGCGAGGAACTGGGCGTTTACGCCATCGTGGACGAGGCCTACGGCGACTTCCTGCCCCGTGAGGAATCGGCGGTGACGCTGGGGCCGAAGTATAAGAATATCATCATCGTCCGCACGTTTTCCAAGGGCTTCGGCCTTGCGGGACTGCGGGCGGGGTATATCATCACCGGGCAGGAGCTGATCCGTTATATCAGCAAGGTCTCCAACCCCTACATGATGAGCGAGCTGTCCCGTGAGCTGGCGGCCGCCGCCCTCAGCGACCGCACCTATGCTGACAGTCACGGCCCGGATTTTGTCGCCATGAAGCGCTCGCTGCGCGGCGTCTGCGGCAAGGAGCTGACCATGGCCGAGACCGATGACCGGGTGCCCATCTGTCTTCTCCAGCACCGGAATCCCCGCGCCGATTTGCAGGAGCTGCTGATGGCGGAGGGCGTTCTCACCTGCTCCGGCGGCGAGTTCGAGCCGCTGGATCGCAGCAGCGTCCGGCTTCGCGTCCCCCGCGCCGAGGAGCTGGACAAGCTGCTTCGCGCCGTGGAAAAAGTCAATAACGGATGAAATGAGATCACCCCCGGCGGCCACAATGCCGCCGGGGGTGGTGTTTGTTGGGTGGAGTTTCGTAGATGGATATCGGCGTTCTCGGCCCCCTCTGTGAGGGGGCTGGCGAGCGCAAGCGAGACTGGGGGAGAGAATTTAAGATTTTATTCTCTCCCTCCCTCGTCAGAGGCAGGCTTTGGCTCTATGCCGCGTGAGAGGTCTCGCTGCCCTCCACCGCAGCATCGCTGTCCTTCACGCCAGACTTGTGATAATTGTGCATCACGATGCCCAGCAGGATCAGCGCCGCGCCGATGACGCCCTGCACCCCCATGCGCTCCTTCAGGAAAATCGCGCTCAGCACTGCCGTGGACAGGGGGTTGATGGCGCACATCTGGGCGGCCCGGTCGGCGGTGGTGTACCGCTGGGCCACCGGCTGGAACGTGAAGCCGAAGCAGGAGCACACCAGCGCCAGCGCCAGTATCACGCCCCACTCCGTGCCGTTTTGGGGCAAATGGGGCGTCTCCACCAGCAGCGAGCCGATGGCGGCAAACAGCCCCAGAAAGCCGATCTGGAACATGCCCAGCAGAATGGCGTCGCCCTCGTGGGAGAATTTGGCCGTCAGGATGATGGCGATCGCGTACAGGCAGGCCTCCATCAGGCACAGGCCCTCGCCCAGTCCGAACCCGGACAGACCGTTTTTCAGCGTCAGGAATCCCACGCCTGCCAGCGTTACCGCCGCGCACAGCAGCGCCCGGCGATCCGGGGCCGTCCGGTGCAGCACCGCCTCAAACAGCGGCACGATGACGATGGCGGTGTTGGTCAGGAACGACACGGTGGAGGCGGTGGTCATGGTCAGTCCAAACACCTCGCAGACCATCACGGCGAAGAACGCAGCGCCTAAAATCATGCCGTGGAGCAGGTCGGTTTTTGTCACATGGCGCAGCTTCTTCCAGAAGATGACGCACAGCACCGCAAAGGCCAGACAGAACCGCACCGCCAGCAGGTTCAGGGGGCTCATGCTCTCCAGTCCCACCTTGGCGAACAACAGCGACGTGCTTCTGGCGAAGATGACCCCGGCCAGCAGCCACTCAGCGGCTTTTTTGCTCATTTGGTATCCCTCCCACGATAAGCTCTCCCCGCGAAATGCGCCGCTGGGGCAAGGCGCAGCCTTGCCCCGAACGGCTTGGATGGGGGAGAGAAAACTCGTTACTTGGCGGTGGCCGCCTTCAGCTCAACAGGATCGCGGCGGTGATTGCCAGCCAGCACACAGTTGACGGCCACCACGAACCCGGCGCCTGCCGCCATGGACAGCGCCAGCAGCGCCGTACTGTTTTCCACACAGCCCAGCCAGGCGAACACTACCACCAGAGCCAGACACACCAGCGCGACGGTCACACAGACGTTTCCTACATTCTTTTTCATGGTCTTGTCCTCCTTTTTGCATTTGGTGTTTGTTTTTCGTTACCTTTAGGTTGACTTCATCATAGCACGGCTTTATACTTGTGTAAAACGATAGTATATCACGGATTCATTGACAAAACTGCAACAAAAGGAGGGCGGCCATGGATACGGAAAAATGCGCGGCGCTGCTGTGCGCCTTGGAGGAGGGAACGCTAGCCCGGGCAGCGGAACGGCTGGGCTACACCCCCTCCGGCATCAGCCGCATGGTGGCGGCGCTGGAGGAGGAGCTGGGCTTTCCGCTGCTGTACCGCAGCCGGGGCGGTGTGACCGCCACCGGCGAGTGTGAGGCCCTGCTGGGCGCCATGCGGCAGATGGTCTATCAGGCAGAGTGCTGCCGCCAGACGGCGGCGGCATTGCGGGGCGTGGAACAGGGCAGCGTCACCGTGGGCGCCAACTACCACTTCTATTCCCGGCAGCTGGCCCACCTGATGGCCCGGTTCCGCCAGCGGCACCCCGGCATCGCCTTCCAGACCATCGAGGGCACCAGCACCACGCTGGCCGGAGCGCTGCGGGAGCACCGGGCCGACCTGTGCATCATCAGCCGCCGCCCCGGCTCCCACCAGTGGTTTCCCCTGCGGCGGGATCAGCTGGTGGTAATGCTGTCGCCGGAGCACCCGCTGGCTCGGGAAAAGTCCGTGCCCATCCGGCGGCTGGAGACAGAGAGCTATATCGAGATCTTCCCCGGCCGGGAGACGGACAACTCCCGCGTTCTGGCGGAAAACGACGTGCAGCCGGGCAACCGCTTTGCCGGGGTGGAGGACGATTTTTCCGCCATGGCTATGGTGGAGGCTGGCCTTGGCGTGGCGCTGGTCAACGACCTGATTGCCGGAATGCTGACGGGCAACGTGGTGTTTCGGCCATTGGAGCCGCCCCAGTATGTGGAGATCGGCATCGCCACGCCGCCGGAGGACAGCATGTCCCCCGCCGTCAAGCGGTTCCTGGCGTTTGTGAGGGAGAATATGGAGGGGTAAAAAATACTGGCATGAAATCTTACGATTTCATTGCCAAAAGGAAATACGGCCAACTGCGCGCTTCAGACACGGGGTTTGTTTCATCAGTTGTAGGGGCGGACGACCGCCGAACGCCATATGGCTTCAAAAAACCGATATTTATACGAATCCCATTTGACAGCACGGTGCAAGATTGCTATACTTCAATATCATAAAAATGCCATTCTGCCGTCAAAACAGGCGGAAAGGGGGAACAATATGACCCATAAAGCCATTTTTCGCCAGCACTGGAGCGAGGCGTTCCGGGATGCCGCGTTCCGCGCGCGGCTCCGCGACCCGAACATGGCGGAGCGCTGGGCGCAGGCCCGGTTCGCCGAGGAGTTTCTGCCCCTGCGGCAGCGGCTCTGCTGCGTAAAGCTCATCGAGGCCGCCGCTGAAGCCATGCCGGAGCTCCCTGCGCCGGAGGGTGGATGGAGCGGCTATGTGCTCAGCGACGCCATCGCCCGCCTGTATCCCCAGCACCGCCGGGAGGCCACGGAGCAGCAGGAGGATTTTGCCCTGTGCGCCCTGCTGGCCGTTCAGCTGCTGCTGGCGGAGGAGCGCCGGACACAGCGGTTCGACATGACCATGGACTTCGCCTTCTGCACCGACGAGGAGGCGGCGGGCAGCCCCTTCTACCAGCGGTTTTTGCAGGTGTGGCGGCAGGATTTCGTCTATGAGCTGCTGCGCCTGAGCCGCGAGCTGACGCCCTTCAGCACCCTGCAGCACATCGCCATGGTGCACCACGTGGCCATGACGGCAGGCCGGGCCTTGCGGCGGGGCGGCGCGGCGGTGGATCTGGCGCTGACCTCCGCGGCGGCGGCAGGTCACGATATCGGCAAATTCGGCTGTATGCCCGGCGAGCGGGTGCCCTATCTCCACTACTACTACACCGACGAGTGGCTGACCCGTTCGGGACTTCCTCAGGTGGGACAGGTGGCGGGCAACCACTCCACGTGGGATCTGGAGCTGGCCAACCTGTCGGTGGAGTCCATGCTGCTGATCTACGCCGACTTCCGCTCCAAGCAGCGGCGGGAGGAGGACGGCCGGGAGACGGCGGCGCTGTACTCCCTGAAGGACGCCTTTGACGTGATCCTCAGCAAGCTGGACAACGTGGACGCCGCCAAAAAGCGGCGGTATGAGTACGTTTACCGGAAGCTGCGGGACTTTGAGGAATATCTGATCGCCCACGGCGTGGACGTGACGCTGCGGGGCCGGGACACCGACCCGGAGCAGGCCATGGATATCGCCCTGATGGGGCCCAAGGAGTACTACCGGGCCTTCTGCCTGATGGCGGTGGAGCACAACCTGAACATGATGCGCCGTCTCAGCCACGAGGGGTTGTTCTCCGACCTGCTGGAAATGGCCCGCAGCGAAAAGGACTGGACGCGGGTGCGCACCTATCTGTGCGTGCTGGAGGACTACTTCACGTATCTGTCCGCCAACCAGAAGATCCAGACGGTGTACTTCCTCTATGAGCTGCTGCTGCACCCGGAGGGTGACATTCGCCGTCAGGCGGCGGCGCTGATGGGCCGGGTGATGGCCAAGTTCAGCCTGCGCTACAAGAAGGAGCTGCCCGCGTCGGCAGGCCGGGCGGAGGTGGAGCAGACTCAGTTCGCCCTGTGGGCCCAATACCTGAACCTGCTGTTTTATCCCGACCACAAGCTGACGCCCCAGCAGACCAGCCACATCCGGTTCACCGCCAAGCTGGTGGTGTCCGCCACGCTGGAAAACTGCGCGCCCCAGGAGACGGCCCAGTTCCTGTCGGTGCTGCTGTCCCACTACCAGTCGCCCCATGTGGAGGACGACGGCGCGGCGCTGACCTTGACGGACACGCTGTGCTATCTGCCGCTGAAGCTGCTGACGGAGGAGCAGGCGGAGCGGGTGGCCGCCTTCGCGCTGGCCCAGTGCCACGGCAAAACGCCGTCTCTGCAGGCGGCGGCGCTGCAATTCTTCTTCCGGGCCAGCCAGACGCTGCCGGAGAGTCATCCGCTCCACGCCGCGCTGGAGCGGCTGCGGCAGGAGGAGCTCGTGCTGCCGCTGCCGTCGCTGCGCTACCGGTATGCCCGTGTGTGCGGCGTTCCGGCGGAGCAGGCGGTGCTGGCCCTCAGCGGCGAGGAGGTCTCGGATATCCTGCTGGACAACCTGAAAACCGCCACCCCGTGGATGATCAAGGTGGTGAATGTGGAGCTGCTGTCCCGGTACGCCGCCTGCGGTCTGGGCAGCGCCATGCAGATCGCCGCCCACTTCGCCAACCTGATCCGTGTCAGCGAGGCGGTGGTGGTGCGTCAGCGGGCGGGCCGCGCTCTGCTGGGCATTGCGCCCCGGCTCACCAGCGACCAGCGCAACGAGATCGCCGTGGAGCTGTCCAAGGCGCTGGAATCCGGCCACTACGAATTTTCCAAGTATATCCCCCAGTATCTGGGCGCGTTCATGCTGTGGCTTCCTCCGGCAGAGCTGGACGAGGTCATCGACTATCTGGCGGAGCTTTTGAGCCATTCCGCCGACAGCGTGGCGGCCTCGGCGCTGGACACGGTGGGCTTCGCGCTGGAGTCCTATCGCGCCTACCCCCAGCGTTTCCCGGAGGAGGAAGCGGTATGGGATCGCCGTCGCCGCCGTCTGGCAGGACTGCTGCTGAAGGGCATGGCCTCCTACCGCGAGGCGGTACAGCAGGAGGCGCTGTACGTGCTGGGCGACACGCTGTTCTCCTCGCCCCGGTTCCCCGATGAGCGGCGGGCGTGGCTGTTCACCCTGTGCGCCCACAAGCTGCTGTTTTTGCTGCACGAGAATCAGGGCGGCGGGCTGAACGACCTGTACTGCTCGGCGGCGCTGTACCGCATGTACCAGTTCATCGTCCGGTACGAGACAGACAACGGCCCCTTCCCCTTCCGCCAGCGGCAGAGGGTGGCCTTCTTCCCCGGCACCTTCGACCCCTTTACCCTGTCCCACAAGGCGCTGGCCTGCACCATCCGGGACATGGGGTACGAGGTGTTTCTGGCGGTGGACGAGTTCTCCTGGTCGAAAAAGACCCAGCCCAGCCTGATCCGCCGCAGGATCGCCTCCATGTCGGTGGCGGACGAATTCCATGTGCATCTGTTCCCCTACGATATCCCCGTCAACATCGCCAATCCCGGCGATCTGCGGCGGCTGAAGGACATGTTCGCCGGACGTGAGCTGTACCTCATCGTGGGCTCCGACGTGATCCACGGCGCGTCCTCCTACAAGGCGCCGCCCAGCCCCGATTCCGTCCACAGCATGAACCATATCGTGTTCCGCCGTGTCTCCGCCCTCCATGGGGAGGAAAAGGACATGGACGCCGATGTGGGCATGATCTCCGGCAAGGTGGTGCAGCTGCAACTGCCCTCCCAGCTGGAGGATATCAGCTCCACCCGCATCCGGGAGAATATCGACATGAACCGGGATATCTCCCACCTGATCGACCCGGTGGTGCAGGAGTATATCTATCAGCGGGGCCTCTATCTGCGGGAGCCCCAGTATAAGCCACTGCTGTCCCCCGGCACGCTGCACTTTGCCGAGGCGGAGGGCGGCGACGCCCTGCTGACCCAGCTCCAGCAGACGCTGGACATGCCGTCCGCCGCCGCCGAGGGGGTGCGCCGCCGGGGCGAACGGGTCATGACCCTCCACAGCGGCAGCCAGCTGCTGGCCGCCGCGTCCTACGACCAGCGCCGCACCCGTGAGCTGCTGGCGCTGCTGAGCGACCCCGTGCGGGTCAACGAGGTGCGCGACATGGCCTCCGGCAAGCTGCTGTGCGTCACCGGATTGTACGGTCGGGACGAGGAATCCATGCAATTGCTGCTGACCCAGCTGTTCGCCCAGGCCATGGAGCAGGACTGCCTGTGGGCGCTGTTCGCGGCGCTGGACGCGCCGGCCAGTCCGGCGGCGGACGATCTGCTGCGGCAGCAGGGCATGCGTCCGGTGCGGCCCGGTGATCCCTCGCTGCTGCTGGCGGATATGAGCGCCCCGGTGGTGTTCCTGCAAAATGTGGAGACCGCCATCAAGCCGCCCTTCAGCAGCGATGAAACGGTGCTGTCCGCCATCCGGCAGGCACGGCGGCGGTTCAAGCTGGGGCTGGTGGCGCTGTATCCGGGACGACTGATCTTTACCATCTCCTCCCAGCTGGTGCTGCACCGGCTGGTGGAGAAGATTACCGCCCTCAACGGCGTGCCCATGACGCCCACCCAGCCCCGTGTGCTGGGCCCCTATATGTGCGTGCCCTTCGGCAAGCTGCTGCGGCGGGCCGCCATCCCCAACACCGTGACCAAGACCGTTCACACCGACAAGGTGTTTGCCGCCGACCGGCGCACCCAGCATATCGCGGCCTTCCCCGGCTACGCGCCTCTGTCCGACCAGATGCGGGTGGTGCACTCCTTCCGCCGTCCGGTGATCCTGGTGGACGACCAGCTCCACACAGGGCGGCGTATCGGCGTGCTGGACCCGCTGGCAAGAGAGCAGCAGGTGGACATCAAGGAGGTGCTGGTGGGCATTCTGTCCGGTCAGGGACGGGATCTTGCCCAGCAGCTGGGCCGTGACGTGGACTATGTGTATTTTGTCCCCAATCTGCGGGCATGGTATGTGGAGTCCACCCTGTATCCCTTTATCGGCGGCGACACGGTGGAGCACGCGGACATGGAGCGCTCCGGCTTGCAGCCGTCGGTGAACCTGATCCTGCCCTACGTGTATCCGGAGCATCTGCGCCAGTGCGGCGCGGACGCTGCCTATACCTTCTCCCGCACCTGCATCGAGAATACCCTGTATATCATCGAGGCGCTGGAGACCGCCTACCGCCGGGTCTACGCCCGCAACCTGACGCTGCGGCGGCTCAGCGAGGCGGTGGTGCTGCCGCTGTGCCCCGACAAGGGACGCATGACCTACAATCTGGACGGCGCGGTGTCCGATTATCTGCGGGATGATCGGGAGACGCTGCGGCGGCTGGAGAATCTGTTCCGCTGAAAAGGGGGAAATCACCATGTATTACTATGAAAAAAACGGCCAGTGCTTCGCCGCCTGCCAGCCTCTGCCGCTGACGGCGGCGGAGGGTGCGTCGGGGCAGCCGGTGTTTCTGTTCCGCCGCCCGCCGGAGAGTGGACGGGCGGCCTTTTCCGCCGTGTCCCTGTCCCAGCTGACGGCGGCGGAGGAGGATGTGTCGTGGCTGGACAGCCGCCGCATCTCCGTGACGCAGGCTCCGCCCATCGAGGCGGCGGAGTGGATCGCCCGCGGCCTGCGGGCGGTGAACTTCGACCATCCCCGCTGGCGAGAGATGGCGGCGTGGCAGCCCACACAGGGCAAAAAGCGCGTCCACATTCTGGCCATCGGTGATGTGGGCAGCACCATCGCCATGGGGCTGAAGCTGTTGGGCGGCGACACGGTGTCGGCCATCGGCATCTGCGATATCAACGAGGCCGCCACAAAGCGCTGGGAATTTGAGCTGAATCAGGTGACGCTGCCGTGGCGGTATGACGCCATGCCGCCTGTGGAGATCGTGCCCCAGGAGCGGCTTTTCGACTGCGACGCGTTCCTGTTCGTGGCGTCCAAGGGCATCCCCGCCGTGGGCAGCGGCGTGAAGGACGTGCGCATGGCCCAGTTTGAGGCCAACCGGGGACTAGTGGAGCTGTACGCCCGCAAAGCGCGGGACGCCCGGTTCCGCGGGCTGTTCTGCGTGATCTCCGACCCGGTGGATCCCCTGTCCCGCGCGGCGCTGCTGGCCTCCAACCGGGACGAAAGCGGCGTGTACGACGGCCTGGGCCTTCTGCCCCAGCAGGTGCAGGGCTACGGCCTTGGCGTGATGAACGCCCGCGCCGCCTACTACGCCAAGCAGGATGAACGGTTTGCCGCCTTTCTGACGGAGGGACGGGCCTTCGGCCCCCACGGCAGCGGTCTCGTCATCGCCAACTCCATCGAGCACTACGACGACGCCCTGTCCCGTGAGCTGACGGAGCTGGCGCTGACCGCCAACCTGAAAATGCGGGAGCTGGGCTTCAAGCCCTATGTGGCGCCGGCACTGTCCTCGGCGGCCATCAGCGTACTGCTGACGCTGCGGGGCGAGTGGCACTACGGCAGCGTGTGCCTGGGCGATATCTTTATGGGCGTGAAGAACCGCTATACCCCCACGGGACTGGAAACGGAGGATATCCCGCTGCCGGACGGGCTGTTTGCCCGCCTGACGGAGACACAGGATATCCTGCGGAAGATCATTTGAGAAGGAGGCGGAGGGAATGGAACCTCTGGTGGTCATCTGTCCTCAGGTTGAGGAAAATTCCCGGCTGTCGGCGGTGCTGGCTCACGCGCTGGAGGGCCGCCCCCACGTGAAGCTTCAGCGGCCGGATCAGCTGCATCCCATGGAGGGGCGGCGGGTGCTGTTCGCCATTTCGCTGCTGCACGGCGGCGTGAATCTGGGCTGGTACGCCATGCTGTCCGCCATCCGGCAGGACAAGCGGTTTTTCGAGGGCTGCTGCGGCGCGGTGCTGGTGGACGGCGACGGCGAGCTGTACACCAAGTCCGCCGCGCGGGAGATCGTGTTTGCCGCCAATCAGGCAGGCTGCGCCTTTATGGGCGCGCCGCTGATCGAGGCCACCGGCTCGCTGGAGAATTTCCACATCCGGGCCATGCTGCGGCACACGGATTATCTTACCGCCTACACCTCCTGCGCTGGTGAACTGGTGGAACGCCTGCTGGCGGACACGCCGCCGGTGCGACAGCATCCCAACCTGATGGTGCTCCACGCCTCCAACCGTAAGACCTCCAACACCATCGCATTGTGGGAGCGGATGGCGCCCCGGCTTCAGGGCCGGGTGGACGCCCAAGTAGTGAGCCTGCGGAACGGCACCGTGGCCGACTGCAACGGCTGCGAGTTCCGCACCTGCCTGCACTTCGGTGAGGAGGGACGGTGCTTCTACGGCGGCGTCATCGTGGACGAGGTATATCCCGCCATCGGCCACGCCGACGGCGTGCTGTGGCTGTGCCCCAACTATAATGACGCGCTGGCCGCCAACCTGACGGCCTGCATCAACCGGCTGACGGCGCTGTTCCGCACCACGCCCTTTTACGACAAGGATCTGTACGCCATCATTGTGTCCGGCTACTCCGGCGGCGATATCGTGGCCCAGCAGCTGATCTCGGCCCTGTGCATGAACAAGGCCTTCCGCCTGCCGCCCCGGTTCTGCATGCTGGAGACCGCCAACGACGCCGGCGCGGCGGTGAAGCTGCCGGGCATTGACGAGCGGCTGGCGGCGTTTGCGGATAAGATGTTCTCAACATGAAATAAGAAACGACCCGTTACCTGCGGTAACGGGTCGTTTCTTATTTCTCAGCCTGTCAAAGAACGCCAGTTCTCGTTATGCGAGAGCTGGCGTTTTAGTCGT
>ERZ827490.2903-NODE-2903-length-16960-cov-6.136469_pt1 | contig 16960 bp, 11 predicted proteins | sample MGYA00519770_ERZ827490 | MGnify/ENA primary metagenome ERZ827490 (study PRJEB31778, sample SAMEA3449324) | human gut metagenome | biome: human gut; feature: human-associated habitat; material: faeces | place: United Kingdom | collected 2010/2012 ...
TACCCGCCGCACCGCCGCCGACAATAATTATATCATACATAAATATCACTTCGCTTTCTGATTTTGATTATATCCAATTCCCGCAGGCAAGTCAATTTATATATCTTAATTGTGCAGAGCTTTTAGATTTTTTCTTGCATTTTATCGACTGCTCTGATATAATTGACCATAGTCAAGAGCGGGATTATGTTTGTAACCACATCTTATTAAAAAAGGAGAATCACATGAAAAAGAAAATACTTACGCTCCTCATTCTAGCTGCAATGCTCGTCTGTCTGCTGCCCACCGCCGCGTTCGCTGTAAAGCCGGGCGAACAGTTGCCTTATTCGGTGTACTGCTCGGCGTGCGGTCAAACTGCTCTGCATATGTATCTGGACGGATATACGAAGGGCACGTATAATGCCAGCTTTGGCGACTACTTTCACATTATACATGGGCATGACGATTGGGACCATAAGATCGATAGTGACCAGCGCTGCTTCAGACCCCAATTCGGCGATTACACCATCGAGTACGCTCAGCTCTCGGCCTCAAGCGGTCAGGATCCCGCAGTCTATCACAAGGCAACCTGCGTATGCGGACTGTCCTTGAATAAGGAGCACAACTATTCGGAATACCAGTCCGGCAAGCGCAGCTGCTCCGACTGCGGCTATGTGCAGACCTGCGACCACAGCGGCAACACCAATCCCACCTGCCTCAGCACCACCTGCTCCGTATGCGGAGGCACTGTCCCCAAAACGGAACACATCCGTGCGCAGTTCAAGCACGACGAGCGCGGCCACTGGGCATATTGCACCAAGTGCGATTCCATCCTCAGCAGGGTGCTCCCGCACACATGGGACAACGGCGTCGTGACTGACCCCGGCACCTGCCTCGCTCCCGGCTCAATGAAATACACCTGCACCGCCTGCGGTGAGACTAAGGCCGAAAGCATCACGGGCAATCACGATTACAGGAACGCGCATGACGCTGACAATCATTATCAGGAGTGCAGCGTCTGCGGCGACAAGAAGAACGTTGAGGCCCACAAATGGAACGAGGGCGTTGTCACTCAGGAGCCGAACTGCATGGTTTCCGGTATCAAGAAATTCACCTGCACCGTCTGCGGCGCAACAGATCAGCTGGATATTGAGGGCGATCACGATTACAAGGACGCGCATGACGCCGACAATCATTATCAGGAGTGCAGCGTCTGTGGCGACAAGAAGAACGTTGAGGCCCACAAATGGAACGAGGGCGTTGTCACCGATACCGGCACCTGTGTCACCCCAGGTTCAGTGAAGTACACCTGCACCGTCTGCGGTGAGACCAAGACCGAGAGCGTCACAGTTGAGCACGACTACAAGGACACTCACGACAAGGACAGCCACTATCAGGAGTGCTCCGTCTGCCATGACAAGAAGGATGTCGAGGCGCACAAGTTCGTATGGAAGATCGACCGCGCGGCCACTACCACCAAGGAGGGCGAGAAGCACGAGGAGTGCAGCGTGTGCGGCTATAAAAAGGCTCCCGTGAGCATTGAAAAGCTCTCCCCTGCCGCGAAGCCCCGCACCGGCGACGCATCCATCGTCTGGCTCGTTCTGCTCGTTTCCACTGGCAGCGCCGCGGCTGCTGTCGTACTGTATACAAAACGTAAACTGGCATAAGTCACAAAAAGAGCTGGTAATTATTTTCGGTTTTGCAAGCTTGCACTGGTAAAGATTCTCTGTTATAATGTCTGCTGTCACGGTCATTACTCTCGATAAGGAGGATAACGATGCCAAAGGGACTGCAGGCAAAGGGCCTTGCCAGGCGCGACAAAATGCTGCTGGCAGCTATAACGCACTTTCTCGCCGACGGATACGAGAAAACGACTACCGCGTCCATCGCAAAGGCAGCGGGTATGTCCGCTTCGTCGTTCTTCGCCGCGTTCGAGACGAAGGAAGCGCTGCTTCTGCTGCTCGTGAAGCATATGTTCTCCAACCAGTTCAACGAGATATTCAGCATCATCGGCAGCAATGCGGAGCCGGTCATGATATACGCGGCCGAAACCTCCCTGCAGCTCTATCTCTCCGAGCTGTCGGAGCCTCTGCGCGAGCTGTACGTGACCGCCTATTCCCTGCCCACCACCTCAGAGTTTATATATCAGAACACTGCGAAGGAGCTTGAGCAGTTCTTTGCCCCGTATAATCCCGGCAGCTCATCCCGCGATTTCTACGAGCTGGAGATCGCGTCGGCGGGGATAATGCGCGGCTTCATGGCTAAGCCCTGCGACGTGTATTTCACGATGAATGACAAGCTGCGGCGTTTCCTCGGCTGCTGCTTCACGCTGTACCATGTGCCGCAGAGCCTTCAGGAGCAGGTCATCGAGTCGGTGCTGGAGATGGATCTGCACACGACGGCGGTGAATCTGGTCAACAGCGTCGTTGCGCAGGCCGAGGCCGGTTTCGAGGCGATAATGAACAAGTAAAGGGTTCATTATATTATGTAAACTATGTTATGTTAAGCGCACCAGCGGCTCAAGCGAGCCGCTGGTGTGTTGCTTGTTGTCGATATAGCATATGTGAAAAATCCCCGACGGTTCTGAACCGTCGGGGATCATTATCATATCAGCCGCCGAATACGCTCAGCAGGAAGCCCGCCGCGATGGCGGAGCCGATAACACCGGCAACGTTCGGCCCCATGGCGTGCATGAGGAGGAAGTTTGTCTTGTTATACTTGCGTCCCTCATCCTGCGAAACGCGCGCCGCCATCGGCACCGCGGAAACACCGGCAGAGCCGATCAGCGGATTGATGCGTCCGCCGGAGGTCTTGTACATCACAACGCCGCCGAGCAGTCCGCCGATGGTGGACAGGCCGAAAGCGCAGAGGCCGAGCACGATTATCTTTATCGTGTTCCAGCTCAGGAAGTTCTGGGCGACCATCGTCGCGCCGACCGAGGTGGCGAGGAAGATGGTGATGATATTCATCAGCGCGTTCTGCGCGGTATCGCTGAGACGGTCGGTCACGCCGCATTCGCGGAACAGGTTGCCAAGCATCAGGCAGCCCACCAGCGGAGCGGTCGACGGCAGGAGGAGGATAACGAAGGTCGCAACCACGATCGGGAAGATTATCTTCTCGGTCTTGGACACCTCGCGCGCCTGCTCCATCTTGACCTTGCGCATCTTATCCGTCGTGCACAGCTTCATGAGCGGCGGCTGTATCAGCGGGACAAGCGCCATGTACGAGTACGCGGCGATGGCAATTGGGCCGAGCAGATGCGGGGCGAGCTTTGTGCATAGATATATCGCGGTCGGACCGTCCGCGCCGCCGATGATGCCGATGGAAGCCGCCTCAGGCCCCGTGAAGCCGAACAGCAGCACCGCGCCGAAGAAGGCGAGGAATACGCCGAGCTGTGCCGCTGCGCCGAGAAGCAGACTTTTGGGATTTGCAAGCAGCGGGCCGAAATCGGTCATTGCGCCGACGCCTAGGAAGATCAGCGACGGGTATATACCGGCCTTGACGCCGATATAGAAGAAGTCCAGCAGACCGGCGTTGCTCATAATGTGGCCGTAGCTGTGATAATAGGGGCTTGCCTCGTCCAGAAACGCCTCCCACAGCTCTGGATGATACAGCGCGTTTTCGCCGAGACCGACGAAGTATGACAGATTCGTCAGCAGGCAGCCGAACGCGATGCCGCACAGGAGCAGCGGCTCGAACTTCTTCACGATGCCGAGATACAGCAGCACGAAGGCGATGATTATCATCACAAGGTTTTTCCATCCGCCCTCGGTCGTGAAGAACGCCGCGAAGCCCGACTCCATGGCGAGTTCCTCAAGAGTAGCTATTATATCCATAGCCGCCCCCTTATGCGATGACCACCAGCGGCGCTCCGGTCTCGACCACCGCACCCTTGCTGACCGCGACCTGCGCGACGGTGCCAGACTTGGTCGCGACTATCTCGTTTTCCATCTTCATGGCTTCAAGTACTATCAGCACATCGCCCTCTTCGACCTTCTGGCCGGGTGCGACGTTGATTTTGAGAATGTTGCCGGGCATGGGGGCTTTTACGACCTCGCCGGAGGCAAGCGCAGCCGCAGGCACGGCAGCCGGTGCGGCAGGCGCTGCGGGAACAGCAATGGGCGCAGCCGGTGCGGCGGGGGCGACGGCGTCATACTCGTCTATGAGCATGGCCTGACCCATTTCCACCTCGACCTCATATACACGGTTATTCAAAGTTACCTTATATTTCATCTTCCTTGACCTCCTTGATGGATATGAAGCGCAGCTCGTTGAGCGGCTTGCCGAGGGTGTCGGCGACTATCGCCATGACCATGGCGGCATCGCGCGGGTCGGTGTCATAAAGCTTCAGCTCGCCCGCGGTGCCTGGAGCGGGCTTGGCGCTGACCGGTGCGCTCTGCGCGGCAGGAGCAGGCTCGGCCGCGGCCTTTGCGGCTGCCTTTTTATTCTGCGCGACCATGATCTTGCCCATCAGCATGACGACCAGCATCAGCAAAATCAGCCCGACGAACACGACGAGATATCCAAGGATAGCGGTTATTCCGGCATTTGCGACGGAAATGTTGACCATATCTGTCATAAAAGCGCCTCCTTACAGCTCCGTCATGGAATAGCTGACGACGCGCTCCTCGCGCTCGCGGCGCTTGGCAAAGAAGTCCTCCGCGACCTGCGGGAACACGATGTAGCTCAGCACATCCTCCTCGCAGCGCGCGGTGTCTCCCAGCGCCTTCTCCGCCTTTTCATAGGTGTCGGCGGGCAGCGTCGCGGCATAGCGTCCCTCGACCGGCTTCTCGCCGCCGAGTATCTTCGCGCGGATCTCCGGATCGATCGGCGCGGGCGTACGGCCGTATTCGCCGCGGCAGTAGGCGCGCATCTCCGCACCGACGTTCTTGTACCGCTCCCCTGCCAGCACGTTCTGCACGGCCTGCGTGCCGATGAGCTGGCTCGTCGGGGTGACGAGCGGAGGATAGCCCATGTCCTTGCGGACGCGCGGCGTCTCGAGCAGCGCCTCGTCGAACTTGTCCAGAGCGTTCATCATCTTGAGCTGGCTGAGAAGGTTCGGGAGCATGCCGCCCGGTATCTGATAGTTGAGACACTGTGTGTCGGTGCCCATCGAGATGGGGTTGAGCGTGCCGTCAGCGATATACTCGGCGCGGATAGGCTTGAAGTAGTCGGCGATCTCGTACAGGAGCTTCTCGTTGAGGTCAACGCCGTAACCCAGTTCCTTGAGTGCGCAGTAAAGCGTCTCGGTCGCGGGCTGGGACGTGCCGCCGGAGAAGGGAGATATGGCCGTGTCGATAACGTCGGCTCCGGCTTCGATGCCCTTCAGGTAGGCCATGAACGCCATGCCCGTAGTGCTGTGCGTATGCATGACGACCGGCAGGTCGACCGCATCCTTCAGCGCGGCGACGAGGTCGTACGCGGCCTTGGGCGTCAGAATACCGGCCATATCCTTGATGCATATGGAGTCGACGCCCATCTGCGCCATCTCCTTTGCAAGTTTCACATAGCTGTCGAGCGTGTGGACTGGGCTTGTGGTGTATGAAATAGTACCGGACGCCATCGCCCCCGCTTCAACCGTCGCCTCGATGGCGACGCGCAGGTTATCGATGTCGTTGAGCGCGTCAAAAATGCGGATTATATCTATGCCGTTGCGGACGGACGCGCGCACGAAGCGGCGGACTATATCGTCCGGATAGTGCTTGTAGCCGAGAATATTCTGCCCGCGGAGCAGCATCTGGAGCTTTGTGTTCGGCATCTTCGCACGGATCTTGCGCAGACGCTCCCACGGGTCTTCGTTGAGGTAGCGCAGGCAAACGTCGAATGTCGCGCCGCCCCAGCACTCGGCGGAATAGAAGCCTGCCTTGTCCATCGTCTCAAGGATTGGCTCAAATTTTTCATAAGGAAGTCGTGTGGCAATGAGGGATTGGTTCGCGTCGCGCAGCACGGTTTCTGTGAATTGTACGTTCATGGCTCCTCCTGTTTTATTTATATGGAAATACGTACAGTATCCCCGAATTCTGTTCAATGTATTATAACATTTGTTTTTCCGCAAGGCCAGACCAAAGCTCAAAATCAGGCTTTTAGATAAAAACCGTTAATTTTTTGATGAAGATCCGTTGGTTTTTTATGCAAGTTTGCCCATCAGTTGGTTAAATGCTTGCCGTTTTTGCCCGATACGTGCTGTGCCCGAGTCACGACCGGCACGAAGCGGTCGGGTGTGCCGCAGCTGAGCTAGGGTGCTTCTTTAGGGTATGCTGCCTCCCGCTGCGGGGACAAGTCCGGAACATTCCCAACGCGGCGCTGGCTGCATATAATGGGCTTAGGCGGCGTATGACGCTGTCTAAGCCCATTATCGGGAGGAAATTATGGACGAAAAAGAATATTACGGCATGAAAATATACGCCAATTCCGTCTGCGGCGGCAGCGGAAACGGCTGCGGATGCTGCTCCTGCACCGGCCCTGCCGGGCCGATGGGGCCGCAAGGACCTGCTGGCCCGCAAGGCGTTCAGGGGCCTGTCGGCCCGCAGGGTCCGCAAGGCGAGCGCGGTGAAACCGGAGCTACCGGCGCGACTGGAGCAACGGGCGCAACAGGTGCAACTGAGGCGCGGTGGTAAGGGAACGGTGAAAAAGTGTAGAAAAAGTTATGATAATGTAAGAAATTTAAGAAATGTAGCTATAATTACAATGAAATGATCACACTACGCAGAAGAGCTGTTTTGAGTTTCAAAACAGCTCTTCTGAACATCAAAGTTACATTTTTAGGTATATCTTCCCTATTGATGTTGCAGGCCGTCTACACGGCAATACAGACAGCCTACACAGTTATAAGGGAATGTCAGCAAAATCGGTAGCATTTGCAGGAAAATTGCGCTGTGCGCTCTTCACTTGCTTACGACACAACAGCTCCACAAACTCCGCTGCGGTGTACTGGAAGCAGTGTTTTTAGAAAAAGTGTCAATTCCGCATCGTAATTCTCTTGGAAAAGTGTCAATACAAGGGCACGGGTATAATATCCTCGGAAAACGAACAGCAACTCATTTGACCGGAGCAAGGCACGGGCAGCCACAATGCGTTCACAACAGCGCGCATTTCCTTCAAAAAATACTTCTCACGGTGAGAAGTATTTTTTCATGTTTTCATATCTGCAAAGAGTTCACCCAAATCGTTGTACTCTTTTACGGATGAATAATCATTAAGGTATGTGATCACATCTCGGTCAAGAATGAATTCCCATGCGTGTTTCAAATTCAGTATCTTCTATAAGAGATTATGTAGCCGGACTCATAAACGTAGTTTCTAAGTCTATAGATTCGCCGTTGAGCTTTGCAGCGATAGTCTGCGAGTCTGTGGTGACGATGGACTGGGTTAAGGTGTAAACACTACGCCTACCAAAGCGGGGCGTGGGTGGAAATCAAGGAAGCCGACACGCAGTTTGAAGCTTATCTCGATATGGCCCGCTGGAGGGTGCGGGTATCCAGTTCAATGGAACCATCGCAGTCACAGACACAGTTCCGGATGGTATAGCCGTTTTTTCGTGCCCAGTCGGCATAGCTACCGTCAATTTCCCGATGCGAAAGCCTGTTTCTATTTTTGGAGGAATCAGTCTTCCTCCAGCTCAAAACGAATTGTCACACGGCTTTGACCTCCCACGGTACAGGTGAACAGAGTCAAATCCCAATTTCCACTTTCCATTCCCTCTATATCTGTGGGGTTCAGTGTCTCCCGCTCCACCATTTTGTAGATGAATACATTTCCGTCTATATCTGTAAAGGTGGCAATATCGCCCTCCGAGAGCGTTTTCAGGCTGCCGAAATGGGAGGCATAGTTATGACCACAGAGAATCAGATTGTTCAGATATGCCGACCCGCTGTACCGGCAGGGAGCAGATTTCAGATTGGGATAATTCCACTCACTGATAATCGGCAGCTCCAGCTCCAAGGCTGGGATTCTTAAAACACCGATAAAGTCTATTCCGTTGATGGTTTCCACTGGCATTTCCATATTAGGGGATAGAACATAGTCCGGAATAACAGTCCGCTCATCGCTCACCAACGGCTCCTGATCCCCGGCGGAGTCCGAGGGAGCCTCTGGAGCGGCCTCTGCGGGCAAATACGCATCCAGCTGGGTTACCGCTTGCCTGGCCGATTGCTCTGCCCGCAGCTCGTCGTATAGGTTGTAGGATGCGAGGAAAAGGGCCGCCGCGATTAGCAGCAGCCCAACCGTAATCGACAGCAAACCCCTTTGTTTCCTGCCACTCTGTTCTTCATTTCTCATCTGTTGTACCTCTGCGGCGCACCAGGCCGATCACGACAAAGAGCAGTCCGGCGGCAATCAACACTGGAACCGGCCACCAGAGCTGGCCAGTCTGAGGCAGCGTCGGCTTTGTAGGTGTAGTAGGTTTGTCCGGCGTGGTAGGTGTTGTGGGAGTAGGTTCGTCAGGAATTTCCTCATTGTAGCTATTTGTCACCACAAAAGTGATACCCTCCCGTGTGACCTCCACGGTATAGCCCTCCAACTCTTTCTCCACAATGGTCCACGTATAGCGATCATTCAATCCCGTCCAAGTGTACCGCCAGTTGTTTGCCGCGTTCAGGGTTACGGTATCATATACCTTGCCGTCACGAAGAAGCTGAACAATTACCTCTTTGGGACGATCTTTTTCATGTCCATCATCGGCCCAGACCTTCAGAACCTTTCGGTCGATGATATGGTCATCTGGGTTATCAGGGATTTGGGATGAATCGAACTTTGCATTGACGGCTACATCATAAACCCAAATGTTATTCTCTTTGTCCAATCCAGGCAGCATTACCATGAATGGCGTGGGATCATAGCGGAAGCCATTTTGCGTGTGTCGATACCCCAGTACAAAGTACAAACCCGCTTTCAGGCTCTTTCCGGCGGTGGGAAAGGAAACCAATCCCTTATCATTGGTCTTTCCACTGTCTGTGGGGGAAATATCATCCCGCAATACATAGCCCTCCAGGGTGGATGCCAGTGTCCGCCAGGCCTCGTCATCCTTGCCCCGGATATTGACATGGAACTGGGCGAAATCTTTTGTGGTGGTCAGCTCGCCGTATTCGTCTACTGTGGCAACCAGGAAAATGTCAAACTCTGCACCAACCAGGGGCGTGTTTCCATCTTGATAGGAAATGGTCAAACTTACATCCTGATTCAAGTCAATACTTCCCGCCGCCAGAGCCTGTAAGGGTAGGAGAAGGAATACTGCCAGCACACTGAGCAGCGCAGCAGTCATGCGTCTAATCCTCTTCATCGGCTTCACCTCCGTGTTTCGTCTTGGGCCGCTTTGGCAGCAGAAGCAGTATCAGCAGTAACAATAGAATCGGGATCGCCACAATGGGCGCCACAAGCAGCGGTTCAATCTGAATGGCGTCCGCCGTCACGCGGACGGTTTTGGCCTCCTCCACATTGTCGATGCGGTGTCCCCGGACCAAAAGCCGATGGGTATTGATACCGTAGGGGGTGCAGGTCACCAATGTGCAGTAATCCTGACCCTCCACGATTTGCAGCGCTCCGACTTCCTGAGGCTCCACGATGAGGATCTGATCCACTTCATAGGTCAGCACCTCGTCCAGAATGCGCAGCAGGAAGATATCCCCCTCTCGGAGTTTGTCCAGGTTGGTGAACAGCTTGGCACTGGGCAGTCCCCGGTGGCCGGAGAGAACGCAATGGGTGCTTTCGCCGCCCACGGGCAGGCTGGACCATTCCAGATGGCCCACGGCGATCTGCAGGACCGATTCCTCCGTACCATGATAGATGGGCAGAGAGCAATCAATGCTGGGGATTTCAATATAGCCCATGACGCCAAGACCGGACACATTCAAAAGCTGCTGGTATTCTTCCTTCTGTGCGTCGCTCAGAAGGTAGGCGTTGTCCCGTTCTGCCAAAGACGCATTGTAGGCCTTTGTGGCGGCCCAGATTTCGTCATATTGATCCTGGTTCAAATTTGCGACTTCTTCGGCATACGTGGCAATAGCGCGGGTTTGGTGGAAGGAGTTCCAGTAATCGCTGACGGAAGGATACAGCAGCAAGGACAGTCCCGCGAGAAGCACCAGGATCAGCAGCAGCGTTGTGAAATTTCCTTTTTTCTTCTTCATGCGGGGTTCTCCTTGCCGCTGTGGGCCGGGGAGGGAGTCCCTCCCCGGCGTTCACAGCGGGATGTCAGTGCGTTTCAGATATGTATCAGGGAATTAGCCCTTGGTGCTCATGCGCTTCTTGGTGACCAGCAGCACAGCCGCGCCGAGGACCAGAACAGAGCCGAGGACGTAGAAGATGGTGGTGCCGATGCCGCCGGTGGAGGGAAGCTGTGCACCAGATTGGTTCTCAATGTTGGCAGAAACAACACCGGTGGAAATCACTCCGGTGAACTTATCACCGCCACTGAGGGATATCAGCGTGGGGTTATCGGAAGACACATCGTGAGTAGCCGTAATGGTGAACTCGATATCGGGAATTGTATTGTAGCCAGAGGGCGTGGTGGTCTCGACCAGCTTGTAGTCGCCATCATCCAGGCCACTCCAAGTAAAAGTGGTCATGTCCTCACCCTTAAGCTCGGACCCTACAGCTTCATATGCACCAGAAGCGTTCTTCTTATACAGGGTGAAGCCTGCGCCCTTCAGAGGGATGAATTCCTTGTTGCCGTCGCTGTCGGTGCCAGTTTTTTCAGTATCCTTGGACGCATCATAGGCGGGGTTCTTGGTAACCTTGTTGACGATGGTCTGGTAGGTGAATACGATGACAACATCATCGGGGGTCTCGCCGTTTTCGCCGGCCTGTTCGTCATTGGGGTTGTTGGTATAGCTCACATGGGAGGTGTTCTTGTTGCCGGTGGAGCCAATAACGGCCTGATTGTTCAGCGTGGAGGTATACTCAACAGAAATGATGCTTCCGGCCTCGACAGAGGCAATGTCCTTTAGGTTGGCAAAGCGGACCTCAAAGGTGCAGCCGTTGGTCAGGCCTTCGGTCACAACCTCATAGCCAGTGGTAATCAGCGTTCCGTCAACATAGACTTTCACAGAATTCTTATTGAAGATCAGGCCAGCGTCTTCCTTATCGTGGAAAGTCAGCTTGTAGCCGTGGGTGTAGTTGGCGTAGTCCTGCGCAATGGTGGCGCTCAGCTTGAAGGGTACGGCATCGCCGATATCGTAGTCAGCGGAATCCTGCCAATCAGTGGTGGAGTTCGCCGCGCTGTCATTGGTGTCCTTAACCTTCTTATCGGAGGTTGTGGTTCCAACCTTGGGAGAGATAGTCGTAGGGCCGACAACCTGGACTACATACAGGGAGTAGGCTTCACCGTCATTGACAGGGCCGTTGTCCTTGATCAGATAGTAGCCGGTGGGTACGGTCAGGGGATTGCTGTCGGAAACGGTACCGATAGCTGTGGAGCCGAAATTGACATAAGTCTGAATCACAGTCAACTTCTCAGTATCGCTCTTGCTGTTTACAGCGGCCAGAGCGTCCAGAGTGGTCTGATCGACAGCAGTTCCTTCGGTGCCGGTGCCGTTCTTGCCCCACTTGATGTTGGACAGAACACCCTCATGGAGGTCACCAGTGAAGATCTGGTATACATCATAGGTGCGGGTGCTTCCCTCGGGAGCCGAAATTATAGCGTTTTCTGCCGCAAACGCGGTAGTGGCCAGGGCAAAGACCATGACCAAGGCCAGCAGCAAGCTGGCAAGTTTCTTTGCGTGTTTCATTGTTTGACTTCCCTTCTTCTTTTTAAGTTTCTGCGTAGTAATGGGATCGTGCCGCGCATCAGGAAGATACTGAACCCCCCTTTCTGCGCTTGGTATGGTGATACAACAGGAGGAACGCCGCGCCCGTGAGCAGCAGGAAGCCTCCTATGGTATACGGTATCGTACCGGCCCCGCCGGTGTTGGGCAGCTCGGGGTAGCAGACTTGGTTGGTTACGGTCACGGTGGCTGCGGCACTCCCATCTGCGGGAACCGTTACCGCAGGGCCGTTGGTGTAAGTCACAAGGAAGCTGCTGCTGTTCACCGTGGCCGGCACATTGCCCGAAATTGGCTGACCGGAATCATCCAGCTCGTAGATGTAATAGGTTCCGCCAAGGGTCAGGTTTGTAAACTTCGCTGTCCCGCTCTCCGGCGTGACCGTGCTGTTCGCGTATGTGATGGTCACCGTTTGCAGCGGATTGCCGGTGGGATTTGCTTCGGCATAGATTCCAAAACGGTAGGCTCCGTCGATTTTTGCCAGATGATTGCCGCCCGCATCCAAAAATGCCTTGGCCACCGTGGCTTCGCCCTTGTGGTTGTAGGCCTGATAGGTGTAGTCCGCGCTCTGGTACCAGACGGTCACCCCATTGGGGAAGGTGGGATAGCTTCCGTCCTCCTGCTGCTTTACCACAGCGAAGTAGTGGGGCACGGCATCCATCACATAGCCCTCCGGGGCGGCTGTTTCAGTAAGGCAGTAGACCGTGTTATATTTCATGGTCTGACCACTTTCTTTCCCGAAGGTCAGGGTGCCGTCCTTGCCGGTGGTGCCGGTCAGGGAAAGGCCGTCCGTTGTTGGGGTAAACGTACCGTCAGCATAGGTTCCCTCCACCAATGTGAACGTCGCGCCGGAAAGAGTCTGGCTGGTATTGTATTGATCCAGTTTTTTGACTGTTACACTGGGAGAAGTGTCCGCACCAGCGGTACCGCCGGTGGAATAGCTGAATTCTTTGACCTCTACGCTGCCGCCGCTGGGGGTGGTATAGCCTTCCCAATGGGCGTTGTTGGAAATGGAGATGGTCTGACCCGGCGCGGCGTTGACTGTGGTTTCATAGGTAACGGTCAGAGGCAGGTTGTCCGGCAGAACAATTTTCAGCGTCTGTCCTTCCACGGAGGCGGTCCAGTTCGATACCACCTCGCCTGTCTTGGTGTTCACCACCTGAATGGAAGCGGTGTCCAGAATCAGGGTATCGCTCAGCTCGTCCACCAGGGTGATGGTATCCGCGCCGCTGACCAGATCTTCGCCAAGCCCGTTCAGCGTGATTTTGAACGGATAACGGCCGCCGTTGATTTCAGGGTTATAAGTGCCTTGCTTGGACAGCGTCTGTTTTCCGATTGTCACACCATTGCTGTCGTTGCCGATGGTCGTTCCCTCGGAATTTTGCAGGCTGACCACATTGTTGAACTCCTTGCTCACGCCGCCCAGAAGAACGTCAGGATCCGTTACCTTACAGACGATCTGTATCTCCACGGCATAATCGTCCCGGTATCCGCCTCCGGCTACCAGATTGACAATATCCCAGATCACCTGCTGACCGTTGGTGTAATAGTAGTTCGTCTGTTTTCCCGCGTTGTTGCTGGGCAGGGTCTTCGCGTGTTCCGTCCAGCTGCCGTCCAGGGCGGCGATTTTCTCAGCTGTGAGCTGCGCAAAGGTGGGTTTGGGATCCTGCCGAACTGCTTTAGATCCCAGCCACCACATACGGACATAGGTTACCTCCATCCCATCCGGGATCTGCTCGACCACACGGTGCCGCCCGGACAGGCTGCCCTCATAGTTCACATGAATCTGCCAGGCCACATAGGTACCCGCTCCGTTCAGCGCATCTGTGCTGATGGCCTGTCTTGTGCCGGGCTTGATGTCCGTGGTGGAGTTGCCGGAACCGGGATAGGTAAAGACACGGCCCAGTTCCTTAAAGATATTTTCGCTGCCGTACAGGGTCTTGCTGGCCGTGTTGTGGTCCAGCCAGTTGGTGCCGTTGGAGCGGCTTTGCAGCTTATTGTTATAGGTAAAGGCGTCTCGTTTATTGGCGGGCAGTTTACCCGGCTCGGTCTTGACAATCAGATAAAGGGAATCACCCTGCGCCAAGGAAATCCCTGTATTCAGGGTCAGCGTCAGAGAATAGGTGCCTTTCGCAACGGTATAGCTACTGCTTTCTAAGGCCTTCAGCAGGTTGCTGGCGATTAGCGAATCCAAATCCGCATAATCCGCGAGAGAGTTCGTTCCCAAATTGCCCGTATATACGCCCACAAAGGAGGTGTCCCGAATATAGTGAGCCGACCCGCCGACCGCATTCGTGACGTCCCTGATGGCAGTGCCCTTGGGCAGAACAGTTCCATCCACCTTGATGACCCAGTACAGTGCGCCATTGGCAAAGTCTCCGGTGGTCACCTGGGGTTCTTCGTAGTACCAGCTCTGCTTTTCCGCAGCAAAGCTGTTGCCGCCTTCCACGATGACAGAGGCCTCCACGCCAATTCTGGGAAGCGCGTATCTAATATTGCCGATACCCACCGTGCCGGACAGGTTAAATCTGTTGCTTACCACCACCTGCGTAATGCCGTCGGTATTCTTGGGCTGCGCGTAGTAGGTCAAAAGGTAGGCTTGCGTTCCATTCAATCCAATCTGCTCAGGTGTGAAGCTGAAGGAGGTTTGCCCGTCAACTTTTACCCAGACGGTTTGATCGGGCGTGCGGCTGCTCAAATTGGCAATGGCTGCTGCATCGTCCAGGCCGGAACCGGGTGCATTGCTGCTGATGGTATAGGCCTCCACCCGGACATAGCCCACAAACTCCATGTACTGGCTGCCCAGGCTGTCAGCCATGGACGCAGAGGACAGATCCCAGTCTCCCGCCTCATTGGCTGCCACCTGATACTTGTAGCTGCCGGCAGGCACAGTGAAGCTGCTGTCAGGGGAGGTGATTTGGTTAACGGAACTGTCGGTGGCGTCATACACGCTGCCGCTCATGGACACAGTGCTTTCCGTCTCCTGCTTCCCGCCCGCCAGCTTTCGGCTCCAGACCTTGCGGTCAATGGTCTTACTGGTGTTATAGCCTCTCAGCAATACGCCGCCATCTGTTCCGCAGTCATCGGTATAAATGCAGGCGCGATTGTTGATCTTGAAGTCTTTGTTTCCCGCCGCCACGAACACACCGGGCTCCACATTCACCGTGTAGGTCAGGGTCTTGCTCTCACCGGGAGCCAGGGAACCCACATAATAGGTGAAGCTATCGTTCTTCTTGCCGTCATTGTCCGTATCCGTGATGTTCAGTGTAGTTCCTGCCGTAATCTCCGTTAAGCCGCTGCTTCCGTTCTGGCCGTTGGAACCGCCCTGATAGAGGTGGAAAGAGGTTTCATCGTAGGACAGATTTTTGCGGATGGCAGCTAAGGTCCCATTCATATTTTGGACAGAACCGTCCAGCGCGTCCATGATTTTCACATTGTCCAGGACATGGCTGTTGTCCGCATTGGCCTTCACCCAAATGGTGTAGGTGATGGTGCCTCCGCCGTTTTCGCCGGGGGTAAACGTCGAGGCCACTTTGGACATGGTTGCACCAGCACGGGGCGTAAAGGTGACGGTGTCGCTGTCCCGCTGGTAGGTCTTGGAGTAAACATTTGCCGTGTTCTGAAGATTTCCCTTTGCCGTGACGCCGGTGTATGCATCCTTCAGCTTGACCCGGTATGTCAGAGTCCTGGTTTCGTTGGCTGCCATATCGCCGATGTCCCAGACCAGCGTGCCGGGTTTCGTCGGGTTTTCACCTGCGGGATCCGGGATGGGTTGATCCTCCGTGGGTGCCGCACCGATGTAGACGCTTCCGGTGCCTCCGGTTTCCGTGGGGCCATCCGTATCATTGGTAGCGCTGGACCCGCCCGTCACGCCCACATATTCCTCGATGTGCTGGGTATCCGCAAAGGTATCCACCACCTTGACCTCCGGGCAGCCATCCGCGCCGGCCTTCACGGTCAGGGTGTAAGTCAGATAATCGCCGTCTGTCTCCTCCGAGATGGCCGAGACGGTTTTGCTCAGATCCACATTTCCGTACTTGGCGACAATGTCACCAGCAAAATCGATGTTGATCGTTGTCTTGCCAATGAAAATTTGAGCGGTTCTATCTTCGCCGACCTGCGACAGGTTAACTTCTGCTTCCACAAAAAAGTCGCCGCTGATGACGGTATTCGTCTCTGTCTTTTGCTTTGCCAGCCATGTAGTATCAAAGGCGAGAGTGACCGTATTGTTTGCCACCGTGATGGTGCCCACCTCGGCGCTGCCGCTGGTGATTTTGCCGTTGGCCGTAGCGTTGCGAAACAGCGCCGGAAGGGTATAGGTCATCTTCCCGCCCGCCGCCAGAAGGGTGTCGATGGGGACATTGCCATAGCTGATCTCCAGCTTGAAATCCGCGTCGCCGGGAATATCCGTCGCGCCTGATACATTGGTCCACGCTGCGTTTTCATCCGTGCGGTAATAGAGTGTTGCGCCTGTGATATAGTTTTCTACGGAAACGGGATCGGTTGCCCCTGTTGTATCCGCATCCAGAGTCATCACCGAATAAGCGCGTGTTTTGGCGCCAGAAGCGTAGGCAGTGCCCATAACCGGCAGGCTGGGATCGATCTCCATGCCGGACATCTCTTCCTCCGGTTCGGTCGTTTCTTCCGTTTCTTCTGTCGCTTCTGTTTCTTCCGCAGTGCTGCATTCCTCCGTGTGGGTATGTTCCTCCATATCGCAGGTCAATTCCCAAGTGCCGTAGCACAGGGCGGTATGGGTGTGTTTTTCATCCTCAGGCAGGGTGCAGGTCAGAGACTCCGTATCCACCAGCTTCTCCACTGTCTCGAAACAGGACGCTGTGTGCTGATGGGAAAGAACCTGGATTTTGCCGCAGATCAGATTGCCAGATTCCTCCAGGCAGTCAGCGGTGTGTTCGTGGAGAAGGATTTCCGCTTTTCCGCAGACCAGCACCGGTTCCGTTGCAACCTCGGCTGGTTCGGTGGACAGGTCACAAGTCAGCATCTTATTCCATGCATAGCAGTCATCGCTGTGCTGGTGCTCATCACTCTCCTCCAGGCTGCATATCAGAGTGCTGGTTTCCGTGTAGCAATCATCCGTATGCACATGCTCTGTACAAGTCAATTCGTCGCGCTCCATGATGTAGCACGCATCTGTATGGACATGGGGTTCTTCTGCTTCCGGCACGGCATAGCAGCTTCCGGTGTGCTCATGGGTCTCGATCTCCGGCAGC
>ERZ827490.2904-NODE-2904-length-16956-cov-3.799834_pt1 | contig 16956 bp, 6 predicted proteins | sample MGYA00519770_ERZ827490 | MGnify/ENA primary metagenome ERZ827490 (study PRJEB31778, sample SAMEA3449324) | human gut metagenome | biome: human gut; feature: human-associated habitat; material: faeces | place: United Kingdom | collected 2010/2012 ...
ACGCTTGTCACCACGCCTCAGCCCTACGACCCGACGAACTACTCCAGCTACGGCTATGTGACCACGACGAGCTCGGTCAACTTCCGCCAGCAGCCCAGCATGAACGCGAGCCGTATCAGAAAGCTGTACAACTACGCGTTCTGCTTTGTCCTCGGCACAACGACCGGCACGGACGGCGAAACGTGGTATCACATCCGCTACAATGACCAAGAAGGTTACGTCAACGGAAGATACTTCCATTGGATGACGGTGGAGGAGCTGGAAGAGTTCCTGCAAAGCAGCGAGTACATTCAGGGCATCCAGAATAACACGACGGGGAATGCTACTGCAAAACCGACCAGCGGTCTGATTCCGGAAGAAGACAAGACCATCAACGACTGGAAGGGCAGCGGCGCAACGGTCAGCTATGTGCCGTGGCAGGGCTTTTCAACGCCCGGCCCGCTGACTTCGCCCACAACTGCCCCTACGGAGGAAACCGCCACGCCGACGCCTTCCGCTTCGCCCACGCCGACGCTCGAACCGCTGCCCACCGCAGCCGCGACGTACCCTGTGGTGAACGAGAGCGGCAACAGCGGGCTGGTTATCTTCATCGTGATTGCGGTCGTGCTGCTGCTGGGCGGCGGCGGATTTGCCTTCATGCAATACCAGAAGAAACAGCGTGAGGTTGCGATGAAGGCGGCGCAGCGCCGCGCACAGGCAGCGCGCAATGCGGATCGTCCGGTTGCACGTCAGGCGGGTCAGCCGCAGCAGATGCGCACAGGCGCGTACACGACCCCGCAGCAGCGTCCGCAGACGAGCAATGGCGTTTCGCCTGTGCAGGTGCGCCCGGCGACACCCGTTCCGCAGACGCAGGACATGCAAAACCGACCGCAAGTCGGTTATCGCACGCCGATTCAGCCCCTGACGAAGCCGCAGGAGACCCCGTCCACTGCCGCGCCGAAGAGCACGACGACGATGGAGAATCCGTATGCGCGCCCGGTGGCGAAATCGGCAGAGGAAGCGCCGCGCCATCGTCGCCGTACAGATCAGTATCGCCAGGATGACGACAGCGCAAACCCGAATGGGTAACAGAATATTTGGCAGGAGCAGCACGATTTGCGGGTTGCTCCTGCTTTTTTTTGTGAATCAACAATATTTTGCTGTTTTCTGTTTACCAAGTTTGGAATGTTACATTGAAAAAGACGAACGAATGGCGTGGAAACAAAGAAAAACCGGTCGAAGATTTGCGTACACTGAACGAAAATTACGAAAAATTGAGGAAAGCAACAGACAAAAGAATATTCCTATTACAATAGTTTTAACATGCAAATAACAATACTCAGGAAACTAACAAGCCGTTAACAGGTGGAAATGACAAAATTGCCGCACGAAAGTATGGCAAAACACACAAAAATGCACCAGATGAGCATAATAAATGTTATTTTTCCGACTTGACAGTTGCAGATTTGATGGTATAATAAACCATGTAAGAACTCGAACGGTGATTTGCCGGAAATCTGGCGAATTACATATCGAGAAACAATAAATGAGTTACATGTGAAGGAGACGTGAACTGTGACAGAGAAGGAACTGCGGAAGCTGGGACGCGCAGAGCTGCTGGAACTGCTGCTGGAACAGGCACGGGAATTTGAAGCACTGGAGCAGCGGCTGAATGCGGCAGAAGCGGCGCTGCAAAGTCAGCAGCTGCAGCTGGAAACGTGCAGCTCGATTGCGGAGGCATCGCTGAAGTTAAACGGCGTGTTTGAGGCGGCGCAGAAGGCCGCGGAACAGTATCAGCAGAACGTCGAGCGGCTTTGCCAGGAGAAAATCAGCGCGGCAGAAAGCCAAGCGCAGGAAATCCTCGCGCGCGCAAAGAAAGCCGCCAATCAGCAGTAAAGAAACATGACAGAAGGGAGGGCGCGCAGGTGTCAGAAGACAAGAATCAGCAGAAAACGGGCAAACAATTGCTTAACGACACGCAGGAAGCGGCGGAACGCGCCCACCTGCTGCGGGAAATGAACCCCACATCCGCACAATTGGAAACGGAACTGAAGCATGAGAAACGCAAGCACAGCTACAACCGCGCCCTGCGCAGCACGCTCTATACGCTGCTGGTGGTGGCGGCGGTCGCGGTGCTGATTGCAACCATGGTCATGCCCATCCTGCAAATCACCGGCACGTCAATGACGCCGGTGGTCGGGCAGGGCGAAATTACAATGGTCGTGCGCGGGTCAAATCCGCAGCGCGGCGATATTATCGCTTTTTACTACAACAATAAGGTGCTGATTAAGCGCGTTATCGGCCTGCCGGGCGAGTGGGTCAACATCGACGGAAGCGGCAACGTCTACATCAATGGCGAACTGCTTGATGAGCCGTACATCACCGACCGCGCGCTGGGCGACTGCTCCATCACGCTGCCGTACCAAGTGCCGGACGGACGGTATTTTGTTCTGGGTGATCACCGCTCCACCTCGCGCGACAGCCGAAGCACACTGGTCGGTCCGGTGTCCGAAGAGCAGATTATGGGGCGCGTAACGCTCCGCATTTGGCCGCTGAACCGCATTGGATTCCTGCAATAACGTAAGTACAATACAGCAAGAAGAGGAACACAGGTTCCAGAATCGGAGGATGCTGACATGAACCGCAAACTCATGGAATTAGCAGAAAGATACGTTGCGCAGCGGAAGCGCCGGATGCGTCTGCTCAAGACGGTCACGGCGCTGGCACTCGTTGTCGCCATCTGCACGTCTTATGTGCTGATGATGCCGGGTCTGACGATGGCGGCGGAAACGTACTGCGGGCTGGAGGAGCATACCCACACGGCGGACTGCTATGTGGACGAGCTGACCTGCCTGATTTCCGAGCGCGAGGCGGAGACAGTCTTTACCGATATTATGCGCTGCAGCTTTGAGCCGCACCACCATTCCTCCGATTGCTACAATGCGCAGGGCGAACTCAGCTGCGGCTACTGGGATGGCTACATCCACGAGCATGACGAGAAGTGCTACGACAGCAACGGCGTTCTTATCTGCACGCTGGAGGAGCATCCGATGCACAAGCACACGGATGCCTGCTACAATTGGGAGAAGCAGCTGATCTGCACGCTGACGGAAAGCGAGGGGCACATCCACACGGATGCGTGCTATCGGGCGAAAGAACCGACTTGCGGTCTGTTTGAGAGCGAAGGGCACCAGCACACGGCGGATTGCGTGACGGAAACACGCACGCTGATTTGCACCAAGGACGTTGCGACGAACTCCGACATGCCGCATGTCCATGATGACAGCTGCTACGAAGTGACCCGGACGTACACCTGCGGCCTGACGGAAGGCGAGGGCGCACATCACCACACGGATGCCTGCTATCCGACGACGGAAGAACCGACTTGCGGTCTGTTTGAGGGCGAAGGCGCACACATGCATGATGATTCCTGCTACGAGATGGTGCGCGGCGACTTGAAGTGCAAGCTCTACCCCGACCCGGCGAAGGTGCACACGCATTCCGCGTCCTGCGTCGATGCGAAAACCGGCTACTACACTTGCGGCTACATTCAGGTGCTGCGGCATCAGCATACGAATGAATGCATTGTGACGGTGACGGCGGAGGATTCCGGCCATCATCACACGGCGGACTGCTACGAACGCCACTATATCTGCGGCAAAGAAGAGCACACGCACACGGCGGATTGCTACTATGACCCGACCCCGAACCCCGATGCGACGGCAGCCCCCGAAGTGACAGCTGAGCCGACGGCAGCCCCCGAAGCGACAGCTGAGCCGACGGCAGCGCCCGAAGTGACGGCTGAGCCGACGGCAGCCCCTGAAGTGACGGATGAGCCGACGGCAGCCCCCGAAGTGACGGCCGAGCCAACGGTTGTGCCCGAAGCGACGGCTGAGCCGACGGCAGCCCCTGAAGCAACGTCAACGCCCACGGAAGCGCCCACAGCAACGCCTGCGCCTACGGAGGAACCGACGCTTGCGCCGACTGTAACGCCTGCGCCGACGGAAAACGCCGCCGAAACTGTTGCCCCGATGGACGAGCCGTCCCCGACACCTGCGCTTACGGTGATTCCGTCGATGGACGCTGATGCCGCGAAGCCGGACGACATGATGATGCCGTCGTTTGGACTCGACCCGGGCTTCCAGATGATGGCGAACGAACCGCCTGCCGTCAGCGAGAGCGGCATGCAGATTACCAATATTACGGTATCGAACATCATACTTCCGGAAAATGCCAATGCGTACAACTATAGCTTCGCGGCGGACTTCAAGATTTCGGATGAAGCTATTCTGCGCCATGGCGAAGGCAACAAGATTATTATTCCGGCAGAGAATACGCATATCAAAACGGACAGCACTTCTGTCTGGTCGGGCACGGACGCCAAATTCAGCAATGAAAAGCCGGCGTTTAAGTTCCAGTATAATCCCACAACGAAACAAGTTGAAATGTGGTTCACCGACGAGTATATGGACTTTGTCCGGAACAACCCCAGCCATGACGACCGCACCGGCACCATGAAGATGAGCGCCGAAATCCGCAAGGAAGATGTTGAGAATCTGGGCAACGACGACCTGACCATTAAGTTCGGTGGCGCATCGACTACCGTGAAGTGGGAGGACATCGACAGGGGCAACAACTCCCTCCTCGGCGATTTGAGAACTTGGAAAAGCGGGGCTAATGTCAACTGGGAAAAAGGAACGATTGAGTATACCGTCAAAATCGAATCCACAAAGGGCACGAACGGCAAGAACGCGACTGCTCAAGACGTCATGACGGCTGTGAATAAGCAAATGGCCCTGACAAACATGACCGTCACGGAGGTTAAAGTACACTCTAACTGGAGTCAGGTGCCGGCTGTTGACTCTGCTTCGACAGAAATCAAGACGGACGGTACATGCGCCTGCGGTACGACGGGAACGCACATTCACTACGTTTATGCGAACACGACGGACGAAAGCGGCAAGGTCTATACCATGACGACGGACTATGTGCTGCCGCCGCTTTCGGCAAATGAAACATACGAAATTAAGTATGAATACACGTTCGACAAGGACGGAATGACCGGTGAATACGATCAGCTGACAAATACTTTCACTGCGCAGAGTGGCGGAAAGTGGGATCATTCCCAGGATTCCTCTAACAGCAACCCTACTGACGTTCAGATTAGAAAGCTGCAAAAGAGCAGCGGGTACAACAGCAATGAGGGTTGCATTCAGTGGACGCTCACCGTCAACGAAAACCGTTTCAACATCAAGGACAAGACGCTGACGGACACGATGTTCGACCAGCTTGTGGACGAAAACGGCAGTCTGCTGTTTTCGAAGACGGACGGCAAGGGCTATGTGTCGCAAATCACGGCGAATAACGCGCCTATCACCGCTGAAAACTACACGGATTACTTTACCGTGGAAACCGGCGTGGACGGCAAACCGCAGCTGAAATTCAAGGACACCACCGCTAAGATCGTAATCCAATACAAAACGCCGGTGGAAGCAACCGCGCAGGATCAACAGATTACAAACACGGCGGAATTCGATGGCGAACAAAAGACAAGCACCGCGCATGTAGGGCAGGACAAGCGTTACAATGTGGTGAAGTCGGTTGACGCGAGTATGCCGGCGGATCCGACGAAGAACGGCGAATACACCGATGGTCTGTATCCGGTAGCGTGGAACGCGACATACACCTTCCCGGCGACGAAGGATGTTCAGTATAAGCTGAACTTCGGCGATACGCTTGACAAGAAGGTGGAATGGAAAAACGGAATAGAAATCATGCAGCACTACATGACGGCGGCTCAGGCGCAGACATTGCTCAACGCCATCAAAGACCTCGATGTTGTGAAAAAGCATGATGCGCAGAATGTGCCGTACACCATTACGCTGCTGACCTGCGACAGTCAGGGCAAAAATGAAGGCACGATGGTGGTGTCTGCGGAAACGACGCTGACGGAAGGCTACTACTATGGTTTCCGGTTTGAAACGACGGGCGAAGGCGTTGTGCTGAACGACGCCAATACGGATGTGAACGCGACGACAAGCGTTACGCTCCCGTATCAGACGACCATCTATTTGGAAAAGTCCCGCACGAGCGGGGTTGACTTCAAGAACACGGCTGTTAACGCGGGCAAAAACGGAGACGCGTGGTACAAGGCCGCCCCGAACGACCTGGTGGAGAAGAAGTTCGGCAACCATGGCGTTGGCGATTTGAACGGGCAGACCATCCACGAAAACGAGCTGTACTGGACCATCCTCCTGCGCAATGATGGCGTGGCGCACGACGAAATCACCCTGACCGAAACGCTCCCGCCGCACATTGTGGTGGAGTACATCGAATACGGCGGCTCGAGGCTGATTCTTAGCGAAACGGACAGCACGAAGATGACCGTTGTCAATAAGAAGCTGGACAATGCCGGTACGATTCCGGATGGCTATGAGGTCAGCAACGAGTGGGGCGAGCAGCGCATTTCCATCAAGGCTGATTTGGCGGCGGTGGGCGAAGGCGCACAGCAGCAGCAGAGAATCAACATCTCCATGAAGCCGAATGAGAATACCGGCGGTTCGGAAACGATCCTCAACGGCAAGGCGGATATGACCGTCAAGGTTCACTGCAAGATTGCCGACGATTTCTTGAAGAATGCGGTGAACGGCAAGCTGGAGCTGGGCGTGCTGAACAACCAGCTGGACGTGAAATACGACGCGGCGCTCTATCACAAGGAGCAGAAGACCGAGCTGACCTACGAGGAAGAGACGGTCAAGGCGGTGAACGTCCAGAAGGGCTACAGCGTCAAGGGCGGCGACCAGCAGGCGCGAATCACCTACACCATCGACATCAACCAGGCAGGCGCGGAGCTGAATCCGGCATCCAGCACGCTCAGGCTGACGGATACGCTGACCTATGACGTTCTTGGATTGGCTGGCGTGTATCCTTATCTGCGCAATGTGACGTTGGATGAAGGCTCCTTCAGGCTCTACGAGGCGCTGAAGGATGAAAACGGCAACCCGATTCTGAACGTTGATGAAAACGGCAAGGGACATTTGGTGCGCGGCGCAGAGATAGAGAAGTATCTCTGGAAGATGGAGTTCACGGAAACGGAGGAAGGGAATAAAACCTACCAGTATCCTCCGCAGGGAACGCCGAGCTTTAGCGGATCGACGGTAAACACGCGTAAGCTGAACATAACTGTCACCGTTCCGGACGGCAAGGCGCTGATTCTGGAATACACAGCGCAGGAGAACATTCTGCTGCCGCCTGAGGTGACGAACGAGTACAACTTCAACGACGTGAACCACAAGGGCATCAGTCCGGCGTTGAGAAACCACGCAAACCTTGAAGGAAAAGACAGCTCAAGTACCGAACTGAACAATAGCAATAACGACTACTTCAGTCAGGGCGGCGGCTACATCCACAACAATCTGGTCATCCGCAAGGTGGACAGCGCGAACACCTCGCTGCTGCTGCCGGGAACGGAGTTCACCCTCTACGCATGGAACACGGCAACCAACAAGTTCGAGGCGGTTGGCGGCGAAAATGGTAAGGTCTACACGGATCAAAGCGGTATGATTACTTACCAATACAATTCGGAGAAGCTGAACGAGCGTCCGCTCGACCCGAACGTCGCGTACATGCTGGCGGAAACGAAGGCAGTCGAGCCGTACCACCTCGTGCTGGAGGATCGCCCGCTGGTCGTCTTCCACATCGTTCCGAGAGCGGACGATACCGAAGCACATCCGGAGAGATACCCGGACGGTCTCAACAATGGCAACTTCGGCACGATTTCGAAGAGTCGGCTGCAGGAGCTCATGACTGCTTCCGGCATCAAAGGCGTGGTGGATGGACCGCACACCGTCAACGGCTCTGCGAGCATCAACATTCAGGTGAAGAACAGCAAGGAGCGCCACGACATGGAGGTGCAGAAGAACTGGGCTGGCGACGACGCCCATGAGAATGCGCGCCCTGCCAGCGTCCTCGTGATGCTTCGCCGCTATGCGCTGACGCAGGAGCAGTATACCGACGTGCTGAACACGGATGCAACGCAGAATCCGCAATGCATCCTGTCTGCGGAAATGGTCAACAATAGCACGAAGGTTGCGCGACAGTTCCCGGAGAATCAGGACGTTACGCTAACGCTGAACTTGCTTGATGGCGCACTTGACAACGCTGCGCGTATTGTGGCTCGCGTAGACGGAAAAGAAGTGGTCTTGGAACCGCAAGATACGTCGAGAAAACAGTTCGTTTACACCACCAAGATGACGCATCAGAAAAAAGTAATTTTCTGCTTGCAGTGGAAAAACTGGGAAGGAAAATGGCAGGACGGTCGCTACTATAACAACGTGAGCATCACGATGACCCCGGAAGGCACACCGGTTGACGAAGTGCCGACGCAGGTCACGCAGTTCACCGATGCGCAGTGGGCAAAAATTCGCCAGCACCCGGACGACGCTTACGGCGGTCGCGAGGCTACGCTGACGGCAGCGAACGGCTGGCACACCCAGTGGTCGCAGCTGGAATCCACCGGCGCGGACGCGAATGGCAACAAGCTCTACTACATTTACTACATCGTCGAGGGCAAAGTGCCGAGCTACACCACATCCGGCATCACCTACACCATCGACCCGAACGCCAGCAAAACCACCGGCACGGTCACGGCGACGCTGACCAACGTCTACCGCCCGGAGGACAAGTACGGCGAAATCAGCATCGACTTGTCCAAGGAATGGTACGCGCCGGATGGCACAAAGCACACGATTACCGAGGAATTTGGCGGCGTACAGGTCGCGCTCTACAAGACGCGCTGGGATTACGTCAACGGCGCGTGGACGAAGGGCAGCACGGAACGCCGCGACACGGTCACGCTGGCAGAAGCGAACAAATGGAGCGCCAAGTTCGAGGGGCTGGCAACCTACACGGTCGCCATGGAAAACGGCGTTGTCCAAAACGCCCACGCCTACACCTACAGCCTCCGTGAACTGAATGTGCCGAGCGGCTTCTACTGCCAGCTGGCATACAGCGGTCTCCCGCAGCACCCGAGCGAGTACTTCACGGACGGGAATCCCGCCAATCCGAAGGCGGACACGCAGAACGCACGCGGCACGGCGACGCTGCGGAACTACGAGATCGCAAAGCTGACTATCGAAGCCGAGAAGCGCTGGGGTGAAGGCGCGAAGCCTGAAAACATGCAGGATACGCTGACCTTCCGCCTGACCCGCGAAAAGCAGGAGAACGGCGCGTGGGTCGCGGACGACAGCTTCCAAGCGGTCACGAGGGTCATGAGCATCAGCAGCCTGAACACAAGCAAGGTCGTGTTCGGCACCTTCCCGAAGTACGCTGTGACGGGCTTCGACGAGCAGAATCAGCCCATCAGGCAAAGCTACCGCTACAAGGTGGAGGAGGTCAAGTACCAAAACGAAGCCACCCTCCCGTTCAGCGTCAGCTATAGCCCGGCGGACGGTTTCGTGACGACGGAGGGCGATGCGAACACCAGCACCACCGTCACCGTGACGAACAACAAGCTGACGAGCGAGAAGGAAGGTCTGTACCGCTTCAACGTGGCGAAGCAGTGGCTGGATGCTTCCGGCAATCCTGCGGACAAGCCCACGCCGGAAGGCACGAAGGCGAAGATTACCGTGACGCGCACCCGCCATGTCTATGCCCCGGATACGGGCTGGACAGCGGAAACGCCCACCGCAAAGACGATCGAGCTGGATACCACGGCAACGTATACGGCGCTTTGGGCAGAATGGAACGAAACGCAGTCGGTTTATGCGCAATACAACGCCGACGGCACGGTGAAATCCGCGTGGGCGTACACCTACGAGGTGTCGGAAGCGGCGATTGACGGCTACTTCGGCACGCAGCATCTGCCTGCGGACTTCCCGCAGCAGCCGGAGGACTACTTCACAGACGCGGCACTGACCGATATCAAGGAAATTTACCGCCAGCCGCTGACGGACACGCTGCCGGAAGTGACCGAAAAGAACTACTACGTCGAGCGGTTCAACGTCAAGGTGGACAAGACTTGGGCGCGCTTCCGCGATAGGGATGAGCTGACGTTCTGCTTGATTCAGGCGAAAAAGCAGCTCACCTTTGACAGAAATGGCAATCCCATCAAGACGGACGATCAGCAGTACACCTACGTCACGAAAAACTGGACGGAGGGCGGCGAAGAACCGGTCTGGGAGTTCAACAACCTGCCGAAGTACTACTTTACGGTGAATGAGAACGGCGAAGCGGCGAAGAAGCCGTACTACTATTACATCGTAGAGGGGTACGAAACGATTAATGGTGCGCTAAACCCGTATCTGTATCAGGTGAGCTACACAGGCGACGCTACGCTTGTCAAGAAAACCACCGGTGCGGTGAACCAGCCTGCGGACGGCGGAACGGCGAACATCCACGCGAAGAACCTGCCGGGGTATGAAGTGGGAAATCTCAACCTCAATTTGACGAAAGAATGGGTCAATGTCACCAAGAAGCCGGAAAAGGTTACGCTCAACTTGACTGAGACAACGCATTCATGGACAAAAGAGGCAGGGTGGATAACTTACGACCCCAATTCGGATACCGTTGAAATAATGCCGGATGCGAATGGAAACTGGACGACAACGTACCCGCTGGAAGCGTACTCTGTTGAGTATAATCCGGACGGTTCTATTTACACGGCGCATGTTTACACCTATGAGCTGACGGAAGCCCCTGTGAACGGTACGATGCCTGTTTACACCTTCTCGGAGAACTGGCCGAAAGAAGTGGGCGACGTCCTTGAACTCAATTCGGCTGGCGAGCCAATCAAGGCAAAGGATGCGTTCAAAGCCTCTTCGTCACAAATGGAAGGAAGCTTCTTAGTCACCATCGCGGACGCAAGCGCGACCATCACCAACGTGCAGACCGGCAAGCTCAACATTGTGAAGCAGTGGGCGGAAGAAGTGGAGTACGACGGCGCACAGAACCCGCTGGACATCAAGCAGGTGTCGATTTCGCTCTTCCGCAACGTCTGGGGCGAAAACTGGACGGATTCGGACGGCGTGGTGCACTACAACTGGTGCTATGACCCCTTCCAGCAGAATTACGTCCTGTCGGCGGAAAACGGCTGGAAGCTGACCATCGACAACCTGCCGTTGTACGACACGACCCTCAATCCCGACGGCAGCCTGCGCAAGTACCGCTATTACATCTTCGAAAACACGAGCGTCGGCAACGGCACGCTGGACCGCTACACGCCGGTGATGACGGCGGATGAAAGCGAACTCGTCGGCTCGATTCTCTACATCACCTTCAAGGATACGACGGAAAACAACGTGACCATCACCAACGTGCCCAAGAGCATCAGCATTGTCAAGCAATGGGCGGACGCGGACACGTTCGGCGAAGAGGGCATGATGCAGGACATCTACCTTGAAGTCATGATGAAGTATCAGGAAGTCTACTCCACGCAGTGGAAAACGGAAAACCTGCTGGAAAAGAGCTACTTCAGCCTGAAGAACGTTATCTGCACGCCGAGTTCGCTCACGGCGGAGCTGGTGCAGATTAACGGCGCGCCCTACCTGCATGTGTCGGGGCTGGCGAAGGCGGATGAACCGTGGCGCGTGACCATCCGGAATCTGCCGGGCTACAACAGTGCGTCCTTCATCATCCGCGAAGTGGAGCTGGCGGGCTACCTGAACAACTTGCCGGACGGCAAGCTGGAGCTGGGCTTCAACGAAATCGGCACAATTACCAACACGCCGACGAAGCTGAAAATCACCAAACAGTTCAAGCAGGCGTATTTCCCCACAGGCAGCGGAAGCGAACTGCCGCTGAATGTCCGCAATACCGTCGTGTACCTGCAAATCTGGCGCGAAAAGCGTGACGGCGCTGGTCTTACCCTATCCCAGGAACGCTACGCCACGCCCTTGCTGGGTACGCTGGAAGCGAACATGGACGCGACGCTCTTGCCGGACGGCACCGTGAAGCTGACGGTCGGCACGGACACGCCGACCGACGCCGCAACGCTGACGCTGACCCGCCTGCCGCGCTACTGGTTCGACAAGGATACAGGCGCAAGCGGCGAATGGTACTACTACGTCAAGGAAGTGGACGCGGAAGGCAACGAAGTCCATTCGGCTTCTGCCCCGACGAACGGCGAACGGCCGGAAATCAACCTGAACGTCAAGACACTCACCGTCACCAACACCCTGACGGACGTCAGCGCCCGCAAGGTCTGGACGTCGCTGGACAATCAGTTCACACTGAATCCCGCGAACCTCCCGGACATCACGCTGACGCTCAAGCAGACCACCGCGGAAGCGGCGGCGGACGGCGACAAGATCATCGCGACCGTTACCCTTGGCTGGGACGCGGAAGCGGGGAAGGTCGTCACGAAGAATCTGGATGGCTGGCAGTTTGGCGAAGTGGTTGAATACACCGCGCCGGAAGGCAGCAAGAACATCTGGTGGGGCTACAAGTGGTACAATCTCCCGGCGTATGACGCGGGTGGCAACATTTACCGCTACTACGCCAAGGAGCAGACCCCGGTGGGTAGCGGCTGGCAGCTGGTGACGGACGACCCGAACGCCACGAACACCGCGCCGATTCCCGCGAACAGCGAAAATCGCGTCTTCCAGATTACGAACACACCCATTACCTACACGCTGCCCGAGACGGGCGGCATCGGTACACTGCCGTACACGGCGGGCGGTCTGCTGCTGATGGCAGCGGCGGCATTGCTGCTGGGGCAGGAAATCAAACGCCGGAGGGAAGGCTGCTGAGCAGTCGGCAGCCCCCTTCCGGGGGATTCTCAATCCGTATACGCGGGCGAAAGCCCTTGTATAAACATGGGGAAAAAAACGACGGGAGGAGGAATGAAAAAAGCATAGCAGCTATACGTCAGGAGACCTCCCGACGTAGGCAACCCCGGTAATCCCCGCAAAACGTTTCCCAATGAGTGAAAAACGACAACGAAAAGGAGAAAAACCATGAAAAAGTTTTGGGCAATTCTGCTGGCCATGATGCTCGTGCTGAGCATGGTCACTGTCGCGGGCGCAACGGAAGTGGAAAATCCGTCTACGGGCGCGGAAGGCACTACGCCGACTGCTACCGGCTTTACGATTCAGGTAAATCCGAAGGACGATGTCACACACGAATACGAAGTGTACCAGATCTTCACTGCTGATGTTGAGACAAATGCAGGTGAAAAAGTGCTGACGAGTGTCAAGTGGGGCACAAACGCCAAGAACGACACTGCTGCGGTCAGGACTGGTGATCCTGTGCCGGACGCTGTTCTGGAGGCTCTGAAAACTGTTTCGGGCACGAATCAGGAAAAGCTGGCTGAAATCACGAAGTATTGGTATGCTGACTCCACTCCGGTTGATAAGTTCTCTTCCACCAAAGCAGCCCCCGGCAAGAGCAAGAAACTGACCCCTGGCTATTACCTTGTGCGGGACAATCAGGCAAAGCTGGAAGGCAAGGACGGCGCTGCCACGCTGCTGATTGTAAAGGTGCTGGATCAGAACATCGTTGCGACTGCAAAGTCTGAAAAGCCCTCTGTGGACAAGCAGGTACAGGACGAAGTTGCTGATGCCGAAAAGAACGGCGGAGAAGTGAATCCGGAAGGCTGGGGCGAGAGTGCCGACCACGCGCTGTTTGAAAACTTCAATTTCCGTCTGGTCGCGACTATTCCGGTCAATGCGGATTATAATGACTATCCGACGTACAAGCTGGTCTTCAACGACACCATGTCCAAGGGCATTACCTTTGTTCAGATTGATTCTGTGAAGGTGAACGGCATCGCACTGAAAGCTACCGATTATGTTTGCACTGCAACGCCTGGTCAGAAGGGCGCAGGCAAGGTTGGTGAAAATCAGGATAAGCCGTCTTGGACGCTCACGATCGAAGACCTGAAGAAGGTGATGAAAGAAAACACCAGCATCCTTGTTACGGACAAGATTACGGTTGAGGTTGTTTACACGGCGTATCTGAACGAAGAAGCGCAGGTCTTCAACGCGAGCGCAAACAGCACGGACAACAAGAACAGCGTCGATTTGGAATACTCCAACAACCCCAATGCTGATGGCATGGGTAAAACGCCGGAAGACCATGTGTGGCTCTTCACCTATGTTGTGAACAACACGAAGTATGCGAACACGGCTGAAGCAGGCAAAGAACTGGCTGGCGCTGGCTTCACGCTTTATGACCAAAATGATCGTGTTGTTCCGCTGTGGAAGGATGCCGCTGGCAATTACGTTGTCGCAGGCACCACGAAGCCGAATGATACCTATACGGATGTCGCAAACAATGAAATGATTACGGAAGCCAATGGTACGTTCAACATCATCGGTCTGGATCACGGCACGTACACGCTGAAGGAAACCACGGTTCCTGCTACCTATAATCCGCTGGATCCTGTCACCATCACGATTTCGGCAGACCACAAGGAAGCTGCTGGCGGTGCAAGTGCAGCTATGGAACTCACGGCGGCTTCTACGATGAACAACAAGCTCGTCAACAAGTCCGGCGCGACCCTGCCTGAGACCGGCGGCATCGGCACGACCATCTTCTACGTGCTGGGCGGCATGATGTTCGTGGGCGCGGCGCTCATCCTCATCGTTCGCCGCAAGGCCGAAGCGGACGAAATCTAATTTCTCTCCCGCAATTCGTTGAACATCCCCATGTTCTGATGAAACCCCTGCCGGGCGGTGCGCGCAATGCCGCCGCCCGGCATTCCCAAGTGGGAAAATGAAGCATGTTTGCAGAAAGGAGGCGGCTCATGAAGCGCAATATGACAACCATTTTGCTGTTTGTGGTGCTGTTTGTGGGTCTGGCGCTCCTTCTGTACCCGTCCGTGTCGGATTTCTACAATTCCTTCCACCAGTCGCGTGCCGTAGCTACCTACAACACGGTGGTGGAGCAGGAGTCCAAGAAGGATTACGAGGCGGATTGGGCGGCGGCAAACGCTTATAACGAAAAACTCCGCGCACAGTCCACCGTTGATCGCTTGATCATGACCGACGAGGAGCGCGAGGAGTACGACGCGGTGATGAATGTCGGCGGTTCGGGCATCATCGGGGTGATTGAGATTCCGCAGATTGCCGTGACGCTGCCGCTGTATCACTCTACGAACGCCAACGTGCTTCAGGTCGCCGTCGGTCACATTGAGGGCACAAGCCTGCCGACTGGCGAACCGGGGACGCATTCCGCCTTCTCGGCGCATCGAGGGCTGCCCTCCGCCAAGCTCTTTACCAACCTTGACCAGCTCACCTACGGCGATACCTTCACCCTCCGCGTGCTGGACAAGGTGCTGACCTATGAAATCGACCAAATTCTCATTGTTGAGCCGCATGACGTCAGCGCACTGCAAATCTATGACGGCATGGATTTGTGCACGCTCGTCACCTGCACACCCTACGGCATTAACTCGCACCGGCTGCTTGTCCGCGGACACCGGGTCGAAACGTCGCTTGCGCAGCTATCCGTGCGCATCTCCGCGGACGCACTCGTGATTGACCCCTACATCGTCGCGCCGATTGTCGCCGCGCCGATGCTGCTGATTCTCCTCATTCTCATGCTGGTAACGACCAGCCCGAAACACAAGAAGCGGAAAGGAGCTGAGCGGTCGTGATGAGCCGCAAACCCTCGCGCCTGCTGGCGCTTGTCCTGCTGACAGCATTGTGCTGCCTTCTGCTTGCGCCCTGCGCGCTTGCCTTTGAACGGGTGGATTTGACGCACCCCTTGACGTTCGCCATTCAGGCGGACGACAACGAGGATGATGCGCACCTGCCTGGCGTGACCTTCCAGCTGTATCAGGTGGCGGACATGGACGCGGACGCTCGGTTCGCCCTGCGCAGCCCGTACAGCACCCTGAATATCGACATTAACGCGCTGAAGAACGCGGCGGACTGGGCAGCCGCGTCCGAAGCGATGAAAGCCCTTGCTGCGTCCGAAACGCCTGATTTCACCGGCACGACGGACGAAAACGGTCGAGTTTCCTTCGCGGGACTCAACCCCGGTCTGTACCTTGTTTCCGGCACGCCGGTTATCATCGGCGGCTGGGCGTACAGCTTCCAGTCCTTCCTGACCGCTGTGCCGACGCGCAATGTGGACGACGAGTGGCAGTACGACGTCCTCTCCACCATCAAGCTGGAGCGTTCACCCGCGCTGATTGACCTTGAGTGCGTCAAGGTGTGGGACGACGACAACCGCGGCACATATCGCCCTGTGCAGATTGAAATTCATCTGATGCAGGACGGTCAGCATATCGACACGGTGATTCTGAACAGCGAAAACAACTGGCATCATATCTTCAAGGATTTGCCGGCTGACCATGTGTACACCCTCAACGAGATTCTGGGGGCTGACGTGTACTATGAGCCGGAATATTCCATCGAAAACGGCGTGTATGTGATTACCAACCGCCGCACGGTCACGCCGACCCCGACCGCTCCGATTCCCGAAACGGGGCAGCTGTGGTGGCCGGTGCCGATTCTGGCGGGCGCGGGCATGATTCTGTTCGTCATTGGCTGGATTCTGCACCGGAAATGGAGCCAAGAGCATGAAGAACCGTAAGGGCAATTTGCTGATGACGCTGGGGCTGGTGCTGATTTTGGCGGCACTGGCGCTGGTGGGCTACAACCAGTGGGATGCCAGCCGCGCGCAGCAGGAATCGGATGATGCGTTGATGGCGCTGGAGCAGATTCGCATTCAGCGGCAGATGGAATCGCAGCAGACCGCCGCACCGCCCGTAGTCACCGCGACGATGATGCCGACGGACACACCCGCGACGGATGCGCCGATAACCGACGCGCCGACGGCGGATGCCACTGCGGCGGATAACCCGGCAGCATCCACGCCCGCTGTAACTGACGCACTGCCGACTGACTTTCCGCGTGATGACGTAACCGCCACGAACACCCCTGTGACGGATGCGCCCGCAACGGCGAATCCTGCGACGAATCCGCCGAAACCGACGAGCGCGCCGACGGCGAATCCTGCGACGAACCCGCC
>ERZ827490.2933-NODE-2933-length-16821-cov-10.895384_pt1 | contig 16821 bp, 9 predicted proteins | sample MGYA00519770_ERZ827490 | MGnify/ENA primary metagenome ERZ827490 (study PRJEB31778, sample SAMEA3449324) | human gut metagenome | biome: human gut; feature: human-associated habitat; material: faeces | place: United Kingdom | collected 2010/2012 ...
CATCCTCACTTCCTGCAGTAACAACAACCAAAAGACCTGCCTGTATACATTCCTCTGAATCATCATCCAGCTGGTCCATATATCCTTCAAGCTCTGCTTTCTTCTTTTTCTTGTTGTAGGATATTCCGGTAACAGACTGGTTGTTGCTCTTCTTGGAATCAGCTTCCTGGCTGATTGCCCTCTCGTTGTTTCCATATGCACTTCTTAACATGCTTCTTGTTACCGCATGCTCAACAGGCGCATAATCTATTGTCACAAAGGACTGGTAAGCTGTATCAGATATCGTATGTATAAGCTTTCCCTCATCAAGTGCTGTATCATAATCCCTGGCAAACAGCACTGATACATATGTGTCATTATTAAACATGAGGAAATCCCTGTACTGGTCTACTGATATAGGAATGACATCATACAATGCATCATGGCTGAAATCATATTCCTTCTTTTCTTCCTGATAGAAGAAATTGCGAATCATGTTAAGCCTCTGTTCAGCCTTCATTGGTACTATTATGCTCCTCATTGCGCCAAACAGTCTTTCAAGCTCCGTATCCATTGCAAGAAAGTAGCTTCTTGCCTCATCATATGTTCTTGTCCTGACTGTTATTGTAAGTGTAAGGACTCTGTTTAAGTCGTGCAGGTCAGAATCTTCCATCTTCTCTTTAATCCACATGCTTATTCCCTTGCTTACTTCCGGATAATCACTCCTGTTAATATCTGTGAATATATCATTAACGAACTGTGTCATGTTCTGATACTGGTTAGACACTGTTATCTTAAATGATGTACTCATTCCCTTTAAGAAATCCATCAGGGAAAGAAGGACATTTGCCTTGTCCTCATCATCTTTATTGACATATGATATATCTGTAAATGTGTAACATCTGTCATAAAGTACAGCACCCCTGCCAGTTCCCTTTTCAATCTGGAATATGCCGTTAGGATATGCCTTATGTATAAACAATGATTCCCTGGTGTTCTTAGGTGTTTTAACTGGTGCTGCAGTAAGTGTTATGCTGTCACTGAATCTTTTCGCCGGATTCATATAAAATGCCATGGTTAAGCCCCCTTTCTTCTGCTTTCTGCTTTGTTTTTGTTATCAGTGTATCCTGTAATCCTGAATCTTCTGTCTGGTTCTGTCTCTTCCGATTCATACAGAAGTCTTTTAGTATTGCCTGTATACATATATTCCTTCACAAGCTCTTTGACTGATAAATAGCCCTGATACTTGTAAAAGCCTATGAATATGACTGGTGCAGCTACAGGCACTGCACAATATATCGCTATCGTTATCGGTATCTTAAACCCAAGCACAAGCCCGGCAACAACAGCACCCGCACATAGAAAACCTTCTGCAATATGTATAATATCTGTCATAGAAAAGCCTTTCCAGAAATCGTTTTTATACTCTTTCAGGAAATCCTTATTTATGTTAATTTTCATCTGCTTTCATTCCTTTCTGTGTGACGGAATCCGTCACAATAATTATCTTAAATCAAATGCCCTCTTTAAGAAGTTGTCGCTTGATTTTACTGCGGTTGCCATAAACGGCATGAATATAAGTGATAATATCACCGCCACGGCTCCGTCAAACCATGAGGCTAAAAGACCTGTATTACACATGCCTGTAAGACCTGCATTAAGTCCGGCGCACAGCTGCATTACAAGTGCTATTATTATTATCTGCAGCGCATTAGTAAGAAAGCTTTTAAACCACGCTATAGCTGAATTTTCAAGTCCTCTTCCTCCTGCAAGTGTAGAAAGCGCAAGAGGAGCAACAGCCATCAGCATGAACAGATTTAAGAATCTTCCAAGTATCTCAATAAGAACAGTGATTGAGCATACACCTGATATGATAAGATATATAGGTGCAAGCATCAGCATTGCCAGTCTGAATCCGGCATCATAATCACCGCCTATTACAGTAGGCACTCCCTTTGGAAGCAGCACCTTGGTTGTTGTGATTGCAAAGCCGGTAAATTCCTGCATTATATCAAGGCAGTTTGTCATCAGGATATTTGCAACGACAAGCTTTATAAAAAGTTCTATCCATGCTTCCATTGTAATTCCTTCTTTCAGGTTGCTTGCCTGACGGCAGAAACCTATAAGGGTAAACATATTTAAGAACACTGCACCCATAGACAGGAACAACGGAAACGCCGTATTCTTTATATAATCCCATGCGCCAATGTTGCCACCAAGACCAAGCGCCTGTGCAATTGCATTAATTGCCGGAGTGGTAAATGAAGTAACATTTTTACCCATGAGCGTGTAAGCAATTCCCATAACAAAATTCCACAATTCCTGTGCTATGGTATATACCGAGCCGCCGGATAACAGGTCAATTACCCACTGCGGAGCTGCCGCCAGTGCTACCGGATTTATTAATATGTTCATTGGTTCTCCTTTCTAAGAGAGGCAGATGCCGCTAAGCACCTGCCTCTCTTAAGCATTATTTCTGTAAAACATATGTGCATTGCTTACGAACGTAAACAGCAATACACTTTTTTATCCGGTAATTACATTTACAAGCTGTGGTGCAAGTGTCATTACAAGACCACCGCCTACTCGCTTAAATCCCATAGCCTGCATTGTTCCTTCTTGTGACTGCATTGATACTCCCACTTCAAAGAACGCCCATAAAAGTATTATTGAACCGATTGAGCTTAGTATTGCAGTAATGATTGATGTAAGATTATTAAATGCTCCTGTAACAATGGCTGCACCATCCTGTGCGCCATCATCTGCAAGAACCCTTAGCTGTGGTACAAATATAATTACGCTTACCAGTGCAGCCAGTATTAAAAACTGTACTGCCTTCTTCTGTGTTTCATTAAGTTTAATTTTCTGTGTTTTCATTTAAAATCATCCTTTCTGCCTTACGGCTTGACGGTACTAAAAAAGAGCCTGTACCTTTCCGGTATCAGACCCTTTAATACATCCTGAGACGGATTCCGTCACATCTTAATTATTGTTATCCTATCTGTCCCTGCCTACATACCTGCCGACAAGGAATACTCCTATGCCTGCAACTACAATAAACATAACGAAAAATATCATTCCAGACCATCTGTTTAAAACTGCCGGATTGATACCAACTATGACTCTTGATAATACCAGGCACAACACAAGTGCTATGATAACTACTCCTATTAATGCTAATACTTTGACTGGACTTATTCCTCTTCTCATACTGATTTACCTCGTTTCTTTTAATTACTCTATTGTTGCTCCTGTGACATATCCGTTATCCATTGTTACTGATATTCTTCTGTCACCGAACATGTACTGTATTATTCCTGTTCCTGTATCAGACCTGTAATCAGTCTGTACCTCCCTGTCTGCATTTTTAAAGGCTTCCTTTAATGCAGCATAATCTGTTCTAGCAGACAGCCCCATAAAGGTTGAACCTTCCTTTAGTTCTGCAGCAAGTGCATAGCAGTCAGATGTATTTCCCGCCTTGGCGTTGTATTTAACCATTATCGTACTCTTATATGCATCCGTATACATATCAAGCGTTGTTGTCTCGCTTGACAGTGTATTGCTTACATATATGTATCCAAGGTCTTTTATTGCCGCTGCACTGACAGGATATTTAAAGGTATTGCCGTTTAATTCAAATGTAAATGTTTTGCTGTTCTTATCATAAGAATAGCTTTTTACAGGCTCTGTCTTTTTAACCGGACTTGTCTGTGCTGTACCTGATGATGCATTAGCTGATGTTGTTTGGGCTGCACTGCTTTCTACTGCTTTTGTCTCTTCCACCGCTGCCTCTGTCATCTTTTCTGTATGCTTCTTAGGCAGTGTGATTTTTCCACCGAAAGAAAAATATAAGATTACTCCGGCAGTAATAAGAATCACCAGTGAAAGAATCAGATTAATCACAAAACCTGCTTTTGCAAAGTTTTTCTTATTCTCGTTCTTCTCACGCTTTTTAGCCGCAAAAAAGATAAAGCCGGCTACCGGAATGGCAGACATTAACGAATATATATACCAGCCCTTCTTAGGTACTGCCTGCTTATTCTCTGCTCTCATTTCGGCAACTATCTGTGCAAGCTGCTTTTCTTCCTTTGCCTTTGTGTTTTCAGAAAGCATTTCAGGAGTAAGGCTTTCAGTAACACCATCTGTTTCATCCTTACTGCCATCATTGTCCTGTGTGACGGAATCCGTCACATTTTTAGTTTCTGCTTTTTCCAGCTTTAATATGCCGGAATTGCTTCTCTGCTTCATGTTGTTACCACAGTTACTGCAAAACATTGCTTCTTCCGGATTTTCTGTACCGCATTTATTACAAAACATCGCACATCTCCTTTCTACATGCATATTCCATGTTCAATATCTGGCTCTTCCAGTTCTTCATCCACTTCCTCCGATATATCATCCGTGACGGTTTCCGTCACATTTTTAGTTTCTGCAGTCTGCTTCTGTTCTGACAGAATCGCATCTGTAGCAGATAACACATCTTTCATTGTCTCTATGTTTTCTGCCATTTTCTTATCGTCAGGAAGTAATACAAAGTCTTCTACCGGAATATCAGCCACACCCTTATAGTATTCCTCAATGTCTGATGTCTGTTCTATGTAGCCATATTCAGAATAAAGACCGCCCCTGTTTATTGCTTCGTCTCTTCCATATGCTTCATAGTCAATATAATCCTGCAGCCATTCAGGAACTTTCCTCTCATCATCATTAATTAGCTTCATTCCAAAATCTTCATCATTTTTTACATTCTCATAGAGTGTAAATTTATCAAGATTATCTGTAAGGTTAATGAGCTGGTCTATGCTTGTACCATATATATCTGCCGCAGCCTGAAACTGGCTCTGCATGTTATCATCTATCTCATCTATCTTCTTTGCCAGATAGTTAAGCTGGTTGATATTCTCATATTCACCAAGATTAAGCTGTACCAGCTCCGGTAAGTTATAGTCATAATCTGTTATGAATATTTCTTCATAAATTGTTCCATCAGCCCGCTTGTCACCTATTCCGATACGCTTCATAGTTTCCTGAAGCTTTTCTTTGGTAGTCGGAAAATCCACCCACTCACCTTCCGTTTTGCCCTCTGTGTATTTCCCAAGATTAGTGATATATGCACTAAACGGAACTTCTGCATTATTTCGATACTGCATATGCTCTCCTTTCTAAAAATGGCAGATGCGATTAAGCACCTGCCATTAATGTGTGATATATTTTAATCCTTATAATGAAGGATATTGTGACGGATTCCGTCACATTTTAATTATGATTTCTGCTCTTTTTTACCATTACAAGGCCTACCATGACCGCAAGTGATATCAGTGCAATCAGTGCATATATGTATGCATTTGATGTATCACCTGTTTTTACTATCTCAACAGTCTGGTTTACATCATTGATATCTGCATGTCCTATAACTTTGACATTATTCTCATACAGATTTTCAAAGACTACTATTGTATTTCCGGCAAGCAGCGAACTGTCAAATGTAAATGTTACATCAACACTTCCATCTGCCTTTTGTGCTGTAAATGATGCTGAACCTGTAATCTCGTTTCCATCCTTATCTAAGAACTTCTCGCCTGTCTCCTGATTCATAAGGACACCCTTTACCTCATATGTCTTTCCGGCTATAAGATTCTTATAATCAACAACATCCTTAAGTATTACGCTTCCTTTTTCCGTAATGCTCTTTGCACTGTCAATAGTTGCAGTAGTGTGTATCTCAGGGAAATGTACACTCTGTCCTTCATCCTTAATATCAGCATGTGAGGCAACCTTAATTTTTTCATTAAAAAGTTCTTCAAACACTACCGTTGTCTTTCCGGCAAATAGTGAGCTGTCGAAAGTAAATTCAATGTCAATGCTTCCGTTCCGGCTTTTTGCAGTAAATTCCTTTTCAGATGTAATCGCATTTCCATCCTTATCAAGAAGTTTTTCTCCTGTCTCCTGGTTCATAAGAACACCGGATACCTTATATTTTTCTCCAACAGTAAGATTGCTGTAATCAACCTTATCTGTTATTGTGGTCTTTTCATCAACCACACCGGTATGTGTTCCTGTAGTCTTATCTGTCGCTGTAGTATGGATTTCAGGGAAATTAACCGTCTGTCCTTCATCCTTGATGTCTGTATGGAAAGCAACCTTGATATTCTCATTATAAAGGTCTTCAAAGACTACAACTGATTTACCGGTAAGCAATGAACTGTCAAATGTAAAAGCAAGTTCAACTGTTCCATCCGGCTTTTCAGCAGTAAACTTCTTTGTAGCTGTTATCTCTTTCTTGTCCTTGTCAAGAAGTGCCTTTCCTGTAGTCTTATCCATAAGAACACCTTTAATCTCATAACTGTTTCCGGCTACAAGATTCTTATAATCAACCTTATCTGTTATGGTTGTCTTTACATCAGGAGCTGCAGTATGTGTCTTTGTGGCAGCATCTGTTGCTGTTGTATGGATTTCAGGGTAATGTACTGTCTGTCCTTCATCCTTGATGTCTGTATGAAAAGCAACTCTGACATTCTCATTATAAAGGTCTTCAAACACTACAGTTGTCTTTCCGGCAAGCAGTGAACTGTCAAATGTAAATTCTATATCAATGCTTCCGTTTTTACTTTCTGCTGTAAACTCTTTTTCAGATGTAATCTCTTTTCCATTCTTATCAAGAAGCTTCTTTCCAGTTTCCTGATTTATAAGAACTCCTGATAATTTATACTTCTCTCCAATCGTAAGATTGCTGTAATCAACCTTATCTGTTATGGTTGTCTTTTCCGCAATCATTCCTGTATGTGTGAAAGTATTCTTATCTGTTGCTGTTGTCTGAATCTTAGGAAAATTAACTGTCTGTCCTTCATCTGTTATATCTGCATGTGAAGTCACCTTTGCATTTCCACTGTAAAGGTCTTCATATACTACAACAGATTTATCTTCAAGGAGTGTACTGTCAAATGTAAATGTCACATCAATGCTTCCGTCTGCTTTTTCTGCCTTAAATGCTGTCTTTGATGTTATTGTATTTCCATTCTTATCGGTAAGTGCTTCTCCTGTGGTCTTATCCATAATGATACCAGATACTTCATAAGACTCTCCCGGTACAAGATTCTTATAATCAACCTTATCTATAATGGTTGTCTTTGAATCCGGTGCTGCAGTATGTGTCTTTGTGACTGCATCTGTTGCTGTCGTATGAATTTCAGGGTAATGTACCGTCTGTCCTTCATCCCTGATATCTGTATGGAAAGCAACCTTGATATTCTCGTTATAAAGCTCTTCAAATGCTACCACTGATTTCCCAATAAGCAGGGTACTGTCAAATGTAAAGGCAAGCTCAACACTGCCGGAAGCCTTTTCAGCCTTGAAGGTTGTCTTAGCTGTAATCTCTTTTCCATCTTTATCAAGAAGTGCTGCACCTGTCTCCTGATTCATAAGGACACCTGATACCTCATATGTGCTGCCTGGAATAAGATTCTTATAGTCAACCTTATCTATTACAGTTGTCTGCTCATCAACAGTTCCTGTATGTGTCTGCGAAGCTTTATCTGTTGCTGTTGTATGGATTTCAGGATAATACACTGTCTGCTCTGTATCATCAATATCTGCATGTGTATATATCATCTTTCCATCCTGGAACATGTTTTCATATGCCACAAGTGTCTTTCCGGCAAGCTCTGCCTCAAAACTGAATGTTACTGTAACTGTCTGCTTTACTCCTGTTGCCTTAAATGTGACGGAATCCGTCACATCATTTCCATTGATATCCTTAAGTGTCTTTCCGGTATCCTTATCTGTTAATGCTCCCTTTAGTGTATAAGTCTTTCCCGGAAAAAGATTGTCGCACTCAACATGATCGTAAACAACATATTTATTGTCAGCACTCAAAGCACCCTGATGTGTGCCTGTTGCTGTATCTGTTGCCTGTGTTCTTACAATCTCTGTATGGTCGTCCTCAAAGAAATATGAAAATGTCTGCACCTTTGTAGTCTGTGACTTATATGCTGCATCTATTGTCTTTGATTCAAACCTGTTTCCATAGCCTGTAGGAGAATCTATCTCTTTTACAATGTAATGGCCTAATGGAAGGTCCGAAACAAATACGGCTTTTCCTAATGCATTGGTGGTCTGTCTCTCAATCATTGCACCCTTCTTAATTATTACAGTGCCGTCATGATTAACAATATCCTCATCTGCATAAAGGGCAAATACTGTATTAAGAAGAGGGTTCATTGTTGCAGCATCTGTCTTGTTTGCATCCACTGCAATCTTCTGTCTTTCATCTTCTACAGTCTTGGAATCCTTAACAATATCCACTGTCTGTCCTGCATATGTAAATGTTACATCTACCGGGTCTGTATCAATAACAAAGCCTGCAGGTGCTTTTGTCTCTGTTAATACATAGCTTCCTAATGGAAGGTTATCTATTACAGAGCTTCCGTCAGCTCCTGTAGTAAATTCTGCTACTACATCACCAGCCCTGTAAGCATATCCGTTATTATCTGCTGTCTTTATGTCTTCCTTTGCAGTAAGGGTAAATGACGCACCCTGGATATTGGCTTTCTTATAGACAAAGTGATTATCATTGTCTGCTGTTGCGGCATCCCACTTATCAAGCACCTCACCGACCTTTGTAACTGTAAGCTGTCCTGTTACTGCCTTATCTGCCTTTTCAACCACAACAATTTCAGTTCCGCCATCTTCTGTATATGTGTTTTCAGATACCGTAAATGATACCGGAGTTGAATCAAGTACATATCCTTCTGGTGCTTTAGTCTCTACAAGGGTATAGTTACCCTTAAGAAGCTTTTCCAGTGTATATACGCATCCGTTTTCATTGGTTGTGAAGCTGTCAAAGGTCTGTACTCCGGCTGATGTCATTGTCTTAAATGATACCTTCGAGCCGTTCTCATCATACAGTTCAAAGGTTGCACCTACTACATTTACTGTGTTGCCAGTATCAGCGTCCTTTTTTACCATCTTAAGATAAAATTCTATCGGAGTATTTTCAAGAATCTTATGGTAATTGGCATTATTATCACTGATTGTCACATCAATATCATCAATAAAGTAGTACTTGTTATTACCTTTGGTCTGATGAATTGTGTATGTACCATATGGAAGACGCTTTGTTATAGCATATCCATTGGCATCTGTTGTGATTGTCTGTCTTGAATCTTCCGGTGATGCATCATAGCTTCCTGCAGATTTAAGATAAATCTGAAACTCTGCATCAGGTTCAGAAGCCTTTACTGCATTACTGCCACCTAAGAATTTCTGGATGCTAATAGTTCCTTCATACGGAGTCTCCTGTGCTGCCTTGTCATCTGTTGGAAGGTTGGTTGTTACTATATAATTGTTTGTTAATGATGTTTGAGCTACATACACTGTATCATTAATAAGATAACCTTCCGGAGCTTTTGTTTCCCGTAATGTGATTGTACCCAAAGGCAATACATATACACCATTAGCATCTGAAACCAGCTCATCACTGCCTTCAATGAGGTAATCAGGTGTAAGTCTTATTCTTCCGTTTTCATCAGTCTTAAATACCCATGTGTACTTAGCTGTGCTTCCTGACTGCGCTGGGTCTGTATCAGATAAAATATCATAGTACTTTACTGTATACTCAGCCCCTTCAAGTCTTGTGTTACCAGAACCATGTCCATCTGCAGTCTGCTTTTTTAATAATAGCCTAACAGGGTCATTACCAGGCATATCTGTTATTGTCTCAGTGTAGCTGTCTTCTGAATCAAGTGTTATCGAACGCACTTCATCATTAATAAGGAATCCCTTTGGTGCTTTTGTTTCCTTGAAGTAAAGTGTTACACTTTCACCTTCCCTGAATGTTGTGCTGTAATAACCTGTATATCCGTCCTCTCCTGTCGTAAGGGTATCAAGCAAATCTGTACAGCCTGAATCTGAATATACGGATATTTCAGCTCCGGCAAGACTATAGCAGCTGTTACCCTCTGATATGGATGGCATTGCTGACTTCTTATGAAATCTTACACTTCCGGTAAATTCTTTAACTGGAGTATCATTATATATTCCAAGACTCTGATTATCACTGGAATCGTTTGAAAGATATGTAAGACTGCACTCGTATCCTACTGATGAAGGACTTATATTGGATGCTATGTTAAGAAGCTCCTGGCACAATTCCCAGCCAAGCTTTCCTTCCCCATCACCCAAGAATGTGCCATTACCATTTAAAGGTGTATTCCAGTCATCCTGCCCGTTTGCAAGGGCAATTGTGTGATGGGCTATAATCCATCTTAATTCATAAGGATAATCTTTAAGCACACCCCAGTCTTCATCATTCCATCCAGCTCCTACAGCCCAGAACATTGCTCTTGCTTCTATATCATCTGTTCCATACTCTGTTGTTGCTGTAAATGTTTCACTCTCCCTTGGTGTATCCTTATGTGGTTCAATACATATAGCCTCATACTCATTCCCATAATCGTCCTGTACAGTAAAATGATATGTCTTCCAGTGTCCCATGGAATCATCATAGCCAGAAAACACATCATCATACCATTTTTCTTCTCCAAGACTTATAAGAGTATAATTAGACCCTTCTGCTTTTGCCGTAATAGGGGTTATACATGTCAGCACTGTTGTTATTATCATAAGTGCCGACATCAGACCTGACATTACTTTTTCAAGCAATGCATGTCTTTTTCTCTTTCCCTTTTTCATTATAATGTTCCTTTCCGTGACGGAATCCGTCACATGTGCGTTAGTTACTCTTTTACCTTTATTACTCTGGCGGGTCTCTTACACTTTTCATATCCGTTTCCTTTCCTGATTTTTTGCAACAAAAAAGGAAACCCCTACCGGAATATATCCGGTAAAGATTTCCTTATTATTTATAATGCAAGTTAAAACTTGTCCCATTATATGTGACGGATTCCGTCACAATTATTTAATTGTTATTTAGTTGCTCCACATGAGCATGTGTAACCTTCTGTGACGGAATCCGTCACAATTAAGCCATCACATATACACTGTCCTCTTAATGATATTGTAACATATTTTGCGCATTAGTGTAGCTTTATTCTGATTTTTTATACATTTTTTACCGCATTGCGTCAGTTACTTCTTACGCACATAAGCCTGTCTGGAAACCGTTGTCACTATGCCTGTCAAAGCTGCTGATAACACAAAAAGCCATATATACATCCTGGCAGTCATGTCATCACCTGTCTTAACCGTCTCTTCCGCTTTTTCTGTTTCCTCTGCTTCTTCAATGTCTTCCGGCTCTTTGTTTACATATGATTCACCTGCAAGCTTATACTCTGAATACAGCTTAATGGTTACATTATCTGTTCCGGTGAATCTGCCTGTAAGCTGGTATTCTGTATCAGGAAGCCATTTATCAAAACTCCATGTCTGTATCTTCTCACCGTCTGCAGTAGTTATATGGATAACAATGTCTTCCGGTATATAACTGCTCATCTTTATATCTTCATTATAATCCGTAACCACAGTTTCACACGGAGCTGTATCATACACACCTTTTTCAAGGTCTACAACAGTGTAGTATTCCAGTGTAAGCTTTGTTGTATATGTTATGCTTTCTGTATATGCAGCATATACATTCATATTTCCGGTTATGTCTTTAAGAACTGCCGCTGTATCTGTAATGGCATCTCTCCATTCAAGAAATGTATATGCCGTTCTTGATGTATCAGTTACAAAGTCTTTCCTGTCCGGTACTGCAGGAGCTGCGGAATCCTGTCCTTCTACTACCATGTCACTCTTTATAAGTGTTGTACGGTCATATGAGTAATAATTAACACAGAAGACATCCTTTACGGTGACTGCCTCCTCTGTATGCTTTGTGATGCCATTGTCAGTAAAGCTTATATCCATGCTTATGTCATCAGGCATAAGCTTCTTTTCTGTATCAACACTGTACGCTGCATTTTCCTGTACAGTGTATGTTATACGACCTGAACGGTATGTATTCTTATATACAGCATCAACAACAAGACCTTTCTTATCAAAACATTCTCCCTTGATATAATTAAGTCTGTCTGCATGTCTGGCAATGCTTATGTGGTCTAATTCTGTACTTACTATCTCATCTGACACGGTTATTCCCACATCCGCTGTTCTTGTTATTCCATTATCAGTCTTGCTTACGGTTACCAATGTATCTGTAAGCTTAAGCTCTGTTTCAGTATCTACATCGTATGATGTGTTATATTCTGTCCTGTATGTCACATGTCCGTCATTCCATGTCTGCTTATAGACTGCATCCACAACAAGACCTGTCTTATCGAAACTGTCTTTTACGATGTAGGCAATCTTATCCGGCTGTCTTGCTATCTGTATGCTGTCAAGCTCCTCTGTGCTTATATATGATTCATCTGCAAGCTTATACTCTGCATACAGCTTGACTGTTACATTATCTGTTCCGGTGAATCTGCCTGTAAGCTGGTATTCTGTATCAGGAAGCCATTTATCAAAGCTCCATGTCTGCGTATTGTCAAAGCCAGCTGCTGTGGCTGTATGTATAACAATGTCTTCCGGTATATAACTGCTCGTCTTTATTTCTTCATTATAATCCGTAACCACTGTCTCATACGGAACTGTATCATACACGCCTTTTTCAAGGTCTGCAATGGTGTAGTATTCCAGTGTAAGCTTTGTTGTATAAGTTACGCTTTCTGTGTATGCAGCATATACATCCATATCTCTGTCAACCGCATCAAGCCCAGCCGGACTGTCTGTTAAGCAGTCTCTCCATTCAAAAAAGGCATATGAAATAACTGATGTATCAGTTACCGTATCACTTCTCTTAGGAGATTCTGGAAGTGTAACAGCTCCCTCTGGCAGCACTTCTTCTGAATACAGAACAGTGCTTTTATCATAATCATAGAACCTTACCGTATATTTTACCGGAGAATATCTTACAGACAGATTTACAAGTGATATCAGTTCATCATCCCCTGTCTGCTCCGGTGTATAAGATACTGTTATATCAGGATATTGTGTATACTTATCCGTCAGAATATTGCTTGTATATGAGCCTGTCGTGCCTGCTACGCTGGCAAGCCTGCTTATATCATCATACAGGCTGTTATCTGGCAGATATACTTTCAGTTCTGAATTTCCTGCTCCGCCATTATCCTCCGGTATCGCTGTCTCCCAGAATAAAGCCTTTGATTCAGTTGTCCTTATTTTATATCCGTCTGCTTTTGCACCACGATTCTCACATTTAACAGTTACCGCATAACCAGCGTCCTTATACACTTCTTTTATATCTTCTGTTATCTCCTTTACAAGATTCAGTGAATTAAAGTCTGTGCCATTTGTTAAGAAAACTGTAGGCATCTGCTTGAGCATTGACATTTTATCCATAAGCTGCTGATGAGCATTTTCATCTGTCAGAATCATGTCATTAAGTACCGTTTTACCGCTTACGCTCAAACTGGTAATCCCAGAATTATTCACATAATACCTGCGAGCCTCATCTGAACTACTGGTTACTGTTAATTCATATGATATATTTTTACCGTAGCTTCCCCAGTTGTCATAAGCTAAACCAGGCTGGTTATCTATACTGTCCATCTGTGGCAGATATATTTCAGCATTGATTTTCTTTAATCCTCTGAAAGCATCAATCAGTCCTTCTGATATGTAATAATTACTTATATCCGCCTGCTGTAAGTCACTAATGCCTCTTATAACGATTGGATTATCACCATATACTTTTTCAGCCGACCTGCAGCCCATGAACATTCTCACTCCCGCAATAACCGTATCAGGTATGGCTGGAAGCTCTGTCATGGCATAGCAGTTATAAAAGCTGTAATAAAGGTTATGAATTTCTGTCTCTGGGAAAATAACCGGACATAATTCCATAGAATTGCATTTTTCAAATGTTTCCATAAGGTTTTTACATGTCTTAGGAATCACCAGCCTGTGTGACGGATTGAGGTTAATATCATTTCTAAAAGCAGAATTCATATTAATTACTCCGTCCGGAATCTGTGGGACATCAACTAAAGATTTACAGCCCTGAAATATCTTTCCCATATCCTTAAGCTTTGATGGGAGGTTTGTAATGCTTACAAGGTTTTTGCAATCCCTGAATGTGTTCTCCATCTTAACTACATCATCCGGAATATTTTCTACCGTTTCTAACGATGTACAGCCTGCAAACATGGCTTTCATGTTTTGTCCTTCTATCGTCTCTACAGTGCTATTACCATACATATCAAGAGAACCCTGCTCATCAAGTGCTTTATACACTGTGGAATCCGCTATAGATTGTATGCTGCCATATATATTGCTGTAGTCATTTAAGGTATCAGCACACACTACAGTATCTTTTGATGTTTCATCACCTATTTTTACACCATCAAGAAATTTTACTGATTTGATTCTCGTGTTATTCACAAACGGTCCGTCTGCACCATTTATTTCTGAGTAATCATTGTTTGAATCGTAATCATCCATATCTCCTGAATACGCTGTGCTGTATTGCGTGATTTTCATTCGGGTATTATAAACAGCTCCCGTAATAGAATACTGTGGATAAATCACGATATCTGCATTGTTTCCTATGTACTTACTAAGGGTTACCGTATCCCCGGATATTTCATATTTCCACTCTGATGAAGACAGCTCCGGTATCTCACCTGCCCTGTAATCCTTTTTTACTGTTCCCTTTACTTCTAAATGGATATTGTAAGCAACATTATACTCATAATCACTTGCAGCATATTTAATAGTGATCACATCACCATTTTTATATGTCATTTCTTCTTTATCCTCATTGTCAATAAAGGTAATGTCAAGGGTACAGCCATTTGTATCTTTTATGTCATTGACATTAAGAACTATACACTGTTCATCCTGTATTCCTGTAACCTGTAATCTGGCCATTCCCTCATATTTTCCGGTTTGAGGGTTGTAATTTAACTCAGCATCTTCGGATATCTTTGTCAGGATGCTGTTTTCTGTTTTCGGTTCATCAGCCTTGGTTACCGTACTCATTCCTGCAGATGGGAAACAACTGATTACAAGAATTGCAGTAAGCAAAGCTGCTGTTATTCTTCTTTTCATAAATTATATTATATATTTCATGTCTTATCTGCATGACATTAACATAAAATATACCTTTCCCCTTTCTTGTATTTTGTCTTTATACTGCCTTAAACAATCTGTTCATGGTGGGTCTCTTACGCTTCTCATGGCTGTTCTCCTTCCTGTTTTTTGCAACAAAAAAGGAAACCTCTGCCGGCATATATCCGGTAAAGATTTCCTTAAGATTTATTATTCAATTGGTTCTTGTCATATTAAAATACATGTGACGGATTCCGTCACAAAGAAAGACCGAAGCAGTGTTGCGAGGACTGCTTCGGCGAGCTGAATTACTATTCCGACAATTAACAACCAACTCGGAAACAAGAAGTCATTTCTTACACTTCTTGCAAGTATAGAATACCACATCTAATTAGTCCAATCTAGTCCAGTTTAGTCCAATTTTTAACTCATGCTTGACAATACTGAATATGATGTTCTCACGCTTATTTACTGGGATTGAAAGGTTTTGTATATTTTAATACTATACAAATCAAATTTATTTATATTCAGCCAGATTGTACTTTTTTAAATACAATAATTGACATATCCTGAATCTTAATCATCAGGATACAAAAAAGGGGGAATAAAGCACATGCCCTATTCCCCAAAAGATGTGACGGAATCCGTCACATTAATTATAATCTCGGTGTATATTCAGGATTTTCTATAGATTCGTCTAAATCAGCCTCTTCCTTTATATCATCCTTAACCTGAATTTTATTAACTCCATCCAGACAGTTATCACATATCCATGATGCAAGTTCATCTGCATTATTACTCTCATAATATGAAACCAGCATCTGCTTAAATGTACCATCAAGCTCTACAGGAACTTTAAATATACCTCTGCCATTTTCTATAAGAATCTTATTTATTGCAAAGCTTCCGATTCTTTTATTGCCATCCTTAAATACCTGACAACGCATAAGCCATAAACCTGTCCTTATTGCCCTGTCTGTTACATTGGGATTATCCTGCAGTTCCATAAGTCCTTTATGATAATATTCTACGCTATGAACTTCTGGTCTCCAATTTGTACCACTTATGATAACATCGTCTGTTCTTATCCTTCCAAGATAAGAATATGGAACATCAAATCTTGCAATCAGTTCATGAATATTCATAAGATATCCCATATTTAATTCATCATGAATATGTTCTATCATATATTCCCATGCGTCCCTTAAACAACACACTTTATTAATATCTTTAGGTGTAAGATGAGATACATTTACATTGTTAAGTATATCCTGTGTCTGTGCAAATGTTACTGCTATCCCCTCAAGATTAGCAGATGTATATACCGAATCTACCAACAATCTTTTAGCAATCCAGATATTTTCTTCTATATCCATGGCATATTTATCTTGTAAAATCATTTATAGCTCCTCACTTTCTATTAACAGCATGTACAATACATAATTATTTAGTTGCTCCACATGAACATGTGTAACCTATAATTACTGTCTCATCATATGCTGCAGTATCTTCTACCCAGCGCTTTTCTTTTATATCCTCTTCATGAGTCTCTGCTTCATGATGGATTGTGTCTACTTGAACTTTTTCTATCAAAAATTCATATGAACCATGAGAATAGTCCCCCTCATCCATCATATTATCACTATGAGTACACCATTCATCAAATGAATCAAACACAGCTCCGCATTTTATACATCTAGTCTTATCTGTTACAACATATTCATACACTGGTTCATCCCAAGCTTCCTTGTCAACCACAGTTCTTGTTCCTAC